>Ga0182030_10002590_pt1 | contig 38472 bp, 32 predicted proteins | sample 812S3MmetaG_FD_121299 | JGI IMG/M metagenome (GOLD analysis project Ga0182030, IMG submission 121299) | Permafrost microbial communities from Stordalen Mire, Sweden - 812S3M metaG (Illumina Assembly) | ecosystem: Environmental > Terrestrial > Soil > Wetlands > Permafrost | place: Sweden...
AGCAGTCCAGCTCGCCCGCTCCCGCGGCTGGATCTGGCCGCCCACCCGACCGCACCCCCCGCCCATACCGGTTCGCCGTCCCTGCCGTGACCGGGGAAGGCCAGGGCCGCAGCGAACAGACCACCAAAATTTCCTGCTTGCTACTCGGACCCCCAGTTACCCTCGTTATCGCGCAGTGGCTGTCCACGATCTGCAGGCCGGCCGGTTTCAGCGCACGCGGGTACGACGGCGGACGGGGTGGCTGACGTCGGACCGGCGGGCGTGCTTTTTGTGGACGGCCTGCCGGGACAGGCCGAGGATCTCGGCGATCTCCTGCCAGGACCAGCCGTGCTCTCGCGCGTTGTCCACCTGGAGCGCCTCGAGCTGCTCCAGCAGCCGGCGCAGGGCGGCGACGGCGCGGAGCCCGGTCCGGGGGTCCGGGCTATCGGCCGCGGCTGCCAGCGCGGGTGCGTTGTCCATGGCGTCAATTTACGTTGACAGTCACCATTGTGTCAACTTTGGTTGACGACCAATCCTTGCCGTCGCCAATTACGAACCTCTAACGGGGCCGCTGAACCGTGCGGAATCGCGCAACGTAGTCGTAACTATGGGGGAGAGGACAAAATCCCAGCGGTGCGTGGAGGTCAGCCGTGACACGAAAGCATCACCGGGACGTCCGGGCCAGCTCCGGGAAGAACGTCCGGGCCAGCTCCGGGCAGATCGAGGACGGCGCCATTGTGCTCGGCTGAGCATACGATCCAGCTAGGGCGAGCTCCAGCCGCCCTGAGCCCGGCTACCCGCGAAGGGGAGGTGCGGTGACCAGCGTTGCCAGGCGGCAGGCCGCCGCCCGCCACGCCGGGGCGCAGGCGTACCCCGAGCCCGGGCCGCCGGCCGCCCCGCCACGTACCCGCTCATCAGATGGCCCGCGGGTGCCACCAGGGACCGTTCGGCCTCATAAAGAAGGTGGCCGGGTCAGCGCGCAGCTGGTGCTGGGCATCATCGCCCTCGGCGCGGTCGTGGTCATCGCGCTGTGGTGGCACTCCACGCCCGACGTCAGCGGGCTCGGCGGCTGGCTGACCGGAGCGGGCGAGATGCTGGGGCTGCTCGCCGGATACGGCGTCGTGGTCCTGGTCGCGCTGATGGCGCGGCTGCCGCCGCTGGAACGGGGGATCGGCACGGACCAGCTGGCCCGGTGGCACGCGATGGGCGGCCGGTACGTCGTCAGCGTGGTGTGGGCGCACGCGCTGCTCATCGTGTGGGGCTACGCGGTTGAGGCGCACGCCAGCGTGACGAGCGAGACGGCGACGCTGCTCACCGAGTACCCGGACGTGCTGATGGCCACCGTAGGCGGCTTCCTGCTGCTCGGCGTCGGCCTGATCTCGATGCGCGCCGCCCGGCGGCGGGTGCGCTACGAGACGTGGTACTACCTGCACCTGTACACCTACCTGGCGATCGCCCTGGCGTTCAGCCACCAGTTCGCCGACGGCCAGGCGTTCATCCATAACCTGGCAGCGCGGTTCTGGTGGTCGGCGATGTACCTGACGGTGGCGGTCCTGATCATCTGGTACCGGTTCGCGGTGCCGCTGCTCGCCTTCCGCAGGCACAGTTTTCACGTGATCGGGGTCAAGCCCGAGGGGCCCGGCGTCGTCTCGGTCTACATCGGCGGCTCCCATCTGGACGAGCTGGACGCCGAACCCGGGCAGTTCTTCCGCTGGCGATTCCTCACCAGGTCGCTGTGGTGGTCCTCGCACCCGTACTCGCTGTCCGCCGCGCCCGGTAAGGACATCCTGCGGATCACGGCGAAGGATCTCGGCGACCACAGCCAGGCGCTGGCCCGGCTGCGGCCAGGGACCCGCGTCATCGCCGAGGGGCCCTACGGCGCGTTTACCGCCGCCGGTCCTGGCCGCGCCGTGCTGCTGCTGGCCGGCGGGGTCGGCATCACCCCGCTGCGAGCCATGTTCGCGACCCTGCCGGGCCAGGTCACGCTGATCTACCGCGCGAGCAGTGAGCAGGACATCGTCTTCCGGGACGAGCTCGACGCGATCGCGGCCGCGCGCGGAGCGACCGTGCACTACGTGGTCGGGTCCCGGGCCGAGCTCGGCGGTGACCCGCTGTCACCGCGGGTGCTGCGTTCGCTCGCGCCGGGGCTCGATCAGCAGGAGGTCTACGTGTGCGGGCCGGACGGCATGACCTCGGCCGCCGTCGAGGCGCTCCGCGCCGCCGGGGTGCCCAAGCGGAGCATCCACCGCGAATCGTTCGAGTTCTGAAGGGAGGATCCACGACATGCGCCGAGTGATCCTGACCATCGCCGGTACTATCGCCGGTCTCGTTGCCCTGCTGTCGTTCAAGTCGCATGTCCCGTCTGTCCCTTCAGCCTCGGCGGCAACCACGGGCGGTACGGGTGGGACCTCGTCCGCCCCGTCCTCGGCCTCGTCGTCGGCGGCGGTACCGGGGGAGTTCCCGATGGGAAGCCTGGCCGCGAACCTGGCCAAGGATGAGACCGCGGTGACCGGTCAGGTGGCCAACACCGTGTATGGCCCGGTCCAGATCCAGCTGATCTTCCGGAGCGACAAGATCATCAAGGTCGCGGTCCTGCGGCAGCCGATGAACACCATCCACGACATCCAGATCGGCGAGTTCGCCTTCCCCAAGCTGATCGGCGAGACGCTGACGGCGCAGACCGCGAAGATCGACGCCGTGTCCGGGGCGAGCTACACCAGCGCGGGCTACATCCAGTCGCTGCAGAGCGCGCTGGATCACGCCTGAACCGCGCCATGACCGGTAGCGGGCGGGCGGGGCGGCTCAGGCACGCCGAGCACGTGATGGGTACCGTCGTCTCCTTCGACGTGCCCGCCAGCGTCGGGGGTGCCAGCGTCGGGGAGGCCGGCGGCGGGGAGGCCGGCGGCGGGGCGCTGGGCCAGGCGGTGCGCTGGCTGCACTGGGTGGATGCCACCTTCTCGCCCTACCGGGAGGACAGCGACGTCAGCCGCTTCGGCCGCGGCGAGGTCTCGCAGGCGCAGTGCGCGCCGGAGCTCGCCGAGGTGCTCGAGGCCTGCGCCACGGTCAGCGCGCGTAGCGGCGGGTACTTCACCAGCACGCCCGGCGGCCGGTTCGACCCGTCCGGCTACGTGAAGGGGTGGGCCATCGAGCACGCCGCCGCGATGCTCACCGCCGCGGGTTCGGCCGAGCACAGCGTCAACGGCGGCGGGGACGTCCAGTGCGTGGGCGACCGCGGTCCCGGTCAGTTCTGGCGGATAGGGATCGCCCACCCGCTGCGGCCCGGCGCGCTCGCGCTCGTGGTCACCGGGCGGGACTTTGCCGTGGCCACCTCGGGGGTCGCCGAGCGCGGCCCGCACATTGTCAACCCGCACACCGGGCAGCCCGCGACCGGGCTGGCCAGCGTGACCGTGGTCGGCCCGGGGCTGACCCTGACCGACGCCTACGCCACGGCCGCCTTCGCGATGGGCGCCGGCGCCCGCGACTGGGTCGAGAGCCTGGACGGCTATGAGGCGTTCGCCATCACCAGCGGCGGGACGGGCTGGCAAACCAGCGGTTTCCGTGCCTACCTGCGCTGACCGCGTTACAGCAGGGTCGGCTGGCCGGCGTCGTAGACGAGCAGGCCGTCGTCTCGCCGCCGCAGGCCGGGGGAGAGCCGGTGCTCTTCAAGCCGCCCGTCGTGCAGGAGATGCCGGACCGGCACGCCACGTACCGCGGCGACGAAATCGGCGAGCAGGCGGCGGTGGCAGCGCCACCACAGGCTCTCCGAGCACATCACGGCGGTCGGATCCGCGCTGGCCTGGGCGAGCACCTCATCGGCCGCGGCGAGAAAGCTTGCCGTCCGCATGTGCGCCGCGTACCCCCGGTACATGTCCTCGCGCCAGGCTACGTCGGGTGAGTCGGGCGGGGACTTCCTGAAGCCGCCGAGCCGCTTCTCCCAGCGGTAGGAAATGCCTGCCTCCGGCAGCCAGCGTTCCAGCTCAGCGCGCGCCACATGCGGGTAGCGGCGGCTGCCCGGGGCGGTCCTGATGTCGACGAGCACGGCCACGTCGGCGCGCCTGAGCAGTTCGGTCATCCGCTCGGCGCTGGCCGTTCCGTGCCCGAACGTCAGCAGCATCTCACCTGCGATCTTATGCCTGGCCGCCGCCGGTGCCAGCGGGCGGCGGCTGTTTGTCCTGCGGGTCAGCCGGGCTACCTTGATGATGCTGGACCAGCGCGGTGACCTCGTGCCTGATACCGATCGACGGGCCGCCGACCAGCTCCCAGGAACGGGCGGTCCCGATCAGGAAACAGATCACGACCAGGACCGCGATCGTGTTCACGTCCCCGGAGTTGCCCGGATGGGTGACCACGTCCGCTCCCGCGATCAGCTGGAACACGAATGTGACGGCCAGGCCGAGCAGGAACAGCGCATCACGTGCGGTGCGCCACCGCACCTGGCGCAGGCGGATCAGCGACAGCAGCGAGGCCGCGATGAACGTGAGCCCGACGGCGGCCACGGACACGGCGGTCCACGCGATCTTCTCCCCGGGGATCAGCGCGAACAGCGATACCGTCAGCGCGTTGGTGAACGCCGTCAGCGCCGCCACCGCGCGGATGCGGTGCAGCTGGCCCTCCGCCTCGGCCCGGGCCAGCCGGTCGGTGGCAACTGAGATGGCCACGAACAGCAGCCCGATCAGCGCTCCGGCCACGCCTGCGCTGGCCGCGAAGAACTCACGAATGCTTTCAGGGACCACCCGGTGATTCTTGCAGCCGGGAACCGGCGGCCGGGTACGGGGCTGCGCAGCCGGGTCCTCCGGCAGGTCATCCGGATGGGGCGCCTCGATTCGCGTTGTCGTCTGCGGGCCGCTCCGGGATATGCTGCTCGTCGTGCACCGGTGCTTTCCGATCACCCCGCCGCCCCGCTCCTAGCGGGGCGATAGCCCGCGCGTGTCGAGCCGAATGAGCTGACGCGCGCTTCGAGTGCGGTGCGCCCCGCTTCCGCGACTAATTCCTTCTCGTCGCAGGAGCGATACCCGATGCATGTCTTGAGAACGATCTTCCCGGCGGCCCGCCGCCGGCCTGGTACGGGCCTGCTTTACCTGGTGATGTCCGGTCTGCTGTGGGGGACCGGCGGCTTGACCGGCAGCCTGCTGAGCCGGGCGGCGGGCCTTTCCGCGATCTCGGTGGCCGCCTACCGGCTCACCATCGGCGGCGTGCTGATCGTCGTCTTCCTCACCGTGACCGGCAGGCCCTGGCCTGCGGACCGGGCCGCCTGGACCCGGATCACCGTGATCGGCGTGCTGGCCGCGCTATATCAAGCCTGCTACTTCACCGCGGTCTCGCTGACCTCGGTGCCGCTGGCCACCCTGGTCACCATCGGCACCGCCCCGGTCATCGTGCTCGGCGCGGAACGGGCGGCCGGACGCAGGGCCGGCAACCTCGCGGCCGCTGCCGCCGGCCTGGCCCTGATCGGCCTCGGCCTGCTCGTGGGCCTGCCGTCCGGATTCGGTCAGAGTGCGGTGCTGGCCAGCGCGGGCATGGCGGTGCTCTCGGCCGCTGGCTTCGCCGCGGTCACGCTGACCGGTGCCAGACCGGTGCCCGGACTGGACGATGCCACCATGACCGGCTTCGCCTTTACCGTCGGCGGCCTGGCCCTGATGCCGCTGGCGGCGGCCTTGGGGGGAATCGGCTTTCGGCCTGGCCCCGCGGCCATCGGCCTGCTCCTGGCGCTGGGCACCGGCCCGACCGCCGTGGCCTACACGCTGTACTTTCGCGGCCTGCGGACCGCTGCCGCCAGCACGGCCGCGCTGCTGGCTCTGCTCGAACCGCTGACCGGGGCCATCCTCGCGACCTTCATCTTGGGGGAGCAGCTGAGTGCGACCGGGATCGTGGGCGCGGCCATCCTCACCATGGCCGTGATCCTTACCGTCCGGGTGAACGCCGTGAGCGTAAGGGCCACTCCGGACGGCGCTGGCGGCGTTCGCGGCGACGATAGCGGTGATGCTGAGCCAGGCGCTCCACGGCAGTGCCTGGCCCAGGATGACCAGGCCGATGACGGCGGCCAGCACCGGGTTGGCACTCATGAACATGCCGAAGTAGTGGGCCGGCACCCTGCGCAGCGCGACGAGGTCGAGCAGGAGCGGCACGGCCGAGGACAAGATTCCCGCGGCGGCCGCACACGCCAGCGCGGCGGCCGTGGGCGGGTGCCTGATCAGGACCACGATGCCCACCGGCACGAACACCCCCCGCCACCGCCGCGGCGGTAGGGCTGCTCACCGGCTTGTATCGCGGCCCGTGAGCGGGGCCGCTCAGCTCGCCTGCCGGTAGCGGTCGAGGATCTCGGCCCGCAGCACCGGTCCTGGTGCGCACGCCGCGGCCAGGATGGGCGGCACCAGCCCACCTCTGACCGAGGTCAGGGCGAGAGCGATGTGCTCGATGCCGATTTGGGAGTCGTGCCGGGCGACCGCTTCGCGCAGGCTGAGCTCGAGGATTTTCTTGGCGACCGGGTTGAACGGGATATGCCCGCCAGGACGGGGCGGGGGGCCCAGCCGCGGATGGCCCCCGCCGGGGGCAGTGTGGCCGGGGACGCGCGTCGTGGTGACGGCCCGCCGGGCGCGGCGCCTGCGCCGCCAGGGCCGCACGAGGCGGGGCGGCCGGAGGTGCCCGCGGGACCTGAGCGCATCCCGGTTCACCGCCTGGGCGGCATCGGTCAGCGCCTGGGGCCCGAAGGATGCCTCGATCCTGGCCCGCACCGCGTCGAGGTCGATCCCGATGGCGGCCAGCGCGTCCCGGTCCAGGCCCGCGAACAGGCCTGCCCCGGCGCCCAGTCCGGCCCGGCGAACGATTTCCTCCTCGACCCGTTCCGGCGTGAGACCGTGCGCGCACAGCACCGCGCTGGCCGGGGCGCTGACGCAGACCGCGGCGAGCAGGATGTGCTCATCCCCGACGTAGCGGTGCCCGAGGCGGCGGGCGTGCTCCCTGGCCTGCGTGACGACAATGCGGGCGTCCGGGGTGAAACGCTCGAACATCATCGCCCCCCGATCCGCTGGCCGTACTTGCGGTGCACGGTCTGCTTGGTGACGCCGAGCCGTTCCGCGATGTCCTGCCACGACCAGCCAAGCTCCCGCGCGCTCTGCACTTGCAGGATCTCTAGCCGTTCGGTGAGGGCCCGCAGGGCCGCCACCGAACGGAGCCCGACATCGGGATCGTTACTGGTAGCGCCCGCGGCGATGTCAAGTACTGGTTCCATGACCGTCAGCATAAGCTGACGATAGGGTTCTCGTCAACATATGCTGACAACTCACCGGCCGCGTTCCGGTACCTGTCCCGTCACCCCGTCAGAGCCGGCCGGGCACCTTCCCGCCTGCCCGGCCGCTTCTCGATCGAGCCCTATGGATCGCCTTGCGTCAGCGGAGTTATCCCAGCCGGTCATGGTCTCACGGCGGCTCCGGCCGGCCTGGCTGTCCTGCAGCGACTCGAATGCCGTCGCCCGGACCCCGCCCAGTGCCGGTTCACCGCAGCTGCCGGTAATGTGCGACAAGGGCGTATCCGGCCCTCTCGCCGCGGTGGCTCAACCAATTTCCCCGGTCGGCAAAAGCGCATCCTTTAGCCACGCGGGCGTGACCGGTGTCGTCCTGATTTGGTCTTGTGCCGCAAATGTTGCCGGTGCGCTGGAAATGAGGACTGCTGGCTCGGAAGGCCGAATATGTACAGAGTTTGAATTTACGACGACGACAATACCGGCGCTTATGGTGGCAAGGGCGGCCAGCCCGGTGACAACGCCCAGAGCGGACCACGCCCACCGGCGGCTGTAGCGCCGCGGCCGCTTCCCCGGCGCGGCGTGCCTGGGGCCCGCTGCCGCGGTGTGCCTAGGGCCCGCTGCCACGGCGCGGCTGGGGCCCGATGCCGCTCGCGCGGCGCTCGGCTGCGGATATTGCTCAGGCAGATACCACCCGCTGTCTGATTCCTGCCACCAGCCCGGTCCGGGCCGTTCCCCGTTGATCAAGCCTTCTCGCCCCTTACAATGCAGCACATGCGCATGGAAAGCGTGCGAGCGCAGACCCCCGATGGCTGCTCTCCCCGGCGGATGAGCCGGCCCTCCGGACCGTACCCGCCGTTAAGCGGGGAGTAACCCCCGGCAACTTTTACATCCGGCAGAATTCGTAACTCTCAACGAGCCGGAGAGATACATGACTAACTTTTAAGGGTCATAGCATTCGTTGCGGCTGACAAACTATAAAGAGGGACGGCGGGCCTTATATGCGCTCATGCCGCGTGCACCTGGCTCGCCGGACGGGAGATAACGGTGGCTGCGGTCCTGCCCGCCCCGCGGATTAAAGAGTCAGGAAGGCTGGAGAGACTGCTCAGCCAGTATCCAGGCCAGCTTCCTAGGTTCTGATCTAGGTTCGCTCGCGGACACCGAGGGGCGGGCTAGAGCAGGAAAGGCTGGAGCCGTGTTTGACAAGGTGACCATCACGTACCGGGGAGCGAAGTACGAGATCGGGCGGGGGCGGGCGTTCTACGGGATCTGGACCGTCGGAGCGTCCCGGTCGCAGCCGTTGCAGTGGTGGCCGGAAACCGAGGAAGGCTGGGCCGCCGCGTGGACGAGGTTCACTGAGATCGAGGCACCGGGCACCATCACCCCGGTCGGCCGGCGTACCCCCCCGGTTGCCTCGAGCAGCGCCCAGCTGGGGGAGAGCGCAGCCTCACGCGGGGGGAGCACGGCCTCACCCGGCCCGGCTACAGCCCTGCTTGAGGACGCCCGGACCGGTAACGTCGCCACGGCGCTGCTCGCCGTGGGGGTCATCATCGGAATCGCCGGGCTCTTCCCGGCCTATCTCGCCGGCGCGAGCCTGGCCCAGCAGGCTGCTCAGCTCGTCCCTCATGCGATCTACCTTGCGGTCTGGACCGCGAGTGCCGTGCTCATCCTGCTGGGCGGCGTCCGCCTGCGGCTGGGCGCCTTGCTGGCCGTGGGCATCAGCGCCGTCACCTTCGGCCTGTTCTTCGCTGATGCGGGCACCGCGATCGCCGGGGGAGCGCACTACGGCGGGTGGGGCCTCTGGCTCTCGCTCGTGGGCTGGCTCGCCTGCGCCGCTGGATCCGTGGTGGCATTCCTGATCCGGTCCGCTGGTGCGGGGATCCGCGACAGCCAGGTCGCGCCTGGCCGCCGCGCCTTCCTCGGCCGGCCGCGTGGTGCTCAGGTGGGCCCGGTCGTGATGCTTGTGCTCGCCGGACTCGGGGCGGCCGCCGCGTTCGCTCCGGCCTGGGACAGCTACACGCTGCGGACGGCGGCCGGGCAGTCGCAGTCCCTGACGGCAGGCAACGCCTTCTCCAACCCGGGCCTGGTGATCACCGGGGACGTCCTCGTCATGGTCGCACTCGCCGCCGTGGTAATCGTGGCCGCGTTGTGGCGCCCCATCCAGCACGGGGCGGTGCTGCTCGCCGGCGCGGTCATCCCGATGGCGGCCCAGGCCGTTTCGGCCCTCATCCAGGCTGGCGAACCGACCTCGCCCACCCAGTTCGGGATCTCCTCCGCGGAGGCCACGCGTATCGGCCTCACGATCAACTCAGGTGTCACGCCAGCGTTCTGGATCTACTGCGCGTTCCTCGTCGCGCTGGTCGTCTCGTGCGCATGGATGCTCTTCACGCCGCACGAGGTTAGCGGCGCGGTCCCAGCCCCCGGCGCCGGTCCTGACATCTACTCCTGGAACGCCGCCGTACCGGACGCTGCCGACGACCTGGATGACCCGGCCGACCTGGATGACGACGACACCGAGAGCGGCATAGTTCCCGGCTACGAGACGACCAGCTACACCGGTCCTCGTGAAGGTGACCAACCGACGGCCTGAGATCCCGCCGGCCCCGTCGCCGTAGCGCGCACCTGGCCTAAACGTGACGAAGATATAGGTTCGGACGCTCGTGTTAATAATCGGCCGACCGGGCAGACGTCGCTGGCTATGGACCCGCCGCCGGAACTGGTGGCGGCCGTCGTGCACGTCGGCCCGCACGACTTCAGCCGGGTCGCCTACCGCAACGGTGTCTTCGACCTCTACAACTCCCTGAGCTGGTGCGATCTGATCGCCCACCAGGAGAGCACCGGCATGCTGCGCGGCATGGTGCGGACCTTGACGGCCGAACGGCGGCTGCGCCCGGCACTCGACCGGCTGCCGGTCACGGCCGGCGCGCACGACCTGCTCGGCGACGAGGCGAACTGGCTGGATCGCTGGCTGGAACACCCGCAGCTGACCGACCCGTTCTGGGCGCCGCTGCAGTGCGGTGCCGCCCTGGAACGGATCAAGGTTCCGGTCTTGCTGGTCGGCGGCTGGCAGGACCTGTTCATCGAGCAGACCCTCGAGCAGTACCGCGCGCTGGCCGGCCGCGGCGTGCCGACCCGGCTGATGGTGGGCCCGTGGACTCATTTGGACCTCGCGAGCAAGGCCGGCTCGGCGGTGGTGGAGAGCCTGGCCTGGCTTGACCGGTACGCGGGCACCGGCCGGGCAGGTCCTGCGCCCGCCGCCCCGGACAGCTCGGTGCGCGTCTGGGCGGGCGGCGAGGGCGCGGGACAGTGGCGTGAAACCACGGGCTGGCCTCCGCCCGGCGCCGCAGAGCAGCGCTGGTACCTCGGGCCGCAGGGCACGCTGGGCACCGCCGCGCCCGCCGCAGGCCCGGATTCGGTCCGCTTCCGCTACGACCCGGGCGACCCCACGCCGTCCGTCGGGGGCGCCTTGCTGGCCTTGAGCGCGGGCACGCGCGACAACCGGACCGTCGAGCAGCGGCGTGACGTCCTGGTCTTCAGCAGCGAGCCGCTCAGTAAGCCGGTCGAGATCATCGGCGAGGTCGCCGCCGAGCTCTCGGTAACCCGCGACAACCCGTACGCCGACCTGTTCGTGCGCTTGTGCGATGTCGACCCGCGGGGCCGCTCGCGTAACCTCTGCGACGGCATCGTCCGGCTGACCGAACAGGACCCGCTGTCCGGCACCGTGCGCGTCTCGCTGTCCGGTGCGGCGCACCGTTTCGGCCCCGGGCACCGGCTCCGCCTCCAGGTGTCAGGTGGCGCGCATCCGCGCTTCGCCCGCAACCCAGGCAACGGCCAGGTCGACGCGGCCCCCGAAGATCTGGTGCCCACGCAGTACGACATAGGCCTGACCGCGGGAAATACCTCGGCACTCCTCCTGCCTGTCGCAGGCTAGAGCAGCTCACGGCCGGAAGAAGCGCACTTGCTCCTCGTGCGTGACCCGCATCCAGTCCTCGCCGCCCTCAAGCCGCGGATCGCTGTACGGCTTCCCGGCCGAAACGGCGTCTAGGTAGGCGGAATCCGCCGCGAGCCGCCTGCGCAACTCGGCGGTGTCCCCAGCATGGCCGTGGCCGGGGACGACCTGGCGCACGCCAGGTACGGACGCCAGCCGCTCCATCCCGGTGCGGTAGTCGCCGAGCGGATCCGCCGCGACGATGTCGAGCAGCGGAATCTCCACGTCGGAGCACATGTCGCCCGCGACCAGGACGCCGCTGCCGGGAAAGAATACGGCGCCGTGGCCGGGGGCGTGCCCGTCATGCACGATCAGCTGAGCCTCCGGCCCGTCCCACGGGATGGCGGGAGCATCCAGCGGCCGCAGCCGCCCGACCAGCGACAGGTCATGACCGGGCTCGGCCCGCTGCACCTCGTCGAGGATGCCATCCCGTTCGGTCTCCGCGACAGTCACGGCGGCGGGCGCGGCGTACCTGGGCGCCGCCCCGAACTCGACGCTCCACAGCACGTGATCCCAGTGCGGGTGCGTCGACCAGGCCGCCGACGGCGTGAGTCCCCGCTCGGCAAGTTCAGCGGCTAGCCCGGTCAACTCGGCCACGGTCACGCCGGGATCGATGAGCAGGCACCCGCCCGCGCTGGCAGAGCTCACGACAACGGTCGTGGTAGTAAGCGCAAACGAACTAGTCGCGATGAGCACTCCCGGCGCGATCTCAGTCAAGCCTGCCACCGGACCGGTTTATCATCCGTCGCTTACCACCCGTCCAGAAGTCCTGCGCGCAACCTGCTTCGGCGTGCCAGACCGCGCGTGGCGGCGTACGGGTAGGCATGCAGGTCGTGGGGGTGATCCAGCGGATTCCGGATGTGCGGCGCAGGTTTATGGCACGGCGGGTGGAACGTCGAAGACCAGGACGTGATCGTGGTCGTATCCAGGGCCCGCCCAGGTGTCACCGGTGTTGGCGCGGACGAGGTCTTCCCGCAGCGGGAAGACCTCGGTCAGGACGGCGCCGAGTTGCCATACCAGCGGAAGCGTGCGATTGCCCTGTCGTAGCTGGGATACCTCCACGGCGATCGTGGCGTCTGAGCGCAGGAGGCGCGCAAGGCCGGAGAACAGGTGACGGGCGTCTGCGAGGTAGGTCGCCAGGTCGCCGTTGCCGCCAGATCGGAAGCTCCAGTAGGGAGGACTGGTGAACAACAGCGCAAACGGTGGCCACTGCGCCGGTGTGAGGTCCTCGCAGCTGCCATGCACCACGCGATCGGGGTTACCCGCGCGTGAGGCGCTGAAGGCGGCGCGGCGCTCGTCGATCTCGCAGCCGACCGCGTGACGACCCAGGCGCTCGGCCACGGCCAGAGTGGTGCCGAAGCCGCAGAACGGGTCGAGGATCCAGTCCCCGGGTGCGGAGTAGCGCTCGATGACATGTTCGGCGACGGCTTCCGGGAACCGGAAGAACGACAGGCCGTCATAGCCGATCGGCTCTAGCGATCCCTCCACCGCGAACCATGAACGGCCACCCATGATCCCTCTTCTTCTGGCCAGACCCGAGCCGGACTATTTAGGCGTATTTGCCGGTATTTGCCTCTGGGTGTCACGCTACCCGGCGCCTATGCCGCTTAGACGTTTGACCAGGGGATTCATACGCACCTCAGAGGAAGGCCTAGGCTCCCGTGCAGGATCCCGGCGGGACCGAGCTGCACGGCATCCGTGCTCCGGGCACCGGCATCCCGGGGGTGCTGATGGTAGGGACACTGCGCGACCACGGCAAGAAGGCATTTGCCGGCACGCGTCGTGAGTCTCAGCCGGCCGGGACGAGCCGGACCGGCAGGGTCTCCAGGCCGTGGATCAGCGTGCTGGGCCGCCAGCGCAGCGACTCGGCGGGCACCGCCAGCCGCATCGAGCCGAACCGCTCCAGCAGCGCGCCGAACGCGATCTCCGCCTCCAGCCGGGCCAGCGGCGCGCCCAGGCAGTAGTGGATGCCATGACCGAACGCCAGGTGCCCCGAGCTGTCCCGGCTCAGGTCAAGCCGGTCCGGGCCGGCGAAACGGGACGGATCCCGGTCCGCCGAGCTCAGCGCGATGATCACCGGCTCGCCCGCTTCGATGTGCGTCCCGCCGATCTCGACCGGTTCCGCGGTGAACCGGTAGGTCGCGTGGTTGACCGGGTTCACATACCGCAGGAGTTCCTCCACCGCGCCGGCCAGCAGCGAGGGATCGGCGCGCAGCCGGCCGAGCTCCCCGGGGTTAAGCAGCAGCGCGAGCGTGCCGCTCGCGATCAGGTTGACCGTGGTCTCGTGCCCGGCCACCAGCAGCAGGAACATCATGGACAGGAGCTCGTTCTCGTCCAGCCGGTCCCCCTCGTCCCGCGCCAAGATCAGCGCGGACAGCAGGTCGTCGGCGGGCTCTTGCCGCTTGGCGGCCAGCAGCGCCATGAAGTAGTGGACCATCGCGGTCGCGTCCGCCTGGAATACCTCGACGGAGACGTTATTGGAAATGATGGTGGCCGACCATTTCCTGAAGTCGTCCCGGTCCGCCACGGGTATGCCGACCAGCTCGCAGATCACCGTGATCGGCAGCGGGAACGCGAACGAGGCCAGCAAGTCGACATCGCGCTGCGTCGAGATCTCGTCGAGCAGCTCCGCGGTGATCGCGGCGATCCGCGGCCTGAGCCGCTCGACGCGCCGGGGCGTGAAGGCCTTGTTGACCAGCCTGCGCAGCCGTTCGTGATCGGGCGGGTCGCTGTTGAGCATGTGCCCGTCGAGCGCGGCGTAGATCGAGCCCGGATCCGGGCGCCAGCCCGGCGCGCTCTTGCGCAGCCGCGGATCAGCCAGCGCGGCGCGGGCCTCGGCGTACCCGGTGACAAGCCAGGCGGGCGTCCCGCCCGGCATGATCACCGCCGAGACCGGCCGCTGCGCCCGCAGCCGCGCGTGCACGGAGTAGGGGTCCTGGAAATACTCGGCGCCGAGGTATTCGACAGTTCCCCGGTCCATGTCCGCCTTCGTCATCCGCGTCCCTCGTCAGATAGGCCGCGCCCCCGGCCCCATGAGTAGCCCTCGAAATGCCAGCTTAAGTAATAACTTATACGTTGTAAAGGAATCGTCCGGCTCATCGGCAGGCCTGCGCCGGCCGAGCCGGGACGGCCACCAGTTCCACCGCCCGATCAGGACCACCGCCGACGGCACGAGCAGCGTCCGGACCAGGAACGTGTCCATCAGCACGCCGAGCGCCAGGCCGACGCCGACCACGACGATCGTCCTGACGTTCTGGGCCCCCGCGCTGCCGGAACCTACGATCGCCAGTACCCCGAACGTCCCGGCTAGCACCAGTCCGGCCGAGGTGACCGTGGTCCCGGTGACCCGCAGCGCGCGGCTCACCGCCTCGGGCAGCGGCCACTGGTGAGCCTCCTCCCTGATCCGCAGCATGACCAGGATCTTGTAGTCCTCGCCCAGCGCCAGCAGGAACGTGAACAGCAGGAACGGCAGGATGAACGTCAGCCCCGGCTGCCCGGCGGCCTTGATGAACACGAGCACGGTCAGCCCCAGGGCCGAAAAGTAAGAAAGCACCACGGAGACGATCAGGTACAGCGGCGCGACCAGGCTCCGCATCACCACCGCGAGCAGCACCGCGATGACGGCGATGGCGATCGGGATGACGGTGCGCAGATCGCGGTCGGACAGCTGCGCGACGTCGAAGGTGAACGCCGCCTGCCCGGTGACCCCGAAAGCCGTGGCCCCGGCGACCCGCGCGGCGCGGGCGGCGGCGGCACGGACGGCCGGCATCGCCTGCGCCGCCGCCGTGGTGGTCGGATTCCCCGCCGTCAGCGACGTCGCGAACGAGATCGTCTCCCCGCCCGCGCTCACGTACGAGCCGCTGGCCCGGTAGGACTGGTAGGCACGAAGCCCGGCCGCGCCAAGCGCCGCTCCCGGCGAGGCCGCCAGCCCGCGCGGCGGCCCGTAGGCGGCGTGCAGCGCCGCGTACTGTGTCGTGGTCAGCGCCGTGCCGTTGGCATCGAAAGGCCCGGTCACGGCGGTGAACTGCGGATCGGAGGCCAGCTGCCGCTCGGCGGCGGCCACCGGCGCCGCGGCTGACCAGAGCGGCTGCCGCAGCCGCAGCACGATGATGGTCGGGTTGGCCGCCGTCTGCGGGAAGTGCCTGGCCAGCAGGGCGTTGCCGAGCGCGGAGTCGCTGTCCGCGGGCGCGGTCACCGCCCCGCCGAACCCGGCGGCCACGTACCCGGCCGACGCCACCGCGAGCGCGCCGAAGACGACGAGACCGCCCGCCAGGGTGGCGACCGGACGGCGCACGATCCGGGCGCAGGCCGGTCCCCACCAGCCGGTCCGCCCGGCGCCGGGTTTGACGGAGGAGGGCCAGAAAGCGGCCGGGCCGACGATCGCCAGCAGCGCAGGCAGCAGGGTGAGCCCGGCGATGAGCATCAGCCCGATCGCGATGGCCAGCGGCGCCGCGAGGCCGGAGTACAGGCTGAAAGTGGCCGTGGCCAGCGACAGCAGCGCGGCGATGAGGATGCCCGCGGAGAACGTAATGGTCTCGCCGACCCGCCCGACCGCGAACACGATCGCCTCGTGGCACGGCCGCCCGGCCCGCATCTCCTCACGCACCCGGAACATCAAGAACAGCGCGTAGTCCGTCCCGGCCCCCAGCGCGAGCACGATCAGCAGCAGCGAGGCGATCTGCGACACCGACAGCCCGTGGACGGCGGCTTCCGCGGTGAGCCGCTCGGCCACCAGGACCACGACGACGGCGGGCAGCACGGCGATGAGCGGAGCCAGCGCCGAGCGGAACACCGCGACCAGCAAGGCGATCACGAAGATGATCGAGAACCACTGCACCTGGCCGCCGGTCTTGGTCGACGTCGCATTGCTGTCCACCCGGGTCGCCACCGTCCCGGCGGTATGCACGTCAAGCCCGGCCGGCAGTCCCGCGGACCGGATGACGCCGCGCAGGCCGGTAACCAGGTCAGCCTGCTGCGTCGTGGACAGCCCGCCGGACTGGGCGAGCGCGGCGAGCACCATGAGCTGCTCGGCCTGGCCGTCGGCGGACTGCCCGGCGTCCCGCACCGACACGACCCGCGGGACCCGCGCCAGCGCGGCCGCCAGCCGCGCCACCAGCGCCTGGTCAGCCCCGGTCAGCGGCTGACCGGGGGTCGCGGCCACCACCGTGACCGCGGTCAGCGACGCCCCTTGCAGCGGCGAGGCCAGCTGGGCTGCCTGCTCGCTGGGCGCGCTGGCCGGCAGGAACGAGGTGTTGTCGCTCTGCGTCACGCTCGACAGCGACGGCAGCAGCACCATGGCCGCGACCGCGCCCGCCACCCACGCGAGCACGATCACCCACCGCAAGCGCACCGCCAGCGCCCCGGCCGCGGCGAAGAAGGTTCCCACAAAGGCCATCGTGGCCGGCTGACGGCGAGTTTGCGGGGCCTGCGGGAGCGTAAAGTTGCTTCGTGGCAGATCCCCACGGCTACCGGCCTGCGCCGGGCGAGATTCCCGAGTCCCCAGGGGTCTACAGGTTCCGCGACGCCCGCGGCCGGGTGATCTACGTCGGCAAGGCGAAGTCGCTCCGGCAGCGGCTGAATTCTTACTTCGCCGACTTCGCCAGCCTGCACCCGCGCACGCAGATGATGCTGAGCACGGCGGCGGGCGTCGAGTGGACCGTGGTCGGCACCGAGGTCGAGGCGCTGCAGCTGGAGTACTCCTGGATCAAGGAGTACGACCCCCGGTTCAACGTCAAGTACCGGGACGACAAGAGCTACCCCTATCTCGCCGTCACCATGGGCGAGCAGTACCCGCGGGTCCAGGTGATGCGCGGCGCCAAGCGCAAGGGCACCAGGTACTTCGGCCCGTACAGTCACGCCTGGGCCATCCGGGACACGGTGGACACGCTGCTCCGGGTGTTCCCGGTGCGAACCTGCTCGGCGGGCGTGTTCAAGCGGTCAGGCCAGATCGGCCGGCCGTGCCTGCTCGGCTACATCGGCAAGTGCTCCGCGCCCTGCGTCAAGCGGGTCAGCGAGGAGGAGCACCGCGCGCTGGCCGAGGATTTCTGCGACTTCATGGCCGGGCAGACCGCCCGCTTCGCCGGCCGCCTGGAAGCCGAGATGAAACAGGCCGCGCGGGAAGAGGAGTTCGAGCGCGCGGCCCGGCTCCGGGATGACCTGCGAGCCCTCGAGCGCGCCATCGAGAAACAGGCGGTGGTGCTCGGCGACGGTACCGACTGCGACGTGATCGCCCTGGCCGAGGATCAGCTCGAGGCGGCCGTGCAGGTCTTCTACGTGCGCGGCGGCCGGGTCCGCGGGCAGCGCGGCTGGGTGCTGGACAAGGTCGAGGACGTGACCACGGCCGGCCTGGTGGAGCATTTCCTCGGCCAGGTCTACGGGGACGCCCACACCGACGCCGAGGCGGTCAACGCGGGCATGCCCCGCGAGGTCCTGGTGCCTGAGCTGCCGCCGGACCGGGACGCGATGACGCAGTGGCTGACCGAACGCCGCGGTGGCCCGGTCGAGCTGCGGGTGCCGCGGCGCGGTGACAAGAAGGCGCTGCTCGAGACCGTGGCCCGCAACGCCGGCCAGACGCTCGCCCTGCACAAGACCCGCCGCGCCAGCGACCTGACCACCCGGAGCAAGGCGCTGAGCGAGATACAGGAGGCGCTCGGCCTGGAGGACGCGCCGCTGCGGATCGAGTGCTACGACGTGTCGAACCTGCAGGGCACCCACGTGGTCGCGTCTATGGTCGTGTTCGAAGACGGCCTGGCCCGCAAGAGCGAGTACCGCCGGTTCGCGATCAAGGGCACCGGCGGCACCGACGACATCTCCGCGATCTTCGAGGTGATCACCCGCCGGTTCCGCCGTTACCTGGCCGAACGCGAGAAGACCGGCGAGCTGGACACGCTCGGCGACCCCGAGGCGGCGGAAGACCAAGATCAAGATCATTTGGCCGAACGGGCCGTGGTGGATGCCCCGAAGAAATTCGCTTACCCGCCCAACCTCGTCGTCGTGGACGGCGGCCCGCTGCAGGCCGACGCGGCCGCCCGGGCGCTGGCCGAGCTCGGCATCGACGACGTCGCCGTCTGCGGCCTGGCCAAGCGGCTGGAGGAGGTGTGGCTGCCGGGGGAGGAGTACCCTGTCATCCTGCCCCGCAGCAGCGAGGGCCTGTACCTCCTGCAGCGGGTCCGGGATGAGGCGCACCGGTTCGCGATCAACTACCACCGGCAAAAGCGCGGCAAGGCGGCCACCACGAGCGCCCTGGACGACGTGCCCGGTCTGGGGCCGGCTCGCCGCACGACTCTGCTGAAGCACTTCGGCTCGGTGCGTAAGCTCGGCGCTGCCAGCGCCGAGGAGATCGCCGAGGTGCCGGGGATCGGCCCCAAGCTAGCGGTCACGATCGCGGGGGTGCTGGCCCGGGGGGATGTGCCAGCCGGGGGGACGACCCCCCCAGACCCCCCCGCTCCTGGGGGAGAACCTTCCCCCCCAGACCCCCCCGGCCCCCCGGGGGGAGGAAGAGAACATGGGGATGACTGAGGATCAAACGGACATTGTTATTATTACCGGGATGTCCGGGGCGGGGCGATCTACTGCCGCCAAGTCGCTGGAGGATCTCGGCTGGTTCGTGGTCGACAACCTGCCGCCCGGCCTGCTGCCCACGATGGTGGACCTCGCGGCCAGGTCCAATGGGGCGGTGTCGCGGATGGCCGCGGTGGTCGACGTGCGCAGCCGCGCGTTCAGCACCGACCTGAAGTCGGCCATCGGCGAACTGGCCGTCCGCGGGGCGACCGCCCGCGTGGTGTTCCTCGAAGCCGCCGAGGACACGCTCGTGCGCAGGTTCGACAGCGAGCGGCGGCCGCATCCGCTGCAGGGCGGCGGCCGGGTCACCGACGGCATCGCGGCCGAGCGCGAGCTGCTGCGCGAGGTGCGCGGCGACGCCGATCTCCTAGTCGATACCTCCCGGCTCAACGTGCACGAACTGCGCGCCCGGATGCGGAGCTTCTTCGGCGGCGGCACGGCGGCGGGCCTGAGGCTCAGCGTCGTCTCGTTCGGCTACAAGTACGGGCTGCCGGTCGACGCCGACCTGGTCGCCGACTGCCGCTTCCTGCCGAACCCGCACTGGATCGCGGAACTGGCCCCGATGACGGGGCAGGACGCACCGGTGCGCGAGTACGTTCTTTCCCAGTCCGGCGCCGAAGAGTTCCTGCACCACTACACTGAGCTGCTTCGTGTGGTGCTGCCCGGCTATGAACGCGAGGGCAAGCGGTTCGTGACTCTGGCGGTGGGCTGTACCGGTGGCAAGCACCGCAGCGTGGCCATCGCCAATCAGCTGGCGGCGCGCGTCGCGGCCGCGGCGGGGATCGGCACGGATGTGCAGGTCGTACATAGGGACCTTGGTCGGGAGTGAGTAACTGGTGACTGGCCTGAGGGCGGTTGCGCTCGGCGGCGGCCACGGGCTGGCGGTCTCGCTGAGAGCACTGCGCAGGGTGACTGATGATCTCACCGCGATCGTGACCGTCGCGGACGACGGCGGGTCGAGCGGCAGGCTGCGCCGCGATTTCGGCGTGCTGCCCCCCGGTGACCTGCGGATGGCGCTGGCCGCGCTGTGCGGGGATGACGAGTGGGGCACCACCTGGAGCAAGGTGGTGCAGCACCGGTTCGGCGGGGACTGCGAGCTGGCCGGCCATGCCGTCGGCAACCTGCTCATCGTCGCGCTCTGGGACCTGCTCGGCGACACGGTCGCGGGCCTGGACTGGGTGGCCCGGCTGCTCGGCACCGGCGGCCGCGTGCTGCCGATGGCTGCGGTGCCGCTCGATATCGTCGCGGAGGTGATCGGGGCCGACCCGGACAAGCCGGACGAGGTCACCACGATCACGGGACAGGAGGCATGCGCCACCACGCCGGGCCAGGTGCGGTCTATCACGCTGCTGCCTGCGGATCCGCCGGCGGTGCCCGCGGCGGTGCGGGCCGTCCTCGACGCGGACTGGGTGGTGTTCGGTCCCGGATCGTGGTTCACCAGCGTGCTGCCGCACCTACTGGTCCCCGAACTCGCGGCCGCGCTGCATGTCACCGCGGCCCAGCGGTTGCTGGTCCTCAACCTGGCGCCGCAACCAGGAGAGACAGCCGGGTTCTCGCCGCACAAGCACCTGGAAGTGCTTGCCGCGCATGCGCCAGCGCTTACCGTAGATGTCGTGCTGGCTGACACCAGATCCTCAGATACCGGTAGCCTGGCCGACCTGGAGAAGGCGGCTGCCGTGCTCGGTGCCCGGCTGGTCAGGGCGGACGTGTCCGCCGCAGACGGCACGCCCCGCCACGATCCGAGGCTGCTGGCGGAGGTCTACGCGCAGATTTTCCAGGCCAGGATCTCGGCGGGGTCCCCAGGGCAAGGGGGGTCTGGGGAGATGGTTTCCCCTGGGGGGATGGTTTCCCCTGGAGGGCTGGTTTCCCCTGGAGGGCTGGTTCCCCCTGGAGGGCTGGTTCCCCCCAGAATCGGGGGGTTCCGGGTGGTCGTTCCTCCGGGTCAGCACCTTCCCCCCTGGCCAACACAGGGAGTGACCGAATGGCGATGACCGGCGTGGTGAAGGACGAACTCAGCCGGGTCCAGGTGGTGAAGCCGTGCTGCCGCAAGGCGGAGGTATCCACGCTGCTCAGGTTCGCCGGCGGACTGCACCTGATCGAGGGCCGGGTCGTGATCGAGGCGGAGCTGGACACCGGAGCGGTGGCCCGGCGGCTGCGGGCGAGTATCACCGAGGTGTTCGGCCATCCGGCTGAGTTCCTCGTGGTCGCGCCGAGCGGCCTGCGCAAGGGGAATCGCTACCTGGTGCGGGTGAATAAGGGGCAGGCCGGCGAGAGCCTGGCCCGCCAAGCCGGGCTGATCGACAGCTTCGGCCGCCCGGTGCGCGGCCTGCCCAGGAACGTCGTGTCGGGCTCCGCGTGCGACTGCGAGGCCGCCTGGCGCGGCGCGTTCCTGGCGCACGGGTCGCTGACCGAGCCCGGCCGCTCGATGGCGCTGGAGATCACCTGCCCGGGCTCGGAGGCGGCGCTCGCCCTGGTCGGTGCGGCGCGGCGGCTGAAGGTGCACGCCAAGGCGCGGGACGTGCGCGGCGTGGACCGGGTCGTGATCAGGGACGGCGAGGCGATCAGCGCCATGTTGACCAGGCTCGGCGCGCACGAGGCCGTGCTGGCCTGGGAGGAACGGCGGATGCGCCGCGAGGTCAGGGCGACCGCCAACCGGCTGGCGAACTTCGACGACGCCAACCTGCGCCGCAGCGCGCGCGCCGCGGTGGCGGCGGGCGCCCGGGTGGAGCGCGCGCTGGAGATCCTCGGCCAGGACGCGCCGGAGCACCTGACGATGGCAGGCAAGCTGCGGATAGCCCACCGCCAGGCCAGCCTGGAAGAACTGGGCCAGCTCGCCGACCCGCCCCTGACCAAGGACGCGATCGCCGGCCGCATCCGCCGCCTGCTGGCCATGGCCGACCGCCGCGCCGGCGAGCAAGGCATCCCGAGCACCGAAGCCTTCCTCACCCTGGACATGCTCTCCTAGCGCCGCCCATCCCGCTCCCAGCCCGCTCCCATCCCGCTCCCAGCTCACCCCTGCCCCGTGTTTCACACGCCCCCCGCAGTCGAAAGCTTTTTTCATGATCGCGAAGAGTTGTACCCCGAAAATAGGGGCAAAAGTCTTCGCGATCATGGAGCCGAAGGCTTAACGGTCCCGGCACGGGGGCGGGCACCGGCGCCGTTCGGATCAGAGTTTCTGTTTTGATTGGCCTGGACCCCCCGTACGGGCGGTTCTGGCACGGACTAATGGCCCTATCCCCTGGGGAAGGGGTCCGATAGTCTCTGAGCGCTAACGATCTAGGGATCGACGAGGAGAATTAGTACTGTGACTATTCGCGTGGGAATCAATGGTTTCGGCCGTATCGGTCGTAGCTTCTGGCGGGCGGCCAACGCCTCCGACGGCGACCGTGGCATCGAGATCGTCGCGGCGAACGACCTCGGCAACGTCGCCACGATGGCACATCTGCTCAAGTACGACACCGTGCTCGGCACCCTGCCGGCCGAGGTGTCGGTGTCCGGCGACACCATCGCCGTGGGCGAGAAGCAGATCAAGATCCTGGCCGAGCGTGACCCGGCCAAGCTGCCGTGGCGCGACCTCGGCGTGGACGTCGTGATCGAGTCCACCGGGCGGTTCACCACCGGGCCGACGGCGGGCGCGCACATCGAGGCGGGCGCGAAGAAGGTCATCATCTCCGCGCCGGCCAAGGAAGAGGACATCACGATCGTGATGGGGGTCAACGACGACGCGTACGACCCCGCGACGCACCATGTCCTGTCTAACGCGTCCTGCACCACGAACTGCGTGGCGCCGATGGCCAAGGTGCTGCTCGACAACTTCGGGATCGTCAAGGGCCTGATGACCACGATCCACGCCTACACCAATGACCAGGTCATCCTGGACTTCCCGCACAAGGATCTGCGCCGGGCGCGCGCCGCCGCGCAGAACATCATCCCGACCACGACCGGAGCGGCCAAGGCGACCGCGCTGGTCCTGCCCGAGCTGAAGGGCAAGCTGGACGGGATGGCCATGCGGGTCCCCGTGCCTGACGGCTCGGTCACCGACCTAGTGGTCGAGCTGAACCGCGAGGTGACCAAGGACGAGGTCAACGCCGCGTTCAAGGCCGCCGCCGACGGACCGCTCAAGGGCTACCTGTACTACACCGCAGACCAGATCGTGTCCTCCGACATCGTCGGCTCGCCCGCGTCCTGCACGTTCGACTCGTCGCTGACGATGGCGTTCGGCAGCACGGTCAAGATCATCGGCTGGTACGACAACGAGTGGGGCTACTCCAACCGGCTCGTGGATCTGGCTGCGCTCGTCGCCGCGCGGCTGCGGTAATGCGGTCCATCGACGACCTGGAGGTCACAGGCCGGCGCGTGCTGCTCCGCTCTGACCTGAACGTCCCGCTGGACCTGACCGGCAGCGGGGAGATCACCGACGACGGCCGGATCCGGTCCAGCCTGCCGGTGATCAGCAAGCTGTCTGACCGGGGTGCGCGGGTTATCATCCTGGCGCACCTCGGCCGGCCCAAGGGCGCCACGTTCGAGGAGCGGGCGGTCGGCGGCCCCTCCCTGCGGCCGGTGGCGGCGCGGCTGGGCGAACTGCTCGGGCGGCCCGTGTCCTTCGCCACCGACGTGGCGGGCGCATCGGCGGAGGAGACCGTGTTCAGCCTCGGGGACTCCGATGTCGCGGTGCTGGAGAACGTGCGCTTCGAACCTGCCGAGACCAGCAAGGACGACGCGGAGCGGCTGGCGTTCGCGCAGCGGCTCGCCCGATTCGGCGAGCTGTACGTGGGTGACGGTTTCGGCGCCGTGCACCGCAAGCACGCGTCGGTCTACGACCTGCCCGGGCTGCTTCCGCACGCCGCGGGTGATCTGGTGCTGGCCGAGGTCGCCGTGCTGCGGACGCTGACCACCGACCCGGCCCGCCCGTTCGTGGTGGTGCTCGGCGGCAAGAAGCCGTCGGACAAGCTCGCCGTGATCGGCCACCTGCTCAACCTGGCCGACCGCATCCTGATCGGCGGCGGCATGGGCTACACGTTCCTTGCCGCGAAAGGCTATGAGGTCGGGAACTCGGTGCTCGAAGCCGACCAGATTCCCGCGGTCCAGGCCGTGCTGGTCGAGGCCGAGCGGCGCGGCGTGGAGATCGTCCTGCCGGTCGATCTGGTCGCGGCGACTCATTTCGCGCCCGACGCCGAGCACGCGGTGGTGGCAGTGTCCGCTTTTCCGGCCGACCGGGAAGGGGTAGACGCTGGCCCGCAGACCCGGGCCCTGTTCGCGGCCAAGCTCGCCGACGCCAAGACCGTCTTCTGGAACGGGCCGGTCGGGGTGTTCGAGTTCCCGGCGTTCTCGGCCGGCACCCGCGCGGTGGCCGAGGCGGTGGCGGCGGTGGACGGCCTGACCGTGGTCGGCGGCGGCGACTCCGCCGCGGCGGTCCGGGCCCTGGGCATCCCGGAGAAGTCGTTCGGGCACATCTCGACCGGCGGCGGCGCCAGCCTTGAGTACCTGGAGGGCAAGACGCTGCCCGGGCTGACCGCGCTCGAGGACACCGCACCAGAGGAGACCCCGTGACCCGAAGTTCCCCGGCCGGGAAGGCACAGCTCCCGCTGATGGCGGGAAACTGGAAGATGCACGAGAACCACTTCGAGGCGATTGCGCTGGTCCAGAAGCTCGCGTTCACGCTGACCGGCAAAGACTTCGACTCGGTCGAGGTGGCCGTGCTGCCGCCGTTCACCGCGCTGCGCAGCGTGCAGACGCTGATCGACGGGGACAAGTTGCGGATCTCCTACGGCGCGCAGGACCTGTCCCAGTATGACTCGGGCGCGTATACCGGCGACATCTCCGGGCCGATGCTCGCCAAGCTGGGCTGCGACTACGTGCTGGCCGGGCACTCCGAACGGCGGCAGTACCATGGCGAGTCCGATGAGTTGGTCAACGCCAAGGTGCAGGCCGCGCTGCGGTCCGAACTGACGCCGATCCTGTGTGTGGGGGAGTTGCTCGGGGTCCGCCAGGCCGGACAGCATATCGAGCACATCCTCGGGCAGCTCGACGCGGCGCTGAAAGGCATCCCGGCCGCCGCGGTGGCCGCAATGGTGATCGCCTACGAGCCGTGCTGGGCCATCGGGACCGGCGAGGTGGCCACCCCGAAGGACGCGCAGGAGGCGGCCGCGGCCATCCGGTCGCGGATTTCGGCGGTTTATGACGCCGAAACGGCAGGCGGTGTGCGTATCCTGTATGGCGGGTCCGCTAAGCCCGACAACATCGCGCCGATTATGGCGCAGCCGGACGTGGACGGCGCCCTGGTCGGCGGTGCCAGCCTCGACGCCGGGCAGTTCGCTCAGATCTGCCGGTATCGTGAACTGACAGCGTAAGCTTGAGTAAGCGGCGCTGATCTGAGCAGCGCCGATGCCAGCAGGCCGGCGGCACCGGCAGCGCCGGCATCAACAGCGCACATGTCATCAGCGGGAGATGGATAACAGCCATGATCGTCGGGGTTTCCGTTATCCTGATCATCACGAGCCTTGTGATGATCTTGCTCGTCCTGCTGCACAAGGGTAAGGGCGGCGGTCTTTCTGACCTGTTCGGCGGTGGGGTGTCCTCTACCCTCGGCTCATCCTCCGTCGTCGAGCGGAACCTGGACCGGATCACTATCTTCTTCGGTGTCCTCTGGTTTGTCTGCGTTATTGCCCTCAGCTGGCTGATCAACCACTAGCCTGGACGTCTATCCCGCACCGAAGTTCCGGCTTAATAGCACCTGGCTTAATAGCACTATGGCCTGCAAGGGGTGATCTGTGAGTAGTGGCAACGCCATCCGCGGCAGCAGGGTTGGCGCGGGGCCGATGGGAGAGGCCGAGCGCGGCGAAGCTGCGCCCCGTGTCTGGGTGTCGTTCTGGTGCGCGAACAAGCACGAGACCCGCCCGAGTTTCGCGACCGACGCCGCGGTCCCTGACACCTGGGAGTGCCCTCGGTGCGGCAACCCCGCGGGCCAGAATGAGCAGGCTCCGCCGAATCCGCCCAGGGTCGAGCCGTACAAGACTCATCTCGCCTACGTGAAGGAGCGCCGCAGCGACTCCGACGGCGAGGCCATCCTCGCCGAGGCGCTCGCCCGGCTCCGCGGTGCCTCAGCCTTACCTCACCCGGTACCGCTCGCCTGCGTCTGACCTGATGGACTTGAACCCCCGGTTCGCCGCCCTCTCCGGTGGCGGAACCGGGGGTTCACTGCGTTGAGGCTTGTGACCTCAAGGAGCAGCAATCATGAACTCCGACGAGCCGGCGGACAGCCCCGGCCTGCCCCGCGTCGGCTCTGATCTGCCAGCCAGCGGTCATGACGTGCCGGCCAGCGGTCACGACGTGCCAGCCAGCGGTCACGACGTGCCAGCCAGCGGTCACGACGTGCCAGCCGGCGGTCATGACGTGCCGGCCAGCGGGCACGACTTGTCGGCCGGCGGGGGCGTCATGGACCGGGTGCGAGCCTGCGCCGCGGACGCGCTGCAGGCTTACCGCCCGCACCCGGACACGGTGATGGAGCTGCTGAACGTCTCGGAGAACGCCACCTTCCTGGTGTCCGACCCCGACGCGGGGCCCTCGGTGCTGCGCGTGCACCGGCTCGGATACCACGCCGAGCAGGAGATCGCGTCCGAGCTGGCCTGGATGGACGCGCTGCGCGCCGAGGCCGGAGTGCGCACGCCGCGGGTCCTGCCCGCCGCCGACGGCCGTCGGATTGTGGTGGTGGCCGAACGTGGCTCGGCTCCGGCTACCGTCCGGCACTGCGTCCGCTTTGAGTTCCTGCCCGGCGCCGAACCGCAAAGCGCGCTTTCCGGCAGTCACTTCGCCGAGCTCGGCGAGATCACCGCCCGGATGCACCGGCACGCCAGGCAGTGGCGCCGCCCGTCCTGGTTCAGCCGGTTCCACTGGGACTACCCGGCGGCCTTCGGCCCCCGGCCCCGGTGGGGGCGCTGGCAGGACGGCATCGGTGTCGGACCCTCCGAACGGCGCGTGCTCGCGCGCCTGGACGACGTGCTCCGCGCCCGCCTGGCCGCGTTCGGCACCGGTCCGGCGCGGTACGGGCTGGTGCACGCGGACACCCGGCTGGCCAACTTGCTCGTGCAGGATGGATCGGTGAGCGTCATCGACTTCGACGACTCGGGGTTCAGCTGGTTCCTGTACGACCTGGGCACCTCAGTCAGTTTCTTCGAGCATTCACCTGAGGTGCCCGGGCTGGTGGACAGCTGGCTCGACGGGTACCGCAAGGCGGGTGAGCTGTCCGCGGAAGACCAGGCGGAAATCTGGACGTTCATCATGTTCCGGCGGCTGCTGCTCGTCGCCTGGGTCGGTTCGCACCGCGGCGTCGAGATCGCCGCCGAGCTCGGCGCTGGGTACACCCGCGGCAGCTGTGACCTGGCGGAGTCCTACCTCAGCACACACTGAAGGGCCCGCACACTGACGGGAACGGAAGGGAAGGGCGCATGTTCACATCGATCGCCGGCCGGGCCGTAGTGGTAACGGGCGGCACCCGGGGGATCGGCAAGGGGATTGCCAGCGTCTTCGCCCGTAACGGCGCGCGGGTGCTGATAACCGGCCGGGATTTCGAGGTCGCCCGGGGCGCCGCCGATGAGCTCAGCGACCAGGCCGCCGCCGGCGGGCTGGCCGGCGGGGTCTCGTTCGTGCTGGCCGATGTGGCCAGCACGGAAGACTGCCGCCGGATGGCGTCGGTCGCCCAGGAGCGGCTGGGCGGCATCGACGTGCTGTGCACTAACGCCGGGATCTTCCCCGACGCCCGCCTGGAGGACCTGACCGAGGCCGATCTGGATCAAGTGCTCGGGACCAACCTCAAGGGCACGATCCTGTCGGTCCAGGCGTGCCTGCCCGCGCTGGCGCGGTCACGTCACGGCCGGGTCATCATCACCTCCTCCATTACCGGGCCGATCACCGGTTTCCCCGGCTGGGCCCACTACGGCGCGAGCAAGGCCGGCCAGCTGGGCTTCATGCGGACCGCGGCGATCGAGCTGGCGCCCAAGGGCATCACGGTCAACGCGGTGCTGCCCGGCAACGTGGTCACCGAAGGGCATGCTGACCAGGGCAAGGAGTACGCGAGCGGGATGACCGCCGCGATACCGCTGGGCCGGCTGGGCACCGTCGACGAGATCGGCTACGCGGCGCTGTTCTTCGCCACTGACGAGGCGGCCTACATCACCGGCCAGTCAATCGTGGTAGATGGCGGCCAGGTGCTCCCCGAATCCCCCGACGCCATAGCCGCGATCTCGGAATGACCACAGCTCCCGCACACCGGGTGACGCCGGAGGCGGAAGCGACTGACGTGACCCGATACCAGCCGTCCTACCTGGCCCGCCCTCAGCGCCCGACCACAACAATGGAACATCGATGTGGTCGGGGCCGCAACGATGGACCATCGATGTGGTTCGAGAAGGAGGTTGGAGTGACGAAGGGGGCGAAGGTGGCTGATGGGACGGGGATTATTGGGGTTCAGGCGGCGGCCGCTGCTTCTCGACCAGAGGCCGTGAGCCTGCGGTCAGCAGCCCCGAACCGGCCACCAGGCCCATCTCCCGGCCCGGGTTCCGCGCTCAGTGCTTGAAGGACTCACGCTTTTCCTGGATCTCCGGCGGCGGCTGCGTCTGCGGGTGGTGCTCGAGGATCTGCACTTGCTGCCGGAAGTCGTCGAGCAGCAGGTTGGCCAGATCCATGCTGAAGCCGTTCCTGATCACGATCCGGATCACCGCCGTGTCGTTCATGTCGTCAGGGAAGGTGTACGCCGGCACCTGCCAGCCGCGCATCCGCAGCCGCTCGGACAGGTCGAACACGGAGTAGGCAGTGATATCGTCACGCAGTTTGAACGCGAACACCGGCAGGTCGCGGCCCTCGGTGAGCAGCTCGAACGGACCCATCTTCGCGATCTCGCCGGACAGGTGGAGCGCGATGTCCTGGCAGGTCTGCTGGACCCGCTGGTAGCCCGAATGCCCGAGCCGGATGAAGTTGAAATACTGGGCGGCGACCTGCGCGCCGGGCCGGGAGAAGTTGAGCGCGAACGTCGGCATCTCACCGCCCAGGTAGTTGACCTTGAAGATGAGATCCTCGGGCAGCGCGTCCGGGGTACGCCACAAGACCCAGCCCACGCCGGGATACACTAGGCCGTACTTGTGCCCTGAGGTGTTGATCGACGCCACCCGCGGGACCCGGAAATCCCATTCCAGGTCCGGCTGCAGGAACGGCGCGACAAACCCGCCCGAGGCCCCGTCCACGTGCACCGGGACATCGTGGCCCTGCTCGGCCTGCAGCCGGTCGAGGGCCTGGCTGATCTCCAGGACGGGCTCGTAGCTGCCGTCCATGGTGGAGCCCAAGATCGCGACCACGCCGATGGTGTTCTCGTCGCACTTGGCCGCGGCCTGCTCGCCGCGCAGGTGCAGCCGTCCCGGCACCATCGGCACGTAGCGGGGCTCGACCTGCCAGTAGCGGCAGAACTTCTCCCAGCACACCTGCACGTTCGAGCCCATCACCAGGTTCGGCTTGCTCGCGTCCAGGCCCGCCGCCTGCCGCCGGGCCCGCCAGCGCCACAGCAGCGCCATGCCGCCGAGCATGCACGCCTCACTTGAGCCGGTGGTGGAGCAGCCGGTCGCCGCGCTGCCATGCGGCGCGTTCCACAGGTTGGACAAGATATTCACGCAGCGCCGCTCGAGCTCGGCGGTCTGCGGGTACTCGTCCTTGTCGATCATGTTCTTGGGGGAGCACTCGGCCATCAGCTGCTCGGCCTCGGGTTCCATCCAGGTGGTGACGAACGTGGCCAGGTTGAGCCGGGCGTTGCCGTCCAGGATCAGCTCATCGCGTACCACCTGCAGCGCGGTGCGCGGCAGCGTGCCATGCTCCGGCAGCCGGTAACGCGGGATCTCGCAGGTCAGCTCGCGGACGTAAACTGGATTGACTTCAAGCTCATCGTCTTGACTGGACTCGTCAACCTGGGTATGCAGCGGCATGGCCGCCTCCCTGGTCATCTAGGCAGGTGTAGGACTGACACTTCCGGTGCCAGGCTAGCCTGCCCAGGCCGGCCTGCGAGCTAGGGGAGTGGCCTCGGGCGCGCAGGCCGTGTCAGCGAGCAACCGGGGCGGGGAGCAGCAGCACGGACCGTTCGGGATTAATGGTCTTTTCTGGTGTAACGGCAGAGCAGGAAACCGTCGTCTTCCAGCACGTGGGCTAGGGTCAGCGGCAGCGGCGGGGCGCCGGACAGGGCGCCGGCGACGATCCGGTTCGCGCCCGGGCCGGCCATCAGCGGGCCGATCGTCAGGCACAGTTCGTCCATCAGGCCGGCCTCGACGAGCTGGGCGAGCAGGTGCGGGCCGCCCTCGGCGAGCATCCGGCGGTGGCCGCGTTCGGCCAGCGCGCTGACCGCGGCCTTCAGGTCGACGCTCTGCTCGCCGGCCACGATGACGTCCGTGCGGGTGGCCAGCTCCGCCCGCCGGTCCGCAGGCGCCTGAGCGGTGGTGATCACGATCGTGCGGGCGTCCGGCGGGGCCCCGGTGATCAGCGGGCTCTGCGGGTCAACGTCGAGCCGCCCGGTGACCACGGCGATCGGCGGCGTCGGCGTCCGGCCATCGCGCAGATGACGCCAGAGTTCGGCCGGCCGGGCCGCCTGGTAGTGTTCCGCCCGCACCGTCGCCGCGCCCACCAGGATGACATCGCACAGCGTGCGGAGCAGCGCGAACACCCGCCGGTCGGCGTCGGAGGACAAGTCCTTGGTGGCCCCGCCGAGGCTCGCGGCGCCGTCCGCGCTCGACACCATGTTGGCGCGCAGCCAGTGCCCGGCCGGGTAGGCGTACCGTCCGGCCGGGTAGGCGTACAGCCCGGCCAGATCCGGGCCGGACCCGGAAACCGCACGATTCTCAGCCGGGGGAAACAGCTGGCGCATGGTCACTCCGTCGACCGCAGGACGATGATGGTGCGGTCGCAGACCTCGAGCTGGCTCTTCGGCGTGTGGACGGACCCGGCGCCAGCCAGCGCGGTATCGACGACGACCTCCCAGCCGGCCGCGAAACTGGCGTCGGGCAGGGTGAAGGTCAGCGAGTCGCTGTGGGCATTGAACAGCAGCAGGAACCTGGCGTCGGAGATCTTCTCGCCGCGCGGGTCCGGCTCGCTGATCGCGTCCCCGTTGAGGAACACGGCCAGTGAATTCGCGTAGCTGGTGTCCCAGTCCTCCTGGGTCATCTCCTCCCCGGCAGGGGTCAGCCAGACGAGGTCGCCTTCCTCGTCGGTCGGTGCCTGAGGCCGGCCGCGAAAGAACCTGCGCCGGCGGAACACCGGATGGTGCCGGCGCAGGCTGGCCAGGTCCTCGGTGAACTGCAGCAGGTCCCGCTCGGCGTGCGCCAGGCCCCAGTCGAGCCAGGAGATCTCGTTGTCCTGGCAGTAGGCGTTGTTGTTGCCGCGCTGGGTGCGCCCCATCTCATCGCCGGCCGCCAGCATCGGGACGCCCTGGGACAGGAACAAGGTGACCAGGAAGTTCCGCTTCTGCCGGGCGCGGAGCGCGTTGATGGCGGGGTCGCCGACCGGTCCCTCGGCCCCGCAGTTCCAGGACCGGTTGTCGTCGGCACCGTCCCGGTTATCCTCGCCGTTCGCCGTGTTGTGCTTGTGGTCGTAGCTGACCAGGTCGTTCAGGGTGAACCCGTCGTGGCAGGTGACGAAGTTGATCGACGCGACGGGACGGCGCGCGCTGGTGGCGTACAGGTCGCTCGACCCGGTGAGCCGGGACGCGAACTCGCCCATCGTGGCCGGGCGGCCACGCCAGAAGTCGCGCACCGTATCCCGGTACTTGCCGTTCCATTCGGTCCACAGGGGCGGGAAGTTGCCGACCTGGTAGCCGCCCTCGCCGATGTCCCACGGCTCGGCGATCAGCTTGACCTGGGAGACAACCGGGTCCTGCTGGACGAGGTCGAAGAAGGTGGACAGCCGGTCCACGTCGTGCAGTTCCCTGGCCAGCGCCGCGGCCAGGTCGAACCGGAACCCGTCGACGTGCATCTCCAGGATCCAGTACCGCAGCGAGTCCATGACCAGCTGCAGCGAGTGCGGATGCCGGGCGTTGAGGCTGTTCCCGCACCCGGTGTAGTCCAGGTAGCGCCCGGGCTCCGAATCGTCCAGCCGGTAGTAGGCGGCGTTGTCGATGCCGCGGAAGGACAGGGTGGGTCCCATGTGGTCGCCCTCGGCGGTGTGGTTGTACACGACGTCAAGGATCACTTCGATGCCGGCCTCGTGCAGCGCCTTCACCATCGCCTTGAACTCGCCGACCTGCTCGCCGCGCTGCCCCGCGGAGGAATACCGGTTGTGCGGGGCGAGGAAACCGATCGTGTTGTAGCCCCAGTAGTTGCTCAGGCCGCGGCCGACCAGGGACTTCTCCGCAAAGAACTGGTGCACCGGCATGAGTTCGACCGCGGTGACCCCGAGCCGCTGCAGGTGCCCGATGATGGCGGGATGCGACAGTCCGGCGTAGCAGCCGCGCTGTGCGGGCGGGACGTCCGGGTGGAGCAGGGTCAGCCCGCGCACATGCGCTTCGTAGATGACCGTCTCGTGGTACGGGATGTGCGGTGCCCGGTCCTGGCCCCAGTCGAAGAACGGGTTGATCACCACGTTCTTGGGCATCCGCGGCGCGCTGTCGGTGGTGTTCTGCTTCCACGGGTCCGCGAACTGGTAGTCGTACAGCGATTCGTCCCAGCTGATGTCCCCTTCGACCGCCTTGCCGTACGGATCGAGGAGCAGCTTGGACCCGTCGCAGCGCAGCCCGCGCGCGGGATCGTAGGGCCCGTGCACGCGGTAGCCGTACCGCTGCCCCGGCGCGATGCCGGGGAGGTAGCCGTGCCAGACGAAGCCATCGATTTCGGTCAGGTCGACCTGCGTCTCGCTGAGCTTGCCTCCGCGCCCGCCCGCTACGGCGCCCTGGCCGGTATCGTCGCCGGCCTCATCGAAGAGGCAAAGCTGCACACGCTCCGCGACCTCGGAGAACAGGGTGAAATTCGTACCCCATCCGTCCCAGGTCGCGCCAAGCGGGTAAGGCGTTCCCGGCCAGATACGCATTCGCCCCCTTCGTGACGGCGAGTCAGGCCGCGTTCGGCCAGCGGCCGACGCTACCGGGTAAGCGTATGCCAGCAGGGACGTACGATACCGGATCGTGACCAGTGGGTCGCGGACCCTCGGGTTTTCGAGGGTTATTCAGGGGTTTACCCAGTTTTAGGCCGCAGTGAGCCGCCGGGACCCAGTCTCCGTAAATCGGTCCAGCAGGACGTCGGCTACCTCCGGGCAGGCGCCGAGCGCGGGGGAGACGGCGATGGCGCCCGCGGCCAGCGAAGACGCCGCGATCTGGTCGGCGAACAAACCCGGGGCGAGCAGGTACGTGGCCACCACGACCTGGCTCGCCCCGGCCTGCAGCAGGCCGGTTACCGCCGCCGCGGGCGACGGTCGGGCGGCGCTGGCGTAGGCCGGGCGGACCGCGAACCACCCCGCGCGTTCCTGCCACTGCGACGCCAGGCGCGCGATGGTGGCGTTAGCCTCCGGGTCGCTCGAGCCCGCCGCCGCCAGCACCACTCCGGTCGCAGCGGGGTCAGCTCCGGGGGCCTGCTCGGCGAGGCGCCGGCCGAGCGCGCGCAGCAGCAGCGGGTGCGGCCCGAGCGTGGCGCCATAGGACACGTGCAGCCGGGGGAACTCGCGGCCGACCCGGGTCAGCAGGCGCGGGATATCCGCCTTGCTGTGGTAAGCCGCGGTGAGCAGCAAGGGCAGCACCCGCACCTGGCGATCTGCGGTGATCGTGCTCATGACCTGCGGCAGTGACGGGGGGGCGTGACCGAGGTAAGCGGTACGCAGATCCGGGGCGCTCACGCCCCGCCGGGCCGCCCGCTCGGCCACGACGGCCATCAGCTCGCCGATGGTGGCGCAGGCGCGCGGGTCCTTGCTGCCGTGCGCGACGGCCACCAGGACGGGCTCAGGCATGGATGCCGCATTCGGTCTTGCCGGTTCCCGCCCACCGGCCGCTGCGCGGGTCCGCGCCAGGGTCGACGCGGACCGTGCAGGTCGCGCAGCCGATGGAGGGGTAACCGTCGTAGACCAGGGGGTTCACCAGCACCCCGTTGACGGTGATGTAGTCATCGACCTCCTTGGCGCTCCAGCGCAGGATCGGGTTGACCTTCACCATCTCGCGTCGGTCGTCCCACTCCACCACCTGGCTCTGCCGGCGCTTGCTGGTCTCATCCCGGCGCACCCCGGTGATCCACGCGTCGTAGCCCGTCAGCGCCCGCTCCAGCGGCTCGACCTTGCGCAGGTAGCAGCACAGGTCGGGATTGCGGCCGAACAGCCGCGGGCCCAGTTCGGCGTCCTGCTCGGCCACGGTGCGGGAGGGGGTGACGTTGACCAGCCGGACCGGGTAGACGGCCTCGACGGCGTCCCGGGTGCCGGTCGTCTCGGCGAAGTGGTAGCCGGTGTCCAGGAAGACCACGTCGATGCCCGGCTGGACCCCCGAGGCCAGGTGGATGATGACCGCGTCGGTCATCGAGGAGGTGACGCAGATCCGCGCACCGAACGTGTCGACCGCCCAGCGGACCACCTCTTCGGCCGGCGCGTCGGCGAGTTCCGCCGCGGCCTGTTCGGCCAGGGTGCGCATGTATTCCGGGTCCTCCAGGGCGAGATGCGCCAGGCCACGCGATACGACGGGACTCACAGGGTGACTCCTACTCCGGCAAAGCGTAGCTGGAAACTCCTGGTGCAACTGCGGCAATGCCATTCGCCGTCGGTCGCCCCCTGCGGCTCGAGGTCTTCCTCGCCGCAGTAGGGGCAGTAAAAGGGCACCGCCCGGGCGGTCACGAGAGCTCCTGCTCGGTAGCCCGCACCGTCCAGGCCGCGAAGCTCTCGCCGGGCTGCCTGGCTTCATCGAAGCGGCGCAGGACCCGTTCCACGTAGTCCGGCAGTTCTTCGGCGGTGGTCTTGAGCCCGCGCACCTTGCGGCCGAAACCAGAGCCCTCGCCGTCGCCGCCGCTCAAAGTGCCGCCCAGATGGATCTGGAAGCCCTCGACCTGGGTTCCGTCCGGGCCGGTGACCAGCGATCCCTTCAGGCCGATGTCGGCCGTCTGGATCCGGGCGCAGGAATTCGGGCAGCCGTTGACGTTGATCGTGACCGGCGCGGTGAAGTCCGGCAGCCGCCGCTCGAGCTCGCTGATCAGGTCGGCGGCCCGGGCCTTGGTCTCGACGATCGCGAGCTTGCAGAACTCGATGCCGGTGCAGGCCATCGTGTGCCGGCGGAAGGCGCTCGGGTTAGCCGGCAGGCCGGCCGCGTCGAGCTCGGCCACCAGCTCGTCCGTCTGCTCGGCGGGCACGTCCAGGATGACCATCTTCTGCTCGGTGGTGGTCCGCACCCGGCCGCTGCCGTACCTGGCGGCGAGGTCGGCGATGACGTCGAGCGCCTCACCTGACAGCCGTCCCACCGTCGGCGCGAAGCCCACATAGTTGCGTCCGTCCCGCTGCGGGTGCACGCCCACGTGGTCGCGCACCCCGCCGCGCGGTGCCTCCGGGGACGGTCCGCCGGGCAGCGCGTAGCCGAGGTACTCCTTCTCCAGCACCTGGCGGAACCGCTCCGGTCCCCAGTCCGCGACCAGGAACTTGATCCGGGCCCGGTGCCGCAGCCGCCGGTAACCGTAGTCCCGGAACAGCCCGGCCACGGCCGCCCACACCTCGGGAACCTGGCCTGGCCGGACGAACGCGCCGAGCCGCTTGCCGAACATCGGGTTGGTGGAAAGTCCGCCGCCGACCCACAGGTCGTACCCGGTTTCGCCGTCGTCGTTGACGACGCCGACGAACGCGATGTCGTTGATCTCGTGGATGGCGCACTGCGCGGCGCAGCCGCTGATCGAGGACTTGAACTTGCGCGGCAGGTTGGAGAACGCCGGGTCACCGATGTAGCGCTCGCCGATCGCGGCGATCTCGGGCGTGGCGTCGATGATCTCGCCGGCGTCGAGGCCGGCCAGCGGGCAGCCCAGCATGACCCGCGGGGTGTCACCGCACGCCTCGGTGGTGGTCAGCCCCACGGCTTCGAGGGCGTCCCAGATGTCGGGCACGTTCTCGATCTCGACCCAGTGCAGCTGGATGTTCTGCCGGTCGGTGACGTCCGCCGTGCCGCGGGCGTACCGGCGTGAGATGTAGGCGATGACGCGCAGCTGGTCGTTGGACAGCTGGCCGCCGTCGATGCGGATCCGCAGCATGAAGTAGCGGTCGTCAAGTTCCTCGGGCTCGAGCACGGCGGTCTTGCCGCCGTCGATGCCAGGCCGCCGCTGGGTGTACAGCCCATACCACCGGAAGCGGCCGCGCAGGTCGGCCGGGTCGATGGAATCGAAGCCGTTCTTGGCGTAAATGTCGATGATCCGCTGACGGACGTTGAGCCCGTCGTCGTTCCGCTTGTTTTCCTCGTTTTTGTTGAGCGGCTCGTGATAGCCGAGCGCCCACTGGCCTTCGCCACGCTTGCGTCGAGTCCCGGTGCTCCCGGTTGCGACTGGCATCTCAGGGGTTCCTTCAGGTTCAAGGACGCGCAGTTCCACGAGCACCTGGGCTCCGCTGACCTCGTACCAGCCATATCCGGCGACGTGGCTAGCCGCAAACGGCTAACGACGTGGGTCCAGCGGGATCGCACCCGGCATCGCGCGCGCGCCCGGTCTAAAAATCCGGGGCGGCGATTATCGGGCGTGGCGACAGATGGCACTGCGGACGCGCAGCAAGTCGACGTGCCGACGCACGACGAGCAGCGGGTCCGTAACAGTCATTGCATCAGCTTCACATGTAACGGGCCTGGTTGTCCAGGCGATGTCCAGCATGTGGACGGAGCGAGGCGTCACATCCCTGGGCATACTGCGGGCAACATGCGCGTCCTGGCCGCTATTCCCGGCCGGGCCTCAGCCCTGGCGAATATTCCCGGCCGGGCTTCAGCCCTGGCGAATATTCCCGGCCGGGCTTCAGCCCTGGCGAACCCAGCTGAGCGGCGGCTCGGACTCCGACAGCGCCGACGATTGGTGCTGGCAGTCGCACCAGGTGCCGCCCGGGCACTCCTCATGGTGACGATGCCGGCAAGGAACGCAGATCATAGCCTCTATTGTGCGGCTTGGCTGCGGGCTATTGTGCCAATTCACGGCTGAACGGGCTTGGTGCGTGCCCCCGGACACAGCAAGAGCGGCCGCGTCGTACACGCGGCCGCCCTGCCTGCAGATCTCATGGTCCGGCTCAGGGGCCCAAGCGCTGCCCGGGGTGAGCAGGACCCTCAGGCAGCGTTGGCGCGGCGCATCCGACGACGGCGCTCGGCTGAGCGCTCATCCTCGTTCAGGCCGCCCCAGGTGCCGTACTTTTCCGGCCGCGATACCGCGTAGTTCAGGCATTCAAGCCGCACCGGGCAAGCAGCGCAGACACCCTTGGCCTTGCGCTCCCTGATCTCCCGCTCGGGCTGACGCTCGCCGTCAGGACCGAAGAAGAGCAACAGGTCCTCGCCACGGCACGCGGCAGCATCCTGCCAACCCCAGTTAGGGCGGGGAAGTACAGCCGACTGCCGACGTACCTGAGACATGGATCAAATCACCTCAACCAAGAGCATCAAATAGTGCGTTACAGTGGAACTACAGGTTTGAGCACGCGAGACCACCCTGTCCGGAACCGCCGTTGCAAGATACAACGCGTCTTGGCGACGTGATGTTCCCTGACGAAGGTACATAGATCGCGTAAGCAAGTGGTCACTATACCGAAACGGCTGGCGCCAGCGTGCCGGTTCACTCAACCTGATAATGATCACGCGAGCTGCTGCATGCCCGTCGGTAATGATGCCACTCGCGGTAGCTGTCTTGCAGGCGGGGTGGCCAAATTCCCTACCTGAATTCTAGCCTGCGGCTAGCCTGCTACACAGGGTTCGTGACGAACGGGACAAAGGTAAGGGAGCCAGGCCAGGATGGGCACAATGTCAGCGTCGGACGCAGCGCCACTGCCCCGGCTCGGCGAGGTTTTCTTCGACGTGCGCGGTAGCTCCCGCAGCATGCGATTGAGCTGGTATGCCAACACCGGGGTCTCGGTCTTCAGTATCTGGCAGGGTGGCACCTGCACCGGTACGTTCCGGCTGCCGATGGAGGAGCTGCCGAGGCTGATCGACGCCTTGCAGCGCGGGATGCAGGGCAGTGACCAGCAAGAACCGCGAGGCTCCGTAGGCTACCTGAACCAGCTTCCTGGTGCCCCGACCGACCCGAGGCTGACCGCCCTTCCCGGCGGTTACGCCGGCCGGGACGCCGAGTTTACTGGCCCGGTGACCGGCGATTTCCGTGCCCTGCGGGCCGAGGATCAGGGTGGCACGGTCGTGTTCCCTGTCTCTCCCCGGGCGCTTCCGCCCGGCCCCGCGGCGCTGCCTGCACCTCCGCAAAGCGCCCAGGATTATCTCGAGGATTACTCCGCGCAATATCCAGAGCCGCCTCGCCCCGGCCGTCGGCGCCTGCCCGCCGCCGATGGCTATCCGGACACGACCCGCTATCAGAACTCCCTGCCCGGGAACGGCTACGGCGAGCAGGCCCAGTATCCCGAGCAGGGCCAGTACCCCGAGCAGGCCCAGTACCCCGAGCAGGCCCAGTACCCCGATCAGGCCCAGTACCCCGAGCAGGCCCAGTACCCCGAGCAGGCCCAGTACCCCGAGCAGGCCCAGTACCCCGAGCAGGCCCAGTACCCCGAGCAGGCCCAG
>Ga0182030_10002591_pt1 | contig 38462 bp, 33 predicted proteins | sample 812S3MmetaG_FD_121299 | JGI IMG/M metagenome (GOLD analysis project Ga0182030, IMG submission 121299) | Permafrost microbial communities from Stordalen Mire, Sweden - 812S3M metaG (Illumina Assembly) | ecosystem: Environmental > Terrestrial > Soil > Wetlands > Permafrost | place: Sweden...
GCGGAGTCGTAGTCGTTGTCGTCGCCGGCGGAGTCGTAGTCGTTGTCGTCGCCGGCGGAGTCGTAACCGGCGGCGTCGTAACCGGCGGCGTCGTGGTCGGCGGAGTCGTGGTTGTGGGACTCGACGAATGCGAACGTCCCCTATGACGGTACGAGGCAGGGGTTACAGAACCAAAGGCGAGCCGGCTGCCGCCGGAAGAGACGATGTTGTAACCAGGGGCTCCAGCAACAGTAGCCAGGTCAACAAAGGAGGCATTGGTCTTCGTGCCGCCCTCTGATCCATAGAACACTGCATCACCAAACGTGAACACTCCACCATCAGCACCGAGCAAACGGTAACCATTTCCATCGGGGGTCGAGGCCATTCCCACGACTGGGCTATTCAGATGCAACCGGCCAGCCGATCCGAAGAACCGGGCATTACCAAACGTAAAGATCCCGCCATCCGCACCAACCAACCAGTAGCCCAAACCATTCGGAGTCGAGGCCATCCCCACGATCGGGCTATTCAGATGCAACCGGCCAGCCGATCCGAAGAACCGGGCATTACCAAACGTAAAGATCCCGCCATCCGCACCAACCAACCAGTAGCCCAAACCATCGGGCGTCGCTTCAATGCCCACGATTGGACTATTCAGCGTGGTTGCGCTGCCTAATGCCGGGGCGCTCCCAAATGGGACAACGACGCCGGCCGAATTGACTTGCCAGCCGCTACCGGCACCTGAAAATGCGACGGAAACTATGGCGTTAGGCGCCGTGGCGGCAGCCAGTTCATAGGACGACATCTGAGCGGACGCCGCCGGGACCTGCTGAGCAGATTGCGAGGCTGGAGCTGCTGCGACGGCGGTGAGACCAAAGGTGGCCAAGGTCGCCGTGAGCGCTCCGACCGCCCCGAGGCTTCGGACATGGTTCCCGTATGGGTGAGTGGGCAAACTCGCCGAACCGGCGGTCAGTCTTTGAGCTTTCCGTGACTCGCGGAGGGAAGCCCGCTGGATCGAGCGCCTCGTGCTCCTGGAGATCGACGTCATATTTTCCTCCCTGCGTGGAGTTGGTTATCTCCGCACATTCAGGAGGTCGACGTTTTGGGTCCAGGCCCGTAGAAGCACGCGTTACCGGCAGTATCCGCCGAAAAGCGCGCACGGCTGCAAGCACCGCCTTTGCGTGTTTCTACGGCCCTCAGGTCGATGCACGAAAGCTCGGAGACACCCTTGACAGCGTCGCCCCCCTTCGGATTGCGCTGAGATGAGCGAGGTTTCGTGGTGGGTGTTCGATTTCGCCTGGCGGGATGCGGCGGCCGCGCCGGAAAACGTTCTGGCTGGGCGGGCCCGTTTCCCCTGTTTCGTCAAGAAAGGCCGGACCCGGGAACGCTTCACCGAGCTCGGACGGGTCGTCACCCTCGAGCATCCCTTAATGGGGCAAACGCGACAGTATCGACAGTCACCGTGAAGTGACTGTCGATACTGGGCACAGCCAGTGCTCTGGCCAGGTTATTTAGCTGGAGACGATGCGGAGCTGGCTCCAGGGGATGTGGGGCATGTTGTAGTAGTCGCCGGATGCCCCCAGCGCCGCGTAGGGATCGGCACCACTCGTGGGCGGCTCTTGAAAGGCCAGGGCCAGCGATGTACCGCCGGTGTCTTTGAGGAACGCCCCGTAGGTCTGAAGCGCCCGACCCACCGTCAACTCGAATGGGGTGATCCCAGGGATCGCCGCTAGGTCGATAGCCGGGTTGAGCTGGATCCGCGACCCTTCAGGTAGGCAGTTGGGAAGCGAGCCGCTACCGTCGGACTTGATCGCCGGAGCCACGAACGAAGAACACGTCAACGATGACGAGAAGCTCAGCGCATGGGGAATGTTTCCCGCTTGCATCTCCGCGGTCGTCGCGATGCCCTGCAGGACCGAGATACCCGATCCGGTTCCTCCGGGATTGCCGTAGATGTCCCAGTTGCCGACCCCTGTCGTGGAGACAACGGCGCCCCACGAAGCCTGCCAGTTCCCGTTCACCTGACTGGCCTGCCAGAACTCGTAGGACAGGTGTGCGATGGGATCGTAGATCACCATGTCTCCGTCAGTCCCCGGTGACGGCGTAGCACCCGCCGGGATGGGGACGGGGGCCTGCGCGAGTGAGCACAAACCCCAGTTCTCCGTGCACGAGACGTTATAGCGGGGGGTGCTGGCGTTGACGGTGTAGATCGGCTCCCCGTACTGATAGATGTCGGCGGTGGGTGCCGCCGCCAGCTGGGACACCAGTGACGTCGAGTAGGGGGTCGCGTTCGCGAGCGCCTGGTTGAATGGACTCGCCGGTGAGAACAGCTGCGTCAAAACCGACGCAGCTTTGGCAGGAGCGGCGCCGCCGAGTCCGGCGATGGGGGCTGTGGTGGTCGAACCAGACGCCGAGAAGGTGGTGACGCTTCCTACTGAAGTCCCAAGCGCGTAGGTGTTGTGACCTTTCGCCGAAGCGATCCCGACGATGGCGCCAGCGTTTCGATCGGAGCCCAGGGACCCGAAGAATGAGCCGTTACCGAAGCTGAACACGCCGCCATCCGACGCAACCAACCAGTACCCACCACCCGACGGATCCGACGCGATGCCCACCACCGGCTTGTTGAGGTGAGACCCGCCCTCCGAACCATAAAAACGGGCGTTACCGAAGCTGAACACGCCGCCATCCGACGCAACCAACCAGTACCCACCACCCGCTGGATCCGACGCGATGCCCACAATCGGGGCGTTCAGGCCATCGCTCGCCGCATCACCGAGGTACGGTGCGCCGCCCCAGGGGACGATCGTTCCGGTGTTGAGAGCATCCCAGCCGCCGCCCGCCGGGTCCACGGCGACGCCCACCACTGCCGGCACCGTAGCGGCGCTCGCAGGGACCGGCTGGAGCACAAGTGAGCCGAAGAGACCAACTCCTGCCAAGGTCGGGGCCAACACCCAGGCTCGGGGAAGCCGACGGCTCCCTCGAGGCGACATAGCGCCTGGCTGCTGCGGACGTTCCTGCGAAATGCATTTCCGTTTACGCATGAACAAGAAGATCGACTACACCCTTTGAACTCTTTAGGCAAACACTGCCGTTTATTCGTACTACTACTCTTTGTGACCAACATTTGGACCCTCCGTGACGTCCAGTTCATAGGTCGAAAAGAGACCCTAACGAGTCGCTCAGCCTTGCACCAGCCGAAGCTGGGACCAGGGCAAATGGGGCATAGCATAATAATCTGCCGAGACTCCGAGGCGCTTGTACGGATTGTCGCCCCCGACGTGGGGGGTCTCGAACGACAGTGCAAAAGAGGCACCTCCCGTATCTTTCGCAAATGCGCCATAGGTTTGCAACGCTCGCCCAACAATGAGCTCAAAAGGCGTAATACCTGGGATTTTCGCGAGGTCAATGGACGGGTTGAGCTGGACCCGAGCTCCTTCCGGGATACAGCCCGGAGGGGGCGTCTGACCATCCGATTTATCGGCTGGCGTCACGTAGCTCCCACAGGTCAGCGACGACGAGAAGCCCAAGGCGTGCGGGATGGAGCCTGCTTCTAACTGCGCGATTGTGACCAATCCTGCCAGACTAGAAATTCCCGAACCCGTCCCGGCGGGGCCCCCGTCGACGTCGGTTACGCCGGGTCCGCTCGTGTTGACCACTGCACCCCAAGCGGCCGACCATCCGCCCTGCGGGGTACGGCTCGCTCGCCACATCTCGTAGGCCAGATGCGTCACGGGATTTACGATGACCATGGCGTGATCGTCGCCTGCCGATGGCGTTGCATCCGGCGGTATCGGTATGGGCGCCCGCGACAACGGACAAACACCCCATGGCTCCGAACAGCGAACGTTATACGTCCGGGTAGACGTCGAAACGTCAGAAAAGACAGGCTCGCCGTAGGCGTAGATGTCCGCAGTCGGGTCGCGGGTGAGGGCCGCAGCGATTGAAGTCGCTCGGACAACTTGCGTTGCGGACGCCGCTACCGGCTGGTTGAAGGGGTTCGTCGAAGCGAAATACCTGGGCACTACAGGCTGGGCACTACTCACCACAGGCACCGCCAACGAGCGAAACCCTGCAGGAGACGGGCAATGGGCGCTCCCTACTGCGCAGCTGCTCGCACTCGATGAGGCGGTCGCAGCACCGCCCCGTAGTCCGACCGCCAGCGCCCCCACCAGTGAGGCAGCGACCATAATCGCAACGATCACGGATGTGGAAGTCCCGGACACGCGCTGCCCGGACCATCGCCGCGGACTCGCAGTTTTATTCCTATGGTTCGGCTTATCCCCCATAGTTTCGGTACCTACCACCGGTGCCCCTTTTAGGCCTTTAGCGAGTCACTGTGCATCCGCGATGACGAGCATAATCTGCTCCTTCGCGGTACTCTTAATTGGGTTCGTCGTACTTGAGTAGTACATCACGTTACGTAGTCATGGCTGGGCGGAGCGCGCGGGTCCAACGGGAACTGCCTGCAAAAATCGACGCATGGCCGGCCGAAACCCTTGCCAGAAAGTCGTTGCTGCTCTAGACTCGCCACGGAGAGTGAGCCTCGCCGTCGATAAAGCCGGACTATTGAGGCGTTCAAAACCAATGAAAGGCACAGGGGCTCCGCCATGAAGATGTTTACCATCAATCCCGCCGAGTACCGAGATACATTTCTTACGCAAGGGTGGGTAAACATTCGCAACGGGGTGGACCCAGAATTCCTGCAGTATCTCCAGGGCGCGTATGCGGAACGTCGTCTGTCGGACAAGCTTGGAGATGTCGGCAACACGAAGAAGAAGGACCAATACCGCTTCGTGCCGCCGGAAGATATTGCGATGACGGTCGACCTATTCGCGCTGGTAACCGGCATTTGCGGCTCGGACCCGAATGGTATGACCCTCTCCGAGCGCCATGTAAACCGGTACCTTCCCGACGTCGATCCCGATCCGCCCGCCCACAAGGACCGCTTCGCCACGCAGATCGCAGTCGGGCTGGCTATCGAGGTTCCGCCGGAGAGTCACCTCGTGCTGTATCCCTACGACCATCTCGACATCAATGTCTATGGGATGTCCGCTGATTACCGAGCCAGCCTGCCTCCGGAACGTCTGCCTGAGGTCCTACTACAGGACGAGCCTTCTGCTGTTGTCTACGACCGACCGGGGGACGTCATGCTCTTCCCCGGCTCATCGATGTGGCATCGCCGCTGCAACGCCGCCGATACCGTGGTCCTCTATCTGAAGTGCAACGACTTCAACTGGGACCCGCTCGGCGAGGACCCGAGCACCGAGGGGCGTCGCTCTTGGACTGCGGCATTGGTGGACTCCGGTCACGAGGCAGTCGGCACGTCGATTGCCGTGCTCTCAAGACAACTTGAGTGGTTCGGACGGGTTAGCCAACGCGACGGGCAAGAGCGCCCCTACGGGAAGTTATGGCGACAGGAGCCGTTCCCGCTCTCTGAAGTCGAATGGCAGGTTCTGAAAGCGCTGGAAAAACGCCGTACCCCCTCATCTGCTGCCGTTGCAGACTTCGACTCCAGCGTCGTCATCGCACTCGCCGGTCGCGGAGCCGTCGACTTGCTTACGCCCCAACTCATTCCTGCGAGCTGAGATCGACTCTGGAGTTTGCATGAGCTGGGGTGCTCAGTCCGGGCTCCGACTGGGCACCCCAGTGACGGATGAGGCCAGCCAGCAGCCCGCCACCCCACGACATATGGACGATCGGAAGCGCGACACCTCCACGCCAAGGAGAAGCGCCATCACGTTTTGCCGATAGGGCACCGACCGCGCCCGCAGCCGTCAGGTAGAGCGCCGCAGCACGGATTCCTTTAGAAGGGCGAAGCAGAAGTAGGCCCACCAGACCAACGACTAGGGCGGGCGGAGCCAGGTGTCGAGTTTTGAACGAATCTGGATGCAAATGAATCGTCCGGGCCCGAAAATAGCCGTAACGCCACATCTGCAAAGCCAGGGCACGTGGGGACGTGCGTGTGCGCCAGGTCGAGCGGGCCGTTGGAACGAGCCAGATCTCCCCTGCGGACTTACGAATTCGATAGTCCAACTCGGCGTCTTCATTCGCCAACATATGGCGATCCCATCCGCCGGCGCCCATAACCGCATCGCGCCGATAGGCGGTACAAAATACGTGATCTACCGGTCCAGCATCGCCACCGACGCGATGACGGGCTCCACCCATTGCCCACGGCCGACGGAGTTGAGCCGCGATGGCACCGCCCCAGGAGCCATCACCGACCGTTTCCATGGCACCGCCGGCTCCCGCGATCTCGGGGTGCTCCGTCAAGAACTCCACGATTCGTTCGAGATACTCGGGCTCGTACTCAGCATGCGCATCCATACGAGCCACGATGTCGCAGTCGCAGGCGGTGATTGCCAAATTGAGTGCGGAAGGGATCACCACCGCAGGGTTGTCGACCACCCGAAGCCACGGCCGAGTACTTGCAACTTCCTCGAGCCATTCTCGAGAGCCATCGACGGAGGCACCGTCGGCAATCACAACTTCGCTAGGACGGAGGTTTTGCAGTTCGAGACTCTCGAGCAATACCGGAAGGCGCTTGCGTTCATTGCGAACGGGAATAATGACACCGACTGAGAGCTGCGCTTTAGCGGGCCCGCTGGTCGATCGCTCATCGGCTCCCTTGGCGATCACGGTCACGTACTCCTTCGTCTGACTACGTCGACAATAGCTGCCACCACTCGGTGTAGCGTACGACAACGACTCCAGTCGACGCACGCGAACAAGTCGGACGGTGTAGATGTCCGGCTTGGGAAGGAACGGTGACAACGTGGCAGATGGTGGCAGCTACTGGCGTTGGCGATGGGGGCGTTGGGGCTCGGCTTCTCCGCAGTCCGAAGGGTACAGCTTGTTGCTCCCTGTCCCGGGGGACCTCCCGGTGTTTCTCGAACTGGCCTTGGCCATCTGCCGGACCCAGGACTCAGATTATCGACTGAGCACCTACGTCATCCCTGACCAGGACACGCCGGTCATGCGCGAGATCGTGGCCGATGCAGCGTCTTCGTGGCCTGGAGGGCTGCACCTGCTGCCACTCCCGATGCCTGAGCGGTGGCTCCTCCCCCGGTTGAAGACCGGATGGCGCAATCATGCGGTGCAGCTCATTACCGGCACGAAGGCCAGTAAATCAACCCATTTGATTCTCCACGATGCAGACCTGTTTCTCCTCCAACCACATTTCTTCGACTCGCATTTCCTCGAGTGCCGTGACCGATCGTTGTCGTGCCTAGGAGTCAGCCCCGTATGGGATGAGTGGTTCGCGGAGCACGGCAGACATCTGGCCGCTACATGGGAACTGTGTGCCAAGGTCGACTGGCTCCGCTCCTTTCCGCCTTACCTTCATATCGGGCACGACGCAGTCGTCTTCAACGAGCCGCACAACTGCGATACCACCCTCCATCCCCAGGCCCTGACACCCCCTGACCAGGTCGGCGTTCATAACCGAGAGCAAGAGTTTGTTCATTTTAATTACGTGATCAGCACTTACCGTGAATTCCAGCATTCACGGGAGAGCTTTGTCGACAGCCAGTATCGTCTGCTCTTGATCCGCTTGTTTATTGACATATTCGGACAAAAATCGTGGGAATATGACGTCCCCGATGCCCCCACCCTCACTAAAGGGCTGACCGACCCGACTGTCGCCGTCCGCTACCCAGATGTCGCCGAGGGCGCACAAGAATACAGCGCTTTTCGCACAAAACTCGAACGCATGTTCGCGGCCCCCGCCTGGGCCGGACACCCCACACCAGACGTACTGCAAACATTCGACGACTATTACGGTCACCAACCGGTCGGCCCGTGACTCAGGACAAGCGTCGACCAATGACAATGAGTTTGTTGCCCATGTGGGCCGCTCGAGTGGCCGACTCCAATACAGGCCATGCTTTGGCCAGGACCCGCTTCATCGTCGCTCCGTTACTGCCCTCGGCAGCAAATAGGCGCGCCATCTTCTGGCGCGGAGACTGCATTCTTTGCACAGAGACCAGTTCGGCTCCGCATCGCTCGAGCAGGGCCCGCATCCCGGCCTCGGTGAAGTACGTCCGATGCTCTAGGTAATAGAACGGGTCCGTAAAGTCGAGTTTTCCGCGAGACAGGGAGCGGATTCCGAGCACCGCCCGTCGTACGGGGAACGCCGCGTCAGGGGTCTCAAAAAGTAAGGCGCCTCCTGGGCGGACCTTGCGGACTGCAGCCGTCAGCCCTTCGTAGGGATCAAGGAGGTGCTCGATCACGTCCCACATCGTCACGGCGTCCATCGACCCGTCAGCAATACGGTCTTCGACGTCTACGTCGGTGAGGATCTCCAGTCCGCGAGCCCGACCTGCCTCGACCGCTGTCAGGTCGACGTCGGAGCCGACCGCGCGGATTCCTCGCGATGAGGCAAAGGCAACAAAGTTCCCAATGCCACATCCGATGTCCAGGACCGACTTGATCGGCCCGACCACCGTCTCGGCTAGTTGAAGCACCTTCTCGTAGCGACCCTCGAACTCGCGCAGGACGGCGGAGTCCGCGTAGACATCAAATTTGTAGTCTTCCCAGTAGGCAGATTCCCTGCCCTCTGTGGCCGATTGCTCACCCTCGCGAACGAAGAACTCGGTCTTGCAAGACCCACAGCGTGAGAGGCGGTAGACCTCTTCGACGATAAGACCCTCGACCGACGACGAGCCGCCGCAGGCGGGGCAGGAGACACTCATGCGCCAGATGCTACAGAATGCGGTGCGTGCGACAGGACAACGACCGTGGACATGGCGCAGCTCAATATCTCGGAGGGTCGGCTGAACCCTCACCCGCTCCACCGAGAGGAACTTTAGCCCGCATTGTCCGCAATACATGGCGAGGAACAATCCCAAAGCCCTTGGATCGCCACTCCGGGTACATCACAAAACGGCGGAGTGCATATCGGGGAGTCTTCGCCGTATTCCACCCGTCGACTGTGGTCACCGCGGCCTGGTAGCCCGCCGATTTGGCGGCGGTCGTCGTGTCCTGGTTGAAGTCACCGCGGTCGCCGTTCGGGTAGGCCAGGACGTTGATGTCGCCCTTCAGTCGATCCTGGAGCTCCAGACGGGAAGCCAGGAGGTCATCGAGCTGCGCCTCTGCTGATTCGTTGGCCAAAATGCTGTGGCATCTACTGTGAGAACCGATCGTAAAACCGAGTTGCTCAAGCTTGCGAGCGCCATCCCAGTCCATAATCGGTGTCGGCGGTCGTCCCTTCGGGTCGTCCGGCTGGAGCTGATCGACAATCTCATCCAAGAGGCGGCGACGCGTCGGCTCATCAACTTTCTTCAAGCCGGCTGCCACGATCGCGTGGGTGGTCGCCGCATCGCGGCCGAGGAGAGATAGTTCTTCATCTTCCCAGGTCAGGGTTAGTCGGCGCGTGTGCTCAAAACCCCAACCTAGTTCTTCCCACCATGGATACACTTTTCCCGAAAGCATGTCAGGAACCAAGAAAAACGTCGCGGGAAGTCCGAGCTGAGCCAGGATCGGGGCCGCAAGTTCTACGTTGTCCCTGTACCCATCGTCGAAGGTTATGGCGACGGCACGCGCTGGCAGCCGACCTCCGGCCTCGAGCGTTGCGACCGCCTCAGGCAAGCTCACCACGTTGCCCGTACGCGCCAGAAGTTCGAACTGAGCGGTGATCCCCGAGGTGCCGACACCCGGCGGCGATGGAAAGCAGAAGGTCCCCTCAACGTTGTGCCATCCGAGAATCAGAAGGTGGCGACTCATCGTGATCTCCTGGTCTCGGCGACGAGAAACGCACGATATCTGATCCGGCCGAGTTGGTAGGCACCCAACACGGCGCAGAGTCCGATCAACATCAAGAACAGGGCCACAGCATGGCGAAGTTGTTCTACCGGTTGCGCTGCGCCGGTAGCCACCGGCTCCAACTGGTAAAGCTGGATGTGCCCTCCGATAAAAACACGGACGTCGTTGAGCGTTTGGGCCGCCATCGACACGGCAACCGCCGGTTGAGACGCCTGGATACGGAGGCGGAGCACCGCCGCGGTGATATCGACAGAAGTGGACAACTGCACGGACTGGGCGTTCGCTCCCGAAATGCCCAAGCTGGACTCAGCCGTATGCGCGAAAGCCGTTTGGTCGGCAATCGCCGACAACGTAGGAAGCAACGTGTCGCGGGCAACCGTGTTCCAAGCGTAAGCATCATTCCCGGAAGCAACGGCCGCTTCGGGACGAACCGCGGCAGTGGCTTCTGCGGCGTAGACCGTGCGATGCAAGGGGAAACTGTGAACCACCGCGATGCATCCGATAAGACCGGCGACCAGTGGCAGAACGGCCAAAGCCCCAGCACCCACGGCGGCTCGGCGTCGCCTCGCCCGCAACGCCGGGGCGACGAGGGGGCGCGGTGGTACTGGCGGGAGATCGGCGGCCCGAGCCCGAACGTCCATGTCGACCACCGCGGCAATGGCTAAAATTGCCAATAGATCATTGAAGTCCGCCATCTGTAGCACGACACTGGCCACGGCCCACCCGATGAGGCTGAAGAGCGCCCCTGTCGCTATCGCCTGTTGGTCGCGAAGGTGTAGCCGTCTGGAAAGGAACAGCCCTCGGAAGGCCACGATGAGCGCGCCGCAATAGAACACCCCCCACACGGCAAGTCCGAGCACTCCCTGCTCCGCGGCCAGCTCAAGGTAGAGGTCATGCGCGGCATAGACCTTTCCGGTATCTGTTACCCCGGGGGTCGATAGGTACTGAGGCTCGATCAGGGTGAAGTTGCCCAGCCCAACGCCGGTGGCAGGGTTCGCCTTGAACATGGCGAGGCCGACCTCCTGCGCCTGTACCCGCTCAACCAACGACGGATCGGTGATGCCGGGGTTGACGCTACCGAGCTGTCCCAGGGTGCTGAGTCGGGAAGAAAGTCCCGGTACCGCGACCACGAAGATCACCAGGACAACCGGAATAGCAATGAGCCATCGACGATGGCGCCAAAGCGACACGACCGCCCACAAGATCACCGCCACCGCAAACGCGATGAGCCCTCCGCGAGATTGCGAAAGGTACTCGCCACCAGCAAGCGCCAGCGCGGCCAACAGCCACAGCCATCTCCGGCGGGTGGCCCAGGCCAAAGCGCACAGCGAAAGGCACATTGGCGTCACCAACACGATGGTCCGGCCCCAGAAGTTGACGTCGCCTTCCGGACCCGAGTGACGGGATGTCGCTCCGCCGACCCCAGCGGTGGTCGGGATATTCGAAAGACCCCCGAAGGTCGAGCTGTTGTGAAGTCCGTACTGTTGGAGCACAGTCAGGGCCGCCAGCGCAGCGATCGTCACGACAATGACCCGAATGGCGGTGACGTAGCGACCGCTGACGCGGACGAGAGCGATCGTGGTGAAGAAGAAGACGACGTCTTTGATCCGTTCCACCGGCGTGGACAAAGTGGTCAGGGGGAACGGACTCGCCAGGAGTGATACTCCGGCGGCCGCCACCACCGCCGCCAGGAGGAGATACAACGGCGAACGTCCGAAGAGCTTCCGAGCTCCTCTTTTGGCGGCTGCCACGAGCGATATGAGGCCGAGTGCGAGGGCGAGGAGATACAGGCTCAAGCCGTGATGGGTGCCCGCCACCGTGGAAATGTTGGACCAGCTCACGACCTGGAGGATCACCAGGGCAACAAGGGGGTCCTCTACGGCCAGGTAGGCGACTAAGGCTCCGACTGGAAGCCCAAGAGCGATGAAGACGGTCGACCCCGTAAGCAGCACCACGGCCAAGCCCACGACGCTGCCGAGGATCAGTACCAGCCATAGGTAGGGAAAACGCTCCATGAAGGGGTGGCGGTCGGATCCCTCTCCAACCGTCATCCCATCCGCAGGAGGCCTCTCGGATAGTACCGGGGCCGTCACGGGCGCTAGCTCTTGGCGTTGGCTGGGTCGATGAGGGCATCCCCGTCGACGGTGCCATAGCCATCGACGTCATCGCGCGAACGTCGCATCCGCCAAAGCGAAGTGACTTGTGCGAGGCCCTGCTGCACTCCGACCCCAAGGGCGAGAGCAACCACGACAAGAACCACCAGGAACTTCGAGCTACTGGTACTGGCCGACCGCGTTGCGGTGGCACCTGACTGACTCATGACAGAAATCTGGTAAGGAGCCACCGCCGCATCGATTGCAGGGGTTGCCTGTGCGACCACCGCGTCGGCTACCTGGGTGGCCACCGATTCGGTTGGAGCCGTTGCGCTGACGGTCACGAGCGTGGTGGTCGGAATCGTGGTGGCGGTCACCGTCACCGAGTTTGCCTGGCTGGCGGAGAGCCGCAGTTCCTGCACGGCCGTGGTCTTGAATCTGGCCAAACCCAAGATGTTGGCCACCGTTGCCGGGATTTGACCGGTGCTGAGGGTGTCGTAGTAGCTGGCGGCCGTCCCGACGGGAATGTTGGGCTGGGGAGCGACCAGCACGGTGGTCTTGGCGGACCATTGCTCGGGCCGGGTCTTCAGATATCCGACTCCAGCAACCAAGACCACGAGGCCCGCCAGCAGGCCGGCCGCCAAGGCCACCCTCGACGTCCGCCGAACGGTTCCGCTCGATGACTTCTGCGGTGGCGGGACCGCGGGCGCGGCCTCGCCGGCGCCTAACCCGAGCGGGCGACCGCCTACCGGTGTGGCCCGGGATTTCCTGGATTTCCGCGACGTATTTCCCGAAATTTGTGCCGGTCCGCCCGGGTAGCCGGCTTGACGCCCCTCTGACAGTGCACCCGATGGGTCGCCGCCCCCAGGCACAGGCGCCGAACCGCGCAGCGTGTCGACGGTCGGCAGGTCGGCGTGTTGACTTGTCAGATCCATGTCAGTTTCCTCATCCGAGGCTCAAGAGACACTCGTTTAAATCAGGCTATTCGGTGTTAAGGGACCCTTCAAATGAGCGGCCGCCTGCGAAGTCTTCACTGCTAGTGGTTTTGCCGGTCCACCAGACGATACCGTCCATGTTGCAATATCGACAGGCACCCCCCGGTTGGCCAGTGTTTCGCCGTCGCAAAGATGCTGGGGTGACCCAAGGAGGAGTAGTTGGCCAGCCCCACCCGCCCAATGCGCGTATGTCACGTGATTCACGGACTCGCTCCCGGTGGTGCCGAACAACTGCTGGTGGAGCTCGCGATCGCCGGGCCGTCGGCAGGACTCGATGTCACCGTGGTCAGCCTCATGCCCCTGACCGGCAGGCGCTACGCCTCTGAGCTGTTGTCGCTCGGCGTCACCGTCGAGAGCCTCAACCTGCCGTCGCGCTGGGACCCTCGCGGCATGGTCCGTGCGGAACGCGTGATCAAGCGTTTACGTCCGCAGGTTATCCACACCCATCTCAAGCACGCCGATCTGGTCGGCGCGTACGCGGCTCGGCGCCTCGGCGTACCGATGGTGTCGACGTTGCATCGCATCGAGGACGCGGAGACGGGGGTGGGCCGGCTGAAGCGATGGCTCGGAGGTCAGGCAAGAATGCGGGTTGCGGCCCGGACGATCACCGTGTCCGCGGCCCAGCGAGCCTGGTACCTGTCGGCGTTTCGGGCTGATCCACAGAAAGTGGTGACCATCCACAACGGAGTCCGCTCTCCGGCCGAGCTGACAGCTCCCGATCGGGCACGCCTACGCCACGAGCTAGGTCTCGAGCCGACCGACATCGCAGCGACCATGCTCGGCGTGATGCGTCCCGGCAAGGGGCACGAACAGCTGATCGGTGCGGCCCGCCTCATCCCCGAGGACAGTCCCTTGCGGTTCGTGGCCGTCGGGGACGGTCCCCTTCGGGACAGTCTCGAGCGATCCGCGCAAGAGGCGGGCGTCGCCGGGACTCGGGTGCTCTTCCCGGGATGGCGCTCCGACGTGTCGGACATCCTGGCATCCTCGGAGCTGGTCGTGCATCCGACGCTCTTCGATGCGTTGCCTACCGCGTTGATCTACGGGCTGGCCAGCGGAATCCCTGCGGTTGCCTCCGATGTCGGCGGCGTGCCGGAGATCGTCACACCAGACACCGGCATCCTCGTTCCGGCGGGCGACGTCCCCGCTCTGGCTTCCGCCGTTGTCGAGCTCGCCGGCGATCCTGATCGCCGCGCGGCCGCTGGGCTGGCGGCACGACGCCGATTCGAAGAGGAGTTTGCCGCAGAGGTATGGGTCGGTCGTCTCCGGGAGCTCTATGAGGACGTCATAAAAGAATGACCGGGCTGCGCATCGCCCTCGTGGAGTTCAACCCTTCGGGCGGCCTCTTCCAGTTTGCTTTCCAGCTCGGCGAGGCGCTGGCCGGTCTCGGACACGAAGTCGAACTCATCACCGGGGCCAACCCGGAGCTGTTGGCATCGACGCCCGGTTTCAAGGTGACGCCTATCCTGCCGACCTGGCACCCTGGGGCAGGCGTCGAATCGACGGTCGTCCGAAAGCTTCGACGTGGCGTGCGAGCCGTGCGCCACGTGACCGCTTGGGGGGTTCTGGCGCGGCACCTGCGTTCCACCTCGCCCGACATCGTTCAGTGGGCAGAGTGGCGCTTCGCCGTCGATGGTGCGGCTGCCGCGTTGATCGCCCGACGTCATTGGGCGAGGGTGGCGATCGACCTGGCGCACTCACCGGTGCCACTGCAAGAGCAGCGGGGCGGGGCCAGCTATAAGGCTGGGCCACTGCTCAGCAGAGGACTTCGCAGCGGCTACCAGGCGATGGACAGCATCCTGGTCCTCGGTGACGACTCCCGGCGCCAGCTGCTCGAAGCGTGGACGGGCGTTCGCCGGGTGGACACCATCCCCCACGGAGATGAGAGCGCATTGGTACGCCGGCCGGTGCCACCGCTGAGCGAGTTGCCCTTGCGGGTGGTGTCGTTCGGTTCACTCACCAACTACAAAGGTCTTGATCTTCTGGTCGAGGCGTTCGCAACGGTACGCCGCGAACTTCCCACGAGCGAGCTGCTCATCGCCGGTCCTTTGGTGGGCGACCTCGACCTCGAAGCCCTCCGTCGCCAAGCCGACGCCGTCGGCGGCGTCGATATCAGGGTCGGCTACGTGCCGATCGACGAGGTTGTCGATGTGGTCGGCTCAAGCCGGGTGGTCGCGGCGCCCTACCGACGCTCCAACGCCAGTGGGGTCGTTCGTCTCGCCCACACGATGGGGCGGCCGGTGGTCGTCACCGATGTCGGCGACCTCGGTGCCTCGGTCGTTCCGGAGATCACCGGCCTCGTGGTGCCACCCGAAAATCCATCCGCCCTCGCCGATGCACTCATCCGACTGCTCAAGGATCCAGTGGCCGCAGACCGGATGGGCCAAGAAGGTCGTCGCCGTCTCCTGGCCGAGGCCTCCTGGCCCGTCGTCGCTCAGAGAGCGTCCACCATCTACCAAGAGCTACTGGAGCCGCTAACTCAAAAACCCGACTGATAACCCCGGGTACGGGCCGGGTCGAGCAGGGCGTCGAGAAGCGGGATGGCGATAGGTACCGCCCGCTCGGGTTGCGAGACAAGATAATGATAATGCAGGCCGGGGGTGCCGTTGACCTCCACGACAAGCCCTCCGGCATCCTGCAGTGACAACGACGGATCCGGGGTGATCAGTTCCACTCCGGCGAATCTGAGGTCCGTCGCTCGAGCCGCGGCGGCCGCGTCGGCGATCAGGGCGGGCCCTACCTCGGAGGGCGACACCGTGTCATTTTCGGCAGCACCATTTTGGTTGGCCGCTGCTTTTACCTGCACGACCTCGCCGTCCCCGGGGACTGATCGCAGGCTGTGCGCGGAACGCTCCAGGGTCAACAAGCAGTCAAGGTCCGCGCTCAGAAACGGGGTGCCGGCCCGGCCTTGCGCGTCAGCACGGCGATTGTTCTCGGCGATCATGAGTTCCGAAACGGTCGACTTCCCGTCGCCGACCACCCGGGGCGGATGACGGCGCAGGATGTCAAGAAGCTCGCCGTCAAGGAACAAAAATCGAAACTCCTGACCGACTGCCTGCTCTTCGACCAACACCTGTGTCCCCCAACGCCATGCCCACAAGCGGGCACGATCGAGGTCATCCGCGCTACGCACGCCGCAGGTCACGCCCTCGCCCCCCGAGGTGCTGCTCGCCGGCTTCACAACGCAAGACCGACCCTCCAGAGATTCGAGGAACTCCAGCCCAGGGCGAATATCGTCCGCCTCGAATCGGACATGGGCAGCCATCGGCACGCCCACCCCTTCCAGCAGGCCATGAACAGCCACTTTGTCCAGAGCAAGGAGCAATGTCAGGCCGAAATCCAACATGACGGTGTGGTACCACACCACGGTCCGTCGATCGCCTTTGGAGATGAGGAGAAAGTCGCCGGACAACGGCTGCAGTTTCGCCCCGTGATGGTCCGCTGCGTCCTGCCAGATCTGGTTGTAGATTCCGCGCCGGACGCGGGGGGTCCAAGCGGCCGCTGCTGCCTGCGCCGCCCGCTGCTCGCGCCCTGCTCTCCATCCGGCGTTGAGAAGCAGGTCCACCGGTGGAGCGAGAACCCGCCCCGCCTTGCCCGCCTCGGCCATCCGGGAAAGGACTGCGGTCGGCGTCTTGACCCGCTCAGAGAGACGTTTCACTATCAATACTGCCTGAGGTCAAGTCGTCTCCTGGGTGACCGATGGGGTGGGGAGAACTTTGGCGTAGGTAACCGTCATAGGCTAGCGCTTGGACCCTAAGGAGACGACCCATGACTGAGCCATCCGGGAACAAACCACAACACACCAAACTGCAGCCCGGACCGGGCTTCCGTATCCGTTACAACGAGGACCGGCCGGACCCTGCGGTCATCGCCGGCTTCAAGGATTTCGACACCCCGGAAATCTCAGACCTCATGAACCGTCTTTACACGATGAACACCGCCATCGGTCCCATGACCTCGCCTGACTTACGCATTCTGGGCCCTGCGTGTACGGTGAAATGCTTCCCCGGGGACAACCTCATGGTGCACAAAGCCCTCGACATCGCGGAACCGGGCGATGTCGTCGTCGTCGACACCAGCTCGTCGATGATGACCGCGGTTCTCGGTGACACCATCAGCATGAAAGCCCGCCATCGTGGCATCGTCGGCTTCGTCATCGACGGTGTGATCCGGGACCTTCCGGCCATCTTGAACCTGGGCGACTTTCCGGTCTTCGCCCGGGCCACGACGCCTATCGGCCCGCTGCAGCGGGGCCCCGGCGAGATCAACTACCCGGTTTCGGTTGGAGGGATCGTCGTAAGCCCCGGAGATCTGATTGTGGGCGATCTCAACGGTGTCGTAGTCGTGCCGCGCGAGATCGTCAGTAGCGTGCTCGACCGGCTCGTCGAACGGGCACCCACCGATGAGGCCTACCTTGCCGCAGTAGCCCGCGGCGAGTTCTCGAACGCCTGGGTCGACGCACTCATCACGGGAGGCGGCCTCGAACTGCCGGAGCCACCTCCTTCGCGCTCCGGACGTTGAACAACCTCCAGGCTTCTTCGAAGATGCCCGCCGTGCTGCTGGGCGGGGCGATGAACGCGCTCTCCGTTGCCCGGAGTCTGTGGCGCAGCGGGGTGCCGGTCGACATCCTTGCGGGCAGCTTCAACGACTCTCCTGTGCGCTGGTCGCGGGCGGCGCGACGCTACATCCGCCCGAGCGACGCCGGCGACCCCGCGGACAGTTGGTTGCGGTGGTTGACCGATGCCGAAGCATCGGTGATCCTGCCCTGCAGCGACGAAGGCCTGGAGTTCATCGCGCGCCACCGTCGTTCCCTCGAAGAAATGGGACACCGGCCGATCGAAGCTGCCGACGACGTCGTCCTGGCCATGCTCGATAAGTCCCGGACCTACGAACTCGCTCGCCAGGTCGGGGTCCCCGCCCCCAACACCGTCACCTTGCGCACGAGGGACGACCTCAACGCGATCACCGATTTCCTCTTTCCCTGCGCTATCAAGCCGGTCGAATCGCATGTGTTCACCCGGCGATTCCGTCCGTTTGCCAAGGGTGCCTACGTAAATGACCCCGAGGAGGCGGCTCGACTCCTCGGGCCCATTCTCGACGAGGGCGTGGCCATGCTCCTAACCGAAGTGGTCGAGGGAACCGACGAGTGTTGCTCCTACTACAGCTATCTGGACGAACAAGGCGAACCTCTGACGCATTTCACGAAGCGCAAGTTGCGTCAATATCCCACTCGGTTCGGCTTGGGTACCTACCACATGACCGGGTGGCAACCGGATGTCGCCAAACTCGGACTTCGCTTCTTCCAGGGGGTCGGGCTTCGGGGAGTTGGCAACGTGGAGTTCAAGCGAGACCGCCGAGACGGCCAGCTCAAGTTGATCGAGTGCAATCCTCGTTTTACGAATGCGCATGAACTCGTCAGGCATTCAGGTATCGACTTCGGTCTTTTGGCCTACGCGCGCCTCACCGGCGATCCCCTGCCCCCTCTTGACCACTTTCGCGACAATATCGGCCTCCTATTTCCCTACGAGGACCTTCGAGCGTTCCGTCAATACCGCCAGGATGGCGAGCTCACGACCTCCTCCTGGATTCGATCGTTGCTCCATCCCCAGGCATTTCCCTACCTCGACAAAGGCGATCCGCGGCCCAGCCTGGTCAACTTCTCTCACTACGTGAAGGCGGCTGGTCGCCGGAGCGCCCGGCTGGTGCGAGGCAGCCAGCCGGGCGCTCCGACGCTCGAGGTTGCAGACCCCTACGGGGCCGTCGAAGCGTCATGATCGCTGCATCTCGGAGATGATGGCATCGGTCATAACGGTGGTTGGCACCGACGGCCGGTCGTCGTCACTTGCCCGCAAGTCGTAGGTCACGGAGTCCCCCTTGGCCACCACGGCGTTGAGCGCGCCCTCCACCCGTTCGGCTGCGTCGGTTTCACCCAGGTAGTCAAGGAGCAGCGCACCGCAAAGAATCGCGGCCATCGGGTCAGCTTCGTCTTTCCCCGCCCGATGAGGAACCGTGCCGTGGGCTGGTTCAAACATCGCAACACCAGGGCCGTAGTTGGCTCCCGGCACTGTTCCGATACCACCGACGAGACCTGCACCGAGGTCAGAAAGAATGTCTCCGTACTGGATGCCTGATACAAAGACATCGAAATCCTGCGGTCGGCGGACCAACTGCCCGCAAAGGTTGTCGATCTGTAGTACCTCGAGATTTACGTCCGGATAACTCGGTGCCAGCTCTTTCGCCACTTCCAAGAACATCCCGTCAGTGCAGCGCATCACCGTCGCCTTGTGGACAACCGTGAGCTTCTTGCGGCCATGGCGAAGCGTGTAGGAAAAGGCAAAATGCAGAATCCGTCGAACAGCCGCTTCAGTGACAAACTTGATCGAGAGACCGGCCGAGGGCGGAATCGAACCTCTCCCGTAGTCCTCGGCGGCACGGACCACCGCTGCCGCGCCTTCGCTCCCCGCAGGAAACTCGATCCCCACGTAGAGATCTTCCGTCGTTTCCCGAATGACCACGAAGTCCGTTCCCGGGAAGGGCGACGCGATTCCCGGCCGGGTCCGGCACCGGCGAGCCTGTCCGTACAGGTCAAGAGCCCGTCGCAACCCGATGTTGACCGACGGGAAGCCACGGCTCCCCGCGGGCGTCGATGCTGGTCCTTTCAGCGCGACCCCATTCGATCTCACCGAGGCCAGTACTTCTTCGGGCAATGGGACTTGGCCCTTCTCGAGTGCCGGTATTCCGACATCGTGGATATCCCAGTCCAGCGCGACTCCGCTAGCAGCCAGGACCTTGGTGGCTGCACGGATCACCTCAGGTCCGATACCGTCGCCGGGGATGAGCGTGACAACATAAGTCATCGCAGGATCATAAGGCGATCGGAGAGCCCGGCCTGCCCGGGTTGGCGCCGCAGTCCTGCCGCCGGTGTCCATGAGTGAAATGGGGTCGAACATCAAGGACGACGAACCACTCGAGACATCGCCCACCGACGACAGTGACCTCCCTGCAGGCATCACGTCCAGTGCGGTGCGAGGTTTCGCGTGGCAGATAGCCTCCTTCGGAGGAAATCGCCTGATCATCTTCATCTCCACCCTGGCCTTGGCACGCTTGTTGGTGCCCAAGGACTTCGGGGTGTTCGCGGCGGCGCTCACCTTCACCCAGTATCTCGAGGTCCTTCTCGACTTCGGGCTCGGGTCTTATCTGATCTATGACCAGGACCAGGGAAACCCCGATCAACTCCACATAGCGTTCACCCTCAATTTGATCATGACGGTGGGCCTCACCGCTCTCACGATCGCCGTTTCGCCCTTTACCTCGGCGTTGTTCGGGGCACCGCATCAGACAGCCGTGTTCGCCTGGATGTCGGTCTACCTCTTCCTGCGGGGATGGAGCCAGGTCAACCAGGCCCTCATCCAACGAGACCTGCTGTTCAAAAAGCTCGTCGTGATCGACCTTGTCGGCGCGGCGGTACGAGCAGGGCTCTCGGTCGGTTTGGCGTTGGCTGGCGTAGGTGTCTACTCCATCGTCGTCGGCTTCCTCGTCGGCCAAGCCATCAGCACGATCACCGCGTACGCCGTCGTACGTTACCGACCCCGAATTCGTTTCGACTGGACGCTTGGCCGCAAGATGGTCAGCTTCGGTGTCAACTCTGTGGCGATCGACTTGCTGACGGAGTTGGCCCTCAATGGGGACTACCTTGTCATCGGCAGCATGATCGGGTCGACCGCCCTGGGCATCTACAGCATCGCGTATCGCCTGCCGGAGCTTCTCATCAACAACCTCTTCTGGTTGTTCTCCGGTGTGGCCTTCCCGATCTACTCCCGCAGCCGCCTGGCCGGCATGGAGTTCCTTCGCAGGGCAATGCTCAAAGCCCTCAAGTTCACCAGTATCTATGGATTCGCCGCGGGGATCGGCTTGGCCCTGGTGTCGCGTGATGCGATTCTGGTGCTCTTCGGGTCGCAATGGCGCGGCGCCATCACCCCGATGGTCATCGTCAGCCTGGCCGCTGCGCTGGCATCCACCACGTACGCGTCGGGACCGCTCTTCCCTGCATTGGGCAAGCCCGGCACGCTTGTCTTGGTCAACATCCCCTTGACCATCGGACGCATGGCAGGATTCATCGTCGCCGCGCCCTATGGCCTGGTCTGGGTGGCCAGCGTCCATCTCATCAGCAACGTGGTGATGGTGGTCATTCGCTTTGCCATCGCCAATCGGGTGGTAGGGACGACCGCACGCCAGACCTTCCGGGCGTTGCTACCCGCGCTCGCGGTAGCGGCCGGGGTAACCGCCCTCGCCCTCCCGCTGCGGCTGTTGATGCATTCGGGCCCCGCCGCCTTCGCCTCCATCATCGTGGCGGGCATCGTGGGTTCGCTTGGCGCCCTGCTGCTGGTCGATCGGGGCATCTTCGGCGAAATTCGCCACCTCGGGCACGCCTTGGGTCACAACACCTGAGGCGCACAGCTCGCGGGAGCCTCTAGGCCGCGACCAGCCCTTGCGCTACGAGCGCTTCGGCGATCTGCACCGCATTGAGGGCCGCCCCTTTACGCAAGTTGTCGCCGGACACAAACAGCGCCAGGCCACGTCCGTCGGGCACCGAGGGGTCGTTACGGATTCGCCCGACCAAGCAGCTGTCTCCGCCTGCGCACGCAAGCGGGGTCGGGACGTCGACCAGTTGAACCCCAGGAGCGTCGGCCAGCAATGCCGTCGCTCGCTCGGGGCTGAGCGGGCGGTCGAACTCCAGGTTCAGGGTGATCGAGTGCCCGGTGTAGACCGGTACCCGGACACAGGTGACCGCTACCCGCAGATCCCCCAGGCCCAGGATCTTCCGGCATTCGTTGCGGAACTTGAGTTCCTCGGTGGTCTCGTCACCTTCGAAGCTGCCCGCATGGGGCAGGACGTTGAAGGCAATCGGCCCGGGAAACACCGCCGAGGCGGGAAAGCCGACCGCGGCGCCGTCGAAGGTCAACGCTGACGCCTTTTCCCCGACAGCTCTGATTTGTTCGTCCAGTTCGGCCACTCCGGCCAGACCGGCACCCGACGTCGCCTGGTAGGTGGACGCCACGACCCGTACCAGCCCCGCTTCGCGCTCGAGGGGCGCCAGGGGCGGCATGCACACCATCGTGGTGCAGTTTGGGTTGGCCACAATCCCCTTCGCGATGTCGGCCAGGGCCGCAGCGTTGACCTCGGGGACCACCAGCGGTACGTCAGGGTCCATCCGCCACGCCGAGGAGTTGTCGATGACGATCGCACCGGCGGCCGCTACCACGGGGGCGTACGTCCGGGAGGCGCCTGCGCCCATCGAGAACAACGCGATGTCGATCCCTCGGTGATCGGCGGTGCCGACATCCTCCACGGCAATCCCCCCGAGAATCCGCCCTGCGGAACGCGCCGAGGCAAACAACCGCAACTCGTCGAGCGGGAACCGCCGCTCCGAGATGATGTCGCGCATCACCGCCCCCACCTGGCCTGTGGCGCCGTAGACGCCGACGCGCAGCCCGGTCATGTCCGGGCCAACCCGAAGGCGTCGTGCAGGGCGTTCACCGCTCGCTCCACCAAGGCGGCACGCACCACGCACGTCAAGCGGATCGACGAGGTGGAGATCATCTCGATGTTGATGCCCTCCGCGGCCAGGGTTTCGAACATGGTGGCCGACACCCCCGGGTGGGTTTTCATGCCGGCCCCGATGATCGACACCGTGGCGATGTCGGGATCAGCGATGACCTCGCTGGCCCCCAGCACCTCCCGCAGGGCCCCCACCACCTCGGTGGCTGCCGCCAGGTCCTCCCGGGGCACCGTGAACGAAATGTCCGTCGTACCGTCCAACGACACGTTCTGCTCGATCATGTCCACGTTGATCAGTCGGTCGGCCAACGCCCGGAACAACCGGGCCGCGATGCCCGGTTCGTCCGGCACCCCGGCGACGGTGAGCTTGGCCTCCGACTCCTCGGAGATCACTGCCGAGATGATCGGCTGCTCCATGTTGGGGTCCTCCTTTTCGATCCAGGTACCCGGTTCCCACGAAAAGGCGGAACGCACGTGCAGGCGCACGTCGTGGTTACGGGCGAACTCCACCGAACGCATGGCCGGCTTGGGGCAGCCCGCCGCGTTCATCTCCAGCATCTCCTCGAAGCTGACGCGCCCAAGGCGTCGGGCCTGGGGCACCACCCGGGGGTCTGCGCTGAACACGCCGGAAACGTCGGTGTACAACTCGCAGGCGTCAGCTCCCAGCGCTTTGGCCAGGGCCACCGCGGTGGTGTCGGAACCGCCCCGGCCCAAGAAGGTGATCTCGCGGTCCAGGGAAACCCCCTGGGCACCCCCGACCACCGGCACCCGGCCGTCGTCGAGCGATTTGCGGATGCGCTCGGGCCGCATCTCGACGATCTTGGCCACCGTATGGGCGGTGTCGGTCACGATCCCCGCCTGGGAGCCGGTGAAGCTTTCGGAGGGCACGCCGGCGTCGTTGAGGGCCATGCACAACAACGCCATGGCTTTGCGTTCTCCCGCCGTGACCAGCATGTCCATCTCCCGGCCGGGACGGGTGGAGGAGACCTGGTGGGCCAGATGCAACAGCTCGTCGGTCTCCTTTCCCATCGCCGACACCACCACCACAACCTGGTCGCCCCGGCGCCGGCAGCGCTGCACGTAGTCGGCGACCGACCGCATCCGTTCTGCGTCAGCTACCGAAGAGCCACCAAATTTCTGCACCAACAAGGCCACAGAATCACGGTATCAGGGGGGTGTGGGCATCCCTACCGGTTTGCAAGGTACGGTTTCGCCCCGTGCCCTCTCAGAAGCGAGCCCGTCAGCGGGCAGCCAAGCAAGCGCGGATGGCGGAACTGCGCAAAGCCCAGCAACGCCGCCGCCGTTACCGGGTCGGCGCCGTGGCCGCCGTCCTCGTCATCCTGGCCGGGGTGGCGGTGTTCCTGACCTCCCGGGGCGGGGGGAGCAAGAAAACCCCGGTAGCCACCGCGACGAGCACCACCGTGGCCAGTTCCACCACCAGCGCGGCCACCCAGTCCACGGTGGCCAGCCTGCCCACCGCCAAAGCCGTACCTGGCGGGACCCTGAAGACGGCCACCACCTGTCCCACACCAACGTCGCCCCGCATCACCACCTTCAAAGCGGCGCCCCCCAACTGCCTGGTCGCCGGTAAGTCCTATGTGGCCACCTTTGTCACCAACGAAGGCAACGTGGTGGTGGCCCTCAACACCACCAAGACCCCCGAGACGGCCAACAACTTCATCGTGCTGGCCGGCTATCACTTCTACGACGGCACCGCGATGTTCCGCACCGACACCTCCATCGGGATCATCCAGGGCGGTTCGCCAGCAACCCAGAGCGACGCCGACCCAGGTCCTGGCTACACCATCAAGGACGAAGGATCGGGCTACAAGTACGCGGTGGGCGACTTGGTCATGGCCCGGACCAGCGCAGCCAACAGCGCCGGCGCCCAGTACTTCTTCTGTGTGACCACCGCCTGCGCCAACCTGAACTCGCAGGGGACCTACGTGGTCTTCGGAACCACCAGCTCGGGGCTCAACGTCCTGCAGAAAATCCTGGCCCTCAACGTCACCGACGCTGCGGGCGACAGCGGACCCAGCCAACTGGTGACGGTCAAGTCCGTCACCATCACCGAATCCTGAGGAGGATCGCCCCATGGCCTCACCTTGCCCCGCAGCGGACGGCTCGAGCCCCAAGCAGCAGAAGTTCGACGGGCCGCCGCCCATGTGTATTGACCCGGCCAAGCGCTACACGGCGGAGATGGTGACCTCTCACGGTTCGCTGACCATCGCCCTCGACCCCATCGGAGCGCCGGTCACCGTCAACAACTTCGTGTTCCTGGCCCGCTACCACTACTACGAGGGCATCATCTTCCACCGGATCATCCCGGGCTTCGTGCTCCAGGGCGGGGATCCGACGGGGAGCGGCGCCGGGGGCCCCGGCTACCGCTTCGCCGACGAGCTCCCCAAACCGGGCCGCTACGAACTCGGTTCGCTGGCCATGGCCAACGCTGGGCCGGACACCAACGGCAGCCAGTTCTTCGTCATCTCGGGTCCCCAGGGCGTACGCCTCCCGCCGCAATACGCCCTCTTCGGCAAGGTCATCTCCGGCCTGGACGTGGTGGCCAGCATCGATGCCCTCGGGACCGGCTCGGGCAAACCGAAAGAAAAAGTGACCATCGAGTCGGTGACCATCACCGAGGCCGACTGAGTCAGGCCTGGAGCGCGGTCAGGCCTGGAACCCGGTCAGGCCTGGAGCGCGGTCAGCGCAGCAGGCTTTCCGTCGACGAACACCGTCACGCTCCCGACCCCGGCCACCTTCCAGGTGCCCGCCGGCTCCCTCCACAACGCGGTGCGCTCGTCGACCGCCGCGATGCGTAGGTGGCCGGTGGCCAGGCTCACCGTGCGCTGCTGCTTCTCGGCCGACCAGCCCTCGGCATGGGGCAGGATGGCCAGCGGTCCCACCAGGCCCAGTCCCAGGGTCAGCGCCCCGCCCCGGGGATCAACCATCGAGTCGCCGAGCACCATGGCCCCCGCGGACGACCCGGCCAGCACCGCTCCGGCGTGCCAGGCGGCGACCAGCGCCGACCACACCGCGGAGTCTTTGAGCACCGACCGCAGGTGGAGCGGCGAGCCGCTGCCCAAATAGATGAACGCCGCATCCCGCACGGCTCGGGCGTTGGCCTCGTCCTCCGCGTCGGGCCGGGCCACCACCATGAGGCCGCGGACCGTCGCCCCCAACGAGGCGAACCACGCCGAGGCCGCGTCCACTTCCCGCTGCGGATGCTCATAGGCCGCTGCGGTGGGTAGTACCAGCACTTCCCGCTGGCCGCTGGCCGCCAGGAGCTCGGCGTCGAACTCGCAGCCGGCGCTCCATTCGCCTCCGCCGACCAGAGCCAAGGGGCCCGCGCCGGCCGGGATGGGAGCTACTGCGGGCATGGCTCCCCTATGGGGCGTCGAGTGTGCGTCATGGCTTCGTTACCGTAGCGCCCGGCTGCCGGGGCTCAGCGGGTGAGGTGCACCTCGGCCCGCAGTCCCCCGCTTTCGCCATCCGCCGCCAACTCCACCTCAGCCCCGTTGCGCCGCGCCAGTTGACGAACAATGGCCAATCCCAATCCGCTGCTCCCCCCCTTGTGACCCGGCCCCTGCCAGAAGCGGTCGAAGGCCCGGGCCCGCTCCGCCTCGCTCATTCCCGGGCCCTCGTCAGCGACCACCACTTCCACCGCGTGCTCGGTTTCGTCCACCTCGACAGTGATCGAGCGCCCCTGCGGTGTGACGTCGAGCGCGTTGGCCAGGAGATTGTCCAGGATCTGGTCGAGATCCCCGGCCACCAGGGGCACGTAGGGGTCCCGGGCGCGCCCCGGCTGGGCGCAGAGATGCACGCCGCGCTCGTGGGCCAGCGGACTCCAGGTCTCTACCCGCTCGTCGATGACCGCCACCACGTCGACCGGTCCCCGCTGGGGCCGATCCCCGTCGGCTCTGCTCAACGTGAGCAGCCCGTCGACCAGTCGCGACAGCCGTTGTACCTCCCGTTCGAGGGCCCCCACCGACGGAGCGATGGATGCCGGGGAACTCTCCTGCAGATTCTCGAGGCCCAGACGCAACGCGGTGAGGGGGGAGCGCAACTGGTGCGACGCGTCGGCCACGAAACGGGATTGGGCGGTGACCAGGTCCTCCATTCGGGCGGCCATGCGGTTGAACTCGAGTGCCAGGTTCCGCAGCTCGGGGGGACCGGCGGGCTCGGCGCGCTCGGAGAGGTGCCCGTCGCCCAGGTGGCTGACCGCGGCCTCCAGGGCGGCCAGGGGGCTGGTCACGCTCCGGGCCACCCGCAGGCCGATCAGCACCGTCAGCGCCAGCACGACGACCGCAAAGCCCAGCAGGGCCAGCCACACCCGGTGGATGAGGGCCAGCGTCGCCCCCGCGGGAAGCGACAGGACCACCGCGCCCGAAGAGCCGGCCGAGGTGGCAGTCGTGCTCGGGTTGGTGATGGGCACGGCGGCCAGGGTCACCGGCCGGCGACCGTCGTGGCGCTGCGCGGTGACGGTCCGCCCGGACAGTGCCGCGTCGATCCAGGGCCGCAGCTGCGCCAGGTCCTGGCCCCCGTCGCTGTCGGAATCCGCCAGCTCGTTGCCTGCCGCGTTGACGATCAGAACCTGTCCCGAGGTCTCCAGGCGGTAGCGCTGAACCAGCTGCGCCAGCGATGCATCGTGGGTGTCGATGAGGTCCTGGCCGGCCAGCACAGCCAGTCCGGTGGCCTGCTCTGCAGCCGAGCTGCCCAGTAGGTCGCGTTCGTGATGGTCGGTGAGCACACCGAGGGGGATCTCGAGCACGATAAGGATGACCGCCACCACCGAGAGGTACGACAGCACCAGGCGGCGCCTCATCTCTTCACCTCACCTCACCGGCAGCCGGATGGATCGGTCACCGGGCGTGGTCGGCGACTGGGGGACCGAGCCGGAGCCCCACCCCGCGCACCGTTTCCACCCAGTCGGGGTGGCCCAGCTTGCGCCGCAACGAAGCCACGTGGACGTCCACCGTCTTGGTCGGACCGTACCAGTGGGGATCCCATACCTGTTCGAGGATCTGTTGGCGGGTGACCACCGCTCCGGGGTCCTCCGCCAGGAGGGCCAGCAGATCGAACTCCTTCGGCGTGAGCAGACATTCTTCGTCGTTGACCCGGACTCGGCGGGTCCGTCGGTCGATAGCCAGACCGCCGAGCACCTGCGGCCCTTCGCCAGGCTGGGGCGCCGCAGGCGTAGTGTCCCAGCGGCGACGAACAGCTCGAATCCGGGCCACCAGCTCCCGGAACCCGAACGGCTTGGCCAAGTAGTCGTCGGCCCCCAACTCCAGGCCCACCACCTTGTCGAGTTCGGAGTCCCGGGCGGTCACCACGATGATGGGCACGGAGGAGTTGGCCCGAAGTTTGCGGCACACCTCGAAGCCGTCGGTGTCGGGCAGGCCCAGGTCGAGCAGGACCATGTCCATATCCACGGCGGTCAACGCTTCGGCCCCCGTCGCCACCCAAGTCACGGTGAAACCTTCCCGGCGCAACCCCTCCACCATGGCCACGGCGATGCCTTCATCGTCCTCGACCAGCAACAGGTGCACGTGACCAGCATGGCAGCCGGGCACAGACACCGCTGGACGGGTGTGCTCGGCAGGCACACCCGTCGCGAGACGGTGGGTGGGTCCCCTTCTCCGCCGCCGATGGTAGTCAACTGCGCAGAGCGACGATGATGGAGGTCATGGCCGACTCGCCGTGGTTGATGCGGACCTACTCGGGGCACTCCACCGCCCGGGCTTCCAACGCCCTCTACCGGGGCAACCTGGCCAAAGGGCAGACGGGGTTGTCGGTGGCGTTCGACCTGCCCACCCAGACCGGCTATGACCCCGACGCCCCCGAAGCGGCCGGCGAGGTGGGCAAGGTGGGGGTCCCCGTCGCCCACCTGGGGCACATGCACGAGCTGATGGACGGCATCCCGCTGGAGCGGATGAACACCTCCATGACCATCAACGCCACCGCGGCGTGGCTGTTGGGGCTGTACGTAGCCGAAGCAGGGCGCCGGGGCCTCGACCCCGCAGTGCTGACCGGCACCACGCAAAACGACATCGTCAAGGAGTACCTGTCGCGCGGTACCTACATTTTTCCTCCGGCACCGAGCCGGCGCCTCACGGTGGACACCATCGCCTGGACCCTGGCCCACGCTCCGAAGTGGAACCCCATCAACGTGTGCAGCTACCACCTGCAGGAGGCAGGAGCCACCCCCGAACAAGAGCTGGCGTTCGCTCTGGCCACCGCGGTCGGGGTTCTCGACGCCGTCAAAGAGTCGGGGAAAGTCGCCGCCGGCGATCTTCCGAGGTTGGTGGGGCGTATCTCGTTTTTCTGCAACTCGGGGATCCGGTTCGTGGAGGAAGTGTGCAAGATGCGGGCGTTCACCGCGATGTGGGAACGCATCTGCGCCGAGCGGTACGGGGTGACCGATCCCAAACTGCGGCGCTTTCGCTACGGGGTCCAGGTCAACTCGCTGGGCCTCACCGAGCAGCAGCCCGAAAACAACGTCCCCCGTATCGTGCTCGAAACTCTCGGTGTCACCCTGTCCAAAGACGCCCGGGCCCGGGCCATTCAACTCCCGGCATGGAACGAAGCGCTCGGCCTCCCCCGCCCCTGGGACCAGCAGTGGTCGCTGCGTATCCAACAGGTTCTGGCCTATGAAAGCGACCTGTTGGACTACGAGGACATTTTTGCGGGGTCGCATGTGATCGAAGCCCGCACCGCGCAGCTCGTGGAGGCCGCGGGGGCCGAGCTCGACGAGATCCTGGCGTTGGGCGGCGCGTTCGAGGCCATCGAGGAACTCAAATCGCGTCTGGTGCACAGCCAGTCGGAGCGCACCCAGCGGATCGAGTCGGGCGAGCTCACGGTGGTCGGCGTCAACCGTTTCACCACCACCGAGCCGTCACCTCTGGGCGGCGACGAGTCCATCCTGCGCGTCGATCCCGCGGTCGAAGCCGAACTGGTGGCCGATATGGGCCGCTGGCGGGCGGAGCGTGACACCACCGCGGTGCGCAGCGCCCTCGACGACCTCCGGCGAGCCGCCGAGGGCGACGACAACGTCATGGGTCCCACCATCGCCCTCGCCCGCTCCGGTGGCACCACCGGGGAGTGGGCCGGCGCCCTGCGCGAGGTGTGGGGCGAGTACCGGGCGCCGACCGGGCTGGCCGGCGGCCTCGGGGTGCGGAGCGCCGATCTGCGCGAGGTACGCGAACGCGTGGTGCTGCTGGCCGAAACCCGCGGGGCGCCCCCCCGCCTGCTGGTAGCCAAGCCCGGTCTCGACGGGCATTCCAACGGAGCCGAGCAGATCGCGGTGGCCGCCCGCGACGCCGGGTTCGAGGTCATCTACCAGGGCATCCGCCAGACACCGGCGCAGATCGTAGCCACCGCGCGCGACGAGGACGTCGACGTCGTCGGCCTGTCGATCCTGTCGGGTTCCCATCTCCAACTGGTGGCGGAGATCATGGAGGGCCTGACTGCGGAGGGCGTGGAGGCTCCGGTGGTGGTCGGGGGGATCGTTCCGCCCGAAGACGAACGCCAGCTGCGCGCCATGGGAGTGGCTGCGGTGTACACCCCCAAGGACTTCCAGCTCACCCAGATCATGGGCGATCTGGCCGACCTGGTGGCCCGCCAACCCGTCTACTGAGCGCCGGGCGCCGGGCTCACAGGGCGCTGCGCAAAGTGTCCCGGGCCGCTTCCAGCTGTTTGCGTACGGTCCCTTCGGCGATGCCGAGGGCGTCGGCCGCCTCGCCGGGCGTGAAGCCCACAATGAAGCACAAGGTGGCGCACAATCGCCGCCGCGGGGGCATGGTCGCCAGCCCGCTCTCCACGCTGAGCCGGGTCGCCGTTTCCTGTTGGATGTCCGCCGTGGCCCCGGCTTCGTTCGGCAACTCCTCCTCGCGCAGATCGGCCCGGCGGGCGTAGAGACGGAATGCAGTGCGGTAGACGTATCCGGGAGGGTTGCGACCCCGACGCACCCGACGCCAGTGCACCAGCGACCTGGCGAATGCTTCTTGGGCGATGTCCTCGGCTGCGCCGGCGTCGGCGCCGCCCAGGCGCAGAGCCCGGATCACCCGCGGGTAATGGGCGCGGTAGCACTCGACGAAATCGGCGGTGGTGAGGGCGGCCTCGGCTGGCGGCGCCTCCGTCATCGCCGTCTCAATGCTCACCCCGCGGCCGACGACGACGACCGTGGCGTGGATTGCGCCGGGGGGACGACCGATCCGGCACTCCCCGACGCCGACCCGCTCGACGAACCGCTCGACGAACCGCTCGACGAACCGCTCGACGAACCGCTCGACGAACCCGAGCAGACCTCACCGGTGCTGCTCTCGCTGCAGTGCACAGAAACCGGCGGGACACCGCTGCACGGTGGAAGGGCGACCGTCGGCGCGGTGCTCGGTCCGCCGACGCTGGTGGCGGGCGTCGCCCCGCTGTTGCCGGTAGTGCCGGAGCCGCTGTTGCCGGTGGTGGCGCCGCTGTTGCCGAAGCCGGTCGAGCCGCTGTTGGCGGTGGCCGCGCGGCCGGCGGCCGCGCACACCGTCCCGCTGCAGGTGACGGAACTGGAGCTGTTGGGCGTCGCCGACGATGCGCTGGCCGGGGTCGCCCTGAGGCATCCGGTGATCCCGTCGTTGAGCGTCACGTGGTCAGTCTGCACCGCGTGCCCGGCCGCGTCGGTGAAGGTCAAGGTACCGATCGCGGCCGAGTCAGCCGGCGTCGTGGTCACCGGCACGGCCAGCGCCACGAAACTTGAGGCAGGAGCCATGCTGTCGCCGGCGCCCTCGCCACTCCAGCTGACCTTGGTGACCGTGGCCGGGGTGAAGGCGGCGACCACGATGACCGGTGCTCCCTCAGAGGTCCCCAACACCTCGCTCACCGGTCCGCTCGTCGAACCCTCCCCAACCCCGGTTGTCATGGTTCCCACCATGTTCGGCGTGGAGACCTCCACCAGCCGCGTCTGCACCACGCTGGAGGCAGACGGCGGCTCGAAAATCCGCACCGTCACCCCGGCGCTGGTGGTGCGGGTAAGCACGTGGGTGAATGTTCCGCCGATCCATTCGACCGAGCCGGAAGTACCTGTGCCCGGGACTTGGGCGATCGCCGACGCGGCGCCCGAAGTCGGGGAGCCGCCGGCGCCGGCCGGGGTGGGAACCGAAGGACTTCCGGCGGTGGCGACGACCGACTTGGCGGATGAGCTGTGATTGGAGATCAGGTACCCCCCGAGACCGCCGGCGGCCAGCAGCACGACGCCGGCCGACGCCCCCCACCGGGCGCTGCGGCGTCCCGCTCTCTTCACAATGGCACGCAGATCTTCGGCAGGGGCCGGGGGACCCGGCCCATCGAGGAGATGGCGGAGATCGGGATTGTCGTCCATATCCAGTACAAAGCCTTTTCCTGGCCCTTTCGCGTACTCCCTTCGTCCCCTTGTTGGTCCACAGGGATATCCACAGGGTGGGGAAATAGGCGGGTCAGACGATTATTCTCTTTTGTTAATAACGAAACATCTGTCGGAAATAGCACCGAACGCGTATTTTGGATAAAGCCCGAAAAAGAGGCTTCTACACCTTTCGCTCCAGTTGAGAGCCTGAGGAGCCGCAATGCGGTGGTGGATCTGCAACACGCCTCCCTCGAAGACGCGGTATTCCGCCCACGATCCGGGGAAGTCTTTGACGCACGCAACTTCTGCGAACGGCACTGCTCCGGTGACGGGAAAATGACGGACCCGGTTTCGGTGGGTATGGCCGGCGAAATACCCGCTGAGCGAGCGGCGGCGGGCAAAAACCTCGATCAGCTTGACCGAGTCACCGGGATCAATGGCTGATGCAGCATCGAGCCAGTCATCCACGCCGGCCTCCCACACCGGGTGGTGCCCGAACACCAAGACCTGCTGTTGGGCCCGCGCCCCCAACTCGTCGAGCCACTCGAGTTGCCCGGCATCCAAAAAACCTCCGCCCTGGCCCGGCCGCGCGGTATCGAGCAGCGCGATCACCGCGCCCGGCACGCTGAACTCGGCCACCGGAGGACATGGCACTACCGGCCCGCTCGCCGGCTTGTCATGATTGCCGAGGGTGAAGCACAACCGTTCACCAAACGCAGAGCGGTAGCAAGCCAGAAACGCTTCGAGCTCCTCGGGACGGGCGCCACTGGTCAAATCACCCTTGGCCACCACGAGGTCAGGTGCGAGTTGCGCGATCTCCGCTGCGGCAGCTGCATTCATCACCTGCGGGTACGGATCTTCACCCTCCGCCACGCTGATGGCCGAGCCGACGTCGAGCCCCTCGAGATGCCCGGCCTGCACCTCCCCGAAATGGAGGTCGTTGACGGTGGCCACCGTGGCCAGGCGCAGACCCGCCGGCCGGAGCAGGGTGGCAAACTCCTCTTCCCCGAAGCGATACCGCCGCCCCGGTTCCAGGCCCTCCATGGTCTCGACCTCGGTGCCGTCGAACGCGACGGCGGCGTTGTCAGACACGGTGGTGATCTCGAGGGCCACGCCCTTCTCCTACCGCCCCTGGGTAAACCAGGGCCGGTCGCGACGGGCCGCCACCGGCCGCGCCCACCAGCGCCCGGAGAAGCGCCAGGGCGGTGGCGCCTCGGGTTCGATGGCCGCCGCCACGGGTCGCGGCCACGACACTTCGATGGCCGCCACGATCGCCGCCAACTCTTCGGGGCTGGGGTCCAGGGCGCTCACAGGGGAACGTTCCCGTGCTTGCGCTTGGGGAGCTCCTCCTGCTTGGACCGCAGGATGTCGAGGCTGCGGGCGATGACCGTACGGGTCTCCGCCGGATCGATCACGTCGTCGACGTAGCCCCGCTCGGCCGCCAGGTAGGGGTTGGCGAAGCGCTCGGTGTACTGCTCGACCAGTTCGGCCCGCCGAGCGACGGGGTCGCCGGCCTCCGCCAGGTCACGCCGGTACAGGATTTCCACCGCACCCTGCGGACCCATGACGGCCAGCTCCGCGCTGGGCCAGGCAAAGGCGAGGTCGGCGCCGATGGACTTGGAGTTCATGACCACGTACGCACCACCGTAGGCCTTGCGGGTGATGATCTGGATACGGGGCACCGTGGCCTCGCAGTAGGCGTAAAGAAGCTTCGCCCCATGCCGGATGATGCCCCCGTACTCCTGGTCGGTGCCGGGCAGGAAACCGGGCACGTCCACGAAGGTGACCAGCGGGATGTTGAAGCTGTCGCACGTCCGCACGAAGCGGGCGCCCTTCTCCGAACTGTCAATGTCGAGCACGCCGGCCAGGTTCTGCGGCTGGTTGCCCACGATGCCCACCACGTACCCGTCGATGCGGGCAAATCCGCACACCAGGTTCATGGCCCACAAAGCGTGGTACTCGATGAAGTCCCCGTCGTCGACCACCGCGGTGATGACCTTGCGCATGTCGTAGGGCTGGTTGGCGCTGGCCGGGACCAACTCCGCCAGCTCAGGGATTTTGCGATTGGGGTCGTCGCCGGTCTCCAGCCGGGGCGGCTCTTCCATGTTGTTGCTGGGCAGGAAGCCGAAGAGGTAGCGCACTTCGTCCAGGCACGCCTTCTCGTCTGCGGTCACAAAAGTGGCCACGCCAGACTTGGTGGCGTGGGTCATGGCCCCACCCAGCTGCTCGAGCGTCACCTCCTCGCCCGTCACCGTCTTGACCACGTCAGGGCCGGTGATGAACATCTGCGAGCTCTCGCGGACCATGAAGATGAAGTCGGTCATGGCCGGGCTGTAGACCGCGCCGCCGGCGCACGAACCCATGATCACGCTGATCTGGGGCACGACGCCGCTGGCCAAGACGTTGCGCTTGAAAATGCCGCCGAAGTAGTGCAGGCCGACGACGCCCTCCTGCACCCGGGCGCCGCCGCCGTCGTTGATGCCGATCATGGGCACCCCGATCGAGGTGGCCAGGTCCATGATCTTGTGCACCTTCTCGCCGAAGACCTCGCCCAGCGAGCCCCCGTTGACGGTGAAGTCCTGGCTAAACAGGCAGACCTTGCGACCATCGATGGTGCCGAAGCCGGTGATAACCCCGTCGGTATAGGGGCGCTTGTCGTCGGGGAGGCCCGGTGCCCTGGTGCGGGCCAGCATGTCGAGCTCCTGGAACGAACCATCGTCGAGGAGGTAATCGATGCGTTCCCGGGCGGTCATCTTGCCGCGCTGGTGCTGGCGTTCGACGGCGTGGGGGGAGCCGGCGTGCAGGGCTGCCTCTTTGCGGCGGGCCAGTTCGGCGAGGCGTTCGGTCATCGGATGGTCGGACATCGTCTCGAAGGGTAGCTAGCTGGGCATGCACGGCGCCCGCCGGAGCTGATTTGGGGGGAGGGGGCGGGTTCCGGCGGGAGCTTCCAAGACCGATTCCGATGGCGGTTCTCCTGGAGCAGCAGCTCCAGATGGCGGAACACCCCGCCAGAGCGGGATGTTCGACCATCGGGACCCGAACAGGTGGGACTACCGCCACCTGGAGAACTTCATGTTGTTTCATCTAATACCATTGCATGATGCCGAAAGGTGTCGACGGGCTTCGGATGTTGGCCGCTCAACAGAGCGGCCTGTTCACTGTCGCCCAGGCCACCAGTGCGGGGATCGCAGCCCGCACCATCGAGCAATGGGCGTACCGGGGCTGGATCGTTTCGGTACGCCGGAGCGTGTATTCCTTCTCGGGGGTGCCGGTCAGCCAGTGGGTGCCATCCGTGGCAGCTGCCCTGGCCGCTGGCCATAACGCTTCGTTGTCGCACCGCACAGCGGCGGCAATCCATCAATTTCACCACCTCGCCTTCCCGGCGGCTCCGGAGCTAACGGTTCCGCACAACGATCGACGACGAATGGCGGGGGTGGTTCTTCATCACCCCGGACCGGTGCCGCCGGAGGACCGCTTGATGCGGCGAGGCGTCGCCGTCACCAGCCCCGTGCGAACACTGATCGACCTGGCCGCCTACCTGGAACCGCCATTGCCGGGGCGTATCCTCGACGAGGGCGCGGTAACGCCGCCGGTGGACCTTCGCGGAGGTCGAGGCATGCGTCGGCCGTCAGCCGTCGCGCCGACCAGGCATGCCCACCCTTCGCCGCCTGCTGTCGGTCCGAGGGGGCGAGGCGACGCCCGACAGTCCGTTGGAGCAGCAGGTCATCCGGTACCTCCGGCCGCTCGGGCCGTTCGAGGTGCACTACCAACTCGTGCTCGACGGGACGGTAGTCATTCTCGATGTGGCGTGGCCGTGGGTTTGCATCGGGGCCGAGATCGACGGCCGCAGTTTCCGCCAGACTTCGCGCAGCGACCACGACCGCGAGAGCCGCAAACTCACGCTCCTGTCGGCCGCCACGTGGAAAATGGCGCACCTCACCTCCACCATGTCGTCCCGGGAGTGCGTCGATGCCGTGCTGTCATTGTGGCCTCCCGACGTCGCCCGACCCGCTGGCGCTCATCGTGCCCCGACAGCCTGCGCGCCAGACTGACATCGTGCCCCGCGCTGTCGAGCCGCCACCCACGCGCTGGACCTTTCCCCATCCCCTCACCATCGACCCGAAACGGTTGGGGGACTCCGAGATCGTGGGTGTCGGCGCCGACTTGGAACCTGGCACGGTGCTCGCCGCCTACCGCCAGGGCCTCTTCCCCATGCCGGTGCGCCGAGGTGTCTTGGCCTGGTGGTCTCCCGATCCACGCGGCGTTCTCCCGCTCGACGGACTAGTGGTGAGCAGATCCCTGCGCAAGGCGTGCGCCCGCTTCGAAATCCGGGTGGACACCGCGTTCGAGGAGGTTTTGGAGCGCTGCGCGGATCGCCGGCGGCCTGGGGCGTGGATCAACAAGGACATCAAGCGGGCCTACGGTCGCCTGCACGAACTGGGCTGGGTGCACTCTGTCGAGGCGTGGCAGGACGGCGTCCTGGCTGGAGGTCTCTATGGGGTGGCCATCGGCGGGTTGTTCGCCGGCGAGTCGATGTTCCACTCGAAGACGGATGCGTCGAAGGTCGCTCTGGCGGCGTTGGTCGAGCGGCTGAACGACGAAGGTGGAGCCCTTCTCGACGTGCAGTGGGCAACGGATCATCTCCGGACCCTGGGCGTCACCACCGTCGCCCGACACCGCTATCACGAGCTGCTCTTCGAAGCGTTGAACAGGCCACAGCCGCTGAGCTTCGGCGGCTGACCGGCCAGCGGCGCCCCGCCACCGGCGGCCTGCCAGCCCAGGGCCCGGCCCCCGGCACGCGGCTGAAGTAATCCGGGGATTGGGGCGTGGTGGCGGCTGGTTCCGGGGGGCGTGCCACCTCGCCCCCCGGACCCCCCGGTGGTCGGGGGTGATGGAGTGGGCGTGGTGGAGAGGGTCGATGCCGACGCCGACCACTTCGTCACGCTCCTAATGGCGCCGGCCTGCCAAACGCCCCGCCCGCGCCACCAGGTCGTCGGCTCCGATACGCCGGCACAGCGCGGGGAACTCGTCGCCAGGACCCTCCCACCTCAACTCCTCGACGTCAGCGAGCAACGAGGGATCGATCCGCAGCGTCGCCAGGTACTTGAACAGTGCGGCCTCCTCCCGCTGGTCCCGCAAGGTGGCCGCCAGCTTGCTGGCACCCCGCACATCAACACCCCACGCCTCGGCCAGGGGCGGAATGGCCTCGATCGTCCCCCATTTGCTCAATACCGTCGCTGCGCTCTTTGCTCCCCACCCGGGGAGGCCTGGAAAGCCGTCGGCGCTGTCGCCCACCAGCCCCAACCAATCGGGGATGGAAGCGGGCGGGACGCCGAACTTGGCCTTGACCGCGGCAGCGTCTAGGACCTGGCGCTTGCGCCGGTCGAACTGCACGACCCGGCTCTCCACCACGCATTGGCCCAGGTCCTTGTCGGGCGTACAGATGAGCACCCGATCCACCCGTTGGTCGGCGGCGGCGACCGCCGCGCCCGAGGCCAACGCGTCATCTGCTTCCACGTCGGTCATGGCCCACACCGTCACCCCCAAGGCCCGCAGCGCTTCCTCCAGGAGCCAAAACTGGCCGAGCAACTCGGGCGGAACGCCGGCGGAAGTTTTGTAGCCGGCATAGAGGTCGTTGCGAAACGACTCGATGACGTGGTCGGTCGCCACCCCCACATGGGTCGCTCCGTCCCCCAGCAACCCCAGCACGGAGCTCAGCACGCCGCGGGTGGCCGCGCATTCCACACCGTTTCCATCCACATGGCTGGGAAGGGCGAAATGGTGGCGGAACAACTCATACGTCCCGTCGATCAGGTGAACTTCGATGAAACTCCCCTTTCTCCGATGAACTGGAGGCAATTGACTAACACGCAGGCCAAGGCCCCCGCAGTGCTGTGGATAACCGGCGGCAGGCATCCCTGCCCGGTGCACGTACTTGATCTGTAGTGATTCTGAGCCTAGGGTCTCCCCCTCATGGAGCGCCGCTCCGCCCGTTCTGGGCGACCGCGTGCCGTCGTTGTGGTGGTCGCGTTAGTAGGCGCCACGGCGTTCGTCACTCCCTTCGCCCGGTCGGCGTCGGCCGACCCACTGTCTTCGGATCGGTCCCAGGCAGCCGCGTTGGCCCAGAAGATCGACCAAGAACAGCAGCAGGTCGAGACGCTGTCCAACCAGTTCGACGCCGCGCAACTGCACGTCCAACAGGTGCAGCAGCAGGTCACCGCCGCACAACATTCGCTGTCGTCGGATCAGAGTGCCCTCGACAGCGTCCGCCTGGCCCTCACCCGGGAGGCGGTCAACGCGTACACCACCGGAGGATTCGCGGCGTCCCCCACTGCGTCGCCCGCAGCCAACCTCGATCCGCTGGTGGCCAGCTCCTACTTCGAGGCGGCAACGGGCAACCAGACCGACGCCGAGGATCAGTACCGCCTGGCTGAGCGCAACGTGGCCACCCAGCAGCAGAATCTCCAACAGACCGAGTCGGCAGCCAATCAGGCGCTCAGCACCTTGGGAGCCCGGCGGAGCGCCGCTCAGGCCGCCCAGCAGCAAGCGACAGCCACCCTCGACAGCGTGAACGGCCAAATCGCCCAGCTGGTGGCGCAGCAGCAAGCGCAGCAGCAGGCGCAGCTCAAGGCGCAACAGCTGGCCGCCTACAACGCGCAGCTGGCCGCGCAACGCCAAGCGGCGGCCAACCAGCACACGGCTTCGTTGAGCGAC
>Ga0182030_10002592_pt1 | contig 38457 bp, 35 predicted proteins | sample 812S3MmetaG_FD_121299 | JGI IMG/M metagenome (GOLD analysis project Ga0182030, IMG submission 121299) | Permafrost microbial communities from Stordalen Mire, Sweden - 812S3M metaG (Illumina Assembly) | ecosystem: Environmental > Terrestrial > Soil > Wetlands > Permafrost | place: Sweden...
CGCTTGGCCGGGGTCGGCGCCCGGCTCCAGCGCCAGCCTTTGCCACTGGATGATGTTGCCGTAGAGCGCCAGCGCGTCCAGCAGGGTTTCCGCCGTCGCGGCGTCGAGAAATCCCGCCGCGCTGGCCGAGGCGAGAATTGCGCTGGTCGCCGTCACGCGCAGGCCTGGATATTCATGGCCATGCGCCAGGGCCAGATATTGCGCCAGGAATTCGACATCCATCTGGCCGCCCGCCGCGAGCTTCAGGTCCCAGTCGCGGTTCTCGCCCTTTTCCTTGGCGATGAGGGCGCGCATGTCGCGCACCGCCTTGGCCAGCGCGGCTTTGTCACGCTTCCGATAGAGTTGGTCGATGATCTCCAGCACTTCCCCCGCCAGCGAAAAATCGCCGGCCACGGGGCGGGCGCGGGTCAGCGCCATATGCTCCCAGATCTCGGCCTCGTCAGCCTGATAGGCGCGGAAACTGCTGATTTGCGTCGCCAGCGGCCCCTGCCGGCCGGAGGGACGCAGCCGCATGTCGACTTCGTAGAGCTTTCCGCGCCGCGTCGGGGCGGACAGCGCGGCGATCAGCCTTTGGGTCAGCCGCGTGTAATAGAGCGTGGCGTGCAAGGGACGCTCGCCATCCGACTCCGGCGTTTCCGCGTCAAAATCATAGAGCAGCACGAGGTCGAGATCGGATGTCGCGGTCATTTCGCGCGAGCCGAGTTTTCCGAGCGCAAGAACCACGCAGCGTCCGCCGGGAACGCGCCCGTGCTCCGCGGCAAAAAAGCGCCCGACGACATCGAGACAGGCGCGCAGCATCGTCTCCGCCAGAGCGGAATAGGCGGCAGCCGCCTGAACCGGCTCGATCAGCCCGGCAAACAGCCGCAGGCCGATCATGAAATTTTCTTCGCTCGCGAAAACCCGGGCGGAATCGAGAAAACTCTCGATATCCCCGGGCGGTTCGATGAATTGTGCGAGCCGTTCGGCATAGGCTTCGGCGTCCATCGGCGCCGTGGCGACGCCCCGATCGATCGCCGCGTCGAGCAGGTGCGGCCTGAAAGCTATCGCTTGCGCAAGCCGAGGCGCGCCGCCCAGAATATCGGCGAAGAGCTGGCGCATCGGCGCGTTGGATTTGAGCAGCGCGAACAGCTCGACCGCCGCCGGCATTTTTGCCAGGGCCGCGTCAAAACCGGCGAGCCCGGAATCCGCGTCGCCCGATTTCGAAAAAGCTTCGAGCAGCGCCGGCACGAGCTCGGTCAGCACTTCGCGGGCGCGCGGACCCTGCACCGCGGCGCGCCGGCCGAAATGCCAGCCGCGCACCGTTTCCGCCGCCAGCGCGGGATCGCGGAAACCCATGTCGCGCAGGGTTTCCAGCGTCTCCGGATCATCGCTTGCGCCGACGAAAACGAGATTGCCGGCGCGGGAATCAAGGCCCGGCGCATGTTCGAACAGTCGGGCATAATGCTTTTCCACCGCGCGCAAATGGCGCAGCAAGTCGTTGGAAAAACCGGATATCCCGCCGTAGCCGCAAAAGCGCGCGAAATCCCGGAGCGCTCCGGGTTCCGCGGGCAGGCGCTGGGTCTGCTGGTCGCCAAGCATTTGCAACCGATGCTCCAGCGCGCGCAAAAAAACATAGGCGTCGCCCAGCTCCGTCACCGCATCCGGTGTGATCCAGCCTTCGATCTCCAGCTGCCGCAGCATGTCCAGCGTCCGCGCCCCGCGCAGAACCGGACGGCGTCCGCCAAAAATCAATTGCTGCGTCTGGACGAAGAATTCGATCTCGCGAATGCCGCCGCGGCCGAGTTTGAGATCATGCCCGGCGACGGCGATCTCCGCATGTCCCTTTGCCGCGTGGATTTGCCGCTTCATCGCGTGGATGTCGGCAATGGCGGCGTAATCGAAATATTTGCGCCAGATGAAGGCCGCCATTTCCCCGAGAAAGGAAAAGCCGAGCGTAAAATCTCCGGCCGCCGGGCGCGCCTTGATCATGGCGGCGCGCTCCCAATTCTGGCCGAGCGTCTCGTAATAGTTGCGCGCGGCGTCGATCGACACCGCCGGGGCCGTCGATCCCGGGTCGGGCCTGAGCCGCAGGTCGACGCGCAGGACATAGCCGTCGCCGGTGCGCTCCTGCAAAAGCTTGACGAGGCGCCGCGTCAGCTGCAGCGCATTGACCTTGGCGCCTGCGCCCGCTTGCAGCGCCGGCGCGGCGGCATCGTAGAAGACCACGAGATCGACGTCCGAGGAATAATTCAGCTCCATCGCGCCATGCTTGCCGAGCGCCAGGACGACAAGCCCACAGTTCTCGGCCTGGAGGCGCGACAGCCGCAGGGCCGTTCGCAGGGCCGTATCCACGAAACGATCGGCCGCCTTTGAAAGCGCCCGCGTCGCGGCGACCATGTCTAAGCGGCCCCCGAGATCGGCCAGCGCGACGATCAGCGCGACCTCCTGACGGACGCGGCGCAGCAGGCTCATCGCTTCGCTTTCCGTGCAATCCGCGCGGTCGCAGGCGGCAAGCCGGCCCAGCGCCGCGTCCAGCGCCTGTTCCGGCGGATTTTGCAGGATTCGCAGCAACCGCCCGGGATCGCGGCGGACCAGCCCCCAGAGGAAAGGCGACTGGTCGGCGACGCCAAGCAGCAGGCCTTCGAACTGACGCCAATCCGGCAGCGCCCGCAGCGCGCCCGTGCAATCGGGCGGCGCGTCGCCAAGGAATTCGTCCAGTCGCGCGCGCGCCACGGCGATCCTCGCCGGCTTTGGCGCCAGCGGCCCCCGCCTTTTCATCTTGACTCATTCCTTGACGAAGCATTGTCCCTGTGGCGAGGCAGGACCAGCACCACGCGCAGGCCGGGCGCGGCGTCCTCCAGCCGCAATTCGCCGCCATGCAGCCGGGCCACGGCTGCGGCCAGCGACAGGCCGAGCCCGCTGCCCGGCCGCGACCGCGAGGCCTCCAGCCGGACAAAGCGCTCCAGCACCCGCGAATGCTCCTTGGCCGGGATGCCCGGCCCCTGGTCGGCCACGGAAATCACCACCTGCTTGTCGTCTCCCCCAGCCGAAACGACGATTCGCGCGGGCGACCCCGGCAGGTCCGGCGCGCCATATTTCAACGCATTGTCGATCAGATTGGCCAAAGCCTGGCCGATCAATTCGCGCTGTCCCCGGAAAGGCAGCGAAGCCGGCGCCTCCACCGCCAGCTCGACGCCGGCTTCTTCGGCCGAGGGTTCGTAAAGCTCGACCATGTCATGCACCAGCGCCGAGGCGTCGAGATCGTCGTACGTCCCGCCCGAAGACTGGCTCTCGGCGCGGGCGATCATCAGCAGCGCATTGAAGATGCGGATCAAGCCATCCGCCTCCTCGATCACCTGCTCCAGCGCCGCGCGGCAACCCGCCTCGCCTTCGCCCGACTGCAGCGCCTGCTCGGCATTGTTGCGCAGGCGCGTCAGCGGCGTGCGCAGGTCGTGCGCCATATTGTCGGACACCTGCCTGATGCCATCCATCAGGCTCGAAATGCGGTCGAGCATGGCGTTGAGATTGCGCGCGAGGCGATCGAGCTCGTCGCCGGAGCCGGACAAAGGCAGCCGTCCCGAGAGGTCTTCATGCAGGAGCGTCGCGGCCTTGGCGCTCATGGCGTCCACACGGTTGAGCAGGCGACGGGCGACGAAGAGACCGCCGAAAGCGCCGATCACCACAAGCCAGAACAGGGATGAGAACAGAGCGGAGCCAAGGATATGGCGCAGCCTCTCGCGGTCTTCGAGATCATGGCCGATCAGCAGATGGAACCGTCCCGGCAGCTGGAACACCTGGGCGATGGCGCGGCGCTTGACGTTAGGCTCGCCAAGCCGCTCGTAGCTTGTCTCGACCGCCGTGGTCTGGTCGAGCACGCCAGCCGGCAGCTCCAGCACATTGCCGGCGAGGCTGACGCCATTGGGCGCGGCGACGAGATAGATCGAGCCGCCGGGGGTCCGCGCCCTCCTGTCCACCACCGAGACCAGCTGAGCCAGTCCGCCATCCTCATATTGTTCGAGCAGCTCCTTGAGATCGGAATCGATGGTCTGGCGCGTTTGCTGGTCGATCAACTCTCTGACATTTTCTCCGACCCGATCGAGCGCCAGCGTGAAGCCAAGGCCGATGATCACGAAATAGGCGACCGACAATTTGAATGCGGTGGTCCTGAACAACCGCCCCCAGCGCGCGCGAAGGGCGCGGCCGCCAACCCTGATCGCCGATCTCATCCTGCCGCCTGCATCCTTTGGCGCCCATTTGTCGCCGCGAGAAAAAAAAATTCGCCAGGCAAGATCGGCCATCCCCGCATTCCCTGCAAGTTACCGTTTATTCATGACAAGGCCAAGCTTTGCGGAAACCCGGAATTAACCCTGCCGGCGCCATTGTCGGAACCGGTTCGACGAAAAATTGCGTAGGGGTGTTGCGTATATGTTGATGACTCTCGACCATTGGCTGGCGCGTTTTTTTGGAGCCGGCAGGCGCATGGGACGCGTCGCGCCCCTCGCCCAGCGCGCGGCCTACGGCTATGACGGCCTGGAACTGCATCAGATCAACGACACTGCATCTGATGACGATTTCCCGCCTCCCCTGTCCTATGCGCCCTATTTGCGCCGTCCCCAGGCGCTCCTGCCGGATGTCACGGCGTCGGCCAGCCTGCAGCACGATTACTACTCCGAACCCGCGCCGCATTTTGTCCGCGAGGCCGAGATTGCCCGCCGCGAGGCCATGACCGCGCAACACTCGCGCGAAATTCTGCGCGAAACATCGCAAGCCGCGCGAAACCTGCGTGCGCCGGAGATGCGGGCCGCAACGCTCGTCGAGACGCTGGAACAGGGCGCCTCGTCGCAGGTCTGGCGCGTCCAGCAGCCCAACGTCCGCTTCACCCGCACGCCAGAAAGCTCGATCACCCGCCGCAAGGCGGAAGAGGAAACGCGTCGCCGCGCCGAGGAAGAGGCGAAAGCCAGGGTCGAGGAGGCGGCGCTCCGCGTGCGCGAAACGCAGCTCGTCCAGGCGCAATGCGCCAAGGATGAAAAGCCGCGCGTCCGCTATGCCCGCACGCCCGACAAGCCGCTCGCCATGGGATCGCGCCAAGACCTTGCCCGTCAAGCCTTGGCTCCAGAATTGCCGCCCTTCGGCGCCTTCGCCGCCATGGGCGCGCGGTTTTCCTTCCATTTCGGCGGCGTCGCCGAGCCGCGCGGCCGCTCCATCGCCGAGGCGGTCGTCCGTTCCGAAAAGGCCGAAAAAATCCGCGTTCGGGTCAAAGCCGAAGCGCGCCCGGCGCAAGCCCAAGAATTCTCCGCTCCTCCCGTCGTTCCGCCGCCGGCGCCCCCCAAGGCGCGCATAAAAATCAAGGGCGTGGCCTCGCCCGCGCCGGAGCCCGCCTTTTACCAGCCGCTCGAACTCGACATGCTCACCGAGCCGCCGGAAGGGCAGGATCATTGCGAGCCCGACGAATTGCTCGAAGTCAATTCGGATACGCTGGAGAAGACGCTGGAGGATTTCGGCGTGCGCGGCGACATTCTCAACGCCCACCCCGGCCCGGTGGTGACGCTCTACGAATTCGAGCCGGCGCCGGGGATCAAATCCTCACGCGTCATTGGCCTCGCCGATGACATCGCCCGCTCCATGTCCGCCGTTTCCGCCCGTGTGGCCGTCGTCCCCGGCCGCAACGCCATCGGCATCGAACTGCCCAATCCGCGCCGCGAGACCGTCTATTTGCGCGAACTCGTGGCTTCCCCCGATTTCACAGATTCCAAGCACAAGCTCGCCATAGCCCTGGGCAAGACCATCGGCGGTGAGCCCGTCATCGTCGATCTCGCCAAAATGCCGCACCTGCTCGTCGCGGGCACTACGGGCTCCGGCAAGTCGGTGGCCATCAACACCATGATCCTCAGCCTGCTCTACCGGCTGAAGCCGCAGGATTGCCGGCTGATCATGGTCGATCCGAAAATGCTGGAGCTTTCGGTCTATGACGGCATTCCGCATCTGCTCACCCCCGTCGTCACCGATCCCAAAAAGGCGGTCGTGGCGCTCAAATGGGCGGTGCGCGAGATGGAGGACCGCTACAAGAAGATGTCCAAGCTCGGCGTGCGCAACATCGACGGGTTCAACGCCCGCGTGAAGGAAGCGCGCGAAAAGGGCGAGGTCATCACCCGCGCCGTGCAGACGGGCTTTGATCGCGAGACCGGCGAGGCGATTTTCGGCCAGGAGCAGATGGACCTGACCTCCCTGCCCTATATCGTGGTCATCGTCGACGAGATGGCCGACCTGATGATGGTCGCGGGCAAGGAAATCGAAGGCGCGATCCAGCGTCTCGCGCAAATGGCGCGCGCCGCCGGCATTCACCTGATCATGGCGACACAGCGGCCTTCGGTCGATGTCATCACCGGCACGATCAAGGCCAATTTCCCGACGCGCATTTCCTTCCAGGTGACGTCGAAAATCGACAGCCGCACGATTCTCGGCGAGATGGGCGCGGAGCAGCTGCTCGGCCAGGGCGACATGCTCTACATGGCCGGCGGCGGCAGGATTTCGCGCGTGCATGGCCCCTTCGTCTCGGACGAAGAGGTCGAGAAGGTCGTGGCGCATCTGAAGATGCAGGGCCAGCCGGAATATCTCGACGCGGTGACGGTGGAAGAAGGCGCCGAGGACGAAGACGGCGAGGCCGCGCCCGCAAGCGCGTCGGAGGGCGACGAGTCCGGCGACCTCTACGATCGCGCGGTGGCGATCGTCTTGCGCGACAAGAAGTGCTCGACCTCTTACGTCCAGCGGCGGCTGTCGGTCGGCTACAACAAGGCGGCGTCGCTGGTCGAGCGCATGGAAAAGGAAGGCGTCGTCGGCGCCGCCAACCATGCGGGCAAGCGGCAGATCCTTGTCGGCGGCGGCGTCGATCGCGGCGCGTTCGATCTGGAGGATTGAGACAGGCCGAAGCGAAGGACTTCGGGGAGCGCCTGCCTATGGTTGACTGAGCCCAATCTGTGAGACAAGCTAAGTCGACGACAACGCCTGCCGCCTCCCTTCTCCCCTTGCGGGAGAAGGTGGCGCGAAGCGCCGGATGAGGGGGGCGATTCCTCACAACGAATGACGAAGCGTCGGCTCGGCGGCCCCCTCATCCGTCTCGGCCTGCGGCCGATCCACCTTCTCCCGCAAGGGGAGAAGGGTGCGCGGCATGATCGAGCTTTATGAGCGGTCTCAATTCGGCAAGAGCGCGCGCCGCGATTTGCTGATTTTGCAATTGATATTCGCGTCCCTGTAATTCCCCCGTAATCCCCGCAATTCCCACGTTATGAGCAGAAACGCGCCGAAAAAGAGCTCCATTTTCGTTAGATCGGTGCCCCATCAACGTAGATATTCTTGGCATTACGGGGCATTACGGGGACGCAATACAAATTCCCCATTTAAAGTTAAGCTGCCTACTAATCCGCGCCCACCAAATCCGTCCGCGAAAAATCATCGCCGATAAACAGGATCGGCGCATTCGCCGCCTTGGCGACGGCATAGCCAAAACAATCGCCCATGTTCAGCGCCGCCTTGTGCCGCCCCTTGCCGAATCGCTCCATCGCGACGATCGCCAGATCGGCATGACCATCGTCGATGCTGACGATCGTGATTTCCGCCTCACGGCAGAAATCCCGCACCAAAGCCTGGGCGTTGATGATCGAGCAGGCGCGAATGCGGGCTATGCCGGCGACCGCCTCGAAATGTGCGATGGGCGCGGTGATGCGATCCCCCGGGGACGCGTCGAGAATGTTCAAAAGCCGCTCGGCCTCGGTCTCGCCAACGATCATGGCTACAAGCGCCGAGGCGTCCACATACATCAGAGGTCGCCAGACAATTTGTCGTAAAACGCCTTGTCGGCCGCAAGCCCCGTCGGCTTGAAAGCGCGCGCCCGCGCCTGGATGGCGCGGACCCGCTCGGCCAATGGGCGCTTTTCGCGCCTGATGCGGCGCAATTCGTTCTCCGCCGCCTGGCGGACGGCGTCAGTCAGGCTCAGGCCGGTCTCGGCGGCGAGTTGCCTGACGGTGCGGTCGGTCGCTTCGTCCCTAATGTGAAAGGGCATGGCCTACACTCCATATGTCCCGTCTAGATAGTATGAAATCGCGTCTAGATCAACGAGGCCTTCCGCCAGCTTGACGGAGTCCGCACAGTCAGTAGGCTGTGCGGCGAAGGTTCCGCTTCGACAATGAGATTCTCCGATGAAATTCGGCAAATATTTTCTTTGGGTATTGCTTTTTATGGCGACGCCGCTCTGCGCAGAGCCATCGCCCTACGATTCCGATCCGGACAAGATGTTCGCATCCGTCTACCAGAACCTCGGAATATCCCTTCCCTCCGACATAGCCAGGGATTCCACCGTCTGGCTGAAACTCGACGAGTTACGCCGCGAACCCTGCGACCGCCCGGCCATCGTCGGTCTCGCCAAGGGGTTGCAGGCGGTCGGCTACAAAAGGCAGGCCGCAGACGGGCTGATGGCCTTCATCGGCAAGTGCGGCGGTCCGGTCGAGGGGTACCGCACGGCCGCGAACATTTACATGAACCTGTCGGACTTCGACCATGCCGTCGTCGCGGCCGACGAACTCGTCCGACATGAACCGACGTCGCACAGCGACTATTATGTCAGGGCGCGCGCCCTTTCCGCCGCGAAATATTACGATCGCGCGCTGGACGATTACGCCAGCGTGATCGAGCTTTTTGCCGACAAGAAGCGGATTTCCTCGAATGTCTTCGTCGAGGAGGCCGAAGCCTTCGACGCGCTCAAGCGTCCTTGCGAAGCCATGGCGGCTATCCGCACCTGGGTTTCCTTCGACCCGGAAAATCGCGAGACAAGCCAAGCGCACAGATTGATCGACTCTTACGCCGCGAAAGGCGCCTGCGAAGCGAACGCCGGGTCGCGAACCGAAAAATTTCCTCTCAGAGGCCCGGGCGCGGTGGTCGTGGTGACCGCCGAGATCAATGGCGTGAAGGGTAAATTCGTCCTGGACACCGGCGCGAGTTTCCTCTCGCTTTCGAGCAGCTTCTCGGAGAAGGCGGGGCTTGTTCCACGCGCCGGCAGCCAGATCGTCCTGAATACGGCAAACGGCGACACGGAGGGCATGCTCGGGAAAGCGGACAGCGTCAGGCTTGGCTCGCTGCAGGCAAAGGACGTTTCCGTCATCGTGCAGAAGGACCAGCGAAACCTCTATGGCAATAACGACGGGTTGCTGGGGATGAGCTTTCTGTCGCGATTCAATGTTTCGCTGGCGAACGGATTTATCGCGGTTTCGACGAAAAGTCATTAAAGCGACGAGCCGCGACGGAGGCGCTAACTCCTCCGTGTCGTCCAAACTGGAATCGCCGCGACGGCTTAGACGTCCCTTTGCTTCAACCGCTCGCGAAACCAACCCGCCAATTCGCCCTCGCCGATTGTTCCAGCAGCAAGCGCCTCCACAATCCTGACCGCATCGGCGGGCGCGAATTCCAGGCGATAGCCATTGTCGGCAAGAAAGAGGCGGGCGACGATCCAGGCCGTGCGCTTGTTGCCGTCGAGAAAGCCGTGATTGCGCGCAAGGCCGAAGGCATAAGCCGCGGCAAGACTCGCCGCGTCAGCTTTCTCATAGGCGTCGAGATTTTGCGGCCGGGCGAGCGCAGACTCGATCGCGTTGCGGTCTCTCAACCCATCAGGGCCGCCGTGCTCGGCAATCTGGCGGTCGTGAATGGCATAGACCACGCTGGCGTCGATCCAGCGCCAATTCACTTCGCCAGGGCCCGGAGGATGTCGCGGTCCTCATGCATGATATCTTCGGCGAGCTTCATCTGCCGCTCGAAGTCGGGATTATAGGGGGTGATCCGATAGCCGCCGTCGGGCGCTTCCGTAAGGTAGAGCGTGTCGCCCTTACTGACCTTCAGGCGCGCCATGGCCTCCTTCGTCAGGATAAACCCGGCCGAAGAACCAACTGTGGTTACCTTGAACGTGAGCATGTGTCGCTCCTGATGAGTATATAATAGATATTATATACCTGATGCTCAGTCACGCAAGAGCCTCTTATCAAGGGGCAATTTCCTGTCAGCAAAGACGCCGGACGCCTCGGCGTGGATGACCGGGACAAGCCCGGTCATGACGGCTGCTGCTGGGCGGGCGCCCTATTTCAGATCCTGCGCCAGCGAATCCCTTGTCGCCTGCGGCAGGGTCAGCTCCGTCGCGTAATTCGGGTGGTCGACGCCCGCCTTGATCGCCGCGCCTGCCTTCGCCGCCGCGACCATGTCGGGCGTCAGCTCGAAACGCAGGAAATGCACGGCCGACGTTTTTTCCGCCGTGGTGCGGTCCAAGTCCTCGTTGGCGATAGGCCGCACACGCTGATAATCGCCGACCTGCATCCACACCGCCTGCTCGAAGCCCATCAATTTCCCCAGCGCCTCCTTGCGCTCGTCCACATCCGGATATTCGATCATCAGCGTCGCCTTCCAGTTGGCGCCGTCGGGGATCAGCGGATTGTAGACGTCGAGTTCCTCCTGGATCAGTTCCGGCTCATACATGCGCTCCAGCCGGACCATTTCCTGGATCTGGTAACGCATGGTCGTCTCGTCCTCGAAATGCAGCGACGCGTTGAGGCCGAGCGGGACATTGCGCAGCTTCTTGTGCGCAATCACCTTGGCGCGCAGCTCGGGCCGCGCCCGGTGGTAGGCCTCGAGGCTCAGAAGATCTTCACGCTTGAGCATGGTCATACTCCATAGGCCATGCGGGCCAACGAAATCGGATGTTCCGACTGGCCCTTGTTGAGCGCGCAGGCGATGTGGTGGCCGGCCATGGCGCAATCCGATCCATAATGGTCGGGCTTGGCGTCTTCGATGCGCTTCGCCACGGGCTTGACGATCTTCATCGCGAGATCGTGGAATTCCGCCTTGACGGCATAGGTTCCGTCATGGCCGGAGCAGCGCTCGATCATGTCCACCTTGGTTGCGGGAATGAGCGACAAAAACTCCCTGGTCTTCGGCCCGATGTTCTGCACGCGCTGATGACAGGCGGCATGGTAGGAAACCGATCCAAGCCCTTGCTTGAAATCCAGTTTCAACTTCCCTTCCTTGTGCCGGAGGATGAGATATTCGAAGGGGTCGAAAAACGCCGCCTTCACCTTCCGCACGTCGGGATCATCGGGAAACATCAGCGGCAGCTCCTGCTTGAACATCAGCACGCAGGAGGGCACGAGCGCCGTGAGATCGAAACCTTCATCGACAAGTTTCGCCAGCACGGGAATGTTGAATTCCTTGGCGCGCTGCACGGACTGGAGATCGCCGAGCTCCAGCTTGGGCATGCCGCAGCATTTTTCCTGCGGCGGCAGCACCACCGGAATGCCATTGTGCTGGAAGACCGCGACGAGATCCTCGCCCGGCCCCGGCTCGTTGCAATTGGTGTAGCAGGTGGCGAACAGCGCCACCTTGCCCCTGGTGCGGCCGGCGGGTTCGCCTTCGGCCTGGCTGGGGAGATGCGTCAGCCGCTTCCGTAGCGTCTCGGCAGCGTATTCCGGCAGCCAGGCGTCGGCGTGAATGCCGGCGACTGCCTGCAGCGCCTTGCGAAGCGGCTTGACCTTGTTGACGGCGTTGACCGCAGGCGCGATCACCGGATGGGCGAAGACCTCGCCCATGGCGTCGGTGCTGGTCAGCACCTTGTCGCGCAGTTTCGTCTCGCCCTTCTGGAAATCGACGGCCTTCGCGCGCAACATCAAATGAGGAAAATCCAAATTCCATTCGTGCGGCGGCACATAGGGGCATTTCGTCATGTAGCAGAGGTCGCAGAGATAGCACTGCTCGACCACTTTGCCGTAATCCGACTTGGCGACGCCATCGACTTCGAGGCTTTCCGAATTGTCGACGAGATCGAACAGGGTCGGAAAGGACTGGCACAGGCTCACGCAGCGCCGGCAGCCGTGGCAGATGTCGAAGACCCGCTCCATCTCCGTAAGAAGCTTGGTCTCGTCGTAAAAATCGGGGTTGCGCCAGTCGAGCGGATGGCGCGTCGGCGCCTGCAGATTGCCTTCGCGGACAGGGTCGGCCATGCGGGCGTCCTCGTTTCAACCATCTAGAAAAGGCGGGCGTTCTTTCGCCCGCCTTCTATCACAAAACTCAGACGAGCTCGGTGAGCGCCTTGGCGTAGCGGTTGGCGTGCGAACGCTCGGCCTTGGCCAGCGTCTCGAACCAGTCGGCGATTTCGTCAAAGCCCTCGGTGCGGGCGTCCTTGGCCATGCCGGGATACATGTCGGTATATTCATGGGTTTCGCCGGCGACGGCGGAAGCCAGATTGTCCTTGGTCGGACCGATCGGCAGGCCGGTGGCGGGATCGCCGGAGGCTTCGAGATATTCGAGATGGCCATGCGCATGGCCGGTCTCGCCTTCCGCCGTCGAGCGGAACAGGGCCGCGACATCGGCATAGCCTTCGATGTCGGCCTTGTTGGCGAAATAGAGATAGCGACGGTTGGCCTGGGATTCGCCGGCAAAGGCGTCCTTCAAATGTTGTTCGGTCTTTGAGCCCTTAAGCGCCAAGGCATCCTCCTGCAAAAAGAGAAACTGGACGCGCGCCCGGCTGGAGCTTCGCGTCGGGACGACACTTTAGCGGCGCATGAATTAGAATCAATCTAAAATATACTGCAGCGCTCCCGCCACAAAACCCTGAAAAGCGATTTTTCCAAGTAATTCAAAGTCGCGCCAAGGAGATCGGACAAAACGCCGCATCTTGCGCGCTGGAGCCTCGATTCTTTTTTGACGCATATTGTTAAAGATTGGGTCCGATCACGCGCACCTGGCGCGGCGCGCCATCCGGTCCCTGGCTCTCGACCGTGCGCGTTTCCGGCTTGGCCGACGGAACGATCTTGGCTGTGCTGTCAGACGGCAGGACAGCAGGAGGCGGCGCGGGGGAAGTCTTGCCTCGCCCAAGCTGTCGAACCGCAAGGGGCTGCGACATGGCCTTGGACTGCTGCTCGGTGACCGCGGCGTCGCTCGCCCTGACGTCGCCCATGTCGTCCAGCACCTCCTCGGCATGGGCGAGCGCCTCGACCCAGCTTTGCGTCGGCGGCTTGCAGCCGCAGGCGGGATCGAAGCTCTTGGCGTATTTCATGGCGTTCGGCAGGTCTTCGTAGGGCTCGCCACTGATGCTCATCGCCGTGGAAATGTCGCGATCGGGATTGCGGGTGAAGAGCTCCACTTCGGCATTGGGGCAAAGCGCCTTGCAAAGCTCTAGCAATTGCCCGGAGCCGGCGTTGTGGGCGGCGACGGGAAGCGGGAAGAAGCCGCCGTCGCATGTGCGCACGCAGACAGCCTGCGAGCCGCCATGCGCGCCGCCTCCGCCGCCCTCCTGCGGCTGTCCATCCACCGGCGGTCCGGCGTCGGCGGGCGGCGCCTGTTCTAGGGCGCGCTGCGCGTCTTCACCGCCCCCAAACAGCGTCTCGAAAAACCCCTTTTCGCGCGGCGCAGGCGCGGCGTTAGGGCGGCATGAGGCGTTGTAGCGGGCGATCAGGTCGCGTCGGCCGCCGTCGCCGGAGCCGCGCGCCATCAAGGAGTCATATTGCGCGCGCAGCCCGCCGATCCGCGCCTTGACGCCCCCGCATTGCGGCGGCGGCGCCTGGCCAAAAAACAGGAATTGCTGGTTGTCGCAGCCGATCGAATGGGCGTAGCCGGAGAGCTTGTCGAGTTCCGCCCGCACTTTCTGCGCGGCGACGGCTGCAGCCGGATCGGAGCGCGCCGGCGCGGCTATGGCCGCCTGCAGGCGCGCGCAATCGTCCCCTTGCGCGGCGGCGCCAGCCGCAAGGAGGCCGTCGCAGGAAAGCGCCAGGCCGAAAAACAAAGCCAGTCGCGCGATATCGATCAATCTGCCCAAGCGGAAACCCGTTCGCCCAATGTGCCTCGCCGAATCGAAAGCTAGGCCACGCATAATTCCATAAGTCGCTGCATAGTTGCGACGATCTGAACCGAAATTCGGGTTTTTTGCCGGCTTTTTTGGCGGCGGTCGCATGCCGCCAAAATTATTCGATTATCATTCCGCCGCGTCGGCCGCCGCCACCAAGGACTGCCGGTCCTTCTTGAGCTTTTCCGCGACCAGGAAGGCCACTTCGATCGCCTGCTCGGCGTTCAGCCGCGGATCGCAATAGGACATGTAACGCGACCGAAGGTCGGTTTCCGAAAGCGCCCGGGCGCCGCCGGTGCATTCGGTGACATTGGCGCCGGTCATTTCCAGGTGGATGCCGCCGGCATAGGTTCCTTCTGCGCGGTGCACGTCGAAGAAGGAGCGGATTTCCTGCATCACCTTTTCAAAGGGCCGGGTCTTGTAGGGGCCGGCGCTGATGGTGTTGCCATGCATCGGATCGCAGGACCAGACGACCTTGCGTCCCTCGCGCTGGACGGCGCGAATCAGCGCCGGCAGATGATCGCCGACCTTGTCCGCGCCGAAGCGCGCGATCAGGGTCAGGCGACCCGGCTCATTGGCCGGATTGAGGATGTCGATCAGCTGCAGCAGGCCGTCGGGCGTGCTCGTCGGACCGCATTTGAGGCCGATCGGGTTTTTCACGCCGCGCATGAATTCGACATGGGCGTGGTCGGTCTGGCGGGTGCGGTCGCCGATCCACAGCATATGGCCTGACGTCGCATAGTGATCGCCGCTGGTCGAATCCACGCGGGTCAGCGCCTGTTCGTAGCCGAGCAGCAAAGCCTCATGCGAGGTGTAGATGTCTGTCTGGCGCAATTCCTGGTGATGCTCGGGATCAAGCCCGATGGCGCGCATGAAACCCAGGGTTTCCGTGATGTGGTCGGCGAGCTGCTGGTAGCGCGCGGATTGCGGGCTGTCGTTGACGAAGCCGAGCATCCAGCGATGGGTGTTTTCCAGATTGGCGTAACCGCCGGTGGCGAAGGCGCGCAGCAGGTTGAGCGTCGCGGCCGACTGGCGGTAGCTCATCAGCTGGCGGCGCGGATCGGGCTCGCGCGTTTCCGGCGTGAAGGCGATGTCGTTGATGATGTCGCCGCGATAGGACGGCAAGGCGACGCCGTCGATGGTCTCGGTCGGCGCCGAGCGCGGCTTGGCGAACTGCCCGGCGATGCGGCCGACCTTCACCACCGGCATGGACGCGCCATAGGTCATCACCACGGCCATCTGCAGGAAGACGCGGAAGAAATCGCGGATATTGTCGGCGGAATGTTCGGCGAAGCTTTCGGCGCAATCGCCGCCCTGCAGCAGGAAGGCCTCGCCGGCGCAGACTTGCGCCAGTGTTTTCTTGAGCTTGCGCGCCTCGCCGGCGAAGACCAGCGGGGGGAAGCCGGCGATCTGCCGCTCGACATCGGCAAGCGCCGCCTGATCCTGATAGGTCGGGACCTGGACGATCGGCTTGGACCTCCAGCTTTCGGGCGACCAACGTTCCATCACAAAGAAACTCCAGAGCGGCGACGCCGCGCAAAAATACCGGGAAGCGCCGGTCTATACACCAGCGAGGCGCGGGCGTCCAACCCAAGGCGCATCATTTAAAGCCTCATTCGAAAGCATAGGCGTCGAGGCTGATCGGGCCGACATAGTCGTGGTTCAGCCGCGTCCCCTTCGCCCCCGGCCCGCCTGCGCCGAAAGCAAAGGGGAAGGGCTGGAAATGCTCGGGGGTCGGATGGTTCTGCAAGGCCATGGGACCGCTCTCCCAATGGGCTATGGCCTCTTCATCACCCGCCTCGGCGCGCTGAAAAATCCATTCGTTGAATGTTTCAACCCAGGCCGGGGTCTTGTCGCGGCCGGGACCGAAAAAAGCGCGCAGATTATGCGTCGCGCCGCCCGAGCCGATGATGAGCACGCTCTCGTCGCGCAAGGGCGCCAGCGCCCGGCCCAGCGCGACATGGCTCCCGCCGTCGCTTCGCGGCTGCACCGAGAGCGTCACGACGGGTATATCCGCCTGCGGATAGAGCAGGAGCAGCGGAACCCAGGTTCCGTGATCATAGCCGCGCCCCTTTGAAATGCTGGGATCGAGCCCGGCCTTGCGCGCCAGTTCGGCCGCCCTTTCCGCCAGGGCCGGCGCGCCGGGAGCCGGATAGACCGTTTGATAGAGTTCCGGCTCGAATCCCCCGAAATCATAGATCATGCCCGGTCGCGCCCCGGCCTCGAATGTCGGCTCCTTCGCCTCAAAATGGGCGCTCATGATCACTATGGCCTGGGGACGCGGCAGTTTTTCCCCGAGCGCGCGAAAAAAATCGCGGGTCGGGCTTTCGTAAAGGGCCAGATTGGGCGAGCCATGCGATAAGAACAGGCTGGGAAGGGCCGTCATGCCTCTGTCTCCAAATGGCGCTTTCCTGCGCCCAAAGGTCACGCTTTGCCGCGTGGATTCCGCGGGGGCTTTTTTTCCGGCCGCCCAAGCTCATATAAGCGTGACAATAAGGAGCGCCAGCAATGAAGCCGAAATTTTCGAAAAGCCTGTCCCGCGCCATCGCCTCCTGCGGAATTGCGTCCTTCGCCTTGGCTCTGCTGGCGCTCGGCGGCGCGGCGCAAGCGGGCGACGATCCCGACCTCATATTCCGCAAGTCGACGACCTTCAAGCTGCTGACGCCAAACGACAAGCTCGCCACCTACGCCATCGACGATCCCGTCGTGACGGGCGTGGCCTGCTATTACACCGTGCCCGAAAGGGGCGGCGTCGCCGGCATGTTCGGCGTCGCCGAACAGACATCCGATGTCTCGCTGGCCTGCCGGCAGGTCGGCGCGATCCAGTTCAAGCAGAAATTCGCGCAAGGCGACGTGGTGTTCCGCGAAAGCCGCTCGCTGCTGTTCAAGCACATGCAGATCGTGCGGGGCTGCGACGTGAAGCGCAATGTGCTGGTCTATATGGTCTATACCGACAAGCTGGTCGAAGGGTCGCCGAAAAGCTCGACCTCCAGCGTGGCGCTCCAGCCCTGGGGCGCCACTGAGCCGCCGAAATGCTCGGATTTCGTCTCAGGCTGAACAATCCCGGGGGTGACCGGCGCCTCCGCGTGCAAGCAAACAATCCCGGCGCACATTCAACGCCGGGATTTTTCGTTGGAATTAAAGCCAATAAGCCTCATCATGACTAAAATAGCCTTGATGATGACATAGTTTAAACTCATATATTTTAATATTACAAATTCAATACTTGGATGGAAAAAGCCTAGCTTGATTGCCTGAAACTTTAATAAAATCAGAATCATGGACGCCACACCTTGGTCACAATCTCCTAAAAAAACTAGTTGACGCGTTGCTTCTTTTCCCCTCCTTATAACAAAAAATACAAGGAACAATAACGTAATTGTTCAGGGGTGAAGCGTAAATGCGTCCCATACATCAGCAACGGCCGAGGCAGCTTGATCGTTTTTGGCGCGCGGCGACCGCAATCGGCCTGATTGTCTGCGCCCTCGCGGCGCCGGCCGGCGCACAGACGGTTTCCACGCCGGCTGCCGCCCTCACGGCCTTGGCGCCCGTCACGCAGACGCCCCTCGCGCCCTCGGCAAGAGCGCCGCTGGCGAAAGTCCGGGTTTGCGACCCCGCCAACCCCGATTGTCCCGCAGCGAAACAAGCGCTCTCGGATGCGCTCGAGCGCCGGTCGCAGATCGCCCAGGCCCCGCCCGCGGCGGCCCCGCCGCCCCCCGCTCCTGCAGCCGCTCCGGCCCCCCCTCCCGCCGGTGCGGCCTTTGGCGGCCTCGCCAACGCCGCCGCGGCGAAAGCCGACGAGAACAGCATCCGCTTCGGCCTGATCGCGCCTTTCACCGGCGCGAACAAGGATTTCGCCGGGGAATTGAAGCTGGGCGCGGAAACGGCCTTCGCCGCGGCCAATGACGCCGGCGGCGTCAACGGCAAATATCTGCGCCTTGTCGTCGCCGACGACGGCTACGATCCCGAGAAGACGCCAGGGCTCGCGAAAATGCTGGTCGAACAAAGCCATGTCTTCGGCTTTCTCGGCAATTTCGGCAGCGCCACCGCCGCTTCCATCCTCCCCTATGTGCTGGAGCACAAGCTGCCATTCTTCGGCGCCTTTTCCGGCGCGGGCCTGCTGCGCCAGCAGCCGCCCGATCGCTACGTCTTCAACTATCGCCCGAGTTATGCCGAAGAGGCCGAGGCCGCCGTCAAATACTTGGTGAGGGTCCGCCATTTCAAGCCGTCGCAGATCGCTGTCTTCGCGCAGGACGACGCTTTCGGCGACGCCGGCTATCTCGGCGTGGAAAAGGCGATGCGGGCGCTCGATGAGGACGCCAGCGGCACGATCCTGCACATGCGCTACACCCGCAACACCATCGACGTCGCCGCCGCCATGGAGGATTTGCGCAAGCGTCACGACCAGGTCACGACGAGCTTGACCAAGGTGCGCGAACGCGTGGCGGGGGAAGCCACCCCGCATCTGAGGACGGTGAGAAGCGTCGAGCCCGGCGTCAAGGCGGTGGTGATGGTCGCGACCTATCGGGCCGCTGCGAAATTCATCGAAAAGGCGCGAGATCTCTACCCTGACATGGTCTTCACCAATGTTTCGGCGGTCGGCAGCAATAATTTCGCCGAAGAGTTGAAGCTGCTCGGGCCGCGCTACGCCAACGGGATCGTCGTTACGCAGATCGTGCCCGACCCCGCCGGCTTCTCGTCGATCGCGCTGGAGTTCAAGGCGGCGCTGGCGAAATATTTCCCGGCGGAACACCCGGACTATGTGTCCTTCGAATCCTACATCAACGCCAAGATCGTGCTGGAAGGATTGCGGAAGGCAGGGCCGCAGCCGGATTCAGACAAGTTCGTCAATGCGCTCGAAAGCATCCACGGGCTCGACTTCGGACTGGGCCCGACGATCAATTATGGCTCCAGCGAACATCAGGCGATCCACAAGATCTGGGGCTCCCAGCTCGACGAACAGGGCCATTATCATTTCATCGATCTCGAATGATTATCTTAATCATTCCGAATGATTATCTTGGGATAATCATTCCACGCAGGAAATGAACACGTCGTCCTCGCGGGCCGTTTTGATCGGCTCGGCGCGCTTTTCCGAAATGTTGCGGATGGCCCCGGTGATGTCGCCTGCCGGCCCGTATTTATGCGCGGCTCCGTGGCCATGCGCCTCGCACCAGGCGTCCGCGACGATTTTCGCGCAATCGTCGCCGGTCCTGATGCAATCATTGACGCCATAGCCGTCCGAGGCGCTGACGATGTAGCTTTTTTCGCTGAGCGGCTCGGCCCGCGCCGCCGAATGCAGGACGCCGAACACGAACAGGCCGCCGATCAGCGGAATGAGAATGTGCGGCAGGAAGTCATGCTCGAATTCGTTGAATTTCATCGCCCCGGCTCACAGGCTGGCGCGGTGGACACTCGGTCTTGCAAGGTCCGCCGCCGTGATTTTGAAAATCATGCAGCGGCGACCCTGAAGGAAACGTTAATTTTAACAAGCTTCCTTAAGTGGCGTCTCAAGTCCCGCAAAAAGTCTCGAGCACGCGTTCCTCAAGTTTTGGCGGAGCTTCCAAATCATCGACAGCCTCGTCGCGAGAGCCGTCGCCTCCCGGCGGCTCTTGCCAGGGGTGTTTCAGCGCCGCGCAGAGCCGGCGCAGCGGCCCGAGATCGCCTTCGCCCGCGCTCGCCAGCGCCTGTTCGACCCGATGGTTGCGGGCGATGATCACGGGATTGGCGAGTCGCATCGCGGCAAGGCTCGTTTCGCGATCCGCGCCCGAAGAAACAAGACCTCGCCATTCCGCGATGAAACCGGTCATCGCCTCCCGCGCGCCATCGGGCGCCACAGTGAGGAGGTCGAACAGGCAGGCCGCGTCGGCGCCGTCCGCGACCTGGGTCAACCGGCGGAAAAACAGCGTGTAATCCACTTTGGTCTTGTCGAGCATCGGCCAGACGCGATTGATGAAATCCGCGTTGGCGGGATTGCCGGGAACAAGCCCGAGCTTGCGCTCCATCCCCTCGGCCAGCGCCTGCGCATAAGTGGGCTGGAAGGCTCCGAGCTTTTCCTGGGCGAGCCGCAGCGCCACGGCGTCGTCGGACGCGAACAGCGGCAGCAGCGCCTCGGCGAGGCGGGCGAGGTTCCAGGCGCCGATCGACGGCTGGCGCTTGTAGGCGTAGCGGCCGGCGGCGTCGATCGAGGAAAACACCTGACCGGCGCTGAAGGCGTCCATGAAGGCGCAGGGGCCGAAATCGATGGTTTCGCCGGAGATCGCCATATTGTCGGTGTTCATCACGCCATGAATGAACCCGACCAGCATCCATTGCGCGATCAGCCGCGCCTGCCGCTCGACCACGGCGGCGTAAAAGTCGAGATAGGGATTTTCGCGACCGACCAGCTCCGGGTACAGCCTGGCGATGCAATGGTCGGCCAGCGCGCGGGTCAGGACCGGCCCCTGCTCCAGCCCACCATCGGCGGCGGCGGCATATTGGAACGTGCCGACGCGGACATGGCTGCGCGCGATGCGGGTCAGCACGGCGCCGTGCTGCGGCGTGTCGCGATAGACCGGCGCGCCCGTGGCGACCACGGCGAGCGAGCGCGTGGTGGGAATGCCGAGGCCAGCCATGGCCTCGCTGACGATATATTCTCGCAGCATGGCCGACAGCGTCGCGCGCCCGTCGCCGCGCCGCGCGAAAATCGTGGGGCCGGAACCCTTCAGATGCACGTCGAAGGCGACGCCATCGGGCGCATGCACTTCGCCGACCAGAACGGCGCGGCCGTCGCCCATGCGCGGGTTCCATTGGCCGAACTGGTGCCCGGCATAGGCCAGCGCCAGATTCTTGCGCCCCTCCGGCGGCTCGCCGCCCGCCAGCAAAGCCAGCATATCAGGCGTATCCGAGCCCGGGGGCAGGCCAAGCTCCGCGGCAAGCGCCTCGTTGAACACGATCCATTGCGGCGCGGGCGCCGGATGCACCTCGGCCGCGACATAGAATTCCGTGGGCAAGGCAAGATAGCCGCTGTCGCGGAACGGATGGGAGGAAGCGTTCATGGAAAAACCTCTTCGCCGCGACAAAGCACGAAGCGCGCCAATCACGATGTCGGATTAAACTGGGTCGGCCAGGGCCGGATTGCAACTGGCGCGGCGCTTGCCTTGTTAGCATGGCGGTTCCTGCGAGTGCCGCAGCTTAAAAACAGGATCAGCCTTGGACGAGCTTTCAATCATCTCCGCAGCGGGCGTGGCCATGCCCCGGCTGATTTACGGCACAGCCTGGAAAAAGGAGCGCACGGCCGACTTGGCGGCGCTGGCGCTGCGCTCGGGGTTCCGAGGCATCGACACCGCCTGCCAGCCCAAGCATTATTTTGAGCCGGGCGTCGGAGAGGCGCTCGAAATCGTGGCCAGCGAGGGGATTGCGCGCTCCGAAATCTATGTGCAGACGAAATTTTCGCCCCTGCCCGGCCAGGACCCCGATGACACCCCCTACGACGCCAAGGCGCGAGTGGGCGAGCAGGTTGTGCAATCTTTCGAAGCATCACTCCGGAACTTGCGCATAAATTATCTCGACAGTCTCGTGCTGCATTCCCCCTATCGCGAAGACGGGGATACGCAGGAAGCGTGGCGGGCCATGGAAACGCTGCACGACGAGGGCCGCGTCCGGCAATTGGGGATCAGCAATTGCTATGATCCCGCGCGATTCAAAACCCTGTGGCGGACCGCCCGGATCAAACCCGCGACGATCCAGAACCGATTCTACAAAAAGACGGATTACGACAAAGACATCAGGGCCTTCTGCCGCGAGCAAAACATTGTCTATCAAAGTTTCTGGACGCTGACAGCCAATCCCGAGATCCTCGCGGCGCCCGCCATGGCGGAACTCGCGCAAAAACACGGCCGCACGCCGGCCCAAGTGTTTTTCCGCTATCTGACGCAACTCGACATCGCCTGCCTGACTGGCACGAAATCCAGCGACCATATGGCGCAGGACCTGTCGATTTTCGAATTTCGCTTGAGTCCCGGGGAAAGCGAGACGATTGGCGCGCTGCTTGATGCGGGCACGGCATCAACGGCTTGAATCCTCGTCCTTAGTGTGTATGATACACATCATGAAGAGCGCCGACCTGATACGCGAACTAAAGGCGGCCGGTTGGACGCTCGACCGTGTTCGCGGATCGCACCACGTCTTTCGTCATCCGGATCGGCCGGGACACGTCACCGTGCCGCATCCGAAAAAAGACCTCGGCAAAGGTCTGGTCGCCGCGATCCGCAAGCAAGCCGGTATGGAGGGTTGAACATGCGTTATCCCATAGCCATCGAACCGGGAAGCGACACGACAGCGTTCGGCGTCGTCGTCCCCGATCTGCCCGGCTGTTTTTCCGCAGGCGACACTCTGGACGAGGCGGTCGCCAACGCCGAGGAAGCTGCGGCGGTCTGGATCGACAGCGCGCTCGATCACGACGAAGCGATCCCGGCGCCCTCCAGCATCGAGGCCTTGAGGGCTGACCCGCGTTTTGCGGGTTGGATTTATGCTGTTGTCGCCATTGATCCTGCTTCGCTCGATGACACAAGCGAACGCGTCAATATCACTTTGCCGCGCCGAGTGTTGAGCCGCCTAGATGCGATGGCGACGGCGGCCGGAGAAACCCGGTCAGGGTTCATTGCCAAATTGACCTTGGGGGCGAAGAACGCGGCGTGAGTTCGGTATTTCTGGAGCATCATACGAAGAGTCGCACTCCTTCAGATTCGCCGCGCCATTGATAATCCTGCAATTCGCACGTCACCGATGTTGCAGTCTTAACGCAAAATCCTACCCATCCCTTTCAGTACGCTTGACGCTGGCGATGACCCACATCCCCGGGCCGAAACGGCGGACAGGCAAGACCATTTGCCCGGCGATCAGTTGCGGCCGCAGCCAACGCCGCGTGTCGACAATATCCTCCGGCGCCGGAAGCTCCGCATCCATCTCAATCGACACGACGATCATCCCAAGCCGCGTTAGCGCGCCGACTTTCATTTCCAAATCGAAATCGCGCAGCTTGCCGAAGTCGAACCAGCGGCCGGACCAGCCTTCCTCGGTCAGGCCGATGGCGGCGAGGGCGCCGATGAGTCCCGTTCCATCGCCGAATGTCCTGCAGGCCACACCATCAAGGCAGGCGCGCGCCTCGTCTCGGCTCATCTTGCGCCAGCTCGCTTCCCGGCCAAAATCCACGAATTTCCGGGGAACATCGCGCGTCACGATCAGGCCGGGCGAACTGCCCGTCTCGGCGTGGCGTTCGACGAAACTTGCCGCTTCGGCCAAAACCTCATCCGGCGACAGGCGACCCGCTTCGTCGTCCAGAATGATGCAGGATGCGCGATTATTGGTTGTCGCGGGGACCCCGGCAAACAACCGATGCGCCATGGCGCCGATGAATGCAGCCCTTTTATCGAAGACGTCCGCCAGCATGCGCGCGAGGCGCGCGGTGCTGATCCTGGCGCCGGGCCGGTCGGTGTCGTCGAGGCCGATGAGAAGGCGCGTCATTCGGCGAATTTCGCGTCGCGCGGCCTCTTGCCGATGGGAACGCACCTGTCCCTGGCGAACCTGACCAAAGCGGCGGGTTCTCCGCCCCAAAGGCGGGGGCTCAACCCGCCGCCGGCATGAATCAGGGTTTCAGGGGGCAGGTTTTTGGCGCTCCGGTCGATGGCGACGGCTCGGACGCCAAGCGCCCGCAATTGCCCCACGCTGATCGGATCGGGCATGGCGCGCAAATCGCCATAGTCCAGGAGGCGGCCCGACCAGCCATAGAGCGTCAGGCCGACGGCGGCGGCAGCGCCGATGAGTCCGGCTTGCCCCGACAGATGCGCCCCGGCGCGCGCCGCGGCCTCCCGGGCGGCGCCCAGCGATTCCACTGAAAGCGCGCAGGATTGGCCGAACGCCATGAGTTGGGAAACATCGGCGTCGCCCCGGACAACGCACAGGCCGGGCGCCGATCCGGGGCTGGCCAGCTCTTCGATATGGGTGGAAGCCCTTTCGATCAGGCCAGAGATCAAGGCCGGGATCGAAGACTCATTTTCCGTCTCCATGACGACACAGGCGGCGCTGTTTTGCGAAGTGAACGGAATTTGGTCATTCAGCAACAATTGCTGCCTGACGACGCCCCAGAGGCGGCAGCCATCGAAAGGCCTTTCCGCGAACAGCCCTGCGAGGCGACCTGTGTCGATCTGCGCTCCGAGAGCGTCGGTGTCGTCAAACCCCAGATAGAGCTTCATTCACGTCGATCCTCTCGGAATCGACGAAGCATGGCTCATGCCACCTGCCCGCGAATGCGACGCCAGTCCCGACGCCCCCAAACGGGGCTGTTTTTTGATCATCCTTGCTGCGGTCTTAGTCTGGATTGCTTCGCTTTGCTCGCAATGACCATCGGAAGGGCGGCGCCAGATTGCCTATTGCCGCATCCCCGTCCCCGGGACGCCGCCGCTCCGGCGCAGCGAAAACTCCGGCTCGAGATCGTGGAAATTGGTCACGCGGATGACCCGGAAGTGGATGGCGACCTTGCCGCCCTCCATCACGTCGATCGGCTCCAACTCGCTCATCCCGTCGAAATATTTGCCCAGCAACAGCCTGGCGCGCTCGAATGTGAGGTCCGAGGTGACGACCAGCCCGTCATGGCCAATGAATTGTTCGGGATTGCGCAGTCCAAACCCGCGCGGATCGAGGTTGAGGCAGATCACCGGGGCCGCGCCGGCCAGCGTGCGGTCGATTTTTCCGGCGTCGAGCCAGCGCGTCGCCGCGACGAACTGGCCGGGCGCCGCCAGGCCGCGCCGCGCGAATTCACGCCCGAGATCGTCCCAGTCGAGCAGTTCGAACAGCGGATAGCGCCATCCGGAAAGGCCCTCGAAATGCTGGTAGGGCAGGATTGCGACAATTCCGATGCCGACGATCATGAAGGCGGAAGCCGCGACGATTGCCTTGCGCAACCACGGCGAGCCCCAAAAACTATGCGCGATAGCGCGGCCAAGCAGCGGAAACAGCAGCAGAAAACCTGGCAGCGCCCAATGCGGCATGACCCCGGCGCTGGACCAGAAGGCGATCAGCGTGAAGGGCAGGATCAACGCCACCGCAAGGCAGGCGAGGAAAAACTCCCGCTCCTGCGCCACGCCACGCAAAAAGGCCCGGATGAACAAAACGACCAGCGGAACATAAAGCCAGGGCGCTACCCACAGGGATTGCAAGGCGATCAACACAAGCGGCGCCAGCAGGCGCAAGCGCGGCGCGCCCCCGCGCCCGCTCTGGAAGACGAAGGACACCCACTCGTGTTGCGCATTCCAGATCAGCACGGGCGAGAAAATCAGGGCTGCGACAAGCGCCGCCAGCCAGGGCCAGGGCGTCGCCAGCCAAAAGCGCTGGCGCGGGCTCGCCAGCACGAACAGCCCGGCGCCCGCAAAAAGCAGGGCGCCGTGATATTTCGACAACATGGCGAGGCCCGCGCAGACGCCGGCCAGCAGCCAGTAGAGGGGCGCCGAGCGGCGGCTCCCGTCGAAAAACACCCGCGACAGCGCAATGGCGCAGCCGAGCATGGCCGGCGCCAGCGGCGCATCGGGCACGATCCAGGAGGCGTCGGTCAGGCCGAGCATCGGCGAGAGGTTGAGCGCCAAAGCCGCGAAAAAACCGGCTTCCGCCGAAAACAGCCGCCGCGTCAGGACAAACATCAGCCAGGTCGTCAGCGCGAAAAGCAGTAGGAAGGGCAGGCGCAGGGCCAAGTCGCCCTCGCCTAGCGCCAGCCCCGTGAAATGCACGATCCACCAGGTCATCGGCGGATGGTCGAACGTGCTCAGGGCGAGAACGCGGCTGGTCGCGACCGTATAGGCCTCGTCTATGCCAAGCCCGGTGGAGGCGGCGAAAACGACTCTTAACGCCAAGGAACATATGATAAGGACCAGAGCTCCGCGCTCCGGCGAGACGCGGAAACCAAGCGTTTTATGAACTTGTAGCGAAGGGTCGAGCATGCAGGCGCCTGAACTGGAAATCGTCGAAACTCGCCCTGCGGAAAGCTTGCCGCCGGCTGGACTGTCGGACGAAATGCAGCTAGCAGGAACCAAGCCCGAAAGGAAAGCCCTGCTCTTGGTTCCCGAACTTACCCTGGTCATTCCGACTTTCAACGAAAGCGGAAATCTGCCCCAGCTGGTCAAGCTGGTCGACGCGGCGCTGGCCGGCGTCGCCTGGGAAATGATCGTCGTGGACGACAACAGCCCCGACGGCACGGCCACGCTGGCCAAGAGGATTTCGCGCGATGACCCGAGGGTCCGCTGCCTGCGCCGCGTCAACCGGCGCGGTCTGGCGGGCGCGTGCATCGAGGGCATGCTCGCCTCCAGCGCGCCCATCGTCGCGGTGATGGACGCCGACCTGCAGCATGACGAGCGCATCCTGCCGAAAATGCTCGACAAGATTCGCGCGGGCTGCGACCTCGTCGTCGGCAGCCGCCATGTCGAGGGCGGCTCGGCTGACGCCGGCTTTTCCGCCCATCGCGCCGCGATCAGCCGCTTCGCGACCCGTTTGGCGCAAAGAGCGCTTAAAGCCGATTTTTCCGACCTGATGAGCGGGTTTTTCATGCTGCGGCGGGACATCGTCGAAGATTGCGCGCCGCGCCTCACATCCTCCGGCTTCAAGATCCTCGTGGATATTGTGGCCTCCGCCCCCAAAAAACTCAGGATTGAAGAGATCGGCTACATGTTTCGCGAAAGACTGGCGGGCGAATCGAAATTCGACATCAAGGTCGGCCTCGATTTCCTGGGACTCATGCTGAACAAGGCGAGCGGCGGACGCATCCCCGTGCGCTTCATCTTCTTTGGGCTTGTCGGCGCGACCGGCGTCGCCATCCACCTCGCCGTTGTCAATCTCGCCATGCTGGCGCCCGGCATGACCTTCCTGGTGGCCCAGAGCATCGCCGCGGTGGTCGCCATGACCAGCAATTTCTTCATCAACAACGCCATCACCTATCGCGACGCCAAGTTGAAAGGTTTCTGGCCGCTGCTGCGCGGGCTGATCTATTTCTACCTGGTCTGCCTGATCGGCCTGGTCGCCAATGTCGGAGTCGCCGACTGGCTGTACAAGCTCTATCCCGTCGTCTCGATCTCGGCGCTTGCGGGCGTGGTCATGGGCTCGGTGTGGAATTTCACGCTCAGCTCGCTGTTCGTCTGGCGGAAGGACTGAGGGGGGCGCCCTTCTCCCCTTGCGGGAGAAGGTGGCGCGACAGCGCCGGATGAGGGGGCGATTCAGCGTAACTGCTGCTAGTCGGTTGCCCCGGGCTTCCCCCTCATCCGTCTCGCCTTCGGCGAGCCACCTTCTCCCGCAAGGGGAGAAGGGACAACGCTTCACTCCCCAAAATGCTTCTTGCGGATGCGTCGGACCTGCCACCAGACGAAGCCCGCGACGAATGGGATGGCGATCGCCGTGGCGATCGTCGGATCGATCTCATGCGCCCCGGCCTTTTCCGCGCCTTCGAACAGATGGTCCAAGACGCTCGAAATATAATAGGTGATGGCGGCCACCGAGAGGCCTTCGACCGTCTGCTGCAGCCGCAATTGCAGATGCACCCGCTCGCCCATCTGGCGCAACAGATCGCCATTCTGCTGTTCGACTTCGGTGTCGACGCGGGTGCGTAGCAGTTGCGCGGCGCGGGTGAGTTTTCGCGAGAGATCGGCCTGGCGCGCCTCGGTGTTGACGCAGGTGCGGATCGCCGGCTGCATGCGGCGGGTGAGGAAACCGTCCCAGCTCGGATAATCGGCCAGCGGCGTCTCGCTGATCGCCTCGATCCGCTCCTGCACGAGTTCATTGTAGGCGCGCGTCGCCCCAAAGCGATAGAGGCTCGCCGCCGCGTCGGTTTCGAGCTGCGCCGAAAGGCCGGAGAGATCGTCGAGCAATTCCCGGTTTTCCTGCACGCCCTGCGAATGGCTCATCGCCGCCAGCAGGCGCGGCAATTCCGCCTCGATCTCGCGGATTGCCGGAGCGAGCTTCTGCGCTTCGGGCAGGCCGAGCAGCGCGAGCGTGCGATAGGTCTCGATTTCCAGCAGCCTCTGCGCGAGACGGCCCGCGGCCATCGGGGGCATGGAGCGGTTGGCCACGAGAATGCGGACGAAGCCGAATGTGTCAGGCGCGAAATCGGTGGCGATCAGCGCCCGGCCGCCGTTCGCCTCGGAAACCACGAGTTGCAGCGGCCCGAAGGTTTCGCCGAGACCGGCAGGGTCGGCGTCGCCGGGCAGCAAGTGCAGGTCGGCGGCGACGATCAGCGGGCCGGGCTGCGGCAGTAGCCGCACCTTCTGCATCAATGCGGCGGGGGACGGCGAGAAATAGGCCTCGCTTTCCGCGCCGGCGAACTCCCAGCTATGGGTGATGAATTCGCCGTGCCGCTCCCAAATGAGCGCGGCCCCCGGCAATTCCAACCGAAACTGCCGCATCTGCGCGTCGGGACCGAGCAGTCCCCGCTCGACGCAGGCCTTGGTCACCGCGAGGCGGTCGGATTCGGCCTGCGCCGCGTTGGCCATGTAGGCGAAATGCAGGATGCGCGCGGGACTTTCCAGGGGGCGTGTCGGCCTGGCGTGCAACTCGCCTAGAATCCGGGCGCGCAAAGGATGCTGCTCCAGGGACGAGGCGCCCAATCCTGCCGACATGCTTCCTCCAGACAAGTATTCCTGTTACATATTGCGGCGCGTCAGGACGGCGCCGCGACGCCTTATGGCATGGATCGCGACGCAAGGAGAATGCGACAATGAGGCTGACTTCAAGTTTTTCCTTCGGAATCGCGACGATTTTCGCCCTCGCCGGCGCCATGACGCCGGCGCTGGCATTGGACCCCGCGCCTGCGGCGCCGTCCGCGCCCGCCGCCAAAACCGCGTCCGTCACGGTTTTCGCCGCCGCCAGCCTGAAAAACGCGCTGGATGACGCTGCGATCCTCTGGAAAAGCAAGACTGGCGAGGACGTGGCCATTTCCTACGCCTCGTCCTTCCCGCTGGCGCGGCAGATCGAGGCCGGCGCCCCCGCCGACATCTTCATCGGCGCGGATGCGCAGAGCATGGATTATCTCGCCGGCAAGCAGCTGATCGCGGCGCAGTCGCGAAAGAACCTGCTCGGCAATGAGCTGGTGCTGGTCGCCCCAAAAACGTCCGCCGCCGACAAGGTGGAGCTGACGCCGGCCGGCGTCGCTGCGGCGCTCGGCGACGGACGCCTGTCGATGGCCGACCCGACCAGCGTCCCCGCCGGCATTTACGGCAAGGAAGCCCTGACAAAACTCGGGATCTGGGACGAGGCGCAGGCGCATCTGGCGCTGGCCGACAGTGTCCGCTCGGCGCTGCTTTATGTCTCGCGCAACGAGACGCCGCTTGGCATCGTCTACGCCACCGACGCCCATGCCGCGCCGGAAGTGAAAATTGTCGCGCGGTTTCCTGAAAACACCCACACCCCGATCGTCTATCCGATCGCCCTGACCGCGACCGCCAAGGGAGAGGCGCAAAAATTCCTGACCTTCCTGGAAGGGCCTGACGCCGCGCCGTCTTTCGTCAAGCAGGGTTTTGTGGTGCTCGGCGGGAAATAGAGCTTTTTTTCTCGTTGTTTGCGCCCGTCATTGCGAGCGGAGCGAATCAATCCACCTTTGTAGCGAACCGCAGCGTGGATTGCTTCGTCGCTCATGCTCCTCGCAATGACGGCCGTTGAGTTGTGAAATGGGAAAGGCTTACTCAGCGTCGCGCTTTGAAAAAGTCCCTTAGCATGTTCGCAGCTTCGGAGGCGCGGATGCCGCCATAGACCTCGGGACGGTGATGGCAGGTCTTTTGTGAGAAAAAGCGCGGCCCGTTCTCGACGGCGCCGCCTTTTTCGTCTTCCGCCGCGAAATAGAGCCGGCGAAGGCGGGCGTGGGAAATGGCGCCGGCGCACATGGCGCAGGGCTCCAGCGTCACATAGAGATCGCAGCCGGTCAGGCGCTCATCGTCCAGGATTTTCGCCGCGGCGCGTATGACGAGCACTTCCGCATGCGCGGTGGGGTCGCGGTCTCCAATGGTGCGATTGCCGGCGCTGGCGATGATTTTTCCCTCATGCACGACGCAGGCGCCAATCGGCGCTTCTCCGCGCGACGCCGCCGCGCGGGCTTCGTCGAAAGCGCGATCCCAGGGGGCCGGCGGCGCTTCATACTCTGGACGACACAGGCCCTTGCTCATGTGAACGAGGACGCCGCCGAGATAGTCCTCTTCCCGATCCACGAGATAGCCGAGTTTGCCATATAGCTGCAGATTTTCAGCGAAGAGCCTGTTCGTATAAAGCCCGATTTCCTCCAAGCCGTCCGCCGCCGCCAGAGCTTCGGCATGGGCCAGCAGCAGTCGACCGAATCCGCGATGCTGGAAAGCCGGAGCGACCGCCAGGTTTTGCACGAGGAATTGATCCCGCTCCCGGGACGTCTCGACGAGCGCCGCCAGGCGCCCGTTCACGCGCAACAGGTCGAAGCGGTTTGTCTTGAGCGCCTCGTCATAGTCCACGGTCATCGGCCGGGGTTCGCGGCCTATGAGCTCGATCCATTTTGAATAGGCGGAACGCACGAGTTCACGGATCTCGGGAGCGTCCTTTGGCGCGCCCAGCTCCAGCGTCATGACCCCGTTCTTTTCACGTTCCATTTGAATTCCTGAGGATTGAATGCGTTTGGCCGCAAAAAACTTCGCAAAAAACCCCGCCTCTGCTATCAGACCGGAATGAGCACCGACAATCGCAAAGATTACAAGCCCCCCAGCAAGCCGCGAACCGGCAAGCCTTCCGCCGGCAAGCGGCCGCCCAAACCGGCGCCGGCCGAAAAAGAGCATGAGGGTGAGCGCATCGCCAAGGTGATGGCGCGCGTCGGGCTTTGCTCGCGCCGCGACGCCGAGGCGTGGATCGTCGAGGGCCGCGTGTCGGTCAATGGCGAGGTGCTCACCAGCGCCGCGAGGAACGTCACCGAGGCCGACAGCGTGTTGGTCGACGGCAAGCCGCTCGCCACGCGCGAACGCACGCGCCTGTTCATGTTCCACAAGCCGCGCGGCCTCGTGACCACCGACCGCGACCCCGAGGGACGCTCAACCGTCTTCGACTTTATCGCAGAACACAATCCCGCCCTGCCCCGGCTCATGTCGATCGGGCGGCTCGACATCAATACCGAGGGCCTGCTGCTCGTCACCAATGACGGCGGCCTCGCCCGCGTGCTTGAGCTGCCGGCGACCGGCTGGCTTCGCCGCTACCGCGCCCGCGCCAATGGCGTGACCGATCAAGCCAAGCTCGACACGCTGGCCAAGGGCGTGACCATCGACGGCGTCGACTATGCCGGCGTCGAGGCGCGGCTCGATCGCGTGCAGGGCGCCAATGTCTGGATTTCGCTGGGTCTCCGCGAGGGAAAGAACCGCGAAGTCAAGAAACTGCTCGAGTATCTCGGACTCGCGGTGAACCGCCTGATCCGCCTCTCCTACGGGCCGTTTCAGCTTGGCGAGATGGCCGAAGGCATGGTCGAGGAAGTCCGCACCCGGGTGCTTTCTGAGCAACTAGGCGAAAGCCTCGCTCGCGACGCAAATGTTGATTTCGAAGGCCCGGTTTTTGACCGCACGCCCGAGCCAGAGCCGGTCTTCCAGCGCGAAGCCGGCCCTCGCGGCAAAAAGCCCCGCGAAAAAGAGGACCGCGCGGAGCGGAAATCCTTCGCCTCGCAGGAGAAGCCGGAGCCGCGGAAACATGTTTCCGCCCTGCGCAGCGATCGCGTCAAGGCGGAAAAAGGCCCGCGCCGCCGCACCGAAACGGCTGCGACCGAAGACCGCAAAGGCCGCAAGGTCGTTGTCGAACGGGTGAGCGCCGCGCGCCGCACGGAAGAAGCCCCCGATACCCGCAACGGCCGCCGTTTCAAGGCGGAACGCGAGCAGCGCGAGGAGCGGCCGAAAACATTCGCTCCAAAGACTTTCGCTCCCGGACGCAAGCGACCGGAAGGCGAGACCGGCGCGGCCAAGACGTTCCGGCCTCGCGGCGAAGGTCGGACGTTCGGCGACAAGCCTGCCGGAGCCAAGGAATTCAAACCGCGCGGCGAAGGCCGGCCTTACGGCGACAAGCCGGCGGGAGCCAAGGAGTTCAAACCGCGCGGCGAGGGTCGGACCTACGGCGACAAGACCGCCGGAGCCAAGGAGTTCAAACCGCGCAGCGAGGGTCGGACCTACGGCGACAAGACCGCCGGAGCCAAGGATTTCAAGCCGCGCAGCGAAGGCCGCTCCTACGGTGACAAGCCTGCGGGGGCCAAGGAATTCAAGCCGCGCGGCGAGGGTCGGACCTACGGCGACAAGACCGCCGGAGCCAAGGAATTCAAGCCGCGCAGCGAGGGCCGCTCCTACGGCGACAAGCCCGCTGGCGCGAGGCCTCCGGGCGGTCGCCCCGGCGGCGGCAAGTCTTTCGGCGGCAAGCCCTCTGGCGGCAGGCCTTCCGGCGGAAAACCGTCCGGCCCGCGAAAACCGCGTAGCGCGTAAGCCATGCGGATCGTCGGCGGGCGCCTGAGGGGACGGGCGTTATTCGGTCCCAAAACGGATTCGATCCGCCCGACCTCCGACCGGTTGCGCGAAACCCTGTTCAACATTCTCGTCCATTCCTACGACGACCCCCTGCCCGGCGGAAAAGTCATCGATCTCTTCGCCGGCACGGGCGCTTTCGGGCTGGAAGCGGTTTCGCGCGGCGCCGACTTCTGCCTGTTCGTCGATGACGGCGCGCAGGCGCGGGCGCTGATCCGCGAAAATGTCGAAGCGCTCGGCCTCGGCGGGGTCACTCGCATTTTCCGCCGCGACGCCCGCCATCTCGGCGCGGCGCCGCCGGGCGATCCCTATACATTGGCCTTTCTCGATCCGCCCTATGATCGCGGCCTCGCCCAGCCCGCGCTGACCTCGCTGGCGCGCGGCGGCTGGCTGGCGCCTGGCGCTCTGGTCCTCGTCGAAGAGGCCTCGGCGGCGGTTTTCGAGCCTTCGGCAGGATATGAAGTGCTTGAGCGGCGCGATTACGGCGAAACCGAAGTGATCTTTTTGCGCTTTTCACCAGAGCAGCAGGCTTGACCCGCCACGGCGCGTAGCCTATGAATTTCGCCTCTCATCCGGGAAGATGCGTCAATGCGGACCCTTATTGTAGTAGAAACAGCGCCACCAGCAGGCCGGGACTGACCCGGATTTCCTGCCGCTGGCGCTTGACCGGGTCCCGAAAGGGGCCTTTTTTATTGCCGCTTGACGATTGCGGTCGCGCCTAAATTCCTTGGTCGAAGGCCAGGGAATTTAGGCTAGGAGCGAATGCGACGCCGAGCTGATGCGAGGGAATAATCCATGACCGCTTCGCGGTCATGGCAAAGATGAAAAAAAGCTCTGGAGCCATAAATGTCCAAGATGATGACCGGCGCCGAAATGGTGGTGCAAGCCTTGCAGGATCAGGGCGTCACGACCCTGTTCGGCTATCCCGGCGGCGCGGTCCTGCCGATCTATGACGCGCTGTTCCATCAGGACAAGGTCAAGCATATTCTCGTCCGCCACGAGCAGGGCGCCGCCCATGCGGCGGAAGGCTACGCGCGCTCCTCCGGCAAGGTCGGCTGCTTGCTGGTCACCTCCGGCCCCGGCGCCACCAACGCCATCACCGGCCTCACAGACGCGCTGATGGATTCCATTCCGCTGGTCTGCATCACCGGGCAGGTCCCGACCCATCTGATCGGCTCGGACGCCTTCCAGGAAGCCGATACGGTCGGCATCACCCGCCATTGCACCAAGCACAATTATCTCGTGCGCAACATCGACGATCTCTCGCGCGTCCTGCACGAAGCCTTCTATATCGCGCGCTCCGGCCGTCCCGGCCCCGTGGTCATCGACATTCCCAAGGACGTGCAATTCGCCACAGGCGCCTATTCACCGCCCAAGAACATCCAGCACAAGACCTATCAGCCGCAGCTCAAGGCGGACATCGGCAAGATCAAGCAGGCCATAGCGATGATGGCCAAGGCCAAAAAGCCGATCTTCTATACCGGCGGCGGCGTCATCAATGCGGGTCCCCTGGCCTCGACGCTGTTGCGCGAGCTGGTGGCGCAGACCGGCTTTCCGATTACCTCGACTCTGATGGGCCTCGGCGCCTATCCGGCCTCCGGCAAGAACTGGCTGGGCATGCTCGGCATGCACGGCTCCTATGAAGCCAACAACGCCATGCACGATTGCGACCTGATGATCTGCGTCGGCGCGCGTTTCGACGACCGCATCACCGGCCGTCTCGACGCCTTCGCGCCTCATTCGAAGAAAATCCATATCGACATCGACCCCTCGTCGATCAACAAGAACGTCCAGGTCGACCTCCCCATCATCGGCGATTGCGCGCATGTGCTCGACGATCTCGTGCGTCTGTGGCGCGCCGAGGGGCATGTTCCCGACAGACGCGCGCATGAACTGTGGTGGGCGCAGATCGACAAGTGGCGCGCGCGCAAGAGCTTCGGCTACAAGAAGTCTGAAAAAACCATCAAGCCACAATATGCGGTCGAGCGACTCTATGAGCTCACCAAGGGCCGCAAGACCTACATCACCACGGAAGTCGGCCAGCACCAGATGTGGGCGGCGCAACACTATCATTTCGAGGAGCCGAACCGCTGGATGACCTCCGGGGGACTGGGCACCATGGGCTATGGCCTGCCCGCCGCCATCGGCGCGCAGCTCGCCCATCCCGACGCGCTGGTGATCGACATCGCCGGCGAAGCCTCGATCCTGATGAACATCCAGGAGCTGTCGACGGCGGTGCAGTTTCGTTGCCCCGTAAAAGTGTTCATCCTCAACAACGAATATATGGGCATGGTCCGGCAATGGCAGGAATTGCTGCATGGCGGCCGCTATTCCAGCTCCTATTCCGAGGCGCTGCCCGATTTCGTCAAGCTGGCGGAAGCCTATGGGCTGAAGGGCATCCGCTGTTCCGATCCGGCGAAACTCGACGAGTCCATCCAGGAAATGCTCGATTATCCCGGACCGGTGATTTTCGACTGCCTGGTGGACAAAATGGAAAATTGCCTGCCGATGATCCCCTCGGGCAAGGCGCACAATGAAATGATCCTGCCCGACATGGACGCGGACATCGGCAGCGTCATCGACGACAAGGGCAAGATGCTGGTGTGAGGCTTCCCCTCTCCCCGCGTACAGGGAGAGGGGACTCCAACGCCGCAATTCGGTTTGATAGCAGAATGAAAATGGAACGCCGCAGATGAACGCTCCGACACCCGCCGCCCTCTCCCCCTATTCCTCGTCCAACGGCAAGGCCGGGCGGATCGAGACGCACACGCTTTCCGTGCTCGTCGACAATGAGCCGGGCGTTCTCGCCCGCGTCGTCGGCCTGTTTTCGGGTCGCGGCTACAATATTGAAAGCCTGACGGTCGCCGAAGTCGCGCATGCGCAATTGCTGTCGCGCATCACCATCGTCACCACCGGCACGCCGGAAACCATCGAGCAGATTTCGCACCAGCTCGAACGCATCGTGCCCATCCACAAGGTCACCGACCTCAGCCTGCACGGCAATATCGTCGAGCGAGAACTGGCGATGATCAAGGTGAAGGGCAAGGGCGAGCACCGCATGGAGGCTATGCGCCTCGCCGACGCTTTTCGCGCCCGGGTCATCGACGCCTCGCTGGAAAGCTTCATTTTCGAGCTGACCGGCGCGACGAAGAAGATCGACGATTTCGTCGAGCTGATGCGCCCGATCGGCCTAGTCGAAGTGTCCCGCACCGGCGTCGCCGCGATCACGCGCGGTCCCGGCGCGATGTAATCACCCCTTTAGCCAGGGATTGAGGATCGTCACGCCCGTCGCTTCGAAATCGGTGGTGTTGCGAGTGACCACCGTCATGGCGTGAACGAGCGCCGTCGCGGCGATCAGCGCGTCGCGCTCCGCTCGGGGATCAGGCACATGCAGCCGCGCGCAGCGCTGCGCGACCGCCGTGTCGACCGGCAGGATGCGACCCTCGAAACGCAGCAATATCTGCCCATCCAGCCAGTTGCGCAAAACCCTGCCCTGCGCCTCGTCGCGCCGCTCGACGGACAATACGCCGAGCTCCAGTTCGAGGACCGTTATGGCTGAAATGTAGATATCGCCGACGGCAACCGACGAGGCCCACGCCCTGACGTTCGGATCGGTTTTGTGGGGCCTGCGAAGCTCGGAAACGACATTAGTGTCGAGCACGAACATCAGAATAGGTCTGCCGGACGGAACAGTTTGCCCGCTCGTGGCGCTTCGAAGTCGAAATTCACCGCGTCAGCTTGCGAAACGGCCTCGGCTAGCGTCATCTGGCCGCTGGACAGCCGCCGGTAATCCTCAATGCTCAGGAGGACATGCGCGGGTCGCCCGCGGTCCGTGATGAAGACCGGTCCCGAATTCGCCGCCTTCTTGGCGCCGCTAGCGTCGTGATTGAATTCCCGGCTGGAAATGGTCTTGATCGGCACGGAAAGCTCCCTTAATGTAGATACATTACTACATTAAAGACCGCCATGGCAAGCGACCCTCGTCCGTATGCGCCAGCAAAGGCGATCCGAGGAACCGACTTGCTGCTCCAGGCGTTGGTTTTCCCATATTCCGCCTCCGCAGCAGGGGATTTCATGAGCACAGCCGACCACGCGACGCGCGTTCGGGTCGAGGCGCCGCCAGCGGCGGGCGCGCGTTACACAGCGACCGCGCAGGCGCTGCACTGGATCACGGCGCTCTTGATGTTCGCGGTGCTGCCGCTGGCCTGGGTGATGCTCAATATGCCCAAGGAGGCCGAGTCGCGTGGCCTGCTCTTCACGCTCCACAAGTCGATCGGCTTGACGATTTTTGCGCTCGTCGCCTTTCGTCTGCTTTGGCGCGCGCGGCATCCGGCGCCGCCCCTCGCGGAGGGATTGCCGCCTTGGATCGCCAGGAGCGCCGTCACCTCGCACTGGCTTCTCTATCTGATCCTGGTGGGCATGCCGATCAGCGGTTATCTGCTCACAGCAGCGGGCGGCTATCCCATCAGCTTTTTCGGCCTGTTCAACGTGCCTGGCCTGCCCAAGAACGAGGCGCTGGACCGTGCGGCGACCTGGGCGCATGTCGCCGTGGGGCAATGGGCCGTCTATGCCCTGATCCTGCTGCATGTGGGGGCGACCGCCTGGCATGCGGCGGTTCGGCGCGATGGTGTGCTGAACCGCATGCTGCCGCCGCAAGCCGAGCGCTGAGCTCTTAGAATCGGGTCCATCGACGTCAAACCGCACAATGCGCAGAAACCACCATGGCGACAGGGTCAAGCCTGTTAGACGGGTATCGCTTACTTGCCATCGAACAGGCGGTTCAGCAGATAGCGCTTTGGAAAGGCTCCGTTGCCGTCGTCATCATCTTCCGAGGGCGACCCGCCGACGGTTTTGCCATTTGCCCCTGCTACTTGGCCATTGGCGCCGGCTGGCTGGCCACCGGCTCCGCCGGCCGGATCCGCGACGCCGAGGCTTTTTGGACTGAACATCTTGTTGAGCAGGCCCTGGCTTGGCAATGGCTGGCCGAAATAGGTGTTTTCATCGGCTCGCGCCGGGGCGCCGACGATAAACGCGAACACGCCGCCCGCGAGAATAGCGGCAATGCTGTTTCTATTCAGATTCATAGGCAAACTCCGAAAATCGCTGGCTCATGCCCTGGCGAAGCCTCGCGCGACGCGGCGGCTTGCGGCCCGCGAGAGATAGCGCACAAACAGCACGCTGGCAAAGGCGCGCGAGCTTTGGGCGCCAAGCAGCAAGAACCTACCCCCGCTTCAAGTCGGGATGCACGGTCTTCTCGATAATATGCATGTCCCGGCCGATGACATGCTCGGTGGACCCGACGATCAGCGGGTCCGGCGGGCGGACGATGGACAGGTCCTTGTTGGGATAGGGCAACGACCATAGAAAATGCGTCATGCAATTCAGGCGGGCGCGCTTCTTGTCGTCCGACTTGATGATGGTCCAGGGCGCGTCGGCGGTGTCGGTATAAAAGAACATCGCCTCCTTGGCCTCTGTGTAATCGTCCCATTTGTCGAGCGAGGCGAGGTCGATCGGCGACAATTTCCATTGCTTCAACGGGTCGTCCTTGCGCGCCTCGAAGCGGCGGCGCTGTTCGTCGCGCGACACGGAAAACCAGTATTTGAACAGGCGGATGCCGGAGCGCGTCAGCATGCGCTCCATATCCGGGCATTGCCGCATGAATTCGAGATAGTCGGAGGGCGTGCAAAAACCCATGACCCGCTCGACGCCGGCGCGATTGTACCAGGACCGGTCGAACAGGCAGATTTCGCCGCCCGACGGCAATTGCGAAATATAGCGCTGGAAGAACCATTGCGTGCGCTCGCGTTCCGTCGGCTTCTGCAGCGCGACCACCCGGGCGGTGCGGGGATTCATATGCTCCATGTAACGCTTGATCGTGCCGCCCTTGCCAGCGGCGTCGCGGCCCTCGAACAGCATGACGATCCGCTCGCCGGTCGATTCGACCCAGCGTTGCGCCTTGAGCAATTCCTGCTGCAATTTCAGCATGTGCTCTTCGTAAGGCGCCGCCCGCAGTTTCGATGCGTAGGGATATTCGCCGGTCTCGAAAACCCGGCGGATCGCGGTGGGGTCATGCCGCATCTGCGCGAGGCGATGCAGATGCGC
>Ga0182030_10002593_pt1 | contig 38450 bp, 39 predicted proteins | sample 812S3MmetaG_FD_121299 | JGI IMG/M metagenome (GOLD analysis project Ga0182030, IMG submission 121299) | Permafrost microbial communities from Stordalen Mire, Sweden - 812S3M metaG (Illumina Assembly) | ecosystem: Environmental > Terrestrial > Soil > Wetlands > Permafrost | place: Sweden...
GGCGTGGGCGGCGAAATCGATCTGATGGTGAGCGGCCGCAACCTCACCACGCCGACCGCCATCGAGTGGATGAGCCACTACGAGAGCGCAGTGCTGAAACGCTTCGGCTACAGCGAAAGCTCGGGCTGCGGCCGGGCGCGACTGTGCCCCGCCTTCTCGCTGCCGGACCTGTTCTCGGTGCAGGGCAGCTCCAGCGCCGCCTCGGCGGGGACGCAGACATCCACCAAGCCGCAGCTCAGCCAGAAACTGATCGACAGCCTGCTCGCTGCGATCCCCCAGTACTTCTCCCAAGATGTGATCGCGCCCGATCACCGCGTGGCGACGCTCGCCTTCGGCATCCGCCTGATGAGCCTCGAAGAGCAGCAGCAGCTGTTGCAGCAGATGCGACGGCAGCTGCACCCGCCGGCCGGGGTCAGCGCCACGCTCGTCGGCCTGCCCGTGCTCGCGGCGCTGTCGGGCTCGCAGGTGGCCGACCCCTGGCGGCGGATCGAGACGCTGCTCGCCGGCCTTGCCGCCGTCGCGCTCGTGTTGCTGCTCGCCTTTCGCGGCGACCGCCGCCGCGCGCTGGTCCCGCTGGTGCCGATCGTGCTCGCCACCGGCTGGTCGGCGCTCGTGCTGTTCGCGGTGCGCGTGCCGCTCAACCCCATGTCCGTCACGCTTGGTGCGCTCGTGATCGCGATCTCCACGGAGTTCAGCGTGCTGCTCTCCGAGCGCCACCGCCAGGAGCGCCTCGCGGGCCACGACACGGTGGAGGCACTGCGGCGCAGCTACCGTCGCACCGGCGCCGCCGTGGCTGCGTCGGGGATCACCGCGATCGCCGGCTTCGGCGTCCTGATCCTCTCCGAAATAGCGATGCTGCGCGACTTCGGCGTGGTCACCCTGATCGACCTCACGGTGTCCTTGATCGGCGTGCTGGTGGCGCTGCCCGCCACGCTCGTGCTCGCCGAAAGCGGCGGCGCGCTGCGCGATCTCGGTCGCCGCCGGCCCGTGTCGCGCCTGGACGCCCTGCGTCACAGGACCGTACGCGGCGGCGTGCACCCCATCGCTGCCCCGCACGCCGCCACTGCGCGCCCGGGGCCGGGCGATGGACAGGCCTGAGCGGCACTACGGCCGCTACGTCGGCGTGCTGGGGCTGGTGATCGTGGCGCTCATCACCGTCAACACGGTGCTCACCAAGCCCAACGGCGCCACCGGCATCGCCCCCGGCCGGCCGCTCGCGCCGTTCGCGGTGCCGCTCGTGCTCAGCGAACTGAAGGGCGACGCCAACGTGGCCACGCACGCGGATGACGGTTCCGCCGGGAAGGTGCCGGCGTGCAGCGTGCGAAAATCCACGGCGCTCAACATCTGCCAGCTCTACGAACGTGGTCCGCTGGTGCTGGCGCTGTTCGTGGATGGCGGGTCCTGCCCGAAGATCCTCAGCGAGATGCAGACGCTCGTGCCGCAGTTCCCGCAGGTTCAGTTCGCGGCCGTGGCCATCGAGGGCGGACGCACGCAGCTGCGGCATCTGATCCGCTCCCGTGCGCTCACGTTCCCTGTGGGCATCGATGAAGACGGCGTGCTGACGATCCTCTACAAAGTCGCCAGCTGCCCGCAGGTCACGCTCGCCTACCCCGGCGGGACGGTGCAGAGCAAGCCGCTGCTGGCGGAAACCTCGCTGGAGACGCTGCGTACGCGCATCGATCAGCTGCTCGCAGCTTCGCGCGCCCGCGGTTGGCAGGGCGCTGCGTGAGCGAGGACGCGCCGCCCCCGGAGATCGGCTGGCGCGCCCCTGAGGTGGAGGAGGAGCTGCCGGCTCTGCGTCTGCTCTACAGCCGTGTGGAGGTCGCGCGCCGGGGATCGCTGACGGGAGCCACGCCGGCCGACGTGGCCGAGCGCCTGCGCGGCTTCTCGAGCCGCTTTCGCGGCGCGCGTGGCGTGAACATCAGGCGCGAGCCCGTTCCCAGCGCATATCGCGTTTTCTTTCGCCACATCGGCCTGGACCCCGACGTGGTGCGAACCCCGATTGAGGAGGCGGCGCTCGAGCGAATGCTGCACGGCGGCTTTCGCTCCGGCGGGCTGCTGGAGGACGTGCTGCTGCTGGCGCTGTTGGACACGGGCGTGGCCGTGTGGGCGCTCGATGCCGACAAGATCGATGGCCCGCTCGGGATCAGGCCGAGCGTGGAGGGCGAGGTGCTGGGGTCGGCGGGCGACGCGGTGCCGCTGCCGGCCGGGCGCCTGGTCGTCGCCGACGAGCGCTCGGCGCTGGCGCTACTGTTCGACCAGCCGGCGAGCGTTGCCGCGTCGAGCGCTAAGAGCCGCTCGCTCACCCTGTTCGCTATCCAGGTGGCGGGAGTGCCCACGCTGTATGTGGAAGAGGCGCTGTGGGGCGCCGCCGTTGCGCTTGAACAGCCGTAAGGCGAGCTGCCGTGGTTAACCGGATTGATGTCGAGCTCGATCGCGCGCAGGGCGCCGGCTGGAGGGTGAATCGCCCTCGGCTCGTCCTACCGTATGAGAACTGCCTCACACGCTCAAGGGCATTTGGTGTGAGTCGATGAACTGAAGGTATGACAACTACGAAGGGACAGCCATGAACATCAACTCCATACCGTCAGTCGGATCGATTAACAGTCACATTTCAGTAGCGCCTGCTTCGAAGCCCGAGGGTGGCGAGGTGCCCGGTGCTCCGGAGCACGATGGCGATGGGGACGACGCGGCAGCCACCGCCTCCGCTCCTGCCCCGCGCACGTCCGTTTACGAAGGAGTCGACGTCAAAGCGTAGCTCCCTGACGCCTGCCCGTCGATGAGGAATGCACCGCGCGCAACGTTGCCGCGCGCGGTGGCGCGCTGGTAGACTGTCAGCTCCGGTCTGTCCGGAATTGCCGGGAGGAGGCGGGCGTGTTTCAAGAGCAACAGCTGGTCGAGCGGGGTGGCCGCACATGGGGCGGGGAGGATGCGGGCCTCGGCGCCGATGACACGCAGCTGGCGGCACGGGCCGCGCGCGAGTCGCTGAGAGTTCAGATCGCCCGGATCGAGCGCGAGTTGGCGGCGATCGTGGCGGACGGCTTCCCCTACATCCCTGTTCCCGCGGCTGTCAGCTCTCAGCAGGCGCCGGCGCTGCTGGACATGGAGCAGTTGGAGCGCTCACGCGACCGCCTCGCCGCGCGCCTGCAGGAGCTGCGCGCGCTGGCCAGCGCGCGTGCCGAGCACGAGCGCAGCGCACACGAACTGCTCGAACGGATGAAGCTTGAACCTGGCCGTCACCGCTTTGTGCGGCTGCCGGTGTCCGACCTTGGCCAAGGCGGGTGCGGTGTGTGGGAAGTGCGTCCCCGCCTTGGGTTGATCGGGATGCTCGCCGACTGGTGGCAGGTCAAGCTGTCGTCAGGGTGTCCCTAAGCCAGGGGGTCGCGCGCCACGCGTGACCCGGCTCGCTCGAGCGCAGCATCGAGACCAGCGTTTGGCGCTGGCGCTCGGTCATCGACCCGATCGTCTTCTTCTCCGACATGGGAACCTGCGAGAGGAATTTGCGGCAGCGCGTCTGACCCCAGCGATGCTGACTCATCAGCAGGTCGGCCACCGCCATGCTCTCCGCCTCCCAGGGGCAATCGGAGATCACATCGGCAACATCCAGCTCGCCATCGGCGACGCGTCGCTTCAGCTCCGCCCGTGCGAGGCGAACCTTGTTGGCGCGCTCCAGTGCGCGCATGTACTGAGGACCGGCAGGGGCGATCGTCGCTGTCGCGTTCATTTTTTGCATTCTCCCCGTCACCCCGTCGCAAGCTCTTGCGGTTGGGCGACATGCTGTCTCGAATTTTGGTTGGGATGCGCCTGTCATGGCCGCGGAAGGTCCGCCGCAGCAGTTGCGGCCCTCGATCGCGTCTTCCCCAAACTGCTGTGTGGGCGGACCCACGGTCACGTCAAGCGCATTTGCAAGGTACGTGACGCAGGTTGTGTGGTCAACCTCCGTCGCGCCGTTCTTTCGCTAGAAGCGGGCTTTTTTGTTTCTAAAACGTGATTGTGCTTAATCGGACAAGTGAGGAAGGCGCTGTCAGTGCTCGCCGGGGCCGGGGAGCGGCCCGTGAGCGGCCTCGAAGTCGCGCTTCACGGCGGCGAAGATCTCGAGCGCGTGGTCCAGTGTCGGCACGTCATGGGTGGCCATCACGCTCGTGCGCAGCAACGCCCCTCCGGGGGGTACGGCGGGGTGGATGGCGGTGTTGACGAACACGCCCGCGTCATAGAGCGCACGCCACAGCACCGCCGTCTTCCAGTCGTCGCCCACCAGCACGGGGACGACGGGGGTGACGATCGTGCGCGAACCGTCCGCGGCCACACGGACCCCGGGCGCGTCCTCCTGCACGGGCGCGTCGTTCGGCAGCGCCTGTGGCGCCACCACGGCAAAGCCGAGGTCTTCCAGTCCGTCGCGCAGGTGCAGGGCGTTGGCCAGCACGCTCTCCAGCAGCGGCGGCCCATCGGGCGAGCGCAACACCCGCAGGGCCGACAGCGCAGCCCCCACCGCGGCGGGCACTGCGGAGGCGGTGAAGAGGAAGGAGCGCGAGGAGACGCGCAGGTAGTCGATCACGTCGTGGGAGCCAGCGAGGAAGCCGCCGCATGAGGCCATCGACTTGGAGAACGTGCCCATGCGCAGGTCCACGCCGTCGGCCACGCCCAACAGTTCGGCGGTGCCGGCGCCGTGCCGGCCCAGCACCCCCGCTCCGTGCGCCTCGTCGACCATCAGCCGTGCGCCGTAACGTCGGCAGAGGCTCGAGATCTCGTTCAGCGGGGCGATGTCGCCCTCCATCGAGAACACGCCGTCCACCACCACCAGCACGCCGCCGCCGTCTCCCTGGGCGCGTTCCAGCATCTTCTCCAGCTTGTCTAGGCGGTTATGGCGGAAGGGGCGCAGCTTCGCGCGCGAGAGCAGGCATCCGTCGAGGATCGAGGCGTGGTCGCCGGAGTCCACGATCACGGTGTCCGCCGGCCCCAGCAGCGTGCCCAGCGCCGCCAGGTTGGCCTGTGCGCCGGTGCTGAACACGAGCGCCTCCTCGGTGTCCATCCACTCGGCGATCTCCTGCTCCAGTTCGAGGTGCAGCGGGATCGTGCCGTTGAGCAGACGCGAGCCGGTGAGTCCCGTGCCGTAACGGTGCAGCGCGTCCTCAGCGCCCTTCATCACGCGCTCGTCTGCCGTCAGCCCCAGGTAGTTGTTGGAGCCGAGCATGATCCGCTGCGCGCCCTCCATCTCCACCACCGGCATCGCCGGCGAACTCACCACATGAAAGTAGGGGAGCACGTCTGCCTCGCGCGCCGCTGCCAGCATCGCGCTGCGCTCATGGTCTTTGGTCTTCGCGAACACGTCGATTGAGGTGTGCATGTAAGGTGCCCCCTCGGTGGCAGTGGAAATCAGAAAGGTCTCGGGCCCGAGGGATCTCAAGCGTTTCGTAGATCTCCCGTTCCGTCTGCATGCTAGTCAGCCGCAGTGGGTGCCGCCGCTGAAGCTCGAGCGCTACGCCTTCCTCAGCCGCAAGCTGAACGCCTTCTTCACGCACGGCGAGGCCGAGTATTTCCTCGCCTACAAGGACGGCCGTGTGGCGGGCAGGATCACCGCGCAGATCAACACCGCGTTCAACGAGCAGCAGCAGAAGAGCTGGGGCTGGTTCGGCTTCCTGGAGTTCGAGCAGGACATCGAGATCGTGAAGGCGATGCTGGACGCCGCCGCCCAGTGGTTGAGTTCCCGCGGCTGCGAGCGCATGGTGGGTCCCGCGGACTTCGCCATGAACAACGAGAGCGGCGTGCTGATCGAGGGCTTCGAGCTGCGCCCGATGATCGTGCAGCCGTGGCATCCGCCCTACTACCAGGAGCTGATGGAGCAGGCGGGGATGACGAAGGCGATGGACCTGCTGATGTGGAACCTGGAGGTGGAAGACCGCGCAAAGGTGCTGCCGGTGATCTTCGAGCTGGCGGAGAAGGTGGAGAGCGAGCACGGCATCCGCGTGCGCCCCATGCGCCGCAAACAGCTACGCAAAGACCTGGACGCGTTCGCGGAGGTCTACAACTCCGCGTGGGCCAACAACTGGGACTTCGTGCCGTACTCCAAGAAGGACCTCGACGCCTATGCACAGGAGCTGCACCTGGTGTTCGACAAACACTGGTTCTTCATCGCCGAGAAACTCGACACGGGCGAGGTGGTCGGCATGGCGATCACGGTGCCCGACGTCAACGAGGTGCTTAGCAAGATGAAGGGCCGGCTGCTGCCGCTCGGCTGGTGGCACTTCTTCAACAAGGGGCGCACCGTCAAACGTGTGCGCGTGGGCTTCCTGGGTGTGAAGCCCGAGTACCAGCACACGGGCGTGGCGGCGAAGCTGTACGTGGAACACTTCAATGCCGCCGAGGTGCGCCCGCAGAAAGGCGGGGAGATGGGCTGGATCCTGGAGACCAACACGCCCATGAACCGCGGCATGGAAGCGATGGGAGGCAGGATCGTGAAGCGCTATCGCGTGTACGAGCGTGTGCTGCAGCCGTAGCCGGTGGCGCCGCGCTCAGTATGAGCGCCCGTCGTTGACGCGCGCCAGTGCGAAACCGTCGTGCCCCTTGTGGTCGACCGTCTGGATCGCCGTCGCCGACACGCGCGGGTCGTCGCCGAGGCGCTTGTAGAAGCGGCGCAGACCGTCGAGCCCGCCGCTGTCCAGGCGCGGGTCCTCGCCGTGCGGGTCCGCCACTGCGCCGCCGCGCACCACGTTGTCCGCCACGATCGTGGCGCCGGGGCGCGACAGCTTCAGCACCAGCTCCAGGTACGCATCGTTGTTTTTCTTGTCGGCATCGATGAACGTCATATCGAACGGAGCTGCGCCTCGCTCGACGAGCGCAGACAGCGTGTCGAGCGCGCGTCCAACCACCACTTCCACCGAGTCCGTCAGCCCGGCACCGGCGATGTTTTGCCGCGCGAGTTCCGCGTACCGGGGGTCCGCCTCGAGCGTCACCAGGCGGCCGTCCGGCGGCAGGGCACGCGCCATCCAGATTGTGCTGTAGCCGCTGAGCGTGCCGATCTCCAGCACGCGCTCCGCGCCGCCGATGCGTACCAGCAGTTCCAGAAAGCGTCCGAGATAGGGTGGTATCGAGCCGTGGCGGATGCCGGCCTGCTCGCTTGCGTCGAGCACCTCCTGAAGCTGCTTGTCGCGCAAACCGAGCGTCTCAGCGACATAGCGGTCGACGGTCGACCAGAGTGCGCGTGCCTCATCGGCCATGGCGGCAACGATAGTGGCGCGCGGCGCTGAAAGAGCGATCTGGACAGCACTCTACACTTCGCTGGGTGAGCCATGACCCACTGGAATCGGACCCCGCCTGGGAGGCTCACGGCGAGGCGCCGATCGAAGATGAGGACGAGGCGGTGGACGGCGTACCGGTGCTGGAGGGTCCGCCGCGGATCGTGCAGTGGCAGACGGATACCGGGGCGGGGCAAATCGAACGCCGCACCCCGGCGGCGATGATTCCCGCGGTGCAGGCGGCGGCGGTGGCAGCCGGCGGGTTCGTAGCCGGCGCGGCCGTGCTGGGGCTCGTGCATCGCCACCAGCAGCGCACCGGCGCGCTCGCCCAAGGTAGGCGCGCCGGGAAGGAGATTGCGCGCCGCAGCTCCCGCAAGCGCAACACGCCGGCGGCTGAGGTACTGCAGGTTATGAGCAGTCGCACGCTGCTCGTGGACGTGCACCTTCTCGGTGTCCCCGGCAGCGATCGCTGAGGCGGTTCAGCTCCGCGAGGAGGTGCGCACGGCGGGGCCGTTCCGCCTGCCGCGCAGAACCGGGCTCGACGGCATGATGCGCCGGCGCGGCGGCGTGCTGGAACGCCTGCTGCACCACGACGAGACACCTGTGCTCGTGCGTGTTGCGCAGACCTCACGCGACGGCGTGCTGTTCGGGGCATGGTCGAACTCGCGCGCCGCCTGCGCTTACGGGATCGAGCGGATGCGCTTTGCGCTCGGTGTGCACGACGATCTCCGGCCCTTCCTGGAGCGGTTCGCAGGCGACCCCCTGATCGGCCGCTCGCTACGCGCGCGCCCGTGGCTGCGTGCCGATCGTCGCCCCGAGCCGTTGGAGTCGCTCGCCTGGGCGATCTGCGAGCAACTGATCGAGTACGAGCGCGCCGCCTCGATCGAGCGTCGCATTCTGCGCGCGCTTGGGCGGCGCTGGCAGACGGACGGCGGCGCCGGCAGCGGCCTGCTGGATCTGCCGAGCGTGGACAGGCTTGCGGGTACAGCACCGGCGCTGCTCCAGTCCTTCGATCTCGCCGGCTCGCGCGCGATCACGTTCGTGCGCGCAATGCGCGAGGTGGCTCGTGGCCGTGTGGACCTACACGGACCCGACCACGAGCTGTGCTGGCGCAAGCTGCGAGCCATCCCCGGCGTGGGTACCTGGACGGTGGAGATGCTGGGGCTGCACGGTCAGGGCCGTAACGATCAGGTCCCCGCCGGCGATGTGGGGCTGCTGAAGCTCGTCGGGCGCAAGCTCAGCGGGGGTGACCCGTACGCGCGTGCTCAGGAGCAGGAGGTAAGGGACTTCTTCGCGCCGTATGAGGAGTGGGCGGGGTTGGCGGCGATGCACATGATGGCGGTCTAGTGTCCTGACACTAGATTTGGTGTTTGGCAGGCGTCAGCGCCGTCCGCTTCCGCTCTTAGCCCGCTCTCGCTCCACGAGCAGCGCAAAAGTGGGACATGCCCGCGCCGCGCGAATCGCGTGTGCCACCTGCGAGCCGTGCAGCGGAGTGTCGTCGATGACGGGGTAGCCCCACTCGTCGAGCGTGATGCGCTCGGGCAGCAGCTCCGCGCACATGCCATGCGCCTCGCAGGCGATCGGGTTCACGCGTACGTGGGAACTCATCGCGCGCCCTCCGCGCCGCGTCGCGCGTCACGGTCCACAGGTCGGGCTGGGAGCGGCAGCTCGGCGGGGCGCGAGCACAGCTCGCAGGGGCCGTGCTGGGAGTGGCGGCTGAAGTCCTCCGCGAATGCTTCCGTTGCGCTGAGGATCATGTTCACCGCTCCGTCCGGATGCCCGCAGGCACCGCGGCGCGCCACCAGCGATGCGAGCCGGTCGATGCGCTTGCCCGCCGTTGGGCCCGCTTCGCCGCGAACCAGTTCTGCGACGGTGTCGGCCAGCGCGTACAGGCCGTTCAGGCAGGGGCCGCACTGGCGTGCGCTCTGATCGGCCATCCAGCGCGCTGCCCGCGCGGTTTCAGCGACCGGGCAGGCCCGCTCGGACAGCAGCACCACCACACCTGCGCCGAGCGTGGCGCCGTGTGCTGCGAGGTGGTCGTTGGAGAGCGCAGCGGTACGCAGGTGCTGCTCGCCGATCCACGTGCCGGCGTAGCCACCGATGAGTGCACCCCTGAGGCGCACGCTCGCTCCTCCACAGGCGTCGATCAGCGAGGCCAAGGAGGAGCCGTGCTCGACCTCATACACACCAGGGTGCACCACTGGCCCTGACACTGTGACGAGCGCAGATCCGGGCTGTGAGGCGGTGCCGAGTTCGCGGAACCACGCGGCGCCGTGTCGCGCGATCAACGCCATGTGTGCGAGCGTCTCCGCGTTGTTGACGAGCGTGGGGCGTCGCGCCACGCCGCGCTCGAACACCATCGGCGGCGTGAACGTGGGCAGCGCCGGGCCTCCATTGAGGAAGTTGACGAGCGCGGACTCCTGTCCCGCCACGTAGTGGCGGGGCGTACGCACCAGTTCCACCTGGACGCCTGACTCGTTGTGGTCCGCACGTTCGGCCAGTGCGTGGGTGGCTGCTTCATAAGCTGAGGCTGAGGAGTCGCACACGCACACCAGCAGCCGATCGGCGCCGAGCGCTTCAGCCGCCAACACGCCGCCGTCGAGTACCAGGTGCGGCAGCAACTCCAGCAGCGTCCTGTCCTTCAAGCTCGCCGGCTCGCCCTCCGTGGCGTTGGCCACCACGATCGCCCGTCCGCGCGCGTTCGCCACCGCGTGCATCTTGGTGGCCACCGGGAAGGCGGCGCCGCCGTGTCCACGCAGGCCGGACTGCGCTATCTCCTCGATCATCCGCGCTGCGCCCTCACGGGCGTGACGCCGGCCGCGGCCTCGCACTGCAGGCAACGGCCCGTGGACCGCGTCGTGCTGGGCGAGCGTGAGGTGGGCACCGTCGCGAACCCCTGCCAGCACGCGCGGCAGCGCGCTCCCGGCGCGCTGCGTGTCCGCTCGCGGGCGGCGGTCCGTCCCGGCCGACATCGTCGCGTTCATCGTGCCTTTCCCGCGGCCGCTGCGTGGGTGTGGCCGAGCAGCTTTACGGGGGTTCCCGAACGGCGCGCCCATTCGCTGCTCAGCGGGCCCTGCCCCATCCACAGCACGAGGAACAGCGTGAACGCGCCGGTTCCCCCGAGTGCTGCGCCCCTTACCCTGAGATTCGACGGCCAGCCGATCAGGGCGCGAGCGAGCACCGCGGCGATGACCGCCAGCAGGCACAGCACGCTGATCGCCAGCAGCCATGTGAATTTCACATCGCTGCCCGTGCCCAACCCGTGCAGCAGCGCGATCGGCCAGCAGGCATACGTCAGCCAGTGGATCGCGCGCCAGGCATTGAAGCCGATGTGCTGGCGCAGGAGGCTCGTGGCGATGACGGCGAGGATCATGTCGAAGGAGATCGCGCCCAGCCCCAGCCAGAACGGGCGGTAGGAGCCCACGAACGGGACAACGGCGTCGATCAGCGGAATCGAGGTGAAGCTGTCGAGCACCGCGGTGAGCACGTGTACGAGAAGAAATGCCAGCGCCAGCAGCGCCACGTTGCGGTGCAGCGAGTCGACGAGGAAGCGCGGCCAGCGCGGCGTGCTCCAGCGCTGCACGTCCACCACTCCTAGCACCAACGCGAGCGTCAGCAGCAGCAGCGCCACTGCGCCGGTGGAGCGCGTCAGATACCAGTAAGCGTTTGAGGTTGCCAGCGGAAGGCTCATGCTGCGAGCGCCATATCCGTCGGCCAGTCGCCCACCGTCAGGGTGGAGCCATCCCACGCCACCAGGCGCGCCGGCAGGCCGCAGCGGTCAAGCCACGCGGGAGCGCCGCGGCCGCGCACGATCGCCGCGGTGGTGGCGATGTTGGCATCCGCGCATGTGGCCGCGGCCACGCTCACCGTACGCCAGGTGTCGCTCGCTGGCGCCCCCGTGCGGGGGTCCAAGATGTGGTGCATCGTGTTGCCGTCGTGGCTCCAGCGCCGCACCGCCGTGCTCGACGTGGCCAGGCCACCGGACTCGATCGACACCGTCTGCCCGGGCGCCGTCGCGCTACTGCGGTGGTCGTCGGTGACGTGGACCTTCCAACCGCCGCGCGGGGGCTCTCCGCAGGCGGCGATGTCGCCACCCACGCTCACCAGCGCACCGCAGCCGGCCGCGGCCGCCGCTGCCATCGCGGCGCGATCTGCCGCCCACGCTTTCGCGGTCGCGCCCAGATCCAGCTTCACGCCGGCAGGCACGACGGCGGTGGAGCTGTCGCGGTCCAACGTCACCGTCCGCCAGCCTGCACGCACCCGCGCCGTGATCGTCACGGGCGCCGTCGGCTCGCCCTCGCGCGCCGCGCGCAGCAGCTGGAAGTCGCGGTCGTAGCCCGACAGTTCGAGCGCCCGCCCGATCGTCGGGTCCACATCGCCGTCCGTCAGCTCCGCGGCTCGCAGCGCCAGCGCCAACGCATCGCACAGCAGCGGCGAGAGTTTTGTGGCGCGGCCGGCACGCGCATTCAGGAGTGAGATCTCCGAGTCCGCACGGAAGCGGCTGCAGGCGGCGTCGATCGCGGCCAGGTCCTTCTCCACCGCCGCGCGCGCGGCCCACAGCCCCGCTGGGTTGGTCACACGCACATGCACAGTTGTCCCGAGCGCCTGCCATTCGGCGCTCGCAAGCCTCGCGGCCGGAAGCGTTGCACGGCCGCTCATCAGGACCCGCCCGACACGACGGGAGCAGACTGTTCCGGCGCTGGTTCCGGTTCCGGCGCCGATTCGTGCACCGGTTCCTGAGCTGGCGCCGATTCGTGGGCGGGTTCCGGTTCCGGCGCCGATTCGTGCGCCGGTTCCTGAGCGGGCACGGATTCGTGGGTGGGTTCCTGCGCCGGCGCCGATTCCTGTGCCGGTTCGTGAGCAGGCACCGATTCGTGGGCTTCGCCGGTGGATGTCCCCGTGGTTGAACTCGGGGCCTGTGCCGGCGGCTGGAGTTTGCTGGTGGAGGTTGTTGTCGTGCCTCTCGAGGCGGTGGCCGACGGGAGTTTGCCCGGGGCCTTGTGACCGGTCGATTTTGTCTTGCCGGCGAAGGCGCTCGCGGCCACCTCGGAGAGCGCGCCCGTGAGCACCACGCTGCCGGCCGCCAGCCAGCGGGTCAGGCGGTTGAGGTCGCGCAGAGCGGCGTCGCGGGTGTGTGTGGTGTGGATGCGCATGGCTGTCGGGTACTAGTGGTGAAAGAACACGTTATGACCGTTTAGCCATGCCCCGTACTGGGGCAGCAGCACGATCGCCAGCACGACCCCGGCGACAAGCGCGCCCGCCAGCGACAGCACGCGCCCCGAGCGTCCCGTGACGTCGCTCGTCAGCTGCGCCGAGGAGGTGTAGTCGGCGCGCAGCGCCGGCGGCAGCTCCATCACGTGTCCCAGCACGTGGATGGCGGTGAACGCGGCCCATGCGAAGAAGCTGATCTTGTGCAGCGGCAGCAGCGTGCCGCGCGAAGAGGGGCCTACGAACAGCAGTGCGACGCCGGTTGCAAACACGGCGACGGTGCTCAGCACCACCATCGGGGCGAGCAGCCGCAACGCCGGCGCCGGCGGACCCTTGCGACGATAGACGGGATCGTTGGTGTAATAGCGCATGAACCTGTACCCGGTGCTCCCCAGCTTCAGCGCGATCGGCGGGATCAGCAGCAGCCCGACGAACAGATGCACCGACAGCAGCCGGTGCAGGCGCAGAAGTGTGAGGCCGATCGCCGCCAACAGCACGAGCAGCACCATTCCGGTGGCCGCGGTCAGGCGCTCGTTGCCGTCCGTGCCGCCGCCTGTCAGGCTTTCCGCGGCGGCGCCTCTACGCCGTGGATAGGCAGATGAGCGCGTGCGGGGTGCATGTTGATCTGTAGCCATAGGAGCAGTGTCGACATTGTGGCTAAGGATCCAGTAACCACCCCATGAGAAAGCTCATTTGATTGCAATGCTGCAAAGGAGACACGGAGCGTGGCGCCTATGCTTTGAGGCATGGTGAACAGCGCGGGTCTGGAACAGCCGCAAGCGGCCGGCGCTGGCGCCGGCGTAGAGAGCACCGCCGCGGCACGTGTGCTGCTGATCGAGGACGAGCCGGGGATCGTGGACTTCGTGACCCGCGGCTTCGAGGCGGCCGGCTTCGAGGTGGAGGCGGCGCTGGACGGAGTTGAGGGGGAACGGCTCGCGCTGAAGGGCGAATTCGATGCGATCGTGCTCGACCTGATGCTGCCGGGACGCAGCGGCCTGGAGATCCTCGAGACGGTGCGCAGGGGGCTGCCGAGCGTGCCGGTGATCGTGCTGACTGCTCGCGGTGAGATCGAGGATCGCGTGGAGGGCCTGGAAGCCGGCGCGGTGGACTATCTCGTCAAGCCCTTCTCAATGGTTGAGCTGATTGCCCGCGTGCGCGCGCAACTGCGCGTGATCGCGCAGGCCTCCTCGCGCAAGCTCTCAGCGGAGGACATCGAGGTCGACCTGCACACGCGTCGCGTGCGCAGGGCCGGTCGCGTGACGACGCTGTCCTCCACGGAGTTCGAGCTGCTGGTCTATCTCATGCGCCATCATGGGCGTGTGCTCTCGCGCGAGGAGATCCTCAGCTCCGTGTGGGGCTACGAGCACGATCCCGCCACGAATGTGGTGGACGTGTACGTGGGCTACCTGCGACGCAAGCTCGGCAGCCCGTCCAACCCCGCGCCGATCCACACGGTGCGCTCGGTCGGCTACCGGCTCGGCGGCTCGGCCTGAGCGCTCTCGGCGCACGCATGAGACGGCTGACGCCGGTGGGTCTGCGCTGGCGGCTGGCCGCCTGGTTCACGCTCGTGGCGCTGATGTGCATCGCGATCGCCTTCATCGCGGTCTACCGCGGCACCGGCACGCAACTGCGCAGGCAGATCGACAGCGAGATCGCGGGCGACTCGCGCGACCTGCAGGACAACCTTGTGGTCGCGCACTCGCGCTCGGCGCGGGCGCTCGCGCGCGCAGCCACCAGCTACGTCCGTGGCCAGCCGTTCAGCGCCAGCTCCACACTGCTGTTCGTGCTCGTGCCCGGTCAGGCCCCGAGCACCAACCGGCCGGAGTTCTTCGGTCGTCAAGACACGGACAACGGCGAGTCCCAAGCACAGCAGGAAGAGGAGAACCGACTGGCGGCGCACCTTGTGAGCACGCCTGACGGATACACCACGCTGCTGCTGCCTGACGTCGGCAACCTGCGACTGCTCAAGCGCACGATCGGCATCGGCTCGATCGGCGGGGTGACGGTGGGGGTGGGCGAGCCGATGGAGCCGGTGTCGCGTGCGCAGCGCGGTGTCGCGCGTGCCTTCGTGCTGGCGGGGCTGTTGGCGCTGGGCGTGGCGCTGCTTGCTTCCGTGGTGCTCGGCGAGCGACTGTCGAGGCCCCTGCGGCTGATGGCCGCTGTGGCGGCCCGTGTGGATGCCGGAGACCTGTATCCGCGGATTCACGATCCCGCCCATCAGGGGGCGGAGGTGAAGGTGCTGGCGGACGCCTTCAACCACATGCTCGATCGCCTGGCGGAGGCGTTCGCCGGTCAGCGTGCGTTCGTGGCCGACGCCTCGCACGAGCTGCGCACTCCGCTGACGGTGATCCGCGGGCAGATCGAAGTGCTCGCGGCACAGGAGAACCCCTCTGTCGAGGAGGTGCGACGCGTGGGGCGGCTGGTGCAGGCGGAGATCGCACGCGTGAGTCGACTGGTGGACGACCTGCTGCTGCTGACGAAGACCGAACACACGGAGTTCTTGCGCGTGGAGCCGATCGGTCTGCAGCAGTTCGTAGGCGACCTGTGGGACGGCGCGAGCCTGCTGGCGAATCGTCGCTTCGAGCTCGGCCCGGTGCCCCGTGGAACGCTGCGAGCCGATCCGGACCGGCTCGCACAGGCGCTGCGCAACCTGCTGGGCAACGCCATCGAGCACACCGAGGCGGAGACGGGCGTAGTGCGGATGTCAGTGACCGCGACCGCCGGGGGACGCGTGCGTTTCTCAGTGCAGGACGACGGCCCTGGAATCCCGGAGGATCAGCGCGAGCGCGTGTTCGGCCGCTTCTATCGCACCGACGCCGCCCGCGACCGAGCCTCGGGAGGGGCCGGCCTGGGTCTGGCGATCGTGCGGGCGATCGCCGACGCGCACGGCGGCAGAACCTCGGCAAGCGCCTCGCCCGAGGGCGGAGCCTCGATCGAGCTGGAACTCCCCGGCTTCACTCAGAAGCTGGTGCCGAGGAACTGGTTGACGTGACCGCGCGTGCGCGCCGCCCACTCGATTTCGGCCTGCAGCTGACTGTGGATCGCGTCGCGCGTGGCCTCGCTGCATAGCGCCTGCCACGATTGCGCGGGCAGGTTGCGGGGGCTGACCATGTGCGCCAACACCAGACATTCGTGTTCATATGCGCGCAGCGCGCTCATCAAGCGTGGAGCGTCCTCCGCGCGAGCCACCGCCAGCTTCGCCTGCAGACCAAGGCGCACGGGCTCACGCGGCATCAGCGTCTCCATCCAGATACTCAAAGCTTCCGCCGTCGCCTCTGTTGGGTGGTAGACGATATGCGTGCGACGAATGTTGCTGCGCTTGGGCTCGTCGCGGGAGACCGCAAGGCCGGTGCGCTCAAGCTGCTCCAGCAGCCTATAAACATCGTTGGTGTCTACACGCCAAGTCTCGCCGAGGCGTGCCGAGAGCCGGTTGGCGAGGTCGCCACCGTGCCCTGGCCGCTCGAGCAATAGCCCCAGCAGTGCGCCACGTAGGGGGGTGGACGCCCCACGCATCCACCTGGTTTTCTCTGCGCTCACGCTCGTCATCGTTCTCTTCCCAAGCCCTCTCAGGGGTGAAACATACAGCACATGGTGTTTTTCATCGAGCAATTCCGCCAGTACGCCAAGCTGGCGAGATGGAAGGTTAGGCCGCACCCTGGAAACACGCCGTCTGGTTGATTGCAAGCCGCGGCTGACAACCGTATGGGCGCGCGCATACGCCATATTGAGGCGACGTGTCATACGCATGTAACGCAGCGCCATGAGTGTCCCCCTGTACTTCAGCCATCCCGCGTGCTTGGAGCACGACCCGCGCGTGCACTCGCCCGGTCATCCCGACACGCCGGAGCGGCTGCTCGCACTGGAAGAGGCCTGTGCGCAACGCGACTGGTTCGGGTGGCAGCGGCGTCAGGCACCGGCCGCCAGCGAGGCGCTGTTGGAACTCGCGCACTCCCAGCGTCACGTGCGCTCGATCATGGATCTGTGCGCAGCGGGGGGTGGGGCGATCGACTCGGACACGTTCGTCGGCGAGCCCTCCTATCGCGCGGCGTTGCATGCGGCCGGCGGCGCCTGCGAGCTGACGCGCGCGCTGCTGGCGGGCGAGGCAGCCACGGGCTTCTGCGCGATCAGGCCGTCGGGACACCACGCCGAGCGCGACCGCGCGATGGGCTTCTGCCTGTTCAATAACGTCGCCGTCGCCGCAGCGATGGCGGTCGCCGAGTTGGACGTGAATCGTGTGCTGGTGCTGGACTGGGACGTACACCACGGCAACGGCACTGCGGAGATCTTCCGCGAGCGCTCCGATGTGCTTTTCGTATCGCTGCACGAGCAGGGCCTGTATCCCGGCAGCGGGCCGCTGTCCGATTGCGGGTCTGGAGCGGGGGAGGGGTTCACCGTCAACCTGCCCGTGCCCCCCGGTTCGCGCGAGGATCTGTGGCTGGGCTTGATCGAGCGCGTGGTGGCGCCGGTGGCGCTCGCTTTCAAGCCGCAACTCGTGCTCGTCTCCGCGGGCTTCGACGCTCACGCGGAGGACCCGCTGGCCAACTGTGAGCTCCAGACAGGCTCGTTCGTGGAGATGGCCAAGCGGGTACGCGACATCGCTATATCGGTGGGGGCGCCGGTTGGGGTGGTGATGGAGGGTGGTTACAACAAGCGCATATTGGCCGAATGCGTGTGCGCGACGCTGCCCGCGTTCGCGGGCGAGGGCGAGGCACTGCCGCCGCCGGCGGTCGTGTCAGCTTCGACGCAGGAGATCGTGCGGCGCGCGGTCGCGCAGGTCGGGCGCTACTGGCCCCTGTGAGCCGGCCCGTGTGAGCTGCCGCCCAGCCGTCTCGAGCGCCGGCGATCCGCGCGGGATCGCTCAGCCGAAGAACAGCTCGGCCGTCTCATACAACTTGGGGTCGAGCAGCTTCGGCTCGCGCAGCGCGTCCTGCAGCTCCACCTCCACGATCTCGCTGCCGCGCAGGCCCACCATGCGGCCGAACCTGCCGCCGGCCACCGCGTCCATGGCAGCGACGCCGAAGCGGGTGGCGAGCACGCGATCGAAGGCCACGGGCGTGCCGCCTCGCTGTACGTGCCCCAGGATCGTCACGCGCGACTCGTAGCCGGTACGGCGCTCGATCTCGCCCTCCAGCGTCACGCCGATGCCGCCCAGGCGGGCGTGCCCGAACGCGTCGGTGCCGCTCGCGCCAACCGTCTGCAGGGTGCCCTCGCGGGGCGTTGCGCCCTCGGCGACCACCACGATCGAGAAGCTCCGCCCGCGCCTGTGGCGGCGCATCAGGTGGGCGACCACCTCGTCGATGTCGAACGGGCGCTCCGGTACGAGGATCGCGTCGGCGCCGCCTGCGATGCCCGCGTGCGTGGCGATCCAGCCGGCGTGGCGACCCATCACCTCCACCACCATCACGCGATTGTGCGACTCGGCGGTGGTGTGCAGCCGGTCGATGGCGTCGCACACGATCTGCACCGCCGTCTGAAAACCGACCGTGACATCCGTGCCGCCGAGGTCGTTGTCGATGGTCTTCGGCACGCCCACGATCGGCACTCCGTCGCGGTGCAGGCGCAGCGCCACCCCCAGCGTGTCCTCGCCGCCGATCGGGATCAGCGCCTCCACGCCGCGGTCGGCCATCGCTGCGCGCACCCTCGCGGTGCCGTCCTGACCGTCGGCGTAGGGGTTGGTGCGCGAGGTGCCGAGGATGGTGCCGCCGCGCGGCAGGATGCCCGACGTGCTCTGCGCATCCAGCTCGATCGCCTCGTTCTCCAGCAGCCCCGCCCAACCGTGGCGAAACCCGACGAACTCGTGTCCGCCGTCGGCGAGGCCGCGCCGTACGACCGCGCGGATGACCGCGTTCAGCCCCGGGCAGTCGCCGCCTCCGGTGAGCAGCCCGATCTTGGCCATCGCCGCTCAGATCCCTTCGCCGGGCAGGAACTCGTTGGTGAAAGGCGGCAGGCCGGAGTTGGGGCTGTGGGCGAGCAGGCCGTGCGAGTACATCCAGTTCGCGAACGTAGCCCACTCGGTGGGGTTCTGCCATCCGTAGGGGTTGCTGCCGGCCGGCTGCGTCGCCGGCATGGTGCGCTTGATCGATTCGAGCTGGAGCTTCGGTTCAAGCGTTGGGTTGGCCTTGACGAGCAACGCCGCGGCCGCCGCCGGGTCGGTGCGAACCTCGTGCTGCCCGCGCGTGAGCGCCTGCAGGAACGCGCGCAGGTCCTGCCCGTCGCTGCGCGCCTCGTCTTCGCGCACCACCAGCACCAACTCGTCGTAGGTGGGCACGCCCGCCTTGTCGATGGGGATCACCACGGGATGCTTGTGCAGCAGTTCCAGCTGGATCGCCTCGTAGTTCCAAAAGCCACCCAGCGTGGCGTCCACCTTGCCGGACAGCATCGCGGGCACGAGATTGAAGCCGACGTTCACTTCCGTGGCGCTGTCCGCGCTCAGGCCCGCTGCCTGCAGCGCCGTGTGCAGCTCCGCCGCTTGGTAGGCGATCCCTGCGGTGCCGACCTTCTTGCCGGCGAGCGAGGCGACAGTCGAGATGTGCTTGCCGGGCAGCGCGATGATGGAAGTCAGGGGGCGCTGCACCAGCGCTGCGATCGACACCAGTTTCAAACCCCGATCGCGCGCCAGCAGCAGCTCCGGCTCGTAGGAGATCGCCATGTCTACCTTGCCCGCCGCCAGCAGCTTCAGCGGTTCCGCCGTTTCCGCGGGGGCCTCCGGCTGCACGTCGAGGCCCGCGGCACGGAAGTCGCCGTTGGCGATCGCCGAATACAGCGACGCGTGGTCGGCGTTGGGAAAGAAGTCGAGCATCACCGTGAACGGCTTTACGCCCGGAGCAGCCAGCGTGTCCTGCTTGCTGCCGCAGGCGGCGAGCGCGGTTGCGCACAGCACGCAGGCGGCGGCGATCAGGGCTGTGAGTACACGCTGCTTGCTCGGGTTGCTCTTCTTCATCTGGTGTCTCCTCGGGGTCGTGCTCTCCATGGTGTCAAGCGGCGCTCGGCGATGCTGAGCGCGTAGAAGCAGGCGACGGCGAAAACGATCAGCACTGTCGTGCCGGCGTAGGCGCGCGGCGCCTGCAGGTTGATGTCGGTGACGATCTCCCGTCCCAGTCCGGGATAGGCGCCGATGGTCGGCGTGCTGGTCTCCGCGATGAAGGCGCCGATCACGCCCACGGTGAGCGCGATGCGCGCGCCGCTGAGCGCCGCGGGCAGCGCCGCGGGCAGCTCCGCCAGCCGGAAGGCCTGCCAGCGCGAGGCGTCCAGCGTGCGCAGCAGCTTCGGCTGCTCGGGGTCCACAGCGGCGAGTCCGTCGACGGTGGTGACGAGTACGGGAAAGAAGCAGATCAGCGCGACCACCACCAGCTTGGGGAAGATGCCGAACCCCCACCAGAAGACGAGCAGCACGCCGATCACGGGGATCGGCACGGCCTGTGAGCCGACGGCGAGCGGGTACACGGCGCGGCGCAGGAGCGGCGAGAGGTGGATCGCGACCGCGAGCGCGAGGCCGGCGGCGAGCGCGAGCGCGAGGCCGAACACGACCTCCTCGGCGGTGACGGTGAAGTTGTGCCACAGCAGGCCGCCGTTATTCCACAGCGCCGCGGCCACCGCGTGGGGGGCGGGCAGCAGGTCTTCTTCCACGCCGGAGGCGTCCACGTAGATCTCCCAGGCGCCCAGCAGTGCGGCGCCGAGCAGCGCGGCCGGCAGGGCTCGCAGGATCGCCGACCTCACCGCGGCTCCCCCCGGGCGTCGGCGCCGAGGGCGGCAAGCACGCTCTCGCGCAACTCCACCACGTCATCGTCGGTGCGTCCGCGCGGCCGCGGGAGCGGGACGTCGAACGTGGCCGTGACGGTGCCGGGGCGCGGGGAGAGCACCAGCACGCGGTCGGCCAGCAGCACCGCCTCCTCCACGTCATGGGTGACGAGCACCACCGTGCGCCGCTGCGCATCGCGGGCGAGTGTGCCGGCGAGCCACTCCTGCATTTCGCCGCGCGTGATCGCATCGAGGGCCCCGAAGGGCTCGTCCAGGCACAGCACGGGCTTGCCCGAAAGCAGCGTGCGCAGGAACGCCACCCGCTGGCGCATGCCGCCGGAGAGCTCGTGCGGGCGAGCCTGCTGGAAACCGTGCAGGCCCAGCTCCTCGAACAGCTCGTCCGCCTGCGCGCGCGCCTGCGCACGGGAGCGCCCGGCGATGCGCGGCGCTAGCGCGGCGTTGTCGAGCGCGCTCAGCCACGGCAGCAGCAGGTCGCGCTGGGGCATCAGCACGGCGGGCGGGCAGGAGATCGTGCCGCTCTGCGGTTGGGCGAGCCCGCACAGCAGCTCCAGCAGGGTGCTCTTACCGCATCCGCTCGGCCCCACGATCGCCACGGTCCGGCCGGGCGCGACCTGCAGAGAAACCTCGGCGAGGGCCTGCACTCCCGCCTGCCTGCGTGTGCCCGGGTAGGCGAAACCGACGTCGCCGAGCACGATCCCGCCGTTCCCCGCGCCGCATTCGGCCAGCTGTCCCGCACGCTGCTGCACGTCGCTCGCCGCCACTTCGCTCCCTTCGCGGGCATTACCCCACAGGTTCGAAGGGTCGGCGCCGGGGGACTCGCGTCCCGTGCGCCATCTCAGCCGGCTTCGCCCGCCAGCACCCCTGTATCTGCTGCTGGGCTGATGCTAGCGCGGTGCAGAGACGACGGGGCGCGTGAGCGCGCGCACGAAGTCCTCCAGCTGCGCGGTGGTCCAGCACTCGAAGGCGGTGCAGTACTGCTCGTAGGAGGAGATCACGGAGTCGCCGTAGTTCCAGTACAGGCGCGGCTCGGGGTTGAGCCAGAAGGTGCGCCCGGCGCGCGCGGCGATCTGGGCGAAGATGTCCGCACGGGGATCGCGCCCGTTGGTGCGCGCGTCGCCGAGCACGATCACGGTGGCGCGTGGGTGCAGGTCGTCCTCCACCTGCTGCAGGAACTCCGACCACACGCGCCCATAGTCGGTGTAGCCGGAGATGTCCGCCACGCCGGCGTCGCCCGAGATCTTTTCGCTGACCGTCTTGAAGTTGCGCTCGTGTTCGAAGATGTCCGTGACCTCGGAGATACGCTCGATGAACACGAAGGAGCGCATCTTGCGGAAGGTGTCGTGCAGGGCGTGCAGCACGGACAGGAAGAACACGGAGGCGGAGGTGACGCTGGTGGAGACGTCGCACAGCACGTAGATCTCCGGGCGCTTGGGGCGTCGTGGGCGGAACTTCAAGACCACCGGCACGCCGCCCGTCTGCAGCGAGGCGCGCATCGTGCGCCTGACGTCCACGTGGGCGTGCTTGCGGTGCCCGCGCGCCTGCAGTCCCTGCGTGGCGAGCCGGCGGCGCAGCTGGGTGACGACGCGGTGCACTGCCGCGAGATCGGCGAGCGGGCCGGAGGGCAGTGCGCGGTCGAGTTCTCCGAGCGGGCGCGCGGGGGGAAGGTTGCCGGTGCGCTCGATCTGCCCGCGCTCCAGCTCCCTGCGCAGCAGCGCCTCGAAGCGCCTCAGCGCGTCGCGAGGCAGCCCCTCGTGGCGGGGGTCCTCGGGCGGCAGATCGGGTTGCGGCTCGGCGCGCAGCCCCAGCGCGCGGCGGATGCGCTGTACGTCCACGCCGATCACCCCGGAGCCCTCCTGGCGGCGCGCGAAGGCGGCGATGGCCATCCTTGCGAGGTCGCGCATTGCGCCCTCAGAGCCGTCTCTGATCGCCTCCGCGATCTCCGCGCGCAGCGCCTCCAGCTCCTCGTCTGAGAGCTCGCCGAGAAATGCGCGATCCTCCTCGCGCACGCCCTCGCGCGCGGCGGCCAGCTCCACTGCGCGGAAGAAGAAACGGTCGAACACCAGCTCGAACACGCGCCGGTCGTCCTGGCTCTTGGCGAGCGTCGCCGCCAACGCCTCGCGGAAGTCCTCCTGCGAGGTCCAGCTGATCTCCCGCAGCGCCTCGAACGCGTCCAGCATCTCCGAGGTGCCCACCTTCACGCCTTCCCGGCGCAGCTCCTCGCCCAGTTCGAGGATGCGGGGGGCCAGTCCCTCCAGGGGCCGTTCAGGCGACATCGGCGGGGGCTGAGAGCTTCAGCCCGACACGCTCGGCCACCACGTCCATGTCGGTGCGGTGCTTGACGATCACGGACATCGTCTCCATGAAGGTTTCGGAGTCGATCTCGGTGGCGCCCAGCAGCAGCAGCGCGCGCGCCCAGTCGATCGACTCGGCGATGGAGGGCGGCTTCTTGAGGTCGAGGGCGCGCACCATGCCGATCACCTCCACGAGGCGCTGGGCGATCGTGTCGGAGAGCTCGGGCGCGTGCAGCTTGACGATCTCCAGCTCGTGCTCGAGCGTGGGATAGTCAAGCCACAGGTACAGGCAGCGGCGCTTGAGCGCCTCGGTCAGCTCGCGGGAGTTGTTGGAGGTGAGCAGCACCACTGGGTGCGTGCGGGCCTTCACCAGGCCCAGCTCGGGGATGGAGATCTGGAAGTCGGAGAGCACCTCCAGCAGCATCGCCTCGAACTCCTGGTCGGTCTTGTCGATCTCGTCGATCAGCAGCACCACCGGCTGCTCGGAGTCGATGGCGGTCATCAGGGGGCGCGAGAGCAGGAACTCCTCGCCGAAGATGTCCTCCTGCACGGCCTCCCAGCCGGTGTCGGTGGCCTCGGCCTGGATGCGCAGCAGCTGCTTGCGGTAGTTCCACTCATACAGGGCCTTCGCCTCGTCCAGGCCCTCGTAGCACTGCAGGCGCACCAACTCGCGCCCGAGATGCTTGGCGAGCGCCTTGGCAAGCTCTGTCTTGCCCACTCCGGCGGGACCCTCGACGAGCACTGGCTTGCCGAGCTTGGCGGCCAGGAATGCGACGAGCGCGGTGTGCTCGCTGGGCAGATAGCCAACCGAGCGCAGGCCCGCGGCGAGCTCTTCTACGGAGGTGGGCCCCGCGGACGGTGTGGTTGGCATCGTCAGCGCAATGATAGGCCGTGGCCTCTACTGGGGCCGCGTGGGGGGGTCTTCGAAGGAGAGCTGCTCGGGGACGGCGCCGGGCGCGGAGGCTGGAGTTCGGGCGGGCGCCGGCGGGTAGGGCGGGCGTGGGCGGGGTGGCCGGTTCTCGGCGGGCACCGGGGTCGCTTGCGAGAGGGGTGGAGTGCGAGGCTTGCCGGCCGTGTCTCGCACGGTGGTCGCAATCGTGACTTCCTCGGGGTTCGCCTGCATCGCTTCGCCGCCTCCGCCTCCTGGTGGCGCCGTTCTCCGTGGGCGCCTTCGCGGCGAGGCGGGACGTTCGCTCACGCGCATACGCAGGCCCGAGAAGGCAAGGCCCCCTGCAGCCACGAAGGCGAGGAAGAAGCCCCACTCGATCCCCACGGGATAGCCGCCGCCGGCCGGTCGGCTGAATACGCGATAGAAGATCAACAACCCCGCCCAGGCGCCGGCCGCGGCGACCACCGAGCCGTCGCCACCGGGGAGCTGGAAGTCGCGTCCCTCGGCGCGAGCGAGCAGCATCGCGAGCACGCCGGCTGCCACGAGGAAGATGGCGGCCTCGACGAAGGAGACGTCGCCGAAGGCGCTGATGTTGTGCGAGTAGATGACGCCGGACTTGCGGTTGAGGCTCTGAAGCCCGTACCAGGGGAAGAACATGGTGATGAGCAGTGCGATCGCGGCCAGGGCGGCCACGCGCCGCTCGGGCGTCATCGCCCGCCAGGCGTGGAAGAGCCGGCTCAAGGTTCTCGCTCGCATCGTTGAGGGGTTGGCGTGCCGGTCACTTGCGCCTAGTCTAGGCGCGGCGCGGCGGCCTAATGGGCGCTGACCACGACGGCGCCGGAGGCGGTGGTGAAGTTGCCGGCCAGATCGGTGGCGGTGAGAGTGACCGTGAACGCGCCGCCCTTCTTCGGCGTCACCCACAACAGCCGTGGCTTTCCAGCTTCGACGGTGGCGGTGGTGCTCCACACCACGTGCGAGCCGGATCTGACGGTGAGCTGCACCGTGGAGACCTTGGACAGCGACAGCTGCACGCCGGCACGCTCGTTGGTGCGCAGCTTCTTCGTGAGCAGCGCGATCACCGGCGGTGTGTGCAGGTCGGCGGTGAAGTGTTCCGCCGTTGTGCAGTAGATCTGATCGCCCGGGATCTGTGTGGCGACGGGGGCGGGAGCGGCGCCGGTCGTTGTGGTCGTCCCGCCGGTGGAGGTGGTCGGAGCGGCGGTCGTTGTCGTCGTGGCCGGTGGCGGCGTCGTGGGAGGCGCGTTGGCGGTGGTCAGCGGCGGCCCGCTACGCGTGTGTTCGCATAGATGCTGGAGGAATTCGGCGAGCAGTTCGTGGTAGCTGAGGTCGGATTCGCCGTACTGGTCGTACAGCGACCATGCGCCCGTGTCGTAGTGCGGCGTCAGCGCGCGTGCCTCCGCGTCGCCAGCTTCGAACAGCTGCAGGCCCAGTGGGTCCTTGGTGATGGCCGTGTATTCGTAGAGCCCCACCAGCGATTGGATGAAGCCGTTGAGAATGCGGTCGCTGGGCGCGTAGGTGTACTCGGCGTACAGCGCACCCACGGGCGTTGGCACGCGCACGCCTTCCGGCGGCGCAGTCTTGAAGATGCCGAGCGCCTGCTGCGCGGCGGCGAGGTCGGCCGGTTCTTTGAAGCGCTTGTATGCACGCGCGAGCACCTCCAGCGCGGTGCCCTGCGACAGGCCGCTCGTCCACGGCGGCGCGCCGCCGTCGAAGTGGAAGAGGTACTCCCACGCGATGCCGCCCGCCCGCTGCGTTGCGAGCGGGATGATTTCGCTCACCAGCTGGCGCAGGTTGGCGTTTTCGTGCCCTGAGAGGTAGTAGCCGTTGCCCTCGCCAAACGTGGCCAGCCACTGGATCTGGATGCCCTGGCCGGGATAGTCCTCCCAGATCAGCCTGCTGGGAGGGAAGCTGACGCGCTCCTTGCCCGACAGCAGCGATTCCGTCGTCCACCACTGCCGGTTGCGTTCCACGGTGAGGAACAGCGCGGGCAGGCGCGAGGGGATGAACTCGCCTGCGCCAGCCATCGCCTGCAGGTTTGCGATGACCGCTCCCAGTTCTTCGTGGCGTGTGCCGCGGAGCTTGCCGAGCGAGTGTTTGGCGGCCACGTAGGCGTTGAAGTACTGGTTGTAGGCGGTCGGAGCGATGGTGCCTGCCTGCAGCAAGGTCTGGAGAGCTCTCGTGACGGTGGGGCCGTGCTTGGCAGAGACACGGGCGTGCGGCCTGGTGCGTGCGGCCGCGGCGGTGGCGGGGAGGGCGAAGGGGGCTACGCAGGCGCCCAGCGCGAGCGTCGCGAGGGCGAGCGCGGTCGAGAGCTTGACGCGCACGGCGCGCATCCTACGCATCTGAACCTGCTCGGCTGCAGGGTGTGTTGCAGCTGGACTTGCAGCGAGACGAGAGCGGTCGCGGGCCATCGTTCATCCCAACACAGTTGGCCTGATGACAGTTGCGGCGGGGCGCTCTGGGGACGAGATAGCCCCAGGATTGAATGATAAATATATTCTGTCATTCGCTCATGTCTGACTCCGCTACCACATAAGGGCGAAGTAAGAGCACCCCCGACAAAATGATACAATCATTTTATCATGGGCTTGGTGTACGAGACTCCCACGCTGGAACCAGTGGATCTAGAGGTCCTCGGCATGATCGAGGAGCTCCGCGACCAGCTGCGCAACAACGTTGATCTGGAGCCCCGCAGGTGGTTCGGCACGCTTCGGCGGATGGCGTTCGCCCGCGCGGTCCAGGCATCGAACAGCATCGAGGGCTACGACGCCAGTCTCGACGATGTCTTGGCGGCAGTCGATGACGAGCCGACGCTCACGGCGGACGAGGAGACACGCCTTGCGCTGGCTGGGTACCGCGACGCGATGACCTACGTTCTCCAGGTCGCCCAAGACCCAGCGGCCACCGTCGACGAGGGGCTTCTGAAGTCACTGCACTTCATGATGCTCAAGCATCGCCTCGACAAGGATCCGGGTCGTTGGCGGCCGGGAGAGATCTTCGTCGTGCGCGAGTCCACCGGGGAACGGGTCTACGAGGGCCCGCCGTTCGACCGGATCCCAGAGCTGGTTGTAGGCGTGATCTCTGAGCTGGAAGGAAGCGGCGCTCCGGTGCTCGTCCGTGCGGCGATGGCGCACCTCAACCTCGTGATGGTGCATCCGTTCAGGGATGGCAACGGTCGTATGGCTCGCGCGCTGCAGACGCTCGTGCTCGCTCGAGAGCAGATCATGGCGCCCGTGTTCTCGAGCATTGAGGAGTATCTCGGGAGGAACACAGAGGCCTATTACACCGTGCTGGCCGAAGTCGGTCAGGGAGGATGGAACCCGCGCCACAACGCTCGCCCTTGGCTGCGATTCTGCCTCACGGCTCATTATCACCAGGCCAGGACTCAGCTCCGCCGGATCGAGGAGACAGAGCGGCTATACACGGCGTGTGCGGAGATCGCACAGCAGCACGGTCTACCGGATCGTACGAGCGGCGCGCTCGTCGAGGCTGCGTACGGATTCCGATTGACGAACTCCAGCTACAAGCTGCTCGTCGAGCTGACCGCGGGAGAGACGGTCTCGACCCTCACCACGAGCCGCGACCTGCGCGCTCTGGTCGATGCAAGGTTGTTGCAACCGATAGGGCAGACGCGTGGTCGTTACTACCTGGGCGAGCCAAAGCTGCTTGCGGAGCGCCACCGCATCCAGGCCGAACGTGCTCCCAGGGAGAGCGGCGACCCGTTCGAGCTGGCGACGGGGCAGCTCAGGCTCGCACTCGGCTGACGCGGACCAACCCTACCGATCGAACTCCAGCTCTTCCACGCCGTCGAGTTCGTCGTCCTCTTCGTCGTCTTCGTCGAGGTCGATGTCGTCATCGTCGTCGTCATCGTCGGAGGAGAGCTTGTCGCCGGCTTTGTAGGTGAGCTGGAAGCGCTCCACGAGTTCGTCGCGCTTGGGCTCGTCCACGGGGGTGTCGTCAGCGATGAGCACCCACTCGTCGCTGTCGAACTCGTCGAGGCCGAACAGCTCGTGGTCGACCTCGGGCGAATCGTCGACGACGATCATGACCTCGGTCTGGGGGTTGAAGTAGGTGCCGGGGCGGAGGGACAGTTCGTCGATCTGGAAGCGGCGGGCGTTGGTCATTGCGCGTTTATACCCCACGATCGGCCGGTTGTGTTCACGGATTCATCTCCTCGAGCGTTCTTGCGACCTCGCTCTCCACATCGAGCGGGTCCAGACCCTTACGAATGCGCCGTTCGTTGCGGGCCACCACAAGCTGGCGCACCTCGTCGGTGAGGCCCGCGTCGTGTTTCCCAGCGTCATGCGCGGGGGCCGTCAACCGCGCCAGCTCGGCGTCGATGTCAAGCGCCGGCTCACCACGGCGCTGCAGCCGCTCGCTGCGCGCGTTGAGCATCTGGCGGATCTCCTGCTCGCGCTCGGCGGTCGCGGCGGGGGTGCCGGCGGCGGGAGCGAGCAGGCCGGTCGCCGGCTCGCCTTCGCGCGAGAAGCCGCCCTGGCCGATCTGGTCATAGGCGCTGCCAGTGCCGCCGCGGGTGGCGGCGAAGACGAGCGACATCAACAGTGAGAGGGCCACGGCTCCGAACACGACGAGGCCGAGCATGTTCCCGTTCCCACCGAGGTCGACTGCGACGGTCGCGAGGACGCTGTCCACATCTGGATTGTTGCCGATCCGGCCTCCGTTCGCTACCCTCCCTGACCTGGATTGACTGACCAGTCAATCTATATGCCCGCGCCAGCCCGTTAGGAGATCAGAGAATGGTCGATTTCACGCTCACAGACGAGCAGAAGAACCTGCGCGAGATGGCGCATGACTTCGCCGTCAAAGAGATTCGCCCCGTTGCTTGGGAGTACGACAAGGACGGAAAATGGCCGCAGGACATCATCGAGAAGGCCTGGGAGGTCGGCTTGATGAACTCCCACATCCCCGAGGAGTACGGTGGAGCGGGAGCCAGCTACATGGACGGCTGCCTGATCGAGGAGGAGCTCTCCTGGGGCTGCTCCGGCATCCAGACCTCACTGGGCTGCAATGGCCTGGCGACTGCGCCGATCCTGCTGGGCGGCTCGGAGGAGACGAAGAAGAAGTACCTGGGCTCGCTGACGGAATCGCCGAAGCTCGCCTCCTTCTGCCTGACTGAGCCGGACGCCGGCTCGGACGTGTCGGGCATGCGCACCACGGCCGTGAAGAAGGGCGACAAGTACGTGATCAACGGCTCCAAGTGCTTCATCACCAACGGCAGCCACGCGGACTACTACACGGTGTATGCCAAGACCGACAAGGACGCGGGCCACCGCGGTATCTCGGCATTCGTGGTTGAGCGCGACTGGGGCGTGGTGGTGGACAAGAAGGAGGACAAGCTCGGTCAGCGCGCGTCCAACACGGCGACGATCTCCTTCAACGACGTGGAGGTCCCCGCTGAGAACCTGCTGGGCGAGGAGAACAAGGGCTTCAAGCTGGCGATGATGACGCTCGACCGCACCCGTCCTGGTGTGGCGGCGATGGCCACGGGCATCGCTCGCGCGGCGTTCGAGTTCGCTGTGGACTACTCGCGCGAACGCGTCCAGTTCGGCGTGCCGATCGCGATGCACCAGGGCATCCAGTTCATCATCGCGGACATGGCCACCGAGATCGAGGCGGCGCGCCTGCTGACTTGGAAGTCGGCGTTCATGCTGGACAACGGCGAACGCAACACGCTCGTCTCCTCGCACGCGAAGCGCTTCGCTGCCGACACGGCGATGAAGACGGCCACGGAAGCGGTGCAGGTGTATGGCGGCTACGGCTTCATCAAGGAGTACCCCGTGGAGAAGCTGTTCCGCGACGCGAAGATCATGCAGCTGTACGAGGGCACCTCGCAGATTCAGCGCCTGGTGATCGCTCGCGAAACGCTCGTGCCCCGTCGCACCGAGGAGCCGGTGGCAGTCTGATGTTTGTGTTCAAGGCGGCGGTTGTGGGTGCGGGGACGATGGGTGGACAGATCGCGCAGACGATCGCCGCTGCGGGCATCCCGGTGGTGCTGAAGGACATCGACGACGCGCTCGTGCAGGCGGGTCTGGACGAGGCGCGCAATGTGACGAGCGGCCAGATCGGCAAGCTGGTGGAGAAGGGCAAGATCACCGCCGAGCAGGCCCAGCAGCAGATCGATGCGGTGATGGCCCGCATCGACGGCACGACCTCCTACGACGCGTTCGGCGACGTGGACTTCGTGGTGGAGGCGGTGCCGGAGCGGATGGACATCAAGCAGAGCGTGTTCGCGGAGCTGGACGCGGCCACACCGGGTCACGCGATTCTTGCCTCCAACACGTCTTCGCTGTCGATCACGGAGATGGGCGAAGCGACGCTGCGCCCGGAGAAGGTGGTGGGCTTTCACTACTTCTATCCCGCGTCGATCATGCCGCTGATCGAGATCGTGGAGGGCGATGAAACCTCGGCGGAGACGGTGAGCGTGGCGGTGACGTTCGCGCAGTCGATCCGCAAGCAGCCGATCACCTGCGCAGAGGTGCCGGGCTTCGTGGTCAACCGCATCCTCAACTCGGGCATCTCAGAGGTGTGGCGCGAGCAGGAGGAGAAGGGTCTGTCGATCAAAAAGATCGACGAAGGCGTGGGTGCCGCGGGCGTGGTTCCGATCGGCCCCTACTACCTGGTGAACCTGCTGGGACTGGACACGGTGCTGCACGTGGCAGAGCACCTGGTGGCGTCCTACGGCGAGGAACGCTTCTACGTGCCGAAGGGCATGCAGCAGCTCGTGGCCAACGGCAAACTGGGCGCCAAGACGGGCGGCGACGGCTTCTACAACGCGCAGGGCGAGCCCAACATCGAGGGCGACGCCGAGCCGGACATCGCGGAGCTGGTGGAACTGCTGAGCCTGAAGACGCTGATTGAGGCTTGCCTGGTGCTGGAGGAGGGCGTGGCCACGCACCGGGACATCGACTTCGGGATGATGGCGGGCGCCGGCCTGGACCCGCGCAGGGGCCTGATGCCGCCGTTCATGAAGGCGGACAGCGAGGGCCTGGACACGATCTTGGAGCGCATGGAGAACGCGCAGGAGCGCCACGGCGAGCGCTTCATGCCGCCCACGATCCTTCGTCGCCTGGTGGCCCAGGGCCGCCTGGGTCAGAAGAGCGGCCAGGGCTTCTACTGCTACCCGCAGCCCGACGCTGAGCAACCGGCAGAGGTCGTGAAGCTGCAGACGCTCGTCGATGGCGTGTCGATCGCATGGCTCGCCAATGGGCAGATGAACTCGATCTCGCCGCAGGTGATCGAGGATCTGGGCAAGGTGTGGGCGCAGGCGAAGAGTTCCGGCGTACGCGCGCTGGTGATCGCCTCCTCCAACCCCTTCCTGTATTGCGCGGGCGCGGACATCAAGGCGTTCACCACCATGGACGAGACCTCGGGCGCGGAGCTGATCCACTCAGCGCATGCGCTGTTCAAAGAGCTGGGAGAGGACGGGATCGTGACGATCGCGGCTGTCAACGGGCTGGCGTTCGGCGGCGGCTGCGAGCTTGCGATGGCGTGCGACGTGCGCATCGCCGCCCGCTCCGCGATCTTTGGCCAGCCGGAGATCAAGCTGGGGATCATCCCTGGCTTCGGCGGCACGCAGCGTCTACCGCGTCTCGTAGGCACGAACAAGGCGCTGGAGATGAACCTGGTGGGTGATCCCATCCTGGCGGACGAAGCGTTCGAGCTGGGGCTGGCCAACCGTGTGGTGGAAGACCACGAACTGCTCGACACGGCGCTGCAGTGGGCGCGTAAGTTGGCGGCGCAGGCGCCGCTGGCGGTTGCGCAGATCAAGGCAGTTTCTGGCGCCGGCGATCTGGATCAGGGAGTGGAGGACGAGAAGCGCGCGTTCGCGGCAGTATTCGCCAGCGGCGACGCCAAAGAGGGCATCTCGGCTTTCCTCGGCAAACGGGCGCCGGACTTCAAAGGAAGCTGAGCTGGGCAGCGGGTGCGTGAGTGCGGGCTGACAAGGGCAACGGTTCGGGTCGTATGTCAGCTCGCAGTGTGCGTATAACCATGGTTATACGGTTGTTGTGCGCGAACAGACCCTGACTGGCGCCCGCGAGGATCTTCCAACTTTGCGGGCAGAGGAGAGCGAGCGTCTGGCGGAGCTGATCAGCGGCGCGCGCTCGGTGGTGGCGCTCACTGGCGCCGGCATCTCCGTGCCGTCCGGCATTCCCGACTTCCGCACCCCCGGTACGGGGTTGTGGGAGAACGTGAACCCGATGGAGGTTGCCCACATCGACGCCTTCCGGGCGGACCCGGTGCGCTTCTGGAGCTTCTACGGCCAGCGCTTCGCCACGCTGGGAGACAAGCAGCCCAACGGCGCGCATGAGGCGCTGGTGGAGCTGGAGCAGCGCGGGCTGATCAATGCGGTGATCACGCAGAACATCGACATGCTGCACGGCCGCGCGGGCACACAGACGCTGATTGAGATGCACGGCTCGATCGCCACCTGCTCCTGTCCCATGTGCGGCGGTCGGGTGGAGGTGGCGGAGGTGCGCGCTCGCATCGCGCAGGCGGAGGACAGCGTGCCGCGCTGTGAGAGCTGCGACGGCGCATTGAAGCCGAACGTCGTGCTGTTCGGGGAGATGCTCGATCCGTCACGCGTCGAACGTGCGCGCGAGCTGTGCGAAGGGGCAGACGTGCTGCTGTGCATCGGCTCCTCGCTGGAGGTTCATCCTGTGGCGGGGCTGCCGTTGCTGACGCATAGGGCAGGCGGCACTGTGGCGATCCTCACGCAGGGACGGACTCCGCTGGACGACATTGCGGCGGTGCGCTGCGAGGGGGATGTGGTGGAGGAGCTGCGGGGGCTGGTGGTGGGGCTCAGCGTCTGAGTTGCAGCGCTGCTGAGGCCAGCGGTCGAAATGCGGTTGGCCCCGACCCCTTGTGAGGGCCGAGGCCATTTCGCGTCCACCGCCTGAACGCCACTGGCGTCAGGCGGTCCCAATCGTTCCTACACTCCCAAGCCGTAATTCGTGCAACTCGCCGTGAACGACGGGTTGGGGCTCGCGCTGAGCTGGTTGACGACGTTCTGCAGCGCCGGTGAGTCCTCGAACATCCCGATGTGACCCACGGGGTCTTTCGGGCACTGGTTCTGGATCGTGATGTTGGTCACGTCCGAGCCGCTGAGGTATGCGTTGGTGTAAGGCGTGACGACCTCGTCGTGGGTTGTCTCGATCACGACGTAGCGCACGCCCGCTACCACCGGTTCACCTGAGCCGAACAGCTTCTTGATGAACGCGGAGGTCTCCTCCTGTTCGGGTAGCGACGGCGTGCCCAGGAATTCGAGCAGGCCGGTGGTGAATTCGCTGGCGAAGGGGAACACTTCCAGCAGCTTCGTCACACCGCTGAGTGTGGTGCCGTGGTTGCTGGGTGCCAAGCCGATCAGCTCGTTCACTTTGGAGGCGCCGCCGAGGAACTTGAGGTAGTAGTTCGGCATCATCCCGCCCTGGGAGTGACCCACGAGGTCCACCTTCGACGCTTTCGTTTTGGAGAGCACGTTGTTGACGAACGACGACAGTTCTTCGGCCGACTTTTCGATGTGGCCGAGTCCGTCGATGCGCGGCCCGATGAATGGCCACACTTCAAGCGAGGCCAGCGTGGCGCCGTAGTTGAACGAATACACGCAGTAGCCTTCATTGGCGAGCAGCGGCGCCAGCGTCACCCAGTTGGAACCCTCGTCGGCGAGCGTCGCGTGCACCAGCACCACCGGGTAGGGGTGCGCTGAGCTTGGTTTGCAGCCGTTGTTCGCGCCCACCACCGTTTCCGGTTCCCACGTCTCGTTCCAGATCGCATCCCCCAGCGCGCTGCTGCCGTATGGAACGGAGTATTTCGCGCTTGCCGTCGCCGGCCCCACAAACGCCATCGCCACAGCCATGACCGCGGCGAGCATCGTCACCCTCACCCTCAACATGAAATTCCCCTCGTTCGGTTAATCGAGCGCTGCCTGACAGCGCCGAGTGGGCAACCGCCGGCAGCCATATCCCCTGCCTCCAGCGCTCCCAATATACGGCCGCAGAAGGCGCATTGCACGACCTTTACACGAACATTGGCCTGGCCTGGGTTGTGTAGCCGCTGCTGTCTCCGATCGCGCGGCGGGCTGCGTTTAGCGCACCACGGCGAAGGTGAGTGTCACGGGTGTGGATACGCCGTTGCCGTTGCGTGCCTGGAGCACCGCACGGTATACCCCCGGCGCGAGCGCCCGGCGGCCGATGCGGCCGCTGAACGCCAAGCTGTCCGCGCCGGCGGCCTCGCTCGCACGCGTGAATGTGCCCATGGTGAGCATTCGCGCGCAGGATCTCGCGTTTGCCCGCCTGAGTTCGGCACTGGGTTGCAGGCATCTGCCGCCTTGGCTCAGTCCCAGCGCGGGGTGGGTGATGACGATCTGCAGCGCCGCCGCCTGTGAGAGCGAGAATTCGAACGCGCTGCCGCGCGGCGTCAGGTCAGCGGATATGGCCGTTGCCAGTCCGCTCACGCGGAAGAGGCTGCTCGACAGTTTCGCGGCCGTGATCGCGGGCGGTGAGCCGGCGGCGTGTCCACCGCCGGCCGACGCTGGAGTGGGACTCAGCAGGAACGTGCCAAGACCTAGAACGAGTGTGTGGTTGGTCAGGCGTCTCGCGCAGCGAAGCGCCGATCCCGTGACCCGGCCCTGCATTCGACTACCCCCGGTTCGATGTGTGGGACGCCGGCAAGATTAGTCGAACGCGGCGCGGCGACGACAAACACAGGGGGATATGGCTGCCCACGGTCCCACGCACCGCCGAAATCCGGTCAATGCTGCGGCAGCAGGTCGCGGGCGGGGTCGATGCCCCAACGTCCCGCCACCGCCGTGAGTTCCTCATCCACGCTCCAACGGTCCGCCACGGGCGATCCGTCGTGTTCGAGGCTGGCGCCCTTCAGCGCCATGCAGCCGGTGTTGTCTCCGATCGCGCGGATCTGCTCGACCTCGTCGTGGCTGAGTTTCGCCGCGTCGCTGACACCAGCCAGCTCCACGCGCTTGTCCTCCACCGAGCGCGCGCCCGGACCGCTCTCCTGGATGAGCGTGGGCGTCACGCATCTGACGGCCGGCTGCGCGAGGTTCCAAGCGCAGGCAAGCTGCAGCATCGTGAGTCCGTGGCTTTCCGCGTATGGGCGCATCTGCTCGAGCTTCTCGCGGCCAGCGTCCACCCAGCCTGCGGGGCGGAACTTGCGGTGGTCGTACTCCGCAAAGCTGTGACCTGGGAGCACGTCGTCGTGGAACATGCCGCCGTAGTCCACCACGCGCGTGATCAGGCTCACGTCGTTCTTCACGGCGGCGTCCAACACGAGCGTGCCCGGCCAGGGCTCCAGCGGCCCCAGGATCACCATCGCCCAGTCGATCACACCCGCGAAGCGCTCCAGGCAGTCGATCAGGTCGAGCGTGAAGCCGTTCGCCGGCCCCGGCGCCACGCCCAGCAGCTCAGTCAACCCCGCATCGCGCACCGCCACCATGCCGTCCCACACGGCCGTGCTCGAGTAGCCCGTGCGGTCGGGGTTGTGCAGCATCAGCAGATCGAAGCGCTCCACGCCGCAGCGTTCCAGGCTGCGCTCCGTGGCCATGCGGATGTAGTCCGCATACCCGTCCTCGCCGCGCAACTGCGGGTCGGTGAAGCGTGGAAAGCCCTTCGCGCCGTTGCGCTCGCCCTCATAGAAGTCGTGCCCGATCGCGCCCACCAGGCAGTAGTCCTCGCGTGGCACGCCCGCGAGCGCCCGCCCGAGGGCGAGGTCCGCCTCGCCGCTGCCGTACACGTCCGCCGTGATCACCGTGTCCACCCCCTCGCCGGGGCGCAGCAGCGCCGTCAGGCGGTCATCGGCGAGGGGCTCGCCGAAGTGCATGAAGCGCCCGCCGCTCCAAGTCCCTACCGCTGTCGTCGTGGGGTCCATCGCGCCTGAACTTTACCCGGCGGGCATCTCTGGAGCGGGAGGGGTAGCTACGTACGAGCGTCACCGGGAGAACCCGCCTGCGCTGCGCGCACGCAGCGCCGCCTCCAGGCGCCCGAGGGCGTGCTCGAGCACATCCACATCCGGCCCAACCTCCGTGTCGGGCAGTGCCGCGTGCGCCTGCTCGCTCACCTGCGGGTGGAGCTGCTCCAACTCCGCCACCCTCACGGTCAGGTCCTGGCGGTCAGGCGTGCGCAGCTCCAGCACCGCCGCCGCCATCGCGCGATCGAGCTCGATCGCTGCGTGCCGGGGCCGGTCGTGGTCGAGGTCCAGTCGTGCGCGCAGCGCCAGCTCCTCGCAGAGCAGCGTCTCGCCGCGTGCGCCCATCAGCTCCGCCAGGCGCTCCTGGGGGCGCAGCGCGGAGGTGTGGGTGCGCCCGCCGCGGAAGCGCCCGCGCGAGCTGCGCCCCGGCGGCGTCCAGTGCAGCTCCTGCGCGTGCAGCCAGCGCCCGTCGGCGACCTGCTCGCCTTCGCCCCAGCCGGCACGCAGCACGATCGCCTGAGCTGGAGACACCTCGTGCACATACGGGTCCGCGGAGGCGATGCGGTGGAAGTGGAGCACGCGGTTGACCACCTCCGCGGTGGCCTGCAGCTCGTGCTGGGAGTCGATGTCCCTCAGCCACGCCTGCGCCTGGCTCTCCGCGGACAGCGGCACGGGATCGATCACGGTGGTCCTGTTCGTGCGAACCTCCGCCGGATCTGCGCTTGCGGGCCTGTCTTCGCCGCTGCGAGCGGTCAAGCGGGCAAGGCGTGAGGGCTTGCCAGGCGCGCTCGCCTCCCTGCTGCCGAGGCGGCCCGTGCTGAGGGTGTCCAGCACGACCACCTTCTGCGGCTCCCCGTCGAGTGCGCTGCGCAGCAGGTAGCGGCCGTCCGCCGGGCCGAGCAGCCACGGGAACTCCATCTGCAGGAACACGAAAAACTGCGGCGCCACCGTTGCACCGTATCCTTCTCAGTGGCGTCTGGCTGTGAAGCCAGGTGCGGGGCCAGCGGTCCTTTCCCGACACCATCAGGAGCAGAGCATGTCCGACGCGAGCAACGTCGCCAAGAACATCCGCGAGCGCATCGGCGGCAACACGGAGGAGAGGCTGGGCAAGGCGCTGTCCGACCTGCTCGAAAACCCGCTGCTCCACGGCGCGATCGGCCGCGCATTCGAGGCGCGCGAGAAAGCCACGCAGGCTCAGGAGGTGGCGATGAGCGCGCTCAACATCCCGTCTGCAGCCGACATCGAACGGCTCACGCGGCGGCTGCGCTCCGTGTCCAACCGCTTGGAGGGCATCGAGGATGGTGTGGACCGGCTCGACCGCGGAATCTCACCGGGAGGCGTGGAGGAGCGGCTGTCTGCGATCGAGGGTCAGCTGCGCTCGCTGAGCGAGAAGCTCGACCACGTGACGCCGGCCTCCGTTCAGGCGAAGGATGGGGCGAGCGCCAAAGCAAAGGCGGCCAAACCGCGGGCGGGCGGCGCCAAAGCAAAAGCGGCGAAAGCCAAACCGAAAAGCGCCTGACGTCAAACGCTGAGCGCCGCGATCGCGGCTGCGCCCATGCGCTCAGAGGACGCCAGCAGTGTGTGCTCGTCGATGCGGTGGCGCCCGCCGTCGACGGTGAAGGTGTCTGACACCGCCAGCAGGCAGGCCACCGGCACCCCCGCCCGCGCGCCCACCGCAAACAGCGTGGCCGCCTCCATCTCCACCGCGAGCGCGTCGTCGTGCCCGCCGCTGGGGTCGCCGCTGTCGTAGAAGAGGTCCACGCTCACCACCGCGCCTTCATGGGCGCTGGGTGCGTGGTCTCGGATCGCGCGCGTCAGCGCTGCGTCGGCCTGCACGCGCTCGGCAGCTCCCAGCGCACGCGAGGTGCCGTCCGCGCAGATCGCCTCGCCGGCGAGGATCAGCTCGCCGAGTTTCAGCCCTTCGCGCAACGCTCCGCAGGTACCGACCCGGATCGCGCGGCGCGCCCCCAGTTCGATCAGCTCGTGCAGGACGATCGCCGCCGACGGCCCGCCCATGCCGGTCGCCTGGATCGTGACCGGCTCGCCGTCCTCAGCGGTGCCCGTATAGCCCCACAGCCCGCGGTGGTGGTTGAACATCCGTGGCTCCTCCAACAGCGTCTGCGCCAGCATCAGCGCCCGACCGGGGTCGCCCGGCAACAGCACCCGCTCGGCCAGAGGTGCAGTCGGGTGCAGGTGAATCGTCGTGTGCGTACCCGCGTTGGGGGGTGGCGCGCTGTCTGTCATCGGCTCCGACTTTAGACTTCCGGCTATGGGAATGTCAGCAGCGCCGCGCATCTGACTGAGTGACCGACTCCGGAGACGATCCCGCGCCCGAGGTGGGCGAGCTCACGCTCGCGCAGGTCGCCGCGCACGCCGGTGTGTCGGTTGCGACCGTGCGCCGCTGGTTGCAGAAGGGACTTGTTCCCGGCTTCGACGGGCGTTGGACGCCGTCGGCGATCGCCTATGTGCGCGTGGTCGCGAGGCTGCGCGCGCGCGGGCACACGCTGGAGAAGATCAAACAGGCCAGCGACGACGGTCAGCTGGCGATCGGGCCGATCGAGAACCTGCTGCGCTCCAGCGGCCCGCGGCACACCCTCAAGGAGGCGGCGCGCGCCAGTGGCCTGAAGGTGAGCACGATCGAAGAGATGTATGGCGCGATGGGCCTCGGCGCGATGTCGCTCGAGGGGATCTCCGACGAAGACCTGGAGATGCTGCGCATCGCCGCCGCCGTGCTCGGTGCGGGCTTTCCTCGCGTGGCGTTCCTGCAGCTTCTGCGTGTCTACGGGCAGGTGATCGCGCAGATCGCCGACGCGGAGGTGCGGCTGGTCCACCTTTACGTGCACGAACCTCTGATGCGCGCCGGTGTGCCCAGTACGGAGATCGCGGGAGAGATGGAGGGCCTTGTGCGCGAGGTGTTCCCCTTCGCGGCGCCCTTCATGAACTACCTGCACGGGCGGCTGCTGTCGCACTTCATGGAGCAGGACATGATCGGCCACATGGAGGCCGACCTCGACGGCGACGCGCTGGAGGAGGGACGGCTGCGGGTGGCGGTCGCGTTCGCAGATCTGGCCGGCTACGCGCGGCTGACGGTGGAGCGTGGCGACGAGGCGGCGGTGA
>Ga0182030_10002594_pt1 | contig 38444 bp, 41 predicted proteins | sample 812S3MmetaG_FD_121299 | JGI IMG/M metagenome (GOLD analysis project Ga0182030, IMG submission 121299) | Permafrost microbial communities from Stordalen Mire, Sweden - 812S3M metaG (Illumina Assembly) | ecosystem: Environmental > Terrestrial > Soil > Wetlands > Permafrost | place: Sweden...
GTAAGGCCGCCCCGAAGGCCGAGGCAGTCGAAGCGGCGCCTGCCGCGGAGCCCGTCGTCGAGGACGCGCCCGCAGCACCCAAGCGGCGCACCCGTAAGGCCGCCCCGAAGGCCAGCACCGAGTAGCCCGCATCCGCACCACGGGCCCCGCGCGTAGCGCCCGGGCCCGTGGTGCGGCGCATTATTCGGCCGGAACCTCACTTGGGCTCGCGGCTGCGCCGAGGCCCACCGGGCACGTCAACCCCATTCCGCCGAGCCCGCAGTAGCCGTTCGGTACCTTGGAGAGGTACTGCTGGTGATAGTGCTCGGCGTAGTAGAACGGGCCCGCGGGAAGGATCTCCGTGGTGATCATCCGATGGCCGGCCGCGGTCAGCACGCCCTGAAACGCATCGCGACTGCGCTCGGCCAGCTGATGTTGCGCGTCGGAGTAGGTATAAATCGCCGACCGATACTGGGTGCCGGCGTCATTTCCCTGGCGCATCCCCTGAGTCGGGTCGTGATTCTCCCAAAACGCCCGCAACAGATCCCCGTAGCTGATCCGCGCGGGATCGAACACAACGAAGACCACCTCGGTGTGGCCGGTCAAACCCGTGCAGACTTCCTCGTAGGTCGGGTTCGTCGTGCGGCCTCCCGCATATCCAACCGCGGTGGTGATGACCCCGTCGAGCTTCCAAAAGATCCTCTCGGCGCCCCAGAAGCAACCCATTCCGAACATCGCCATCTCGGTGCCCGCAGGAAACGGGCCGACGAGCGGGGTGCCCAGAACGTCGTGGAAGGCCGGTGCCGGCATCGGCGTGTCGCGGCCCGGCAGCGCCTCATCTGCGTTCGGGAGCGTGGTCTTATCGCGGAAGAGTTTCATGTATCCGACGCTAGCGACCGCGCCACGGTGCGTCTAGGCCGACCCGGCCCGCGCGGACCGTCGTGTAGCGGCTAGATGATCTCGACGGGCTCTTCGGAGATCGCCGAGTCGGCGGGCTGGTCGCGCCGCAGGTGGAAAGCCCGGATCTCGGGTGCGTCCGGATCGGCCAGCGAGACGATCACATAGAGGGTCTGGCCGAAGAAGGCGAGTTCGACATCGGTGCGCGACGGGAACGCCGCCGAGCGGGTGTGCGAGTGATAGATCGCCATCAGATCGTCGCCGGCGTCGTCGATCCCATCCATGATCCGGAGTTGTTCACGTGGATCCATGACGTACATAAACGGGCTGGCCTCGGTATTCGCAGCCCGATAAACCGTCGTGGCGACGCCTTCTCGACCGCCGATCATGCCGCAGCACTCGTTGGGCAGATCGAGGTTCGCATGGGCGACGAGTTCATCGGCGAGCGCGCGCGGCAGCCGCATCGCTACCAGAACAACCCGTGATCGAGGGTGTCTTCGACCGCGTCGAGATCGGCGCTCCAGATCCCCGCCGACAAGTACTTCCAGCCGCCGTCGCAGACGATCCCGACGATCGTGCCCTGCTCCATGCGCTCGGCGAGACGCACACAGGTGTGCACCACCGCGCCCGAGGAGATGCCCGCGAAGATGCCTTCCTCTGACGCCAGGCGGCGCGTCATGATCAGCGCGTCCCGGTTCGAGACCAACAGCTTGCGATCGAGACGGGAAATGTCGAGGATCGGCGGAATGAAACCGTCCTCGAGGCTCCGCAGGCCGCTGACCGGGTCGCCCTGCAGCGGCTCGCAGGCGATGATCTGGATCTCGGGACGGTGCTCTTTGAGCCGGGCCGAGCACCCCATCAGCGTGCCACCGGTACCGAGCCCCGCCACGAAGACGTCCAGTTCGGGGCAGTCACGCACGATCTCGGCCGCGGTGCCCTCGTAGTGGGCGCGCGGGTTTGCCGGGTTTCCATATTGAAACGGCATGAAGACGCCGTTCTGCACGGACAGCCGCCGCGCGACCTCGACGGCGCCATTCGAGCCGTATTCGCCGTCGGTCGGGACGATCTCCGCGCCGTAGAGCCGCAGCAGCGCCTTGCGCTCCTCGGTCACGTTCTCGGGCATCACCGCGACCAACCGGTATCCCTTGACCCGGCAGATCATGGCGAGGGCGATGCCCGTGTTTCCCGAGGTGGGTTCCATAATCGTGTCGCCCGGAGCAATCAGACCGCGCCGCTCCGCGTCCTCGATCAGCGAGTGCGCCGTCCGGTCCTTGATCGACCCGGTGGGGTTGTGGCTCTCCAGTTTGACAATGATCCGAACGCCCGGGTGCGGCGCGATGCGCGAGAGTTCCACCATGGGCGTGTTGCCGATGGTGCCCACGATATCGCCGGCAATCGGCACCGCAGCCGAGATGGCGAGATCAGGAGCCATCCGTGCCCGCTACCGCGATGAGCTGGTGCCCCCGGCCATCGCCGGGAGGATCAAGAGGGTGTCGGACTCCGCAAGCGGGGTCGCGAGCCACCCTTGCAGGCGCACGTCCTCGTCGTTGACGTAGATGTTGACAAAGCGATGCAGTTCGCCGTTTTGCGCAACCAGCTGCGCCTGGACCTCGGGGTGCGCCGCGTAGAGCGCGTCGAGAACGTCGGCGACGGTCGCCCCGGGGATCGAGATCTCCCGCGCGCCACCGACGGCGGCGCGCAGGACGGGAGGAAAGCGAACTGTGCTCACGCTTGCACCGCCTCAAGGTGGCGGCCGACTCCGGCACACCACGCGTCGTAGTCACGGAACTCCAAATGCGCACCTGGACCGCAGCCCGGGCAGTCGGGGTCGCGACGCACTTTGAGCTCGGTAAACGTCATCCCCAAGGCATCGTAAACCAGCAGGCGCCCGGAGAGGGTCTCACCGATGCCGAGAATCACCTTGATTGCCTCGTTGGCCTGGATGTTGCCCATGACACCGCACAGCACGCCGAGCACGCCGGCCTCACCGCACGATGGCGCAAGGTCCGGAGGAGGAGGCTCGGGAAACACGCACCGATAGCACGGCCCGTCGTAGGGCAGGAACACCGACGCATGACCCTCGAACCGCAGGATGCTCGCGTGCACCAAAGGTGTGCGCGTCATCAGCGATGCGTCGGCGAGCAGATACCGGGTCGGGAAGTTGTCGGCACCGTCCACGATGAGGTCATAGCCGGAGAGGATCTCCAGGACGTTGTCGCGGTTGATGCGCGTCGCGTGAACGTTGACCCGCACATCGGGATTGAGCGCCTCGATCGCAATCTTGGCGGACTCGGCCTTCAACATCCCGACACGGTCGGTCGTGTGGATGATCTGCCGCTGCAGGTTGCTCGCGTCGACGACATCGTCATCGACGAGCCCGATTGTGCCCACCCCGGCCGCAGCCAGGTAATACGCGGCCGGCGAGCCCAGCCCACCGGCCCCGATCAGCAGCACCTTGGCGCCGAGCAGCTTGAGCTGCCCCTCTTCGCCGACTTCCGGGATCAGCGTGTGACGGCTGTAGCGAGAGCGCTGTTGCGCGGTCAGGGTCTGGGGTACAACGACCTCGTGGCCGGCCTGCTTCCAGCGCGTAAAGCCGCCAGCGAGGCTCTCGACGTGCGCATAGCCCATCTCGCGGAGGTTCCGTGCCGCCAGCAGTGACCGATTCCCACCGGCGCACATCAACACGACTGGTTGATCCGGCGTCGCGACACCGGCGATCCGGCTCTCGAGGAAGCCGCGCGGGACGTGCAGCGCACCCGGGACATGCCCCTCATCCCACTCTGACTGTTCGCGCACGTCGACGACGACCGTTGCGACGTCGCCAGACAGGCGTTTGGCCAATTCGGCAACGTCGAGCTCTGGCACCTCTGTACGAGCGGCAGCAAGCAGGTCTTGATAGGTCTGAGCCATGGGCGTCTCCCGTAGCGTCGCGGCAGAGACATTAAATACCGCGGGTATTATAGCCTTTTCTTCCGTAACGCATTGCGCCTACGCTGTGTCGGTCATGACACACGCTCCTATTCCCAAGAGCGCGTTCGCCAATCGCGATGGGCGCATACGCTGCCCCACCCCTGATTGCTGGGGTGACCTCCTATTGTTTCCGACTGGTGAACGGGATCCGGAGGGGGTGCCCGCGTTCCAGCCCTATAGTGCGTGCCCGTTATGTGGCGGCGCGTTTCGGATTGAACAGGACATGACGGACCGGGATGTATTTCTTCGGATTGCCTGGTTGCGTGCCAATCCATGGGACGACGATCCAAGCGGGCCCGCGCAGGTTGCATCGTAGCCTGTTGTCGGGCGTGGGAGCCTGGGCATCAGCCTCACTCGAACTCTCCGAACAACGGCGCAAATGCGTGCGCCCACGCACCCATCGAGATCCCAATCCCTGCGGGTGGTATCTGGCGCGCAAGCTCCTCGAGGTCCGCAACCACCGCAGCGGGGTCGAGGATCTGGCGCATGCGTGCGAGCGCTTCGACGTCGATGCCCGCCGATTGCGCACGCGCGAGCACGTCGCTGCCCCGGACCGGCCGATCATAGATGCCCATCTCGGCCTGATCCTACGACGATCCGATGCCGCCCGAGGCCCCTGCCATCGTTTGGGCCATGCTGTGCGCGATTGATCACGCAACGAGCGCTCGCCGACGGGACGCCGGCCGCGGCGCCCGACCCGCCGGAGACTGAGGGGCGCGATGGCCAAGCCGTCTTCCCCACCGCCCGGCGATGATCTTTTTGGCGGCCTCGTTGATCAGCAACTGGCGACGTCCGGACCGCTGGCCGCGCGTATGCGACCCCGCGCGGCCGCAGAACTGGTCGGTCAGCAGGCGCTGCTGGGTCCCGACGGCTTCCTTGGACGCGCGATCGCCGATGACCGGGTGCCGTCCCTGGTGTTCTATGGGCCGCCGGGGTCGGGAAAGACCACAATCGCCCGCATCATCGCGACCTCGACCCGCGCGCATTTCGTGGAGCTGTCGGCGACCCAAGCCACCGTCGCCGACGTTCGCGCGGCCTTGGCGCGCGCCCGCGATCATCTCGCGGCCGGCGGCCGGACGGTGCTCTTTATCGACGAGCTCCACCGGTTCAACAAAGCCCAACAGGACGCGCTGTTGCCGGCGGTCGAGGAAGGCGTGGTCACCCTCATCGGCGCGACGACCGAGAACCCCTACTACGAGGTCAACTCGGCGCTGATCTCACGGATGCGCGTCATGGTGCTCGAGCCCCTCGCCGATACCGATCTCGACCAGCTGCTCACACGGGCGGCGGCCGACCCGCGGGGCCTGGCGGGGCGGGTCATCCTCGATGATGCCGCACGCGCCGCGATTGTCGCCCGCGCCAACGGCGACGCCCGTGCAGCCCTGAATCTGCTGGAGGCCGCGGCGCTGGCCACCCCCGACGCACGCTCGATCGCGATCGGCGACGTCGAAGGGGCGGCAGGCGGACGCGCGATCCCGTACGACCGCGCCGGGGACGCCCATTACGACACCATCTCCGCCTTTATCAAGTCCATGCGGGGGAGCGACCCCGACGCGGCCGTCTACTACTTGGCGGTGATGATCGCCGGCGGCGAAGACCCCAAGTTCATCGCCCGTCGCATCGTGATTGCCGCCAGCGAAGACGTCGGCAACGCCGATCCCCAAGCGCTCCTGGTCGCGACCGCAGCCGCCCGTGCCGTGGAGTTCGTGGGTCTGCCGGAGTGTCGGATCAATCTGTCTCAAGCGGCGATCTATGTCGCGCTCGCGCCAAAATCAGATGCAAGCTACCGCGCCATCAACGCTGCGCTCGCGCACGTCGATCAACACGGCGCGCAGCGGCCACCGCTCGCGCTTCGAGACGCCAGCCGCGCGAACGCTCGGCACTTCGGCCACGGCGAGGGCTATCAGAACCCGCATCGCGCCCCCGACGCGGTGCTCGACGAGTCGCTGTTGCCCCAAGAGCTGGAGGGCGCGCGATTCTTCACGCCCGGGACCCGGGGCATCGAGGCGGAACGCTCCGCTCGCTTGGCATCACTGCGCGGGGCGGACGACGACGCGACTCCGTTTTGACGCAAGGCCCACAGTCGGCGCGGTGTCGGGTAGCGTGGGCACATGACCTCATCAGATGACCTTGCCGAACGCCTCGACGCTGACGCCAAGCAGGCGCTGCGCGACGGCGACAAACCGCGTCTGGCGGTCTTGCGACGCGCCCGGGCCGCGCTCAAGAACGCGGAAATTGAGGCGCGCACCGGAGGTGCTGCACCTGATCCCGTGCGCATACTGCAGGGCCTCGCCAAGCGCCACCGCGAATCCATCGAGCAGTTCAGTGCAGGGGGACGCCAAGATCTGGTCGACCACGAGACCGCCGAACTGGCGATCCTCGAGGAGTACCTGCCCGCTCGCGCCACCGACGCCGAAATCGAAGCCGTGGTGCGCGAGATCGTGGCCGAGGCCGGCATCACCGATGCGAAGCAGCTGGGCAAGATCATGAAGCCCGCACTCGATCGCCTCGGTTCGGGCGCCGACGGCGGACGCGTCCGCGAGATCGCCCAGCGGGTGCTCGCCGGGTGAGCCGACGACGGCTGCCAGCCGACGTCGCGCCCGTCACCGCTGGCTCCGGTCAGGAGTCGGTCTGGGACTACCCGCGGCCCGCGCGCCGCGAACCGACCTCCCGGCTCCCGGTCGTGATCTGCGGGGGCGAAGCAATCGCCCAGACCTGCCAGGGATACCGGGTTCTCGAGACGAGCCACCCTCCCGGCTACGACATTCCGACACGCGACTGGCGCGACGGAGCGCTTTCACCCGCAGCAGGGGCGAGCCTCTGCGAGTGGAAAGGACGGGCGCGCTACTTCGACGTTCGCGCGGGTGACTCGACCGCTCCCACGGCCGCCTCGGGCGACCCGGAACCCACGCCCAGGTTCGCCGCGATCGCGGACTGCGTCTCGGGCTATCCGGGGCTGATGGGCCGCCGCGAGATCATGGTGATCCCCCAACCCGGGGGCGTCTACGGCGGCTGGATCACGCCCGACATCGTCGGTCCTTGTAAAGGCAACGCCGGACCCTGGGGCTGGTAACCGACATGACCGCACTCGATCACGACCCCAGCGGACCGATGGCCACCGATCTCACCGACGCCGACCGGGCACAACTCGCCCCGTATGTCAGCGACACGGCCGGTCCGGTATTCGCGCTCACGAACCTTCCAGAGACCGTCAAGGGGGCGCTGTTTGCGCGCTATTCGCGCAGCTCCAAGTCGCTGCGCCGGCTGCTGGTCGATGAATTCCTGACCGACGACGGCGAGTTTCCCGACCGGCACGGGCCCGGGCAATCGCGAGCCGACGCTCTCTATCAGCGCATGCTGGCCGATTACGGCGACGACTCGGTGGCGCAACTGGGCGGTGCACACATCGCCGTCGAGGGGGCGTCAAATGTCTTGACCAAAATTCTGCAGTGGGGACGTTTGGCGAGCTACCTCGAGCAGTCAACCCGCTACATCGCGTACACGGACCGGCCCGGCGGATATTGGCGGTATTACACGCCGCCCGATGTCGCGGCGCATCCCGACGCGGGTCCGGCGTTCACCCACACCCTCGACCATGCCTTCGCGAGCTATTCGGAGCTCCTGCCACCGATGATCGCGTACTGGGATGCACGCGTCCCGATCGACGACACGCCGGCGGCGGCGCGCGAACGCGCAGTACGCGCCCGGGCGCTCGACAGCCTGCGCGGCCTGCTCCCCGCGGCGACGCGCTCGAATGTCGGGATCTTTGCCACGGGCCAAGCGTACGAGGCGCTCTTGATGCGGTTGCTCGCCCACCCGCTGCCGGAGGCGCGTGAGGCCGGACAACGCATCCTCGCCCAGCTGCGGGCCGTGATCCCGGCATTCATGACGCGGGTCGATCGCCCCGATCGCGGCCTTCGCCACGCCGCATACCTCCAGGACACCGAGCGTGCCACGGCAGACGTCGGGCGGGAGCTGCTGCCGCCCACGTCCCCGGGCGCACAGGAACCCACGGTCTGGCTTCGCGAGTGGGATCCCGACGGCGAGGCCCGTGTCGTGGCGCACGCCCTGTGGCCATCGTCGGGGCGCTCCTATGACCAGGTGCGCACCGCGGTCGACGCGATGTCCGTCGACGAGCGCGCCCGGGTACTTGCCGCCTACGAGGGCTCCCGCGCCGATCGGCGCCATAAGCCGGGGCGCGCCCTCGAGGCCACGACGTACACCTTCGAGGTCGTGTGCGACTACGGCGCCTACCGCGATCTGCAGCGTCATCGGATGCTCAGTCTGCAGGCACAGCCGCTCGGCGTTAGCCTGGGCTGGTCGCTGCCCGGCGAAGTCACCGACGCCGGCCTGAGCGATGATTATTCCCAGGTCATGGCCGAGAGCGCCGAGCTCTACGGGTTGCTTGCACGCACGCTCCCGCTGGCGGGGCCGTACGCGGTGAGCCTCGCCCACCGGATTCGCTTTGTGATGGTGATGAACGCACGGGAGGCGATGCACGTGATCGAATTACGCAGTCAGCCCCAAGGGCACCTCACCTACCGCACGGTCGCACAGCAGATGCACGCCTGCATCGCCGACGTCGGTCATACCGCGATTGCCCAGATGATGCGCTTTGTCGACCACTCTGCACCGACCGCGGGCCGCCTCGCGACCGAGCGCCGCCTGGAGCTGCGCCGGACGGAAGGCACCGATGCCCGATAAGGTCACACCCATGAGCACGTCGCGACCACGCCTCGGGGGGATGGCCCTTGCCAACGGGCTGCTCGTTCACGGGCCGACACACTGGGCTGCCGCGGTCCAGCGCGCGGACGGATCGATCGCCGTCGCCTCTGGCCGCAAACCCCGCTTCGACATCGGCGCGATCGGGCACCTGCCGATTGTGCGCGGCGTGTTGCGCTTGGGCGAGGCGGCCGCGGTACTGCCGGCGGTCCATCGGGGGCTGCCCGAGGTGCGCTTTGCGGTCGAAGAACGCGAGGCGACGATTGCGGTGATTGCGTCGCTGGCGACCGGCGCGATTGCCCGACGGCGCCTCCGGTCGCCGATCACTCAAGAGAGCGTCTCCGCAGCCGTCGGGCTCATTCCCGCATTCGTGTCGCTGCGCACCTCCCGTGCAGCAGCCTGGCATGCGGTCGAACACAAGAGCATCGCCGCCTACGAGGCCGGCGGACCGGCAGAGGTCGCCAATGCCGCTGCCTACCCCAAAGAGCACCCGCGCTGCGGCAGCAATCTGGTCGTGCCGCTGATGGTGGCCACAATCGCCACCAACCTCGCGGTTCGCGCACTGCCCAAGCGGCACCGACCGGGCAGTCGCGCGGTTGCCGGCGCGATCGCCGCCGGTACCGCCGTCGAGGTGTTCATGTTCGCGACCCGCCATCCCGAGCACCCCGTGGCCCGCACGGTGCACGGTCTCGGGCACGCGATCCAAGCGCATCTGACGACCATCGAGCCCGAGGAGGCGGAGTTATTGGTCGGCGTCGCCGCACTCAACGAGATCTGCCGGGTGGAGGGGATTCCCCTCGATCCCGACCAGTAGCACGGATCGACTCCCGGGCGCGCACTGGGTTGTACGCATGCCCCGATTGCATACGCTTGGGAGCATGCACGACAGAATCGCCCCATGGCCCGCCCGCCGATGAGCAATGTGCCCAACGCCATGCGCCGTCGGCTCGCCCCGGAGACCTTCCTGTTACCGGTCGACAAGATGCGCAGCGGCTACTACTCCGATGCCTACTTCACCTTCTCGCGCGAGGTCCTCGAGCACGACAACCATCACCCGCGCGTGTTGATGCAGGTCTTCCAGCGCGACGACTCGGTGCTCGGCGGAATCGACGAGGCGCTGGCGATTCTGCGCTTGTGCGCCGGACGGGAGGTCGACGGCGAATGGATCGATGGCTGGGATCAGTTGCAGGTGCGGGCGCTCTTTGACGGAGATCTCATCGAGCCCTGGGAGCCGGTGCTGGAAATCGCCGGCGACTATGCGCTGTTCTGCCACCTCGAGACGCTGTATCTGGGCGTGCTCGCGCGCCGCACCCTGATCAGCCGCAACGTCCGTGACGTCGTCGAGGCCGCCGGGGGAAAAGCGATCATGTATTTCCCCGCCCGATTCGATCACTGGCACGTGCAGACCGGCGACGGATGGGCCGCGCATATCGCGGGAGCAATCGGGGTCTCAACCGACGCACAGGCGTCATGGTGGGGTGGCAAGGGAATCGGGACGGTCCCACACGCGCTGATCGCCGCCTATGGCGGGGACACCGTGCGCGCGGCGGTCAAGTTCGCGGAGCGATTCGCCGACGAGTTGCACGTCACCGTGCTGGTGGACTTCGAAAACGACTCGGTCCGGACCGCATTGGAGGTTGCCGCCGCGCTCGGTGATCAGCTGTGGGCAGTACGGGTCGACACCTCCAATACGATGGTCGACCGGTCGCTGTGGCACGAGATGGGACGTTTCGACCCAACCGGGGTCGTCCCCGAACTGGTCGCCAAGGTGCGCCGGGCACTCGACAACGCCGGCCACGACCGCGTCCGCATCGTGGCCTCGGGTGGCTTCGACCCGGAGCGGATCCGCGCCTTTGAGCGTGCCGCTGTACCGGTGGACGCCTACGGCGTCGGCAGCTCGCTGCTGCGGGGCGCCAACGACTTCACCGCCGATGTCGTGCGCGTCAACGGGCGGCCCTGCGCCAAGGTGGGCCGCGAGGAGCGTCCGACTCCGCGCCTCGTCCCGGTGGCCTGGGAATCCGACTCCCTCCAGGCATCCCCATGATCCCGGGCGCCCACCTGCATCACGTGGCATACGTGGTCGCCGACCTCGACGCCGCGCTGCCCCTGTTCGTGGCCCGCTTTGGACTCCCTGTGGAGGTTCGCGAGGTCATGTCCGAGCAAGGCGTCGAGGCCGTCATGCTGGGGGCCGGCGGCGCGGGCGTGGAGCTCATCACCCCACTCGATCCCGATGGGGCGATTGCCCGGTTTCTCGACAAACGCGGCGAAGGCCTGCACCACGTCGCGTTTGGCGTGCCCGACATCAGCGCGGCCCTTGCCGAACTCGCCCGCGACGGCGTGGAGCTGATCGATACGACCGCGCGTCGCGGGCTCGGCGGACATCTGGTGGCCTTCGTGCATCCGCGCTCGGCCGCCGGAGCCCTGACCGAACTCGTCGAGGTCTCCGACGCGGGCGGCCAGTTGACACCACACTAGTCGGGCCACCCGACAACCGAACGTCCACCCCCCCGGAAGGGAACAACGTGCGTGCAACCCTTTTTTTTGGGCCCCATGACGTCCGCCTGGTCGAGGTGCCCGATCCACATCTGCAGGACCCCACGGATGCCGTCGTCCGCGTGACGCATGCCTGCATCTGCGGCAGCGACCTCTGGCCCTACCGCGGTGAGTTTTTCAAATACCGCGACAACGGGCGCATGGGACACGAGTTTCTGGGCGTCGTCGACAGCGTTGGCGCCGATGTCTCCACCCTACGTGTCGGTGACCGCGTGATTGCGCCCTTCGCATTCTCGGATGGCACATGCGCATTCTGCCAACAGGGTCTGCATACCTCGTGTGTCCACGGCGGGTACTGGGGCAACGCCAATGACGGCGGCCAGGGCGAGGCGCTTCGCGTCCCCTACGCCGACGGCACCTTGATTCGCCTGCCCGATGAGGTTGACCTTTCCGATCAGCACCTCGCCGCGATGATCGCGACGCTGACCGACGTGGCGGGGACCGGCCATCACGCGGCCCTCAGTGCCGAAGTGCGGCCCGGATCAACTGCGGTTGTGGTCGGTGATGGCGCGGTCGGACTCTGCGCGGTCCTCGGTGCACGACGACTCGGCGCCGATCGCATCATCATCATGGGCCGCCACGACAGCCGGCTGGCGATCGCCCGCACGTTCGGCGCGACCGATGAGGTCCGCGAGCGGGGCGCGGAGGGAATCGCCCGCGTGCGGGAACTCACCGGTGAGGGATCCGCTCACGTCCTCGAATGCGTCGGTACGGCCCAGGCGATCGAGACAGCCATCGCGATCTGCCGTCCCGGCGGCACTGTCGGGCACGTGGGCCTCCCGCCCGAGCCCGTCGGTCTGATGGCCGCATACAGCGCGAACATCACCTTGCGCGGCGGCGTTGCGCCGGTGCGGGCGTATATCCCCGATCTGCTGGCGGACGTGCTCGCAGGTCGCCTCGACCCGTCGCCCGTGCTCGATCTGACCTTGCCACTGGATCAGGTCGCCGACGGTTACGCGGCAATGGACGAACGGCACGCGATCAAGGTGCTGCTCGAGGTCGCCTAGCCTCGCAGTCCCCGCGAACGCATGCCGCCCACGGCGGTACACTCGCCGTGGGCGATCGACAATCAAGGAGTACGCATGGCAGGACGTCGGCTCGAATTGGGTTTTACTGGCGGCAATATCTTGCACGCAACGCTCGAGGATGCCCAGGTCGCCACACTGACCGATGCGTTGGGCGGTGCGCACGGGTGGTACCAGTTGGATGCCGAGGAAGGCAATTTCTGGCTCAAGCTCAGCGACCTACAGTTCGTGCGCATTCCTGATGACGGCCCCCATGGGGTCGGCTTCTCGCGCGAGTAGGCGGCGCCGGTGGATTTGGGATTGGTCGGCCGCACCAATGCGGGCAAAACAGCGCTATTTAACCTGATCACGGGCTCCTCGGCCGAGGTCGCTCCGTACCCGTTCACCACGCGCGAACCGGCCCGGGGCATGGCGGAGGTTCCCGACCCGCGGATCGACGCAATCGCCGATATCCAGGACATTCCACGTCGCGTGCGGGCGCAGGTTCAGGTCGTCGACATCCCCGGGCTCGCCGCCGGCGCCGGCCACGGCGAAGGACTCGGCGGCATGGCGCTCGGCGAGCTTCGCCAAATGGACGCACTCATCCATGTCGTGCGCGCCTTTGCCAATCATGAGGTCCCGCACCCCGAAGGCACCATCAATCCTCTCGGCGATGCCGAGGCGATTGACCTGGAATTGATGCTCGCCGACCGTGAGCAGACCGAGCGGCGCCTGGAGAGAGTTCGCAAGGGCGCAAAATCCGGTGACCCTACGGCAAAAGCCGAGCTTGGTTTCCTCGAACTCCTGGCAGCCGAGCTCGATGCGGGCAACCCGCTGCGCATGACCAGCGACGAGGACGCCCTGGCGCTCGGCCTCGACATGGGCCTGCTGACCGCCAAGCCCGTCCTGTATGTCGTCAACACCGATGACCCCGGCGAGCCGCCCGGTGACTTGGCGACCTATGCGGCCGAACGCGGTGCACGGGTCATTGCCCTCGCCGTCGGGACCGAGCTGGAGCTTGCGCAAATGAGCCCCGATGAGGCGGCGGAGTTCGCCGCCGAGATGGAACTGGGCGATGTGCGTGGAGCCGACGCGGTGGTGCGGGCGGCCTATGAACTGCTCGACCTGGTGACGTTCTTCACCGGGTCCGGGCCTCCCGAAGCGCGGGCTTGGCCGATCCGGCGCGGCCTGACCGCGGATCGCGCCGCGGGCAAGATTCATTCCGACATGGAGCGCGGGTTCATCCGCGCCGAGGTCGTCGCCTGGGATGCCCTCGTTGCTGCGGGATCATTCTCCAAGGCGCGCGAGGCCGCCCTCATGCGCATGGAAGGCAAGGACTACGTCGTCCAAGAAGGCGATGTTATGCAGATTCGCTTTGCCGTCTGACCCGACGGCGGTACCCGTCCTCGACCGTATGGAGCGCCGGGCCCATTAGGGCGGCGCCTCACTCATGCGTAATCGTGGGTTGCCGTCGGAGACTGGTCCGACGGTAGAGCCACAGCCATCGGAGGCGCCGACACCAGCCCGACGCTCCATATGGTCTAGCGCGCGTCCTCGATCATGCCCGCGGCGACCGTGCCGTTGGTGACCTCGTCGATCAGGATAAATCCGCCGGTCGCGCGGTTGTCCGCGTAGGCGTCGCACATCAGCGGGGCTGAGGTACGCAGGCGCACGCGCCCGATGTCGTTGAGCGCGAATGCCTCGACATCCGGCAGGCGCTCCAGCGTCTCCACATCGACACGATGCTCCAGCGCCACCACAATGGCCTGCACGCGCCGCGTCGTGTGCTTGATTGCCAAGCGGTCCCCGACGCGAAGCGGCTGCCCTGACATCCAGCAGATGGTGGCCGTGATCTCGCGCGCGACCATCGGGGCGTCAACGGAACGGCAAATCAGGTCACCTCGCGAGATGTCGATCTCGTCCTCGAGGCGAATGGTCACCGACAACGGGGCACATGCCTCCTGCAGAGGGCCATCATAGGTGTCGATTCCGGCGATCCGCGTCTGCTGGCCGTCGGGGAGGGCGACCACCTCGTCGCCGACGTGCAGCACGCCGCTCGCCAACTGCCCCGCATAGCCGCGATAGTCCTCGAGCGGGGCGTCCGAGTCGACGTTGTGGTCCGGCCCGGATCCCGACCCGGCCACCGAGGCCACGGGAATCGCCGTGGTGGGACGAATGACCCACTGGACCGGAAACCGGACAGGGACGTCGTCAGGATGATCGTATTCGACCTCCACGGTCTCCAAGTGTTCGAGCAACGTCGGGCCGTCATACCACGGCATTTCGCCTGAGGGTTCGACGACGTTATCCCCCTGGAGCGCCGAGATCGGAATGCACGTCAGTTCCCTGACGCCGATGCCCTCGAGGAAGGCACGGGCTTCGGCCACGATTTGGTCGAAAACACGCTGCTGATAGCCGACAAGATCCATCTTGTTCACGCACACGACCACGTGCGGGATCCGCAGCAGCGCGCTGATGTAGGCATGGCGCTTCGACTGCTCGAGCACCCCCTTGCGGGCGTCGATCAGCACGATCGACAGGTCGGCGGTCGATGCTCCGGTGACCATGTTGCGCGTGTACTGCTTGTGACCCGGGACATCGGCGATAATGAACCGGCGGCGCTCTGTCGCGAAGTATCGATACGCGACGTCGATCGTGATGCCCTGTTCACGCTCCGCGCGCAATCCGTCGGTGAGCAACGCGAGGTCGAGCGCGCCGTCGCTGCTGCGACGCCGACTGGCCTCGGCGACCTGGGCGAGCTGATCGTCGAGCACCTGTTTGGTGTCGTAGAGCAGCCGCCCGATCAATGTGCTCTTCCCGTCGTCGACCGACCCCGCGGTGGTAAAACGCAGCAACCCCAGCGAACTCAAAAGTAGCCGGCCTTCTTGCGGTCCTCCATGGCGGCCTCCGAGACACGATCGTCGGCACGGGTCTCCCCGCGCTCGGTCACTCGTGTTGCGGCGATCTCCGTGACCACCGCTTCGAGCGTTGTCGCCTCGGACCGTATGCCCCCGGTACAGCGCATATCCCCCACGGTCCGGTAGCGCACCGTCGCGCGCACGACCTGCTCGCCGTCCAGCAGCGCGTCGCCCTCGCGCCAGGCGTAGAGCATGCCGTCGCGCGTGAACACGGGGCGCTCGTGTGCGAAGTAGATCGACGGAACCTCCAGCCTCTCCTGGGCGATGTACTCCCACACGTCCAGTTCGGTCCAGTTCGAGATCGGAAAGACCCGGACGTGCTCACCGGGACGGATGCGGCCGTTGTAGAGATTCCACAACTCCGGCCGCTGGGACTTGGGATCCCACTGGCCAAAGTCGTCACGGAATGAAAACACTCGCTCCTTGGCTCGTGCGCGCTCCTCATCACGGCGGGCCCCGCCGAATGCCGCGTCGAAGCGGTGCTCGGCGATCGCATCCAGCAGTGTCGTGATCTGCAGGCGATTGCGCGATGAGCGTGGACCCGTCTCCTCGGCAACCCGCCCGCGATCGATCGAATGCTGCACCGAGGCGACGATCAGGCGCTCGCCCAACTCAGTGACGCGACGATCGCGATAGTCGATCACCTCGGGAAAGTTGTCCCCCGTGTCAACGTGCATCAGCGCAAACGGAAACCGCGCGGGCCGGAATGCCTTCTCGGCGAGCCGCAGCAAGACGATCGAATCTTTTCCCCCGCTAAACAACAGCACCGGCCGCTCGAATTCGGCCGCGACCTCGCGCATGATGTGGATCGCCTCGGACTCCAGCGCCTGCAGATGGGTCAGCGGCGCCTGGTTGGTCGCCGCACTCACAGCGCCCCCCCCGCGGCGGCACAGACACTCGCCACGCGGTGCGGCCGGGCACCGCTCGAGTCGCCGTGACCGGGGCCGATCGGCAGCACGACGTCGCAGCCGGCCCAAGCGCGCCCTGACGCGCCGCCGAACATCAGCCGCCCGCCCCGGGGTCGGCGGTCGGCAGATGCAACCCGCACTCGGTCTTCTGAGTGCCCGCCCAGCGGCCGTCCCGCCCGCTGCCGGGTGCGGTGCATGGCGCGCACCCGATCGACGCATAGCCCCGGTCGTGGAGCGCGTTGTAGGGAAGGCGCTTGCGACGGACATAGTCCCAGACCTCGGCCTCTGTCCAGTCGGCGAGAGGATTGGCCTTCCACACTGACCGGCGCGCGTCCCAGGTGAGCTTGGGTGCGGTTTCGCGGGTCGGCGCCTGTTCGCGACGCACTCCGGTGATCCAGCCCCCGAGCCCGGCAAGCGCCTGTTCGAGCGCTGCCACCTTGCGCTTCTCGCAGCAGTTCTCGGCGGTCCAGGGCTGGCCGTCGGCACGCCGCGCATCGAACACCTCGACAGTGATCCCGTAACGCTCCTCGACCTGGTGCCAGGCGATGCGCGTTTCCTCGAACAACACGCCGGTGTCAATCGTGAACACCCGTGCGGTCGGCGCAATCTGCAACATCATGTCGAGAAGGACTGCCTCTTCCTTCTGAAACGAGCAGGCGAGTGCCAGACGCGGGTGGAAACGCTCGACCATGTAGGCCAGCAACCGGTCGGCGGAATACCGCTCGATCTCCGGCGCGGAAGGCTCGTCGGCTGAGGTCAGACCGCGCATTCACCCTCACCGCGCATCACCTTGAAGGGGTCGGTGCGATTCCAGTCGACAAAGACACTCAGCGTGTCCGCACTGAACTCGACCGGCAACGTGAGGTCCCCGGTGACGCCCTCGAATGCCGCGGCTCCGACGCGGTCCACGAATGCGTTGAATACCTCGTCCGCGCGGCGATCCGACTCATAGAACCCAATCCATCGGCCGACAGCCTCCGGGACGCGTTTGGCGGGCAGGCGGAGCTTCAAACGCGCCCCCATCCGGACCGTGCCGCCCTCGTACTGGCCGCCGACGTGCGGGATATACGCCGGGATCGTCTTGTCGCCAACCTTAATCGATGCGCCATAGAAACCGATGTTGGCGATGTGATGCTGGCTGCAGCCGTTCGGGCAACCGCTGATCTTGATGTGGATCTGACGCGTCAGCGGATCCGTGATGTCCATCTGTTCGACGTAGTCCTGGATCGCACGATTGAGACCCATGGAGCTCGTGATTCCGAGCTTGCAGCTGTCGGTCCCGGGACACGAGACGACGTCGTTGATCTCCCGGGCGCCGGCCGTGCCGAGCTCGAGCGCCATCAGCCGACGCCAGACCGCATAGACCGCTTCATCGCGCACCCAGCGCAAGACAAGGTTCTGCTGCACCGTCGTGCGCGCATATCCCCCCGAGAATTCGCGCATGATCGCGGCGAGCCCTCGGAACTGCTCCGGACTGAGATCTCCGCGGGGAATCCGCACCTCGACCGTGGAAAAGCCGTCCTGGCGCTGCGCACGCACGCTCGACCCGACAAAGCGCTCATAGTCGGGGTCGTCCCCGTGGGGAGATTCGACCCGCTCCGGGATGCCCGGTGCGCCGACCCGCTCGTCGTGACGAAACAGCAGCTGATCCATGTCGTAGCTGCGCTGCGAGACCCATTCGCCCTGTAGTTCCTCATCCACCATCTCGCGAAACGCATCCATGCCAATTCGGTCCACGAGCACCTTGATCCGCGCCCGGGCGCGGTTCTTGCGCAGCTCGTCGCAGCGGTTGAAGATCCGCAAAACCGCCTCGGTAACCTTGAGGTACTCGCCGTCATCGGCACCGACAAATTCGTAGAGCGTCAGTGCCACACGGGGCATGATCGAGGTGCCACCGCCGATCCGGATCTCAAATCCGCGAACCTGCTCGCCGTCGATCTCCCGCACGCGCGGAATGAATCCACCGTCGTGGATGCCGGTGATCGCCCGGTCTTCGTCGGTCGCAGTAAACGCGGTCTTGAACTTGCGGGGCATCAGCTGGCAGACCTCGTGACGCACGAAGTACCGCACGTACGCCGCGGCATAGGGCGTCGGGTCAAACAACTCGTCCTCGCACACCCCCGCCCACGGGTCACCGGTGACGTTGCGCACCGTGTTCCCGCAGCCCTCGCGTGACGACAATCCGGCAGCGGAGATCTCACGGATCAGCTTGGCAATGTTTGGCAAGGGCACGTGGTGGATCTGCACGCACTGGCGCGTGGTGACGTGGCCTTTTCGGAGCGGCGCCCATCGCTCCGCCGCATCGGCAAACATTTCCAATTGTTCGGGGTTGACCCCGCCAAACGGAATCTTGATCCGCACCATCTGCACGTTGGGCTGGCGCTGGCCGTAGACGCCCTGCCGCAGGCGAAACCCGATGAACTCCGCCTCCGGCGTCTCTCCCTTCAGGAACTTCGCTGACTCGGTGTCGAAGTCGTCGAACTCATGCTTGAGAATCGGAATCACGTGGCCGGGCACATCCACGTAGACCTCGGGATTCTCGAGGGTCCCGGTGCGTCGGCTGGGCGCGTCGGTGTGCGCAGTGCTCGCGGGGGTCGAATCGGGGGTCATCGACAATCATCGCTTTCGGTACGAGGGCTCGCGCAGCGCACGCGGCGCCGATCGCTCGCGGTCTTATACCAAAAACAATTAAAGTTATGAGGGTTTTCCGCGCGCTCTTTACAAACAATCTCCACAGAGATTCTCGCGTTTCTCGTCAGCGACCCACAACGCGCCGCGGACCGCGCCGGCGCGCCGTCCTCCGGGCGTGGGTGAGCTCGGTCAGGCCCGCACGGCCCCAAGCGTCGGTCTGCTCCGTGTGGCCACGCCTCGCTTCTGCCGCGGGGCACATCCGCGCGCCGGGGCGGCGCCGGACCCCGGGGAGCATCCGCGCAACAGGACCGATCGTGCGGCCTACAGCGCCGGGCCGTCCGGTCCGGCACCTTCCAGCCGGGCCTTGACCTGCACCTCGGCGGCGTTCAGACGCATCAGCGCGAGCGCCTCCGGACTCGCTTGGTGCGCAGCCGCTGGGGGGGGTGGGCCGTGGTGCCAGGCCACGCAGTGCAAGAGGGCGAGCCGACGCGAGTCCTCGAGCTCGGCGCGGCGCGCGGCGTCGGCGACGATCTGCAACCCGAGCACCACGTGACCGAGCAGCCGGCCTTCCTCGGTCGCCTCGAAGGTTGCTCCCACCCGCCAGGCCCGCGTATATCCCAAATCGTGCACGAGGGCCGCAGTGACCAGCAGATCGGCGTCGACCCGCGGATGCCAGGTGCACAGGGTCTGGCAGAGCGCCGCCACGCCCACCGTGTGCTCGACGAGTCCGCCGACGTATGCATGATGCCCGGATCGCGTGCAGGGGACCTGCCGCCAGAGGGCCGCAAGCTGGTCGTCACCCGTCAGCGCGCCCAGCGTTCGACGCAGGCCCTGATCACCGACTTCATCCGCGAGGTGCAGCACGAATCCGAACAGCTCATCGGGGTCGCGATGACTACGCGGCACGAGGCGCGCATCCTCGAGCTCATCGTCTGCGGGTCGCACATGGCTGATCAGGAGTTCCAGGCGCCCACCACGCTGCTCGGCACGCCCGGCCACGCGCACCGGCGCCCCAAGCGTCAAGCGCTCGGCAAACCAATCGGGTTGATCGAAGATCACGCCCCGTGCCGAGCCCGTCGCGTCAGAGAGGACTACCGATAGGAACGGCTTGCCCGCACGAGAGAGCCGCCGCTCGACCTCGCGCACGGCGAAGACCCCTTCGAAGGGGGTCCCGGGCGCAATCTGGGCAAGCCCGTTCATCGATCCAGAGCCGGACATAGAAGTCGATAGTCGCATGTTCGGCAGGCCCAGGACGGCTGGGGCTCGAAGCCACCGGCCGAGATGTCATCAAGGGTCTCCCGGGCCTGTTCGATGGCGAGGGCGATCTCGACGCCCTCCGGGTTCTCCCGGCGATTCTCCCCTTCGAGGATGTACTCCAAGGTTGCGACGCGCGGCTCAACCTGCCATGCATCGCGCGCCCCGGCCAGGTAGAGCCGCATCACCATGCGCCCGTCATCGTCGCGTGGCCCTTTGGGTGGGGTGCCGGTCTTGTAGTCGACCAGCCCGAATCCACCACCGGGCACCCGGTCAACGCGATCAATTCGCCCGTATACGCGATGCGGTCCGATCTGGAGGGTGAATGGACGCTCAACCGCTACCGGCACAACGCCGCTGCGACGCGTCCGCTCGACCAACTCCGGAAAACGCTCACCGGCCAGCGCCAGCGCATGCCGCCCCTGGGGACTGTCCCCGACGCGCGCGCGCGCGAGTTCCGCGGCAAACCGCTCAACGAGCTGCGTCGGCTCCCCGCGGCCCGCGCCGGGACAAAAGAAGGCTTCCAACGCCGCATGCGCGGCCGTACCGACCTCACGTGATGGATCCGCGCGCGGCGGCACCCGATCGACATGCGCAAAGCGATACTGCAGCGGGCAGCTGCGATAGCGTGCGATCGCCGTGATCGAGGCGGTAACCCCTGGACGCGGCCGACGCGTCGGCATCGGCGGGGCATCGCCCTCGCGCTCCGGCAACAGCGCCGCTGCGCGCGCGCGCACGAGCGCGCTGACCGCTGCCGTGAGTTCCGTCTCCACATCGGGGCTCGGTGCATCCCCTGCGGCGACCCTCTCGGCGGCCCGCATGGTGGCCTGCTCGAGTCGCGCCCGCGCCGCGCCAATCTCGGCAAGCCGCGCGCGCTCGGGGCCCGCGTCGACGATCTCCACCCGTGCACCTGCAGTATGTTCGAGCGCCTCCTCGGCGAACCGCGACGGCGCCTGCGGGACCCCCGCCACAGAGGACCGCACCCAGCTGAGCGTCAGATACGTGCGCGCGCGAGTCATCGCGACGTATGCCAGGCGCCGCGATTCGGCGATGTGCGCGTCCGCATCGCGCGGGAGTGACTCCGGGAGCAACGCATCGGGAATATCCGGGCCCGGACGGTTCCGCCCGGGCCACGAGTGGTGGGTCATCCCGACCACGTAGACCGCATCGAACTCGAGGCCCTTGGCCTGATGGACGGTCATGATCTGCACCCCGTCACGCTCGAGCGGAGCACCCGCATCGCCGCGGTAGCCCAAGTCCGCAAGGCGAGAGAGCAGCGCGGCGACGCCGGCGCCCAGCAGATTCGGGCGCGCGGTGGCCAACTCGTCGACCAAACGCTCCAGCGCGGCCAGGGCCGCAAGTCGGGACGCACCCTCGGCACCCCCCGCCGCAATCGCCGCCCGACGCAACCCGGTGCCGTCGATCACGGCCCGGATCGCATCCGAGGAGCTGCCCTCGGCAGCTGCCCGCCCCACATCCGAGAGCACGTTGGCGAACGCGGGATCGCCACCGGCCTCGGCGACCGCCTCACAAAGCGCATGTGCGACAGGCTGGCCCCGATGGGCGGCCACAACATCCGCTGCCAGTGTCCACGACACGCCCCACACCGGATCACCAATCGCCCGCAGATGCGCGAGCGCATCGGCTGGATCAACCGCCGCACGCAGCCAGGCGAGTGCCCGCCGCACCTCTTGACGCTCCATCAAGCCGATCCCGCCACGGACCTGATGCGGGATACCGGCCCGCTCGAAGGCCCGGATGACGGGCTCGGATTCCAAGCGCACGGCCCGCATCAGGACCGCCTGCTCGTGGTATTGCACCCCCGATTGGGCGCACGCGATGACCGCAGCCGCGATGGCCCGCGCCTGGGCGTCGGGGTCGCGAGCCTCCAAGAAGCGCGGCACCGGTCCGGTGGCGTCGGGCCGCGCGAGCAGGCGTTTGGGCGTCCGATTGGGGATCGGCTCGACGACAGCGCTCGCCGCATCCAAGATATGTTGCGTCGAGCGGTAGTTCCGCTCCAAACGCACCTCGGAGGCGTCCGGAAACCGCCGGCGAAAATCCGCAAGATTCTTCGCCGATGCCCCACGGAAGCGGTAGATCCCCTGGTCATCGTCACCCACGACAACGACGCTTCCGGCAGGGTCCGCGACGGCGAAGATCAGCTCCGCTTGCGCATGGTTGGTGTCTTGGAACTCATCGACGAGCAGGTGTTGGACCTCATGGCGAATCGCCGCGAGCCGGTCATGGTGTGTGTGCACCAGGTCCAGCGCCCGGACGATTGACATCCCGAAGTCCTCCAGACCCTCGTCGGCGAGCCACAGATCATGTGCGCGAAAGACGCGCGCAAACTCCCATTCCCGGCGCGCGCGGACCTCTTGATCCCGCGCCGCGGCGGAATTGACCGCCTCCTCTGCCCATGACAGGTAGTCGATCGAGCTCACCAGCTCATCTCGACACCGATCGACGCGCGTGATCATTTCATCGACCAACTGCGCGAGGTCACCGCGAATGCGGTGCGCGCGCAGATCGAGCTCCGCGATGCGATCCAGCACGATCATCTTGCGCAGTTCTTGACCCGCCGGGCGCAGCGCGGGCGCCAGCCCGTAGTCGACTCCATGCCGACGCACCACATCCTGCGCCCAGGCATGGAGCGTGGAGACCCGCAACGTCTCATGAGAGCGGCCCAGCAGATCCTCTGCACGGCCACGCAGTTCTTCCGCGGCCTGGCGCGTAAAGGTGACCCCCAGGACGCGATCCGGCTCCTCGCCGCGATCGATCAGCCACGCAAGACGTCGGCATAAGACACGCGTCTTGCCCGCGCCCGCGCCCGCGAGCACCATCAGCGGCCCCGAGGGGTGGGTCACCGCAGCGCGCTGCTCAGGTGTGAGATCGTCCAGCATCGGACAGCCCATGCTAGACCGCTCGGCGGACGAGCCGATGCGCTGGTAGCATCGCGATCCGTGGCTGATGTCCGACCCTTCCCGGCACTGCGTTACCGCGAGACCGCGGGCGCGCTGGGCGACCTGATCGCCCCACCGTACGACGTGATCTCGCCGGCCGAGCGCGAGGCGCTTCTCGCACGCAGCCCCTACAACGCCGTGCGCCTGGAGCTGCCGGATCCGCCGTATGAGGCCGTCGCACAGGTCATCAGCGATTGGCAGGCAGCTGGGATACTCGGACGCCCCGAGCGCCCCGGGCTGGTCGCATGGACCCAGACCTTCACCCTCGACGACCACACGCTGGAGCGCAAGACGCTCCTGGCGACCGTCAAGCTCGCGCCGTACTCGGCCCGTGTCGTCCGCCCGCACGAGCGCACCCACAGCGGCCCCAAAGAGGACCGCTTGCGCTTGTATCGCGCCGTGCGCACCCATATCTCGCCCGTGTTCGGGCTCTACCCCGACCCCGCGGGCGCCGCGTGGGCTGCAGCCGGCGTCGGCGATCGCGCTCCCGAGGCGATCTTCTCCTCCGATGGCGGCGCGGTGGAGAACCGTGTCTGGTGGGTCGATGATCCCGACACGCTTACCGCGATCGCCGACGCACTCTCCGACAAGTGGATTCTGATCGCCGACGGCCATCACCGCTACGAGACGGCGTTGGCCTATCAGGCCGAACAGCGTGCCGCCAATCCGGACGATCCACATGAGCACGCCTACGACTTCGTATTGATGGGCCTCACCGCACTCGACGACCCCGGCCTGATCGTGCTGCCGACCCATCGCGTTCTGGCGGAGTGGCCCGCCAACGCCGGATCGCGCCTGACCTCGACACCCGTCGCCGATCTACCCCAGTTGCTGGCGGCCCTCCACGCCGCACCCCTGGACGCACCCGCGATGGGACTGGTGCGCCCGGATCGATTCGCTCTCCTGACCGGAACGCTCGGTCCCGATGCCACCCCGGGGGAACGCCTGGACGTCGCGGTGCTTGAGCGTGAGGTGCTGATTCCCGATCTCGGCGACGACCAGGCGGCCCTCTCCCACCGCGAGGCGCTCTGGTACACCAAAGACCCTCAGCAAGCCGTCGACGAAGTGGCCTCCGGCACCGCCGCCGCAGCGATCATCATCCGGCCGTTGCCGAAGAACGCCGTGGCCGCGGTCTCCGATGCCGGCGAGACAATGCCCCAGAAGTCCACCTACTTCTACCCGAAGCTGCTGACCGGCGTGGCGTTCCACTCCCTCGTCGACGCCGACCGCTGAGCCGCCCGCGGTCGGGCGCAGCGCAATGGCCCAGGGTCCCAAGGATGCTCCGACGCGGCCGGTCATCGATCAGGCGATCGACGTGGCCAGCCCGCTGGTCCTGATCGCTCTGTCGTATCTTGAGGATGCGCTTGTGGAACACGGCTACGCGATCGAGCAGCATCCGAGTGAGCGCCTGGTCCGGGACGATGCATGGACCGTGTCGGTCCTGTCTGCCGACGGCGTCGCGTTCAGCGCCGGGATCGGGCCCGATGCGCGTGCGGCCTCTCTGCCAATGGCCCGGTCGACGTCACCGCGCCGCCCGTATGGTCACCGGGCACAGCGTTAGGGTGAGACATCCGAGCCTCCCGGATTCTGTGAGCTTTGACACCCACAGCCTCTCGGGAGGTTCGGACTACCTCTCAGGCGTTCGGAACCTGTGTAGGCGGGTCAGCTAGGCGCCAGCCCGCCCAGCAGCCGATCGCCGGCGTGGCTCATGGCGTCGCGTGATGCCCGGGCAGCGCATCGACCAGGGCGTGAAACCGGTCTCCACGCTCCTCGAAATTCGCAAACTGATCGAAGCTCGCGCAGCCCGGCGCCAGCAGCACAACCTCCCCCGGCCGGGCATCCGCACTCGCGGCGGCGAGCGCACCGGCCAGCGTGTGCACGTCGCGGGTCGGCACCCCGGCGACCTGCATCGCCTCACCAATCTCCTTGGCGGCAGCACCGATGAGGTACACGCACAGTACGCCGGCACGTGCAGCGTCGGCGAGCGGCGCGAATGACGCGCCCTTCGCCTTGCCACCGGCGATCAGGCGCACGCCCCGGGGATATGCGTCCAGCGCCGCGCGGGCCGCATCCGCATTTGTGGCCTTGGAATCGTTGACGTACGTCACGCCATCGACCGTTCCAACCACCTCCAAGCGATGCTCGACACCGGCGAAACTGCGCAGCCCCTCGGCGATCTGCGCGGCCGAGAGATCGGCGACGTGGGCCACGATTGCCGCCGCAGCCATCACGTTCTCACGGTTGTGACGCCCACGTAGGGGAATCTCCTCCCAATCGGCGATCCAGCCGACGCAGTCCACATGCAGCCCCCCGTCGGACCACGCAACATCGACCTCGCCGCGGCGGCCACCGTCACGCAGGACCCTCGGACGGGCCGCACCTGGAATGGCCCAGCCCTCGGGCGCAATCGCGAGATCATCCGCGTCCATCGCGGCAAAGATCCGCAACTTCGCCGTCCGATAGGCCCCCATCGAGCCGTGGCGATCCATGTGATCCGGGGTGAGGTTCAATACCACGGCCGCGCACGGATGGAACTGCGTGACATCTTCGAGCTGGAAGCTCGAACACTCCACCGCCAGCCAGGTCTCAGGCGCCACAACATCCACGAGACTCGTCAAGGGCAGGCCCTGATTGCCACATGCGATCGCGTTTCCTCCTGCAGCCCGCAGAAGATGGGCGATTAGCTCGGTGGTGGTCGTCTTGCCGTTGGTTCCCGTGATCCCGATGATCGGGTTCCCGAGTTCACGCGCGGCAAGCTCGATCTCGCCGATGATCTCCACCCCCGCCGCCCGCGCCGCGGCGATTTGCACCACCTCGGCGGGCACTCCAGGACTCTTGACCACGAGTTCGAGGTCGACGTCGGCCACGACGTCTGTGCACGGAGCACGGACGTCGACGCCGAGCGCCTCGAGTCCCGGTGCAGCGACCGGATGGGCGTCAACGGCAATGACATTCCATCCACGCCGCACCAAGAGCGCTGCGGCTGCTTCTCCGGAGCGCCCCAGCCCGACCACCAGCGCGGTGCTCACGGGTGCACGGACCGGAAGTACAAGGTGAAGCCGATCGAGCCCACGATCAATGCGATCAGCCACAGCCGCACGATGATCTTGGTTTCGCTCCATCCGGCCATCTCAAAATGGTGGTGCAGCGGTGCCATCAGAAACACCCGTCGGCCGTAGCGACGGAACACGACGACCTGCACGATCACCGAGAGCGCTTCGGCGACGAAGACCGCACCGATGATGATCAACAGCACCTCGGTCTTGGTCATCACCGCAAGCGCTGCGATCGCTCCCCCGAGGGCGTATGAGCCGGTATCGCCCATGAACACCTGGGCGGGGAACGAGTTAAACCACAAAAAGCCGATGCACGAGCCCATCAGGGTCGCCGAGAACATCGCCAGATCGCCCTGGCCGCTGACGAACGCGATGCCGGTGTAGACCAACAACGCGACCGCGCAGGTGCCGGCAGCCAGACCATCCAGACCGTCGGTGAGGTTCACGGCGTTGGCCGCCCCCGTGACCACCACGAGGATGACGACAAAGAAGAGGATCGGACCGAGCGAGAGGTGCGCATGCGCGAGCTGCAGGTCGAGGGTCGTGGGGATGCCGACGACCCGGACCGCGATGATCGCCAGCCCCAAGGAGATCGCAGCCAGTCCGAGCAGACGCCAGCGAGCCGAAAGACCGAGTGAGCGCTTGCCGACGATCTTGCGATAGTCATCGAGAAAGCCGATCGCCCCGCAGCCAATGGTCACGAACAGCACCAGCATGGCGCCGGTGCTCCTGCCAGACAAGATCAGGAACGGGACCGTCGTCGCGAAGATGATCAGCAGCCCGCCCATCGTCGGCGTACCGCGCTTGGCGTCGTGGCCCTGGGGGATCAGCCCCTGCGGCCGGACGAACTGGCCGACCTCATTGATGCGCAGCCACTCGATGAACTTCGGCCCCAGGAACAGCATCAGAGCGGTGGCACCGATCGCGGCGATAAGGATCCGCGACATCAGACAAGCACCTCGCAGACGCGCTCGAGCGCAATCGAGCGCGACGCCTTGACGAGCACCGTGTCACCGGGTCGCAACAGGTCGCAGATACCTGCGGCCGCCGCGACGCTGTCGGCGAACCGAACGGCCGGAACTCCGGCGGCGCCGATCACGTAATTGGCGGCCCGTGGCCCGACGGCGACCAGCAGATCGATGCCGAGCTCTGCGACCAGTTCACCCACCTCGCGATGGAATCGTGCCTCATCGGATCCGAGTTCCATCATGTCTCCGAGCACGGCGACCCGCCGTCCACCACGTTCGGCCAAATCTCGAAGGGCAGCGCGCATCGCCACGGGGTTCGCGTTGTAGCAGTCCTCGATGAGGACCCCTCCTCCGGCAAGCGGACGCTCTTGCCCGCGCATCGCCGACAGCGGCACCTCGACGGCAACCCCCTCGGGAGGCGCATACCCCAAGGCCGCGCAGCACTCCCACGCTGCGGCAGCGTTCTGCAGTTGCCACGCCTTGGCGAGGGTGATGGTGACCCGTTCGGGAAGCGCGTGGAACCTCCGCACCTCTACCCCAGACGGCAGTGCCGCCAGGAATGGCGCCAGCAGCGGCTCGTCCGCCGGTACCACCGCGACGTCGCCATTGCCCAGGCGACCAAGGATCTCTGCCTTCGCGGCCGCAATCGCCCCGAGAGTCTCCAGCAATTCCAAGTGAACGGGCGCGACAGCTGTGATGCAGGCGACGTGTGGCCTGGCAAGCTCAACCAACTCGGCGATCTGCCCGGTGCCACGCATCCCCATCTCGACGACGGCGACCTGCGTATCGTCCGACAGATCCAGCATCGACAGCGGGACGCCAACCTCGGTGTTCTGGTTGCCGGCCGTGCCGTGCACCCGGACCCCCGCGGCGCGCAGCATCGCCACCAAGATATCCTTGGTCGTCGTCTTCCCGACCGAGCCCGTGATCGCGACCACTGTCGCCCCCGAGCGCGCCAGCGCGCGCTGGCCGGCCTCTTGCAAGATGCTCAGCGGATCCGGAGCGACGACGACCGTCTGCGGGGGGTTGCGCACCTGGTCACCAATCGTCGCCCAGGCAGCCTCACCCACGAGAGCTGCCGCGGCGCCGCGTGCGAGTGCGGCCGGGGCAAACTGACCGCCATCGTGCGCATCGCCGACGAGTCCGACGAACAGCCGCCCGTCCACATGGCCCCGAGAGTCGACCGCCGCCCCGTCGATTGCCACCCGTGGGTCCCCTGACGCGACACGCGCATCGGTTCCGCAGATCAGTTCCTCAAGTACCCATTTCACTCGCCCCGCCCCCGAAGCACCGCTCGCGCGACATCGCGGTCGTCGAATGGCCGCACCCGACCCGCGATCTCTTGGCCACGTTCGTGCCCCTTGCCGGCAATCAGCACCACGTCTCCCGGCTCGGCCAGAGCAATCGCACCCGCAATAGCGGCCCGTCGGTCCGGTTCAATGCGCAGACGTCCGCGAGCGTCACCCGCATCCACAACGATCTCGTCGATAATCGTATCGGGATCCTCGGAACGTGGGTTATCCGAGGTCACGATCCCGACATCCGCGAGATGGGCGGCGATATACCCCATCAGCGGGCGCTTGCCGCGATCGCGATCCCCGCCGCAGCCAAAGACCACGATCACTCGATGATCCTCCGCGAGCCCGCGCACGGTCTTGAGGACGTTCGCGAGCGCATCCGGGGTATGCGCGTAGTCCACAAGGACCTGGAATGGCTGGCCGCCGACAATGGGCTCGAGACGTCCGGGGACACCCGCCAGTTCACCGATCCCGCGAGCGATCTGGTCGTGCGCCAGCTCCAGGAGTTCACCGACCGCTACCACGCCCAGGATGTTGAGCAGGTTGAAATCACCCCTCAGATGGCTGCTGATCTCGAACGGACCGCGTGGCGTCGTGATCGCCGCCCAAGTCCCTGACGCGGTTTGCCGAAAATGCGTGGGCCGGATGTCGGCACGGTCGCCGAGGCCGTACCCCAGCAGGCCCAGTTCTGCGACGAGCCGGGCACCCCACGGATCGTCGACGTTGGCCGCCCCGGGAGGGTCGGGCCCATCCTCGGGGGCCCGCGAGAACAAGCTCCGCTTGGCCTGAAAATACGACTCCATGTCCGCATGGAAGTCGAGGTGATCTTGGGTCAAGTTCGTAAACAATGCCGCAGCGAACGGAATCCCTGCGACCCGGCGCTGCACGAGAGCGTGCGAGGAAACCTCCATCGCACATGCGCGGTCGCCGGCGTCGCGCATCCGGGCCAGCAGATGCTGGAGCATCGCCGGGTCGGGAGTCGTGTGCGTCGCCGGCTCCGACCGATTGCCCACAATCACCTCGACGGTGCTGATCAGCCCCGCCGACGTGTTCGAGGCTCCCAGCACTGCGCGCAAGAGGTACGCGCAGGTGGTCTTGCCGTTGGTTCCGGTCACCCCGACGGTCCGCACCGTCCTTGCCGGATGGCCTTCGAGGGCCCCGGCGGTCAGCGCCACCGCAAGCCGCGCGTCGCCGACTACTACCTGCGGGGCGCCGACCGGAAGCTCATGCTCGACGATCAGCGCGCTCGCCCCGTGGGCAACCGCGTCCTGAGCGAAATCGTGCCCGTCGAAACTGATCCCGGGAACACAGATAAACACGGCACCGGGTCCGCAGTCATCGGCGCGCGCCGCGATGCGATCGATGACCACCGGCTGGTCCGGCGGCGGGATGACCCCCACGGCCCGGGCCCCCGGCAGGACCTCCATCACCTGCTCAAGTGTCATGCGCATGTCCGATGACCTCGGCCCGAGCGCCCACTCACCCGGGCGGAATGCCAAGACGGATCAGGGCCATCGATGCGATCTGACTGAAGGCCGGGGCGGCCACCGTCCCGCCATAGGTCCCCGAGGCGGGTTCGTCCACGGTCACAACGATGACCAGTTGAGGGTTGTTTGCCGGAACGTATCCCGCGAATGAGGACATAAACAGCGTATTGCTGTATTTCCCGTTTGCACCGATGACCTGCGCGGTACCGGTCTTTCCCGCAACGCTATAGCCCTTGACCGTCGCGGCGTCACCGGTCCCTTGCGATGACACGACCTTACGCAGCATCGAATCGACGTCGAGTGCGGTCCGTGTCGAGATGATCCGCTCGCCGACGGGATATGTAGCCGGCACTCCCCCGACGCTCTCGACCAGGTGCGGCGTCACCAGGCGCCCGCGGTTGGCGATAACCGAATAGGCACGCGCAATCTGCACCTGGGTCGCAGAAACGCCCTGACCGATCGGCACGTTGCCGATCGACACCCCGGACCATTGTGCGCCGTCGTACTCGGGGAAAAATCCTGTCGCCTCGCCGGGGTAATCGATGCCCGTGGCCCGGCCGAATCCGAACTTGGCGATCCAGTTGGTCAAGGCGGGAGCCCCGAGTCGCTGCGCGACCTCGACGGTGCCGATATTGCTTGAGCGCTCGAAAATCTGTGACACCGACCAGTCCGCAGTTCCGTGTGCCTCGGCGTCGTGGAGTGCCAGGTTGTAGATGTGCAGCACCCCCGGCACGACGAACTTCGTGCTCGGGGTCACCAGATGTTCTTGAATCGCCCCGGCCATCGTCACGATCTTGAAGATCGATCCCGGTTCGAACTGGTCGGTAGCCGATCGAAGCCGCGTCGCCGACTGACTCAGCGTCGAGCGGTCGTTGGGGTTGTACCCCGGCGAGGTCGCCATGGCGAGAATCGCGCCGGTTTGTGGCTGCATCACGATACCGCTGACCGCCTTGGCGCCAAACTGCGCGCGGGTGGAGGCAAGGATCCCTTCGAGGTTCGCCTGGATATCGGAGTCGATCGTCAGCTGGACGGTCTTTCCGGGTTTGGCAGGCGTGTCTTTGACGGTGCTGAGCGCCTGGCCCTGGGGATCCTGGTTTTCGACGACCAGCCCGGGTGTGCCCGTCAGCACCGAGTTGTATTGCTCCTCGAGGCCGGAGATGCCGCCGTTGGCACCGACCAGTCCGATGACCTGGGCACCCACCGTGCCGTCCGGCAGGTCGCGTACAAACGAATCCTGGACGCTGACGCCGCTGATGCCAAGATTGCGGATCGCGTTCCCAGCCTCCTGGGTCAAGCCCTGCGCCACGACCGAGTAGCCGCCCGACACGATCAACTTCGCCAGCACGGCGCTCTCGGTCATATGCAGCAGCGGTGCGAGCCGCATCGCCGCCCCCTGGGCGTCGGTGACCAGGTATGGCGTCGCGATCACGGTGTCGCTCAAGCGATCGAACGCCAACTCATAGCCGTTGCGATCTACCAGCGCGCCGCGCTGGGCGGGGAGCGCGATCGTCTTTTGCTGCTGACTGGCCGCGATCGCCGACAGCGTGCCCGAGTCGACGATGCCCAGCCACCCGGCGCGAAGAACCATCAGCAGCACGCCCGCCACCGCTGTGGCCGCGAGGATACGAATGCGGCGTGCCCCCTGGCGGCGCGTCAGAGGTGCGGGGCCTGATGTCCTTCGGGTACGACGGGCGGAGGATGATCGCTGCCGCGGTCCAGAGGCACCGGTCCCGGTGCGACGCGAACGCGGAGGCGGACGGCGGGCCACGGACCTACCGGGTCGGCGCCGGCGCGCGCAGGACGGTCACCTGAGCCGGAGTTTCTTGCTTCATGCCCAACGAGTGCGCCGCGGCGATGCGGACCTGCGCGTACTCCTGCTGCAACGAGGTGTTGAGGTTCGCGATCTCCGCCTGAGCTTCTGTGGAACGCTGAATCGTGAGGCTCGAGCGCGTCGAGAGTCGCAACGTCGCGACGTTGATCCAGACGATTCCACCGAGCATCAGCGCCAGCGCGGGAACCCACATCCATCGCACGAGGACCCGCGTGTTGCGCTGCGGGCGCGTCTTGGTGCCGGAGGACGGGCGGCGAGTAGGGCGCGGCTGCTGGACGGGGCGCGCGCGCGCCGGCGCGGCACTGCGGCGGGCCGGAGCCGCAGCACGTGCCCGGGCGCTCATTCTGCCTCCAGCTTGCGGACAGCCCGCAGCCGTGCGGAACGCGACCGCGGATTGCGATGCAGTTCGGGGGCGCTGGGCATCACGGCGCGGCCGTTCAGCAGCGCGCCCTCGGGGTGCCGACCGCAGCCGCAGACGGGCATCCCGGGCGGGCAAATGCAGCCCTGCGAGCGTGCACGCATGAAGCGCTTGACGGTGCGGTCCTCGAGAGAGTGGAAGCTGATGACCGCCAGCACACCGTTGACCGCGAGCAAGTCGAAGGCGGACTCCAGCGAGTGCGGGAGCAGTTCGAGTTCGGCATTGACCACAATCCGCAGTGCCTGAAAGACGCGCTTGGCGGGATGACCACCCGCAAACAACGCCCCCGCCGGAATGGCCGACCGCACGACCTCGACAAGATCGCCAGTGGTCGTTATCGGTGCCACGGCGCGGCGCTGGACGATCGCGCGCGCGATCTTGCGTGCGTAGCGCTCTTCACCGTACTCGCGGAACCAACGCGCCAAGTCGGCCTCCGAGGATTCAGCGACCAGCGTTGCCGCGGAGATCGGCTGGTCCGGATCCATCCGCATGTCGAGTGGCGCCTGGCGCGCGTAGGAGAAGCCGCGCTCGGGACGGTCGACCTGCATCGATGAGATCCCGAGATCCATCAGGATCGCGTCGGCGTGTAGCCCCTCGTCGACCAGATCGTCGAGCGCCACCGCAAAGTTCCGACGCTCAAAGCGGGTCTCGCACACCGCGTCGGCGGCGAAGGCATCGAAGAACGGGCGCACGTCAGGGTCTTGATCGATCGCCACGTACAAACCATGAGGACCGAGTTCCTCGGCGATGCGCTGCGCATGGCCACCGGCGCCGAAGGTGCAGTCCACGACAACCTGACCGGGCTGTGGACGCAGCAGTTCGAGGACCTCATCGCAGAGGACCGGCTCATGCGCAGTTTCGGGGTTACCCAACGCGATCGGCAAGACGCTTGGCACGGGCCGACACCCCCTCTCGACGAAGTGCTGCAAACCGATCCGAGAGACGGTCGCCATCCCAGACCTCCAAGTATTCACCGGCACCAACAACCTTCACACGCGAATCGAGTCCGGCGTGTTCACGCAACTCACCCGGCAGCAAAATGCGCCCCTGGCGGTCGAGGTCTTGCTCGAAGGCCCCCGCCGACAGGAACCTGCTCAGTTCCCGCCCCTCGTCGTCAAGAACGCTCATCGCCCCAAAGGTCCGCTCGATCAACCCGGCCCAGTCGCCGCGCGGCACCACGATCAAGCACTCGTCAATCCACCAGCCGACCACCGCGCCGCCGATAAACGGCTCGCGCAGTCGCGCCGGGATCGCCAATCGGAATCGGCTATCGAGGCTGCATTCGTGGGTCCCTGTGAGCAACCGGCGCTGCATGTGCCCCACCGTACCCCACATCTCCCCACATGACAACGCGATTTACCCCAAATAAGGCAACTTTCCCCCCCAGAACGCCCCCCCAGACAGGCGTGTGTACCCCCAGAACACACGTTCTGTCCGATGGGCGAACTAGTGTTCGGGCATGACTGCAACTCAGCACGCAACACACACCCCCCACCGGCACGCTGCGCGTCGGCTCGTCGTGGTTGGGAAGACCCACCGAGCACGTTTGCCGGTCTCGGGCACCCTGGGGCTCTTTGCCGCAGGGATGACGCCGGGTTTTCTGCTGGCCAGCATCGCCTCGGCCCAAGGCGGGGCCGGCATGGTGCATACGGAACTGATCCTCGCCGCAGCCTCCGCCATCGTCGCCGTTGCCGCCGGAACCAGGGCCCGCCATATCCAGCGACGACGCGAGCGGCACGTCCGCGCGCGCGCCACGGGGCGCCGGCCATCCCCAGCACATCTGGCCCAGCGTCGCGCCGCATAACTGCACCATGTGTTCGCGCGGCGAGCGCGCCTGAAACTCTTTGCAAAAGGCCTCAATCGTGGGCCCGCAATGCGCTACGGTCCAGGGAGTGCGTGTTCATCAGATTGCAACAGCGCGCCCGTGATCGCTGCAGCGATTGACGTGGGCACCAACACCACGCGGCTGTTGGTCGCCCGGGTCGAGTCGGGACAGATCGCTGCGCTGCGCACGGACAGGGTCATGACCGCACTCGGCACCGGGGTTGAACAAACCGGACGGATTACGAACGCCGGGCTTGATCTGGCCGAACAGACCATCACCACGATGGTGGATGACGCGCGGGCGCTCGGAGCCGAACGCATCGCCATCGCCTGCACCGCAGTCGGTCGCGACGCGACCAACACAGCCGAATTGCTCGCCCGCATCGCGACGGCGACCGGTATCGCCGCCCACGTGCTCTCGGGACAGCGGGAAGCCGAGTTGACATTCGCCGGACTCGTCGCGACCGGTGCGTCCGACCCCCTCGTCGCCGCCGATCTTGGTGGGGGATCGCTGGAAGTGATGGGTGGCATCGCGGGCCGATTGGCCTGGGCGACCTCGTTGCCGCTTGGCGTGCGCAAGCTGACCGAGCGGTACGGGATCACCGACCCACCGGCGGCCGAACACCGCGAGGAGATCACGGCGTTCGTTGTCGGGGCGATCGCGCCGATCGCCGCCTCCCATGCGGCCCACGCGATTCTGGTGACCGGTGGCTCTGCCACCGCCCTGGCACACGTGACCGGAACCACGCATCTCGATGCGGCCGCGCTCGCACGCGCCGCCGAACTCTTGAGCGAACATTGCGCCGACGAGCTGGCCGAGCCAACAGGCCTTGAACCGGCGCGTCTGCGCATGTGTTTTGCCGGTGTTGCGGTCCTCGACGGACTGCGGCGCGCCTTTGGCCTTGAAGCGCTTGACGTGTCAACTGCCGGACTGCGGGAAGGCCTGATTTTGGAGACGGTTCGATGAGTACGACCGGTGGCGACTATCTGCGGCACTGGGGGCTTGCCGAAGCGCCCTTTCTGATTGAGCCTGACCCCCGCTTTGCCTATGAGCGCAGCGACCACCGCGAGGCGCTGGCGCGCATGCTGTTCGGCCTCACCCAACTGGGCGGGCTGGTGCTCATCACCGGCGAGATCGGGTGCGGCAAGACAATGCTCGCCGAGACCCTGCGCGGGATGCTCTCCGGGGGCGGCTACCGCGTTGTGGCTGTGCCCAACCCGCCGCGCACAAGTGCCGCGCTCCTCGGCGCCCTGCTCGAGGCTTCGGGCGGGCCGGCGGCCGGCGGTTCGGCGGCGCGGCTGTCCGGACTCGTGCGCGAGCAAATAGCGGACGCCGTCGCGCATGGACAGCGCGTGGTGATCGCCATCGACGAAGCACAGCGTCTGGATGGGCGTGCCCTCGACGAGCTGCGGATGCTCACCAATCCCGGCTCGGGCGGGTCGGCGCCCGCGGTACTCCTCGGGCAGCCCGAGCTCAGTACCCGGGTGGGCCGCTATCCCCAGGTCGCCCAACGAATCGTCGTGCGTTATCACCTGCAACCCATGGGCGCGGAGGAAGTCGAGGCCTATATCGGCCACCGCACCCGCATCGCGGGCTCCCCGCGTCGGCTGTTTACGCGCCGTGCGACGGCGGCCGTCCATGGAGAGACCGGCGGCACGCCGCGACTGGTAAACCTGTTGTGCGCGAACGCACTGTTCGTCGGTGCGGCACGCGGAGAAGATCAGATCGGCGCCGACACGATCCGGGACCTCGCCGAAGATCGTCGTCGCTCCGAGCACCTCGCAGACCGGAGAGCACTATGAGCGAAGTCAGCTACCAGACCTTTCTGGCCGATACGGGTCTCGCCGGCTCGCCTGCGTACGTCGGATTGGCCTCGGACACGCTCCCAACCCGCCGCAAGGACGCCACCCGGAAGCTTCAGGTACGGATCTCGAAGCGCCAGGCCAAGTGGCTGGATCACGTCGAGGGGATCGCCGGCAAGGACATCGATGCCGACGCGATCGTCCGCGTGCTGATCGACCTCGGCAGCGAGCTCGACATCGACTGGGCGATGACCGCAAGCGCACCGGCGCTACGTGCCGCGGTGCGCGACGCGGTGCGGATCCGCCAGGCGCCTCTCCACAGCTGATGGCGCGCGCCTGGGAGGTCAACGGCTTATCCCCTCACGCGGGCTTTCGCACCGCGGCCGGGCGCATCGTGCTGACCAGATGGCGCGAGATGATCAGTTACCGTGATGGGACCGTTGTTGGCGACGACATCGAGGAGCTGCACGCGATGCGCGTCTCCTCGCGACGGCTGCGAGCGGCGATGGACGCTTTTGTCGACGTCTTCCCCGCACGGTCCTTTCGGCGCTACCTGCGCGAAGTCAAGCGGATTACCGACACGCTGGGAGATGCCCGCGACCTCGATGTCGCGATCGAGCACCTGACGATTCTGATCCCGGACCTCGAGCCCGACGATCGCCCCGGCATCGAGGGACTCATCGACCGATATGAAGAGCAGCGTCGCACCGAAGATGTTCGCATCCAGGCGTTGTTTACCCGACTCGAGGATGAGCGGTTCGGCGAGAGCTTCGAGTCCTGGGTAACCAAACACACCGGCGTCAAGGTCTCGCGTTTGCGGCCTGCGCCGCCCGGAGACAACTGATGGCCAAGCCACGCCCCGTGACAGGGATCAATCCCACGCGCCGGATGCGTCCCAACGCACGACGCATCCTGGCGACACGCATCGACGAGGTCTACGAGTACGACGGCTTGGTCGCGGACCCCGCCAAGATCACCGAACTACACAACATGCGGATCGCGTTCAAACGCCTGCGCTATCTGCTCGAGATCTTCGGGATCGCGTTCGACGAGGATCTGGATCCATATCTCGGGCAAGTCAAGGCGATGCAGGACCTGCTCGGAGACATCCACGACTGCGACGTCCAGGTGCCGATGCTCGAAGCCCATCTGGCATGGCTTGAGCAGCAGGAGGCGCTGAGCGTCGAACGCATGCTCTCGAGCACCCGGCGCGCCCGCCAGCCTGCAGACGAATCCGTCGCCCTCGAGCGCTTTCGCAGCCGCCTTGACGCCGCCCGCCGCACCGACGAACGCCCGGGTATTCACACACTGATCGCGGTGCGCCGGGCGCAGCGCATCGCGCTGTACACGCAGTTCACCAATGAATGGCGCCGCCTCAAGCACGATCACTTCCGCCAGAGGCTCGAAACCACACTCGGGCTCCATTAGGCCTGCCCGGATGAGTTCTCACTCCCCCTCCCTCGCCTTGATCGGGGACATCCACGCTCGCGCCAGCGCGCTGACGGCCGTCCTCGCGGCGATCCGCACGCGCGGCATCACGACGGGCGTCTGCACGGGCGACATCGTCATGCGCGGCCCGGCGCCGGGCCGCTGCATCGCCCTGTTGCGCGCGCTGGGATGGCCGTGCGTCGCGGGCAACACCGACCGCAAGGTTGTTGCCGGGAATCCGCGTTCGCCGGAACATCCGGCCTCGAGCCGCGTGGGCTCCCGCTCGTGGAGCTACCGATGCATCGACGCCGAGGATCTTGCCTGGCTCGACTCCTTGCCGCTGGTCGTACGCATGAGTTTCGGGGGTGCCCGCGTCGTGGTGACCCATGGCCACGCCGACACCGTCTCGGTGGCGATCAACGCCGATACGTCCAACCGCGATCTTGAGCGCCAACTGCGAGCCCTTGACGCCGACGTCCTGGTGGTCGGCCATACGCACGAGGCGATGGTGCGCCGCGTCCGCAACGGGCTGGTAGTCAACCCGGGCGCCGTCGGTGAGAGCCGTCAGCCAGACTGGCAGCCGCACTGGGCATGGCTCGAGACGACCCCGAAGGGCATCCGCGCACATCTGGAGATCGTCCGGAACGCGCTGGCACCGCAGCGGGACGACACCCCCGAGGACTAGCCACCGAGTCCGAGCCGATCCCCGACACGCAGCGCACGGCACATCCCTGCCGGTCCTTCAACGGTCGTGCGGGCCCCACGCGCGCCGACGACCCTCCACGGGGGGACAGGATCGACCACCCGCACGACAACCCCCTCGGCGTCGAGAAACGCGCAGGACATGGGCATTCCCATCCCCCAGGTATGCACCCACCCGCAGCGGGGTATCCACAGCAGCTCGTCGCCGTTGAGCTCCCGGGTCCCGAGTAGCCCGACGAGACGCGAGGCCCAGCGTTCGGCCACGTAGGCGCGTCTCGCGAACTCGGTGCCGTCATCGCGCACGACCGAGGCCGGAGTCCCGCACAGGCGATCGATCCGCGGAAGCGGGCCACGAGCATCACCGGACACCCGACGCCCCGCCCAGCGGACCGATCAGGGGGTCGGCGTGATGGCGCCCTGCAGCGCCGCCAGCGCCCGTGCGAACAGCAGTCCCATCGCATCTGCGGCATCGTCGGGCGTATTGCGGGGCCCCAGCGTCCGCATCCCGGCGGCCGCAAGGTCCACCGCACGGCTCACGATCTGCCAGCGATCAACCGGTGAAACTTGGCCGCCGCCCTCTGCCTGCAGCTCATCAAAGGCCTCTTTCTGGGCCCGCATGAGCTCTTTGAGCCGCTCTTTGAATTCATCGGCCGCGCCTTCGCCGAACGCGAAGGAGAACGGTCCGAAGTCGTCGTCGTCGTCGTTCATGACGCCCCCTAGATGATTGATTCCACGGCGATCGCCGTGGCGAAGGGGTTTTGTACAGAGAGGCCGAAGTCGGCGGTGCGAACCACACCGTCGACCTGGAGGCCACGATGGACGCCGACCTCGAC
>Ga0182030_10002598_pt1 | contig 38422 bp, 53 predicted proteins | sample 812S3MmetaG_FD_121299 | JGI IMG/M metagenome (GOLD analysis project Ga0182030, IMG submission 121299) | Permafrost microbial communities from Stordalen Mire, Sweden - 812S3M metaG (Illumina Assembly) | ecosystem: Environmental > Terrestrial > Soil > Wetlands > Permafrost | place: Sweden...
CCCAATTTATCCCGCATCTCTTTGGTCTCATATCCTTGCTTAGTCGTGAGTTTTCCAAGTTTCTCCAATTCCATGTAGAAATATTCTTTTCCACATTGAAGCGGACTAAACGTCACATTCCATTTCTTTCCCTTTTTGGTGGAAGCAGCAATATCTTCAACCACATATGAGTTAATAGGATAGATTTTCCTTAGTTTATTGATAATGCGGAGTTTTGAATTCCATCTTGCCTTGGTGGAAGGAGGCAATCCTCCACGAGTTCTATTGTATTTGTTCTTCCGACATGGAGTCGTTCTATTTCGTCTTGTTCTACGAGCATTCCTTTTTTGTTCCACCGCTTCCTTAACCCATGTCACCGCATCCGCTAAAATGTTGACATAAGTGTGTTTTGAGGACTTAACACAAACCGCTTCCCGTTTGCTTCCACTGTCCACCCCGCATGAAATATCTTGTTTGATGTTTCCCGTGGGTTGATTTAATCGCACACAAAATAGACCTAAATTCCAAAATGGGGTAGCCTTCTTGGACTTAATCCACTGTGCTGCTCTTGCCGGAGAAGTCGGCATCAGAGCATTTCGGTTTTGGTCTATTACTGGTACTTGCATTTTACATTCGGTTTAATTGCTGTAAGCAGTGCCGAAACACTTGTATGTGTCCCATCCACACTGACGAACATAGGAAAAGAGGACTTGGGAAGCATCCTCAATATATTTTGGATTACCACATCCAGTTCGTTCAGTTATTGATTGTGTAGTCAACGTTTTAACTTGTCTAAACATATTGGTTAATTATATTCTTTCAAGCCCCGACCCTTTAGGGTCGGGGGTTATTGACTTTCCATTACAACAATAGTTTACCACATTCATATAAAAAGTCAAATCTTTTTTTTGTTTACCTTGGGCTTGCCATACTCACATTCGTTACAAACGCATCTTGGCTCACCTGTCGGCACAATCCACGCTATGACCTTCCAATGGGATGTTCGGAGGTCATGGTAATCCATGTAAATCAGTTCCTTACCGCATTCGACACATTTTATCGTTAATTTTGTCATTGTCTATTGATACCATGTGATGGGCTATGTGTCAATAAAATTTGACATAACCCCGAAGTGATGTATATTGTCACTATGATTGACGTAAATAAAATCCGCAGCTTGGCTGTTATTGACAGCTTGAAGAAAACCCTTAACGAGTTTCTGACCTTTGATCGTGCCGAATTGCTGGCGGTCTATACCGCCGACCATTGTGGCGAAGAAGATTTGGATGCCGATATGGAAAGTGCCACCGAATTGCTCTCTAAACTTGATCATCGGTCCAAAAGCCTCGGGCGTCATTTGGCTAAGGGAGAAAAGACTGAGACACAATCGGAACGCCTCCCCGAACTTTCGGGCGACGATGAGAATATTTGAGGTTGTCTTCGTTGAGTTCGGGCACTAAACAACCTTCGTAAACACTTTTACTATTCAAATCATAATGAAACGACTTGTCGAAGATACCTTCTTTACGGACTCGATGTAGATACTTTCTCAAAGTATCTGCTGTTCCTCCTTCTTTAACCATATGTCCATCACCAAAGGTGCAAGCCAGAATGAAGTCTGACTTGGCAACCATTGCATTTCTTCCATGAAATCCACCCCGACAAGGTAATATCTCGGCACCATAGGACTTTGCTACTTGTATATCAGAAAGCCCATTTATCCCAGTCTTTTGTTGAAATACTTTATGATAATGATTGGCAGTCTTGCCAGGATTCTTGAAATCTTCGTCTGATCCATTATCAGCAAAACGGCCATCATCCCACTCACACGGAAGATACAATCGAAGGTTGGCGACTTTCTTATCCAAAAAGAGTCGGACTGCCACATGGTCAGCGTAAGCCGCACCACCAGAAACAATAGTTGATATAGGATAGTTGGTGTCATCAAGTTGTTTCTTTAACTCTTCAGCCACAAGGCACATAGCTTCAAAATGTTTGCGAGTCAATCTATTTGCATCCTCTTTCCTCCCCGCTGTTCCGATTATGGCCATGGTGATCTCCATATTAAAAGTGTATATTGAAAGACTTAGAAAGAATCTCTTTTTTACTTTTTTCCTTATTCAATCTAACCTGATACTTACCAAGTTTATTTGGTATTAAGTCGCCCAAGGTACGGCGAAGAACGATTGAACACTTTCTTGAACATACTCCTCGTTTCCTACGTATCGCTTCCTCAGTCAACATTTTCTTAGGTATGGGACAAAGACATACAAGACATACTATGTTTGGAGATACACTCATTATAGATTAACCTATCAATGATTTAAGCATCCACCCAAAGAGAATAGCCACCCACGGAATAATCATAGGAAGTAAAACCTTAGCCGCTTTTACTTCGGAAGATTCTTTTGGATCATTTACAGGCATTTTACGATCTGCCGTGAGAAACCGAATAAACATAAACAATCCAGCTGCTTGCATAATTCCTATGTTAATGTCGGGATGAAACACGGGCACTACAAACCATGTCCACAGTTTAACAAACGCATAGCCATAGGCAAACACTCCATAGAGCCACAGAAGGAATATCCCAAGGGTTACTAGGACAAATATTGTAAACTTATCGAGTTTCATATATTAAAAAGAAGCCAAGGATACACCATTGCGAGCAAGACGAGTGCGGGAGAAGGTCTTGAACTGTCCATCTGTCTTCGATAATGGCGATACGAGTTCATATCCTTTAACGTAGCGGGCATCAGCTTCGGTCACCCGAAGATAACGAAGCTTCATTTCACCCGTGGTAGAATCGGGGTACTCGAATTCAACAACTGGCATTTTATCGGAGGGAGTAGTAGGGGTTGTCATAATATCTACAAGTCTATCAAACTTCTCCCAAATGGTCAACTTTTTATAACACGGTCTTAGAGGTTCCCTCGCCATTACGTTCGGAGGGACTGTAGCGTTTAAGCAATAATTCGTTATTGTCTCTGGCTAATATTGATACCTCCGTTAAATCAATTTTTACCTTATAAATGTAGCCTTCGCAAGGACCGTAACAAGCACGAACTTGTTGAAAGTTCTTTAATTCTTCAACTCCTCTGGGTGTTAAATATACAGTAATTTTCATATTCTTATTTCCATTCTCCAATTCGGATCAACTCATTCTTGATTGCTGTCCAATCTGTTTCAGGTTCAAACCCCGCTCGGTCATCTAGTAGAACGCTAAAGTAGAACTTCTGGCTGAAATCACTTCTCGGGGTATTAAGAGCATGAGGATTTTCATTCACATATGTAAATGTTATATCATGATTCATTTCCAAACCAAGCAAAATCGACATCAGGCGTTCGATTGGAGTCGAGGTCCACAAAATCATTATTACATCCAATCGGTTGGATAAATGTTGAAGGACTTCTTTTGCATCAGGATAGAATTCCAGCTTGTCGGTCTTGTCATTAGAATCTTTTCCGCTCGGGATGATAGTCCCATGCAGATCAATGCACCAATAGGTCTCGGGCCAATGCTTAACCTTTTGCATTTCAAATGTGCGGGCAATGTTAAACAGATTCATGTATTTATTTCCTAACTGCCGCAGCCACAACACATTCACGCAACTGTTCAATCGGTTGGGAGGTTATCTTCTCGAACTCCTGCACCACGATTTCGCACTCGACTCCATCATCATTAAGATATACCATTGTTGCCATCCCGAACATAGGTCTAAACGAAACCATATGTTCAGCGATCCAATTTAAAATTTCAGAGTCAGTCATTATATGTTCCTTTCAAACGTTCAACTTCCTCTTTCACGTCTTCATAGGGAGGAACTTGAAATAGAGGATGCGGGGGCAAGGAACGATAATGAGTTACCTTGTGTTCCACTTGTTTACCATTGAGGACGACATACCACTTACCTTTATTTTCTATGCCAAGTGATATTCCACCATTAATAACATAACAAAGTTCTGGGCTGGAAACTAAAAAAGTTCTCGGACCCCGTATGGAGGAGGCCGGAGAAATTGGACGCAGTTCTCTTACTTCATGCCATTGAGTTGATGCATTCTCTCCCAAACTATAATGATACTTTTTCTCAAGTGCATCATATGATCTTGCCATTTCAATAATCATATTACGAGTTTCTTCCGAATCACAACTGATAGTATGAGTCTTACCGTCCTTCAGAATTATGTCTTGGCCCTTCGGGATAGGATATTGAACCACTTTGTATGGGTATCCCCGGTCAAAGGGGAATTGTTCATCATGCTCCGCTTGCTCTTCGGATGTCATTTTCACCCACGTATGGTAACCAATATCATTGATTAAGACATGTATAAACCAATTGAGAGTGGTAAGTGAGATGCCAGTTTCATTAGAAGAAATATATTTCTTCTGTGAAACGAACATCTTTTTAAGGCATGATTTCATATCTTGTAAGCTTGTAATTCAGCCAACTCTTCCTCATAGCCACCCGAAAGAATAGGTGTGCGGCACCACGTCCGAGGATCGAGATTGTGGTCATCCAGATGGAACGAGAGAGCATAACGCTCACGCTTCCATTGGTTGCGGCTGAATAGACGAAAGAATTTAGTGATGTCAGCAATCAAACGATTGTTATCATAATCCACTTCCCGCTTGATCGCTTTGTAAATCTCCACGGGCACATAGCGGTTTTTCACCACATAGCCCTCAATCATATCCAAGAGCCAATAAGGCATAAGATCGTCCTCGTCAGTCTGTTTATATTGGGCAGGACGCAATTCTGCTGTCGGCTGTTGATTATTAATTAATGCCATTTCCGGCAATCTACCAATGCCCTCGGGGCCATCACTTTCCACCCAATGAAGATACTCACGGATATAAACCTTAGACAGCCCAGCAATAGGAGCGACACAGCCCGAAGTGTCACCGTCCATTGTGGCATACCCTACCGCAGCCTCAGACCTATTGCTGGTGGTCAACAGCAATTGGTTTCTCATATTGGCAATCATCCATATACTTGGAGAACGAACACGGGCTTGAATGTTCTGAATGGTAAGATCATCATCATTCATATTCAAATCATTTCCCTTGATTTGTTTACCAATATTCAAATATGCCTTGAACACCGGGTCCACATCCAAAACCATATGTGGCACGCCTAAAGAAGCAGCGAGTTGAAATGCAGCGGTGCGTGTGACTTTACCACTGTTCTCGGTCGGCTGATAAGCGGTGGTTACAAGAGCCTTTATCAATGCGGTAATAGTCATGTCTTCAAAATAATCAAACACCGAATCAGCAATCAAATGAATTAGATGAGGGCAGAATTTTTCTACAAACTTTCGGTCACCAAGTTCTTTAATTCCAAGTTTAATACCTTGAACTACCGCATAGGTGACCAATGCTGAGTCGGCCCCACCGCTTAACGAGACAACAAATCCCTTGGTGTGCGACTTCCGCATATAATCCATTAGTGCAAGGCCGAGAGCACGAGTGCATTCCTCATGCTTAATGTATAGCCCTATTTCCCACGATTCAGTGAGCGGTCCTTCCATACTTTTTTCTGTTATTTTGGGGAACTCAAAATTAACGTGGCAGCATCCCTCGTTATATTTCTCCACGTCTGGTTGAAAACTTGCCGTGCGAACTTGAGCAGTCTTCGTGGTATGAACGTCTACGATGGCGGTGGTCAAAAGAACATTCTTATATGTAAACCGTTTACCTTCCGCAACCAATGTTCCACCTGACGCAATGAGAGTTCCACCATCGAAAATTATGCGGCCCGATTCGTTCCCCACGAGGTTTGCATAAATATAACTACAACCAAACGCACGAGACCCATCAATCACAAGATTTTTTCGCACGTTTAGTTTTCCGAATGAAAAATTAGAAGCACTTGGATTCAGGATGATGTCAATTCCTTTAGATGCAAGCACAATTCCCGGCCTGTTTGACACGAAGGAGTCCTCACAAATTTCATACCCCAATTTAATCCCGCCAATATTAAAGTGGGTGTCCCCAATAGGAAATTCGCCACCCAATTCGGGAATCGTAATTTGTTGGACAATACCTTGCGGCCAAGGCTTAAACCATCTGGATTCATAAAAAATTCCATCATTGGCTAAATGCATCTTGCAAGTGAAGCCAATAACCTGCTTATTAACAATCGTTGCCACGGCATTGTATAGTGTATTATTGAAGATGATGGGAAGACCGACACCGACGATGATATTATCGCAGTGCTCTGCGATTTGAGAAAGCATTCGTGCCGACCGACGAGGAACATCAAGACAAAAATGGTCATCCTCCATTCCATATGAAGAGCACGCCAATTCGGGAAGGCAAAGAATAGATACCTTCTGTGATTTTGCTTGGCGAATAGCGTCGAGAATATTGGTAGTATTCTCACTCCATTTGCGTGGCGTCTGATTTAATGCTGCCCCAGCAATTTTTATTAACTTCATACCCGTAATATAATTTATTTTTCGAGAAAGTCAAGGGATATTTTGTATCGTCCCATATGTCTTATCCGAAACAATATGATGGGCAGAATCCCATATTATCACTCGAATATTATACCCACATTTTATGGCACCTTTTATTTTTGCAAGAGTCTCCTTCTTTTTAGAATTCCATGTCCACACCGATTTGGTTTCCACAAGCGTATTCGAAGTCTTCAAATAACAATCGGGAAAATATCTGCGGGAAACATTGTGAACGTTATAAGTTATAATTGGTCTCCCACGTATTATAATATCGGAATCACATATTCCCGAAGATAATAAATAATCCAATGTCCACGGCTCATATCCCTGCGTTTTTTCTATCCTTCCATTCGGAAAAGTGTAATTTTTCCACAAAAATTGGTTGCTGCCATTTTGCCTCTCATTTCCACATTTGGGACATCCTCTACCAATTAAATGGTTATTTGGACGCTGTTGAAACTTACCGTGGGCAGGGCATATAATTGTTACATTCGTGCGTCCATTGCAGGCATAATCAACGTTGGAATAATCGTATTTGTTTCCATGACGGATATTAGCTTTGGCAATAAAGTCTTCATTGCTTAATCGCAATTTATTGGAAGTAAATTCATTAGCACATATAGGGCATCCTCGGCCAGTTAAATGTGAGGCGGGAGATTGTCGAAAAATTCCATGCGTTGGACACAATATATCAACTTCCAACTCGCTCTCGACATAGTTGGTCGCCGAATAGATATATTTATGCTTATGGCATTTAGTTGCCATTCGTATAAATTGGTCAGTCGTATAATGTTTGGATATACTTTGTTTTTTATATCCACATTTTGGGCAACCTCTTCCCATCAGATGTTTTTCGGGACTTTGATGGAATATCCCATGTAACTGGCATTTTACCCGCCCCGCTATTCTTGAAGAAATATAATCAAACTCGGAATAATCATACTTACCGCAATGCAATTTTATCGCTTTCCGCAGAAAGGCGTCTTTTCTCAGCCTGAGATTTTCGTTTTCGCTTGCGTTCCTTTCCGAGATGTTTATAATAAAATCGGGACTGTCTCCGACGATTTTGTTCTCGGAGGTCTTCAATGGTTTGGGCGTCGTTTCGCTTTGGCATAAGGTTTTACTCATACACCAATAAATAGTGTGTGAAAGTTCCTAACGTTATAAACTTTTACTTCGTTCTTTCAAAGTTTGAATTAGAACTTTAGAACTCTGCCGTCCTTCCAAATCCTGTCCAATGCGTTTTGGTTTACCGTAGTCCATTTCAATTAAACTTAAGAAATAGAAACTCGCAGGTGTGGATGTCCATCCACCAAGCGTGGAATAACCGCCGCTTGGATAGCCCGTGCAAACTAATTTGTCATTCCAACAATGAATCCGAAATGTTGCATATTCCGTGGTGCCAGACCAATATTTTTTACATATATCCAAGACATCTTGAGGAATGTCAGAAGGCCATCGGGGCTTTGGCTCAGGACGTTTAGATTGAAGTTCTTTGATTTGTGTCTTTAATGTCTCCATTTGAGGCTGGCGTTCTTTTCGCACTAATTCCTTGGCATCCCGACCCCGTTGATCATTGTCAACCCACGTCAACATTTCCAATTCACTTTTAAGTTGTCGAATGGTTTTCATACAATCTTCAATTCAGATTTGACTATCTTGACATCCTCAATGTTGCCCGTATGCTTGCCGTGGTCATCAGAGATTTTAACCACACCGATTGGACCTTGACCGAAGTCAGCCGTTTTAAGCTTGATTACCATATTCAACGGCTTGACTCCAACATCATTGGTAAAATGAGTCCCGATGCCTCCACAAGGCATTGCATATTGACGAAAATACTTATCAATAGCAATATATTTGTCAGTATCCAATCCATTACTGAATACCATACGCTTGTTACTCACCATGATTCCAAGTTTCTTGTAGTGAGCAAGCATGGTATTTCCCCATTCATATTCGTCTCCGCTGTCTTGACGGCAACCATCAAATAGCCGAGCGTCATAAGTATCAAAATCACGCCAGAATACATTACTGGTGAATGTATCTGTCAAAGCCACCCCGACATTGCCGTGGAAATGTTTTGCCCAATGTTTACGCCACATGAGATCAGCCATTCTAGGTCCATATAAAGCACTCATAGCCATGATGCATTCATGGGCATACGTACCCTGCGACAATACATCGTATTTCATCGCTAGATGAGGATTGCTCGTCCCGAGAAACCCTTTGGCATTTCGCATGATCCCGACAAGGGTATCTTGTACAGCATAGGAGAACCTCCGACGAGTGCCGAAATCAATCCAGTGGCACCCATCAGCTTCCAGCTTCTTCGCCTTGTCCACCATGCGTTGTTCCCAATCAAGACTCTTAGCTTGTCCCGTGAGACGGAAATACAATTCGGATACGATAGCCATCAATTTCACTTCCCAAAAGATGGTACGATACCAATATCCAGTCACCGTGATTTCAATTTCGTCGCCCAATTGGACAACGGTTACTTCCCGAGGGTCCAAATGATAGTGGCGCAGCCATTCGATGAATGTGGGACGATGATAGGAATGATGTGTCCGAAACCAATGGGCTTCGTTATCAGTCATTTCGAGGTGAGAAAGGAACCAAATTTGGTGCTCAAGTTCCTTGGCGAACCCTTTGGGGAATGCCACCTTACTGCGAAGGATGAACTTGTAGGTCACGATAGCATTCGGGAAATCGTGGAATACGACCGAAGCCATATTTATTTTATACAAATCGTCATCTAAACTTGATTTTATAATAGGTTCATCAATCATGGTTTTATAATAACACATTTCACTCGGGGTGTCAAGTGGATGTTTAATTAAAGGTCTTTCGGACTTCGGCAATCACATCGTTCATTCTATACCCAACTTCATCAAATAGTAATAAACTTGTCAAGATTAAATCGAATCGACATCGACGATAGAACCATTAGTTTCGTGCAAATGGTCGCTCTGTTGTTTTTTTGCAAATTGTTGTTGTCTCATTTTATCCAATCCCCTTTTAAGACTATCCTTGTCACGCATTCTCTTTTGCGCTTCAGACTCGCCGCTTTCTAATTAGCAGGCGGACGATATTTGTCAAGTATGATACATGGAATGGATTGACCGAAGAACCCATAAGTATCTTTTTTCACCTTTTCCAATTCAGAAATGTTTCCGCATGGATTTGGAACATTAAGAAACACTTCCAATTCGGGATCGACTTTATTGAGTCTCCGTAATAGGTCTTTGACTTTCATATTATTTTCTCTTGATCTGGTGGAAGCTATTACCGTTGATAAAGAATATACCATCCGAAGTCGAGAACAACTTCATAGTTGCATCGAATGGAGGATTGGGCAATGTCTCACATTGGGTTGCAGTAGCGAACAATTCGAGTTCACTATCACTCGACAAAAGAATACATAAACCATTATCCATCACCGTGAAGTTGATGGTATCATAAGCAATGTCATCCGTCTTACGAACATCGCATTGTGTAAAGTCCTTGTTATAGACGAGGATGAAACGGTCGAACTGACCCCTCTTTTCACCTACCACCACAACGATGTTCTTCTCTGCTTTGGCACCAACTATGCGGTATCCATCAATCTGTGGAATATGTTTACTAAAGCAGCTTCCGAGTTTGTATGGCAATGTCAGATACGTTTTACCAAGCAAGTCTTGAATTACACACCCATCATAGATGGTAGCTGAATTAACCGATAGGTTCTCAACTTCCTTGACACGATGAACCATTTTATTTCCGAATGCCGTGAAGCTATTCTCCACAAGTTTACCACGACTGATAGTGTAGAAGGCATTATTGCGGGCAAACATATTCGCACTTGTAGCCGTTCCTACAGCATCGGGCTTGGTCAATTCTTGAAACGTTATCTTGTTGTTAACGTCCTGTTGGGCAGTGATTAACGTTCCATCCGAAGCCGAAGCTAACAGAATGTGTTTGGCATTGTGATGTCCAATCTCCTTCTGATTAGCATATATGTGTGTTTTTGTTGCCACATAATACATTCCCATGATGTTGGCAATACACTGAATGGAATCACCATAAGCGGCGACTTCGCTAACCGACAACTTATCGGTTCCGGTGATAGTAATGACCTGAGTAGGAACGAGCAGAGGCACGCTACTGTCGGGCAGTGGAGGAATCCCACGTTCATTATTCAAGAACACCCGCTTGAAATAGTCCAAGTGGCGAGACGGAATGACTTTAAAGTTATTAACACTTGGAGGCACTCTCACTCCGGGGTGAAATACACTGACCCCATCATCAAATTGTTTCTGCTTATCTTTTGGCTTATAGTTGGGATGAGTCCCACGGAAGGGATGAATATTAACATACAATTGAAATGCGAGAATAGCCCATGAGAACCAATCCGATTCAATATCAGGATTGTAGTGCATGATTCCGGACTTATCAAAAGTAGTAACTCGGCGGTCTCTCACCGAATCCATAATCGCAGTAGCCTTGAAACTCGGAGTTGAATAACTATCCGTATCAATGAAGTATGGAGTAATTGTGGACTTAACGTCGGCAAGAACATTTAACTCATTCAAGTCCACCACAAGACATTGGGCAGCGTGAATGTCAGCAACAATAGTTTGCATCTCTTTCACTAGGTAGTTAATCATCTGAAAGCTGATGTTATTAGCATCCTTAAAGGTGCGGGTGAATAACTTAAGCAAAGGTTCCACGTTATCAACATACGTCGTGGTATATCCCAAAGGTTTTCCGCTTTGGGGATCATAAATAATGTCTTGCGGGATGATAACTTGGGCATTATGGATCAATGACAATTCTTGAAGCTTCTTAATCGGAAATTGCTTCTTATCTGGTTCATGATACAGCTTAAATGCTTTACCATTGTTTACGTATATCGCCCCCTCGCCGCCGCTCGCACGGTAGTTGGAAGGCTGCAATGTAACGATGTACTTCGTATTTCCAACTATAATTTTTGTGTTCATATCAGTAACAATCGGGTTGAACTTGTTTGCTCATGTTCGGAAGCCAAGGATTGGGAATATAGCACCACAGTTTATCGCCATATTGATAATGATCAGGTCCATCATGTTCTTTCCATAAATCATAGTCCGTATCCAAGTCTAACTCTTGTTGTGGGCTTTCCTCCCGTATAGGAAATCCAAATTCCTCATTCTGCGCCCACAGTTTTCCATTTGATCGCACCACTTCCAATACAACGGGGGTGTGTTCTCCAAAATTGGTAAACCAATAGAATCCAACCTTGGTTGGCAAATTCTTGGTGAATATTAGGACTGGGATATTACCTTCCAATGGTTTCATATTGTTTTAATAAGTTCATATTTCTGTCGAACATAGCACCACAACTTTGGCACATGTATCTATTGTATGGTTCGGAAAATAGTCCGTATTTATTACATTTCGGACAGAGTGTGCCAGCAATACAGTTAAGGTGTTCCCGACGCCTTACACAACTTCTCTTGGCGGCATCCCAAACTTCTCTTAACCATGCTGTTATACTCATACAAACCTTTCGTTGTCGTGAGGCCAGTTATTCAAATGATCTTCAGCCACCTTACGCCATTTCAACCCAATTTTGGTCTTCCACCATCTAGGACCAAAAGTAGCAAGCCATCCCCAAAAATTGTTAGCTCCGTCTCGAACATACCATTTCATCCATTCATCCCGTTCAGCCTTGGTCTTAAACTCCAAAGTTACTCTGCGGTCGGCCTGCTCTTTTTCAAGCAACTTATGTATCTTATACTTCTCGGGTGACTTAAGATTCAATGCCTTACGAACTTCTGCGGAACTATTACACCTACGAATATGTTTTAGGCTGGTATGCATGGCACATCTTTCTTAAGAGCAATACATGTTGAAATACATTTCTGCGAGCAATTAGTATTGCATTGGGTTAACTGATATTGCAATGCATTTTTGAGCACTGTCTCAAATGAATCATTGTAATACGAAAAATTGTCCTTATCCGAGCCATCGGGCAGAGGATGTGATTTCTCACCGCAATGACCAATAAGTCCTGGGAGGAAGTTAACCACTGTTATTTCTCCGCTCTGATGCCATTGACATAGGGTGTGGGGGAATCCCTTGACATAAACTTCTTGATACTTATCATTCTTAAGAATGTCGGCTCCTCGACCTTTCATATTTACCACCACAATTGGGAACTCCGCACCATAACCACGAAGCATTGCCTTATTACTTCGTAAAATTACCGAGCTTGCTATTTCAGAATAATCATTCAAAAAGAGTTGATTAATCTTCCTAAACTGCCGATGAAACATATCATGTCCTATGATGGCGTTCCAAAAGAACTTATGGTATTTCTTTTGCATTGCCTCGGGAACGGGACGGGAACCATTGGTATGTATTTCCACATTTACTCCCGTGAATAGCATCTTTATCTCTTCAAGTGAGGGTACTACATCCGTCCATAGATATGGATTCAGCGTAGGTTCTCCTCCACTTAGACCTATGACTGAGGGAGCACTATTCTGTGTTTTCAACCACTTGATGAACTTCATCCCGTAGGCAATTTCATCTTTGGTCATGTGCTTGCCATAAGGTCCGGCACTATGAAGACAATGGTCACAGCGGAAATTGCATTGCCAAGTCAGATAGAAATTAATAGCGATTCTCATACAAAAATTGATGCTACCGAAATATCATCCGAATGTGTAATGCCTTCTTTCAAGCACTTGCGTTTAAATGCTGCAATACGCCTCTGAACGAACTCACCTTCGAAATTCTTGAACCCCGTGAATTCATCAACTAGATCGGTCCACGGAATAGGTTCGTTATCAGACTTACGAAAGCTATTGATTCCATCCGAGATAACAGCAATCACGTCGCCTTCACTCACATCACATTTTAACACATATGGAGTAAGAGGTTTCTCACTTACTTGGATAGTCTTGCCATAGTTGGTGCAAGCAATTTGTTTAACATTATCTTCCCACGCCTTATAAGCGTAATAGCGATCAGCATGAAGTTGATAAGATAAATAATCTGGCGCACCACTTGTCAAACTGATATGCACCGTATTAACACTGCTTTGTGTCCTATGAACAAGCACACCGTCACCATACATAAAGGCAATGAGTTTCTTATCATTAGTCACCCTAGCCACCAACAAAGTGCAATCCAAGGCGTTGGGATGCAATGTAGGGAGAATTTCAAATATTCGCTTGGCATTAAAAATAACTTTGGTTCCAAACACATTAGCATCATCAGATATGGCAGAATCATCCCCATCCATAAGAACAATATTCTCGGCAGACTTGGCTAATATACGTGCTCCAAAATCAACGTCGGAACTTGCCGAGCATCCATCACAGACAATAGCAAGACCATTTTTGGACTGTGGATTGCTCCATGCTAAGGCATAATCTTCACAACTAATGTGATCTTTACCGATTAAATAAGTGCTATTTGCGTTCATATGATACTTCCCATCCTGCTTTGCGGAATATAGGTTCAAAGTTCATCCATCCATTTTCAAAGACCGTATCCATCTTGACTTTCGGATTAATTTTTCGGATTTCTTTTACTACTTCTTTTTGCAACAGTATTGCATGCCCATCATGATATTTTTTCACTAACAAATTGTTAACTGCCTCGATGATATAATCAGGTATGGCTTGTTGTGATTTTTTAGAAACCGATGTGGGTGATAATGGTTTCATATATTAATATTCTCTGTCTTTAGGTATGACTGGAGGCCATTGAATCACTAGTTCCTCCCGACATTCGGGGCATTCAACATAATGATATGGATGCCCGGAGACATCATCTGTATCACGTTTAACGTCATAATCATCATATTCAAACACACACGCACACCGACCGCATGTTAGCTTGAATGAATGACGAATTCCATGTACAATGATTTTCATATATTAATAAAATTTGGGATGGTCGATTACTTCTTTCTGAATCGTTGTTGTCCATTGAGCCACACCACAAATGGAACAAGTGCGTTTCCACTGCTTGGGAGTCCTCGGTTCAACGTAACAATCACATTGATGGTCTACTCCACCAGGAATTTTGTATCCCGGTTGATAGAGATCGTCACTCACGGGCACGCTCCATTTGTGGGAACAATTGTTTATAATATCCGCCAACTGATAGCGTTGAGCGTCAAGCTGTCTCTCCAATTCAGTAATGTTATTTCGTAATGTTTCAACTAGGCTTGGCATATGGTAACTCCTTCAATAGTTTAAGTTTCTTGGCAAGATACCACATTCCACCTTGGGAAGCGGGTCTTATGATCTTTGTGAAATTCTTTATACTTACTTTGCACCACACACGACCTTCTTTCTTGAGGTGGGGTGCTTTCGGAGTTGAGCAACAATGCCATCCGGGCCTAAAGGCATAACCCTTTGTTAAATGGGCTTCCGCAGGCAACCACACATTGGGTGGTATCACTTGGGTCCGATTAATAAACAATGGTCCAAGTGTAGAATCCTTGCGCTTATGAAATAGCTTGTATGCTATCATGATTGAGTTCGTCGGCAACTTCCATTGCAATACGAATAAGTTTATTCCATACAGTTGTATTCACAGAATTTTGACATGGACCTCCACAATGAGAGATTAATAATTTATTTTTGTCAAACCATCCATAGTGTAATTGTGCGTCATAAAATCCCTTTCCGTTTAGATTAATAACGGAAATCTCAAATGAGTTTTCATTTGGCCCACCATGTATCTGAACTGTCCACGTCTGCATAACTTATTAATAGTAGGAGGAGAGTCGCCCGATGCGACTCTCCCCGGGTATTGGTCGTTAAAACTTAAACTGACTCGTAGACAAGGGAGTGCTGGCTTTGCCACTGCCGAGTGCCGAGGAAGTAGAACTAATAGAATTGGAAACGAATGCTGCCAATTTTGCAATTTTTCCGGGTGTGGCTGTTCCAATTGATATATAACAGTCGAACCCACCTTCATCCTTGACAGTTTGGAGATAGGTATTCAGATTAACATCGTCGTTTGTAACACCCACAAGGATCGTGAGCAAACTTTCAAGGTTCTCCGAGCGACGAACCGCCAAGAGTGATTTCTTGATGACCGCCGAGTCAAGGGCGATGTCACCGCTGTTGATGCTACCAGCACAGTTTTCACCATCGGTAATGACAACCACGATTCCGTTGACCAAGAAGTCTTGGCTCGTCAACTGTTTGCCATAGGTGCCCGTGGCTTGAATGGCGTCATCACACGCATCAAACAATGCCGTGCTTCCACCGAGTTGAAGAATGTTATCATAATCCTTGTCTTGGATGGAAGAAAACAGTTTGAACCCGTGCAACTCAAGCACCGAGGATGAGAACTGAACAACCCGGAGAAGAAGGTTATCACGGCGGGGCGATTTATCGCACGCCTTGGCAACGGTCTTCAATGCGGTTTCCAATTGGGCGGCGAAGCCCATTACGGAGCTACTCGTGTCCACCACAATGGTAACGAGTGTGTATTCAGCAGCACCAAGATCATTGATCTTGGTTGCACTGAATTTATATCCGCTCCCAGCGTTAAGATTTTCGAGGTTTTTACTTAGTAATGACATAATATTTATCCTTTATTTTATTTGGTTAATTGATTTTTACCAATCTTTTGTGTTGGTGACTTTCATTCCCTTCTTGACCATTTCCTTCACGAAGTCCTGTCCCAATTTCTCGAATCCGCCCACGTTGCTGGTCGTGTCTTCGAGGAGCGTGAACTTTTGAACTTGGTCGATGCCGAATTGTGCAGCAATATCTCGGATTGATGACGCCACACAATGGCTTAATGCTTCACCCGTGATGAGGATTTCGTCGGCGTCAGTGAGCGTGTCAATGAGGGCAGTGTTCAATTTTGTGCTCGGATCATCATCGTCTGGCACATCGGCTTGGACAGCCGAGTAGTGTTCGGTAAACAAATTTGAACCCTTGGCGATGAAGCTCACCCGATTGAAGTCCGCTTCCCACTCATAGAGTGCCTTTGCTACGTCTGAAACTATTGCATGTCCCCAACTTCCGATGAGACAGTGCGGTGGCCATATGCAGAGGACGTAACGCCCGTTCTTCTTGAGCGTCTCGACGTAGGCTTGGGCACGACTTTGCCACGACGGATTGTAGGCACGCCACACACCGTTCTTTACGTCATCCTCGGTAATGAGGGTAAACGGATTGGGGTGCTCGCCTTTGGAGTTCGTCCAAAAAGCAGGGTGAGCGATATGCACCAATTGGTGACTATCAATCGTGCAGTGAATTTCTGACAATCGGGACTTGTTTTTCGTGATGAATTTCGCAAGCCGAACCATATCTTGGTCTGCTCCAGCGACTACCAATGCGCCTTTTTCTCCACCTGTTCCAAGGGGAATACAAAAATCATTTTGGCAATCAATTACGATTAAATGTGTTTTTCTTGTGCTCATAGCTATTTATTGTTGTATGTTAACTAACTCCGAACTTGATTTCATTCGTCAGAATTACCAAACGCTTGGTATTACTGATTGTGCGAAAAAACTTTGTCGCTCTCGCAGTGCTATTACAAGTAATGCTAAGACAATGGGCCTTCGTCTTACTCATGAGCATCGCTCCAACATTATGAAACGCAAATTGGACAAACCGTTTGATAAACGGAATGTTAATCCATCCGCCTTTATTATAGCCGATCAAATCACGCCGGTCAATGCCTATCTTCTTGGATTTATTTGGGCCGATGGACATGTTTCTTTTAAGAATCATACATGTGGAATCGAAGCTCGCTTTGTTACCGATGATGCTCCCGATATTCTTCCATTGTTTCAGAAGACTGGAAAATGGAATAGATATACACAGACTCCGTCGGGATGTCGGGAATGCACAATTGTTAAAACAAATAATCGTCCATTTGCTGAATTTCTGAATGGCATGGATTATATTACCAAATCTAACGCTCCAGCAACAAAAATTCTCAATTTTATTCCCGAACAATTGCGACGTTATTGGTGGCTTGGATGTTTGGATGGAGACGGATGCTTTTCGATGGGGAAACGAGGACAAGAGATTGGACTTCATTCTTCTTATGCACAAAATTGGACTCATTTCGATGAACTCGAAAAGCAACTCGGAATAACCCATTATTTCGAGCGACGAATTGCAAAACGAGGAAAATCGTCGGCAATCCGAATTGTTAAAAAAGAAAGTTGTTCCAAGTTTATTCATTATCTATATTCCAATGGTTACGAGTTTGGGCTGCACCGCAAATTTGATAAAGCAATGGAAATGCTTCGACGTTGTGAGAGCACCCACATTATCTGTCCTCATTGTAATGGGGACATCTATATCAAATCTACTGATAATGTGGTTTGTTCTCATTGTAATAAGGATGTCAAAATCAATAATTTTGTGAAATCACGAATTAAGGCAACCGTAATATCTCGCCTTTGAAGTAGTCGTTCAATTTCAAGAGTAGAGGACGATGTGATGGCACAACATCCGCTTCGGTTAATTCTCCAAATTTTTTCCATCCCACCCACTCGATGTCATCCGAGGCAACGGGAGTTCCACCTTGATAACGCATGAGGTAGAATAATGTCATTATTTTATCACGTTCACGACGATAGCGCCAGTCATCAATTACACAACTCCCTATGTAGGCTTCCACAGTGAGATCAAGTTGCGTTTCTTCCTTGCCTTCTCGCACGCAGGTATCTTCCGCACACTTATCTTTATCCACGTCAGTAAATCCACCGACGAAGCGGATAAGATCATCCGTACGCTTCTTGGCCATCAAGTAACGACGATTGTCATAGTCCATAATGGCGAGGTCTACTGTGGCCTTGAAAGATGGATATTGATTCTGAACTGCCCATGCTACACCTTCACGAAAATCATGGGTTGATTTGGCCTTGATACCAATACGTTTACGAATCTCACTTGCCGAAATGAATTTGCTCGGGATTAATTCGATGGTGGGATAATTACCAATGTAACCATTGATAAAACTATCCCTGCTGCCATAAAGAACAACTTTAAGCCCCGGCCCAACGGCTTTGGCAATTTGTTTATCAAGATTCTTACTCCAAATTTCATTATTACCCACGTCGTCAATATAAAGCAATTCAACGTCAGGGTAGGAGGCTTCAATCATGGCTTTGCGAATGGCGAAGTCATATGGATTGTTAACTGTGCATTTGAGGGGGGAGAGACCAAGGAATATTAACACTCGGGGGTGAGCGTTGGTTGCGAGGTCGAGGATTTCTTTGTGCCCTTCATGAATGAAAGGTGTTTGGAATCTCGCAATGATGACGCCAACTTCGGCATTATTATCTGTAGTCTTCATTTGTCTTAAACCTAATCTTGTATCTTGGTTTACTACCACGGTGCAATCGTCATATCTTAAATCTCGGATTGGCCGGGCCGGTATCCGGCAGCATCCGGCAGCCGGTTTATTGCCGGATGTTGCCGCATTGTGCCGGATACCACCGAAAGTGTATCACATACACTATTTCATGTCAAGTATTTTTCACTTTCATAATCAGATGGCGACTTTAGACGAATCAAAGTATCGGGTATCCGTGTTCCCCCGAACGAGTTAATGCTTTTTATATCACTTACTCCGAAAATAATAGCTGTCCCGTTGGAATCGAAATTTACCATCAATTCCTTGTTCGGGTCTCGAAAGAAAAACACATGCCCCACCATCGAATCACTTTGTTTACCATAGAAGTGGCGGATAAGTGTGACGAGTTGTCCCACGGGCACCGCCTTAAGTTGTTCTTCAATGGTCATTTGTGAGTAAATATGTCGGTCATACAATAACAATATAGCACACCCCTATAAAAAGTCAAGCACTAGATTATCACGGGTTGATTATATTCTCGCATGAGGTCGGAGCAAAGCCCCACCTTGTAGTCTGCATAAGCTACTGTGCGCTTTTGACGGTATAGTTTTACGAATGATGGGTCTTTGCTCCGATACTCATCGTAATAGACAATGCCATTGGTTAACCTATACTTTTCAGAGTCGGGAATAGTAAAGCTTTCCCATATGATCTGCTTTGGAGAGAATTCCACGTAGGGACCACGCTTGCCAATAATCACACGTAAGTATCCGTTAGCCAATAAGAGTTCGCCTTGGGAGAAGAACTTCAAATCGGCTCCGTGTTCGATGTTAATCAATAACCGATCACTTACGCTTTTCATAAATTAAAAAGGCGAGAGTCCACCCGAAGGACTCTCGTGAACGCTAATAAACGATGACTATTCTTCTTGTGAAGATGTTAATTACGACCATAACCTTCGACATATCCACGAATGTAGTCGGCATGAGCCTCACTGTCCGAGCCATTCACATCATCCGCTAGATACTTGGGGTTATGAACGTTGAGGAATAAATCATAAGTGCCATCACGTTTTCCATCATCAAGACCATTGTTATAAGCCTCGCTATGGTCATTGGATGGGACCGTTATCACGGGCACAGACGACTTGACGTGAGACAAGGGAGCCTGCGGAGTGGTGAGTGGAACGATAGGATGAATTCCACAATTACCCGACAACGGAGGTTCAACCGGGTCTTCCGTTACACAAACACAGTCGCCCACGGGCTGACCACAATGTTCGCATTCTTCCTCTTCTTCACAAGAGCAATCGCCCTCGGGTCCACCACAAATGTGACAGATGTCATTCTCCCCGTCATCCTTAGAGTCAAACTCCGTGGTGAAGGTATCGGGCATTGGACCGGAATATTCACTGACAACAGTGTATTTGCAACAACGAAGTTTTTGACAACTACAATCATCAGGCACCGAGACAACATCGGCGGGATCAACTTCAACCAAGACGACACGGCATCCCCATCCCTTAGCATATTCCAAACTTCCAACATGCAAACCAGTCGAACATCCCATACGGAAATCATCGTCCACCGAAGAACGATCAACTTCAATTGTGGCACCGACCGTGTTCAAAATACGACCACGATCATTCACATCACCTTGAACAACAACCGTTTCAGTGTTTCCCCAAATGGACCAAAAATTGTCATCCACGCCCTTGTAAGCGATGAAAGTGCCACGTTCAGTCAAGGGCATCCCCTTGTGTTCCAAAAAGTTATACATTTCCTTGATGGCACGAGCAGATGTGTTCTTCATTTTGCGAGCGATATAATTGGCGATAGGCTTGAAAGGAAGATTATCCCGCATGAAAGACATAAGACGTTCGGCATCAACCGTATGAAGAGGGCGTGCATTATAAGTCACCCCAAGTCCATTGACCGAGAGAGCACCGACTGTGTAAGTTTCGACCGCAGTCTTCATGTCCATTGTGGACAATAGTTCATCGGTAGGACCAACAAACTCACCGTTGGCGTAGGAAATACGTGAGAAAATTTCAGTAATGGCAGTCCACTTTGGATGGTCGGCACGGGCGGTTTTGATTATCCCCGTGTCATCCACCACCGTAATGGTATCAAGGGTGCGTGAGATTATTTTAATCATAGTGGTATTATAGTTCAAGTTTAGGTTTTGTCAAGGGACTATTTTTATGCGGCAATCAATTCGGTCTGCACTTCTACAGGTTTAGGGGTAGTATCCCGAGTCAAATCAACATACAAATCCATTGCATTGATATAGTCCGCAATTTTCTTGACCGAGACATCATCACTGTCGTATTTCAGGGATTCCCACGGAAGATAAGGATACGAAGATCGGACTGCAAACTCAGCAGAATTGAAGTCAATCGTTCCTTTATGGTCTCCGAGCAGAAGCTTCCACATACCAATCGTGGAGAAAGCGTTTTTAACCTTGATGTGGGCATCATAATCACATCCACTCACGGTCGAGATAAGTTTAAGAATAGGACTATTCTTTTCAATAATCAGCGGAGCCAGTTTTTTGGCGGTCTCTTCGGAGATAGTCGTAGTAGACTCATACGCACCCGCATCCACGAGAGAGTCCACACTCATAGACAGATTGGGCAAAGAGTCTTCGATGGTCTTCCATAGAGGAATCCAATCGCCCGAGGCAGTTGCCTCCTTAAACCATTTGGCGGTGGCGATTTTTTCGGTAATGATGTAAATACGATCAATATCAATATCTAGTTCGTCACATACGATCTTAATATCATTAATGACATCAATAGCAGCGAAAATAGAATGTTCCCGTCCATTGATGCGTTCACTGCGGTGATGGTGACGACCCCAACCATAATAGGCAGCAGTGACATAATACCCGCCGTCTTCAATCTCCTGCACCGGCACTTCAGATTTCTCAACTTCACCTGATTCGAGATCGAGATACTTCATGGGGCGAACGCCATTACCACCGCCACCGTAGTTACGAGTGACTTTATTAGTATTATTCCACGTCTTTGCCTCGGGCAACACTTCCGACAACTTAATCACCGGAACACTTGCGAAGTTATACTCCTTGTAAAAGCGGTCTTTGAGTTGATCGGTTCCGAAATTCAGAACATGCACCGTGAAATATTCCTTGGTAAGAATCAAATACCGAGCGACCATCTGTTGTCCAGTCTTACGTCCCGTGTCATTGAGCACCACTGCCACCTTAGCCGAGGCAACAATTTTATTGCTTTTCTCTTCTGTGCAACGATGGGCTTTGACCCGGGATTTTTTCTTGCGGTAAGAAATCATGACGGGAGCCACAGGTTCATGAGAATCATCCCATATGTGGTCGGTGTCGGAATTATCAAACCGATTGATGTCAGTAAACGAGGGACCATTCAGAACTATACCTTTCCACGTAAAAGTATTTTCAAATGTCTGTTCCAGCTTCGCTAGATTACCATCTAGAATTTTGATCTTCTCGGTCACATCAGCATTTTCATTCTTTTCTACTTCGATAATGCCCGTGCCAAAAATGGCATTATACATGATCTTGGCATCCCAAATGGTGGGGAGGCTGACAAACTTCTCTTGGATGGAGTCTTGAATTTTAGTGAATATTTCCGTGATGCGAGACGAGAGGGCAGTGAAGGTTTTGTCAGTATATTCAAGCTGTTCCCGAGAGTCTCCGAAGTTAATTTCCCCCATCTTGAAATAAAGCATCACATCGTTAGCCTTAATCAACTCAAATAGAGCACGGGTCTTGGAGTCGAGAGACATTTTGTGATACAAAACATTCCAATCAATTTGATACGGAACATATCCCATGTAAGCAGTTCCACGAGCAGAATCAGTAACGGGACGCACTTCCCATCCTTCGCCTTTGAGAGTAGCGGGAGTGCTGCGATAGGCGGCGAGACTGGCGGCATCCTCTTCACTGAGGTTCTTAATGGTAGGCATCGTCGGCCAATGGCGATAGAAATCCATCGCCTCACGATGATAAGTATATTGTGCATTCTGCCGAATAGGAACACAGATTTCAATACCGTTGGGTTCTGTGGACGCTTCTTGGCAAAGACGAATGGACGAATGAAGCTTGGTGGAATCTCCCTTGATGGCTTGATAAACGGTCTTTGTGCCATTGATCCACGAGGTTACGGTGAAACTGTCGGCGTCAGCAAATCCAGCCTTGCAACCGTAACCTAAGACACCATTAAACTCGTTGCTGTTACGTTTGGTGGATTCACCAAAGACGCAATAAACATTCTTAATCTCTTCCTCAGTCAAGCCGGTGCCGAAGTCCCGAATTCGGAGGTTTAAGTCTTCCAGAGTTGGCAAGCTGACTTGAATATCAGAAATGGGTTTGCCTACCATGATATGAGCATCGGCGGCATTAGTGCTGTATTCACGTATCACCGCCAACTGTTTGCGGGAATACATCTTGTCGGAGAGGGACATCAAGATTCGGGCTTGAGTTGCATCCGTTATGCGGAAGTTGCTGACAGGAGCGGATTCACCAAGAGTGTCAACCTTTTGCAATATTTCGTTCGGGATCATAGCGTTTTATGTTAGCGTTTTGTTGAATGGATTCGGGTCGTTCAACTATACAATATTATAGCACACCGTTACTCTTTGTCAAGTGGAGGCTGTTCATTCGTCAGTTCTTGATATATTCCCCAATTTATTTTATAACTGATAAAATTCCAAACAGCCAGAAATGCATCAAAAATGGCTACAACCCAATGCCCCCCGCTCAATGTCAGCACTGTCAATACTATCATGAGAACGCACGCAATAGCATTCCACCATGCTATGGTAAAACGATCTTGAGCATTTGGATTGAATAAAAGTCTCTTAATATTCATGCCTACAATATAACACAATCGGTGAATTTGTCAAGCACGAGGCTGTTCATTTCTCCACTCATAATAGACTTGGAATGCCACGAAGGCAGAAAGAGCATTCCATACTGTCATCATTCCGTTATATGCCCCTGCAATCGGTTGCCCCACATGGAATAAGTATATAGTTGTAATGAGTGTAATAAAAGACATAGCCACAGATACACATCCCCAGAATAGACGGTCTTTAGGTGAGGGGTGGAACAAGAATCGAAGCCACGTTTTCATCCCTTAAAAGTCAGTAAAGCCATGTAATTGATGAATAGATGCATAAGGTTATCAACGATTATGTATAACCACACCGTCAGAAATTGTGGTCGTATCTTGTCAGTATTGCTGTATCCCCATTCATCTCCAGTATGATCGAAGAATCCAGTCTGATTAGAACTGGCCCAAGTCGCTCGCCATGATTTTGGATTGAGTATCCATTCACGAGCGAACAGTAAGTATTTGGGAATGGAATATCGGTCAATTAGAAAATGAGTTACTCCAATGAGAATCAATGCTTTCCAATGGAGCGTCAAGATGAGAAAGCACGCCGTATAAAGAAAAGCATGAAAGATGGCGGGGGCATTCTTTTTGCTTTTGTTAATCGCTTGATATGATGCTTGGCCAAAAAAGAAATCGGCAAACCCATGTACTAGTAATTGTGTCATAGCAAAAACACTATATCATAGAGAATAATGAATGTCAAGACTTGTTCAAATGAATCTGTTTCGGTGGGCCATTAACTTCTGGAAGGTGATCTTTATTAGCATCCATCACATCTTGAACAATCTTCTGTAACTCCTTGTCGATATACTCGGGAGTGTTCCACTTGGAATTACCATGACATGGGCAGCGGCAAACGGAGCCACCGTATTCTCCATTGGAACAACCCCGAGATAATTCACAGTGCCCGTGGTCGCCGTTCTCACACGCCTTGCATAGATGTAGCCAAACCATGTACTTATGAGGGTTCGTCCGATTTTTATCTTTATTATGCCCAAGGTCCGCCATTAGTATAGTGAACAGATTTCACCTGATATTCCAAAGCATCCATACGTTCCCGCATAGTGCGAAGGAAGGCAATGTCAGGCTTATTTTCTAGTTCTTCAATACGACCTTGCATTTTTTCAATGGTATCGCACAGACTCGTAACAGCATCGCCCAATTTCATTATGGCTTCCGAGTTTTTCATATTGGCATGGGCCACAGTTTCAATTGCTATGTTTGTCATATTATCCTTGGTAATTGCAGATATACAAATCTAATGGAGAATCAAAAAACACACATTCAATGATTGCCCGAACAACGGGCCACTGACCCCCGCCCAAGACACAGCCCATATTCTTAGGCAGTCCAAGCGTTTGCAATCCGTTTTCCCGAGCATGTTTTTGAATTAATCTTAATCCATTATCAACGGCATCATATAGAGTTTGTTTGTGCTCGACTCCCATATCATATTGAGAATACATATTGTAAATATGAAAATTGGATGGAAGCACTGCTACCGAAAATGTCCCGAGTTTATTTCGATCACCTTTAATTGTTTTACAATCTGCTTCATATGCTTCTGGAAATTTAGATTTGATGCGAGCGGCTATACCCGCCCCCTGACAACAAAAACAATTTGCCTGATGAATTATTCCATCAAGGGGATATTCAAGTAAATTCACGTTAATTTCATGTATCATATGGTGTATTTAAAAATGCATAATGCGTAATTTTGCTCAACCGAATGTCGTTTTCAGAATAAATGCGATGTACCGAGCAAATATGGACTTCTCCATTAATAATGTCAGCAGTAATGACTTCGGGTTGGATGCGAGAGCATAGCTTTACCTGTGTCACATATAACAATAGAGATTGATTCTCCATTTCAGGAGTAATCTTTAATTCATCGTATGGCTTCCATTCAATCATAATTTTATTTTGCTTCCCCATCGTTTTGAAACGATGTTGAACTTCTCTACTATAGCAGATTCCATATCAATGTCAAGCTCGTGACACAACAGGCTCAGATACGTAACAATGTCAGCTACTTCGTGAGCCAACCACTTCTTTGGGATTTTATCACCCCGACGACGTTTCTTGAGGTAATTGGCGAGTTCACCATATTCTCCTCCAAGAGCACAACACCATTCCATCGGTGTCCAATCGGAAGAATGTTTAACATCAATTTTACTACGTTTCACATTCATTTCGTGAAAATGTTTAAAAGTTAAAGGTAGTTTATTCTTTTTCATAAATTTATTAATCAACATATTTCCATCGGAAATTTTTACACATATTATTTTTACTACGACATATTCGATCAATCATTCGGTCATTAAGTCCATATGCAATTGATGCACTAACCGCCGAATCCCATGTTTTAATTAAAATATTATTCAAATCATATTGTTCCACTTGTTTTGAGCGATCATGTTTCGACGTATTAAAAAAGTTTAGAAATTCCATATACTTTTCGTATTTTCTAGCCATATAAAATTGAGCATCTTCGTATATCCATCGCATCACTTTCAAAATTTGTGGATTTCCTCTAACTCTCAAAATGTAAGCATTAATCCGTTTATTTTTCATTTGTTTGCATACACTATTTACACGCAATAAATCATAAAAAATATGTTGAACTTTAATGCAGAATTCTTGCGTTCCACACAAGGTAAATTCGGATTCCTTCATATTTTTGCGAGAGATATGAAGACATCCGTCCCCCTCAAAATATCCTCGCAGAAAATGATTAATCATATCTTCACTCACTTGGGATTTACCCGGGAATTGTAAAGTTAAACTTTTCCGTTGGACGACACCGAGGCGTGTTAAATTAGCCGACAGTTGCGGGTTCGTTATCCCAAGACTGTATTGAGCCTTACCATTATATTGTTTGTTCTTACCACACTTAGACGGAGGACTATAATACAAAGTCTTGTTCGACCCGAGAGTGTGCTTTACGGCCTCAAGATACTCTTTATCTTTCGCTGTCAACTTAATTACAAAATAATGGCGTTTCTCGTTGTGGTATCCATCGGCATAAAGAAGCCCTAAAATTTGAGCTTTATTGGGAGTATCAATCACATCAAAAAATGTCGAATCTTCCTTATACCTTTTAATTCCAAAGCTCAAGTCGCTTCGCATCTTTATGCCTCGGCGCAATAATAACCCTCGAATGGCAGGAGGAGACACCTTATATCGGGCAGCTAAAATTGTTGTGCTATCTCCTAACAAATAGGTTTTACACACTTCTATTTTTTCCGAGTCGGATAAGCGTCGTTGTTTGGTAGAGTTATTTAACATAATGTTGTATAGTTCTACCAAATAAATATCGCCACGTTAAATTAAAACGTAAATTATTTCAGGCTAATCCATTTAAATTTATCAATCGGTATTTTGTAGAAAAATTCTCCGTCCTTAACATACTTGTTCTTATTCAGATGCAAGTTTGTATCTACAATGTATGCCTTGATGTCTTTACCTTCGATGATACCCATCCTCGAAAAGTCTCTTGATAAAATCGTATAGGCAGTCACCCCATCATTAAGAAACTTGGCCTTTCGTTCGGGAACATTAACGGTATCATAATTGAAATCATATTCTGTCCATGAGATACGATGTTCAAGTTCCATTCTTACGGCCCCATCGGGTGATAGAAGGTCCACTCCATATTGATTAGTATTCTCAACAAGTGGAATACCCTTCTTCCCAAAGTATTCAATAATGACTCGACGAGATTGTGGATCATTACTCTGATGCAATGCTTTACTAAACGGTTTTCGTTCTCCAAACATGTTATTCTCCTTTGTTTTTCCACTCAAGAAGCATAAGTATGTTCTTAACGATGGCATCTTTGCCCTCGGCAGTCCCATCGAATGTTTCAAAGGGAACGTTATGCTTCCAAAGTATATCGGCAATTGCACAATCCAACAACTTAGCTTCATCCTCATTATGATTGCGCCCCTTTGGATTAAACGCTTTCTTTCGCTCGATAAAGGCATTGTAGGTCCACATCTTGTTGTGTTCCTCAACTACAAGCTTCTCAAACGTAGGACGCTTTTCGTAATCATATACGGGAGTTAACAGAATAGGGTTGTCAGTAATTATAACAGACACCTTTCCGAGAAGACGTTGAATACGATGATATTGCTTCCCGAAAATATAAATTTGGTCTGTAAAAGTCTTGCGTCTCTCTTCCCAAACTAAATCTTTACAAAATTCCGGCGCAATTTCGCAATTTATACCAAAACATTTCAATTCAAAAAATATACCGGCAGCAATTGTAGATTTTCCACATCCCGGGCCACCATAAAGACAAACTACTAATGTAGCGAACTTATCTCGGGTAGTTACTTTCTCGGACTCAGTAAGTCTAATTACATCCGATTCGGACATTTCTGCTATGCTTTCCATGACCTCGGCGTCGGGCATACATATCGTATGCGTATCCGTGTCAGTTGATGAGAGTGGTGCTTTATCTTGAGGCATAAAAATCAAATATCTCCTTATCATCTTCCATGATTTATATACAAATTCCCTGACCACACATTACTTGGTTACAGGGTAACACTTACGACAGATGTTAATCTTTCGTTCACCACCTTCAACCACGAAGCCAAGATAGCCTCGTCCAAGGCAATGCTTACAATTAGTCTTGGGAGCATAGGGCACACGGAACTCAATCGTTACGGGCTGTCCATTTTTGTCTTGGTGAATGGCTTTCAGAACTTGTGGCCCACGCTTCGGGATAGGTTTTCCAGTTACGTCTTTGATAAGAACGAATTCAGACTTAGGAGCGGGTTTCTGTTGAGGTGCTGCGGGAGTATATTCTATTTCCATATTGCACACATTATACCTTATCTATTGGTATCGTCAATTTATTATAACAAAAAGCCGTGGAGATTATTTCTCCACGGCTTAACAGTTCAACAATTACGATTTACTTGGCAACTGGAGCAAGGGAACGTCCACTGAGAATGGTCTCAATAGCATCCGTGAAGTTACCCGAGATAATCGTCGGATTGAAGTTGTTCGGCAGATAACCTTGGATACCCTTGGTTCCGTCGGCCAACGAAGCGGCAATTTGAATCTTTGCATACGCATCGGGACCAGCCGCTTTGTATGAGTCGATCATCAATTGCTTGGCAGTAGCCTCAGCACGACCTACAGCCAAGATACCTTCGGCTTCGGCAGTCATACCAAGTTTCTTACCTTCACCAGCGAGTTGCGATTGCGTCTTGGTAGCTTCAGCAGTAACCGTTACTTGTTCGGCTTGAGCCTTGGCGGCAATAGTAACTTGCGAGGCAGCAGCAGTAGCGGCAACGGTGACTTGTTCAGCAGCAGCTTTGGCTTTGATAACCACGATTTGAGCATCCCGGTCAGCAGCAACGACTTGAGTATTCAAATCGGCTTGGGCTTTGGCCTTGGCAACCAAGGCATCAGCTTCATTGGCTTTCTGCTCTTCCACGGCACGCAATTGTGATTGCACGGCAATCTGCTTTTTCACAATTTCGGCGACGTAGTTAGGGTCGAGGGCAATGTGTTCAATGACGAAGTTTTCAACGATGACACCACGGTCACTCAACTCTTTGCCTTCGCCAGCATCCTTGCCCGCCAAAGCGGATTGGATGGCAGCTTGCAGCTTGACCAAACCTTCACCAGAATAAGCATCAATAGCATTCATCTGTGTGGCTTCGTCCTTGACAACACGCAAAATGGTGGGTCGAATCAGCTTCTCTTCGATGTCTTCACGCACAGTCTTGTGAATAGAAACAAGCTTGGATGGATCAAGGCGCCACCGGAGGTTCATGGAAATTTTCATGTCCTGACCTTCTTTGGATTGAACGAGATATGCATCTTGCTCACGACCCGTTGAGGTCTTACCTTCATTTGCCATAGGTTTGTCATTCATGACATACACACGGCTTGAGGCGTCATATTTATACACCGTCTGTGACCAACCCGGGAACAAGAAATAGGTCTTGGGTTGCATGATGTCGGTGACAACACCGTCTGACCACGTTTCTTTGACACCGAGTTCATTACCTTCGACGGTAACGATCTTGATGGAGGTAAATGCAGTCACAATTACTATCAATAGGATGATAGCAGAAATGATTAACTTGATAGGATTATTTTTCATAGTTTTCTGTTGTTGAACTGTTTCTTTGACATTAGTTGTATCTTCCGAGTCGATGTCAAAATTACGACTTGGCAGATTTTTTCGTCTTGGGGGCATTTGGTTTGGTTTCTTTATGAGAGTCCCCACAACTGCATGTATCAGCGGATTTCTCGGGTGCGGATTTTTCTTCGGTCGAGTCGGATTTTTTTACCCAACCCAACGCAGAGAAAGTCCAATAAATGCCCCACACAAGAAGAATGACAGATACAAGTCGTTCAACGTTTGGGGCTTTAATTTCACCAGCGGCAGTTCCAATGAACAATACCACCCATAGGGCTAATAATGCCATTAATATAACGAATTTTTTGTCTTTCATAAATCACATTATACCACATATAAGAAAAATGTCAAATATTTTATGTTTCATATAACGGACTCATATTTATGACTAGAGCCACAAACAAGCCTCACACCATGAAATCTATATTTACCACTAATGAAATCGAATTTATTCTAATCAATTATCCCAATCGTGGGAGCGAATATTGCGCTGACATCTTACATAAACCACTATCGCAAATCCAAAACAAAGTTATAAAACTGCGAACTAGTCATAAACTTCGCTTATCTCCGGAGTTATATAAAAAGCGAATTTCATTAGGACGGACGGCAGAAAAAACTTATGACCAATATGCAGTCAATCCAGATAAATTTCTAAATGTAAATACATCGGAAGTAGCGTATCTTCTGGGATTAATATGGGCGGATGGATGGGTATATTGCAATGGATATCAAAATAACATATCACTCGAAATGGTTACAGATGACATTAAACACTTACGACGTATATTTTTAATGACTGGAACATGGACTGAAAGTTGTCGGACTCGAAAAAACAGAAGGCAACAGAGTCGTATATCTACAAACAACAAAATCATTGCACAATTTCTATTGAATAATGATTATAAATCAAAATCAGAAATGGCAGCAACAAAAATTCTATCTAAAATTCCGGAAAATCTGATATGTTATTGGTTCCGGGGATTAGTCGATGGTGATGGATGCTTCTATATCAACAAAAAAAACAAATGTTATCAATTTTCAATCGCATCATCTTATGATCAAGACTGGAGTTTTGTAGAAGAGTTGTTTATTCGATTTAACATTTGTTATTCAATACAAAGAAGACAACAAGTTCAGCACGGAAAAATACACAAATCTTCAATCATACGAATTACAAACAAAACAGACATCAGTAAATTCGGAAATTATATATATACAAATTATCCAGTTGACAAAATCGGATTGGAAAGAAAGTATAAAAAATACATTAAAATTAATGATGCCCTATAGATGAAATCTGTTTTTTATTCATTATCGTTTGAATTTCGGAAAATGATACTGGTTTTTTAAATGTATCCCACGCAACATCTAAAATTTTTGCAGTTATACCGTATGGACTACTTTCCGGAATGGCACCATGTTCATGTCCATGTAAACACCAACTTCCATGTGACATATGGTTCCAAGAACGAAATGCATAATGACTTAATACCAATATTTGACCATTTACCACGACCTCAACATAATGTCCAATGTAAACGACATTTTTATACCGTAGAGGATAAACTTCACTTTCAGGCGTATAACTTTCTCCGAGAATCTTTTTCACCATCGGCAAATAGACATTCTTATAATGTGGATTTGGGTGATTCCCGAGAAGCATATAAATATTCTGACAGACAAACCTAGAAAGCAATTCTTCAAACTGGGGAAATGTTGTATTCAGGCAGAAATCTCCAAGAAAAAGCAAAATGTCATTCGCTCGTACAGTGGCATTGACTGATTTAATGATTCCATCTGTCATATCGGTTGCTGACGCAAATCCACGCATCTTCCAAATGGGATTTTCCCACTTAGGGTTATGATTCAAATGAAAATCTGAACTGACGTATATCCGTTGCTCGGAGGTTTCTCTAAAATTAAACATAGTAGTATCATACCACAAAACGAAATTTTGTCAATTTTTATTTGTTTCGAACTATTTAATAGGTTAAACATTAAATCGGTTCGGCACGAAGAATATCATCGAAAAAATGGAAAACATTTAAGTTCGTGTATAGCAATCGGAGTGCATTTCAAAAACAAATATCTACGAAAAAAGGAGTTTATTTTTCGATATGGTCCGGAAAATGGATATGCAGAAAAACTGTAAATAAGAAACGAGTAATTATAGGATCATTTGATTGTTATCAAACAGCATGTCAAGCTTATGACAACTTTCCCAATTCGACGAATTTCTGAAAAATACCCATGGTTTTCATGGTATCCACTAGACAGTCGTGGTCCTCACCTTCGACTTTCACGCCAAAGTGTGCGGCGAGGGCAGTTACGCTGCCATCACAATCCTCATCCATCTTCCCACACGCCCGAAGAAATTGTAGGACGACCGAGGTATCAATGTAGTGATACGTGCAAAACTGTTCCCAAGAACCTTCTGATATTAGACTATTTTTGATGTGACGAATGTCCCCGACGACACCATGCCCTACAGGTGTAAGCCGACCATTTTTACTGTGCTGCTTAAGAAAATCAAACAGTAATGGTTTGGCTTGTTTATACGGTATAGCAATTTTATCATGCTTTATGAGGTCAATTCGATTGACCGCCATTCCTTGGCCACTCACGACATAATCCCCATTGTCGGGTTTTACTTCCAAAGATAAATCTCCAAGTTTATTGAAACTGGAATCAACAACCAAAAAGTAAACCGTTAACAGGGAATAGTGAAGGTCTCGCCCACCCATTTCTGCATCACAAATTAAATACTTTATATTACTCATGGTAAAATTATAATTGATTTCCTTCGAAAGTCAAGCCCTTTTTATATGTTGTTGAGGCTTATGACGTTTCCACCATTTCAAGACCTTCCCGCACTGTGATAGAGAATTGCTCGACGCCGATTCCCCAATAATATCAATTCTTAATTCATCAGATAATTTCGAGAGTGATAGAAATCCAATTCTATTAAACATCGTAGGAGTTTGTATCCATTTCTCTTTGGTGATAGTTGCATCATAAATGTCTTTTGGACTTGATGCGATGCATTTGCGAGCAGTCCTATAAACAGTAAATTTTTCACCGGGAACATAGGGAACCGCAGTAAGACAATGAGCGAGTGTTGGCGCAACACAAATTCGTTCATCATTTGGCTCGGAAGAACTTCTATTAAATGATCCACGATTATCCCGAGGAGTCAAATATTCAAATTTATGTTTGAGAGTTGTAGAAATATGATACCAATACCTAGAAGTAGAATGAACACATTTCTTCTGTGGACGTTTCTTAGTCATAAAATATTATTATGGATGGAGAGGTAAATCTCCGACTAATTCTGATTGATAACTGCTACCGTTTGCTACTAAGACATATCCACATGTAATCTCTCTGCGAAAACACATTACCCGTCCTTCATCTTTGATGATAGTCGGTGCGGTGAGTTTCTTTGGTGGAATGAGATCGGCTATTTCTGTGGTGGTGTTAAAAGGATACGTTTCGTCTACAACAATACCATACGGAAATGCACGGTCGAGCCGCTCGGCAATTTTTATCCTAGCTAACAATGTTTTTTTGTCCACGCTAAGAACGATGGTCGTTCCAAACGGATTACCTCTGCTAGAAAATTCTTTTGTTTCGTCGGATTCTCCCCACTCGGCAGTTAAATGGTTAGCTGCATGAGCAGTTTGTGCCATAGCCTTTCCAGGATTGAGCGATATTAGGTCGTTTCTGACTAAGATATAAAGAATATATTTATTTTTGATTGATTTCATAAATCATTTATTTCGTGGCGTATAATCAACTCCGTGAATATAATGATGCTCTCGATGACAATTGGCGCACAGTAAAATACAATTTTTAATTTTTGCTTTCATATCTCGCCAAGTTCCTCTATATTTTGCCGAAAATAAATAATCTTTTTGCGATTGGTCAGGATGATGAAAGTCCAATGATGCAATACATTTATTGTAACCACAATTACTGCACTTTCCTCCAAGAAAATCCACACCTTTCTGTTTTAATTTTTTTCGGATTTTTTTTACTCTGGTCGTCTCTCTGATTCTCGATTCCAACTTGCCACCTTTCCACGCCGGACTTTGCTCTCCAGTTATTGAGTTAAGGCATTTACGAGAACAAAAGTTTCTATCTCGGATTTCACTTTTTGGCTTATAAATAGGTGCCCCACATCCAGCGCAAGTGGTATGCAATCCATTTTTTGGCTTATCTTCTGCGGCACAGCTTGCACATTTGCTATTCTTTTGGGTTGCCCTGACAACTTGACTTTGTTGCTTATAGTACAATTCAACATTACATTTTGGACATTTGCGAGTAAACATACACTAATACATATTGATCCGAAACGAAATACGTCATTATTTTATCAAATCATTCCGCATCAGAATGTAGAGCCGATACTCACTCATCGTCTTCATCGTTATCATTATTCTTGCATGGACAGTTTTTCGATTTGCACTTGCAGATATAAGTTTTGTGAATGATTCCCTCCCAAGGCCATCCGATGAAAAATGACACAATACATACAGCAATTCCCACGGCGGCAAAGGCTAAAGGCCAACCACGTAATCCGGCGTTTGTTAGTTCAGTAATGTCCATATGCTAGTATCATACCACATAGAGTGTAATTGCTTACAACCATTGTGGTGGTTAGATAATTGCCGAAAAAATAAGTATTAACTATTTCTTTCCTTGAAAGCAATTATTGGGGTCAATGCGGCCATAGTTTGGTTTTTTCGGAATCTTACCCGTAAGACCATTGTATAGGAATGTCACTTCTTGCCCTACCCAGTTATCAGGATTCTTAAGAATCGTTTGGCGAGTTTCGACGGACCCCATAAAAGTAGCATCAAATTCGGTTTTGCCATCTGGCCCGCTCCAAATAACAGTAGCTTTCGCAGCCAGCCCGCTTGCATTCCCAATTCCCTCAATGATATGGGTAATAATGCCCTCAGCATCATCGGTCGGTTTCACTTTAAGAAGATTGTAGGAGCGTTTATGTTCATAGGGAGCATCGAAATTACGAATGATTGCACCTTCCATTCCTTCGGAAACGTACTCCCCGTAGATTACATATACTTCATCTAAAGTATTGGCTTGTTTGAACGGAACCCATACTACATAAGGAATATCTTTCAATAACTCTCTTAAAGCCGCACGACGTTTAAGATTACCAGTCTTTTCAGAAATGCCATTGAACCCGTATCCATCATAAACGTATAAACGGACAATTTTTTCGGAGCGAGCCAGAAGGTCGGGAGTAAGTTTTGAGCCTTTAGTCGTGCGAAGAATTTTCATCAGTTCATTCAATTGGAATCGCAACTCTGAATTGTACCCTTCTCCGTCAAGCACAAGGTCAGGGTATTTTTCAAATAGAGGCTGAAGGGCGGCCTCAATATGGGGAATGGACATGTACTGCTCACCCTTACGACTGAAGAGTCCTGCCGCCGAAGCCACTACACGCCCACCATTGTATTTTCTGTCCACCATACACGGGAGTACCACTTTCTCGGGATGTTCGTGAAGTTTATGTGCAAGCATCGGCTCGATGAAACGTCCTTTTTTATCAATATCCTTGATGTCTTCCCAATACCCTTCCCGCTTAATTTTCTTCTTCCATTTTGCAACCGATTCAGCCTCAGCTTGTTGTTCGGAAGTGGTTGCATTTGCTTGTCCCACGTTTTTCGGCTCGGCAATCGTCCACTTGGATGTAATTTTATTTTGGCTCCCCTGTTGTCCCGTAATAGTGCGATACTTGTTGCCATCCACTTCAATATCCCATTCCAGAATGGCCCCCGTTTCGGCACGGGCATACAATGTCGGTAGTTCAAACTTAAATAAGCTGTTTGTCATACGAGAAATGTAGCACAATGCCCAATATTGTCAAGTTGGATTTTCATCAACCCGAAAATGACGCTTGGCTTCGGGTGGAAGTTGATCGAAAAATGCCAACATGTTTTCCTTGGTGCGAAGTTCGGGCAGATACGTCAGAAATACAAACATCCTTAAAACTTGCATCACTTCATCCGCAGTCGCTTTAGGCTTCGGATCGAATATTAGAATACGATTATTGTGTTTCATATTTTTCTCCAGTCATCGGGTCAACATTCATTTTCTTCCAATGTTTGGTATAACGGGCAGCACAATTATGCAATTCATTATTTACATCCAAGTCTCGGACTTTAGCCCACACCCCGGTAAAAATTAGCCCACTGACATCATCGCCATGAGCAAGGTTAAATCGTTTCTGAATGTCTTCATTGATAGGAGATTTCTTATCCCACAAATGCCAATCATTTCTCATTTTCATACCACCAAAGAAATGAATGGATGAGTGGTCATTCGCCTTGATAAACTGAACGTCTTTCACGCTCAAGCCCGAATACAACTCATCTATTGCGGCATCCAATGTTTTGGGAATGGGTTTAGATTTCATGGTAGGATACTATCACATCCAAGGGTAAGGGGTCAAGAAAATTATTTTTCAATCTTTAGGAATTTTGGTTATATTTATATGATAGACATAAACGAAATACATTAACATCATATGAAAAGAAAAAGTCCAAAATTCACGGAAGAACAAGAACTTCAAATTTGCAAAGAATATGAGGAAGGCACATCTACAATAGAATTGGCAACAAAATATGGATGTGCCACATGGGGAAAAATCCATAGTATGTTAAAACGACACGGAAAAGTTTGCCGGGACCGTTGTCATCAAAGCACCGAATATGAGATTGATGAACATTTTTTTGATACCATTGATACAGAACAAAAAGCATATTTCTTAGGGTTACTTTATGCAGACGGTGGAAACACGGAAAAATCAATTTTATTGGCATTAAAACGAGATGATTCCCCGCTTCTGCAAAAATTGAATTCATTGTTCCAAAACAAACCCATAAGACATTATGCCACGAAAACTACTGAATATAGCAGAATAGAAATTGCCAATAGATATATGATTGGACGACTGGCAGAATGTGGCATCGTTCCGAGAAAAAGTCTTATTCTCAAATTTCCAAGTGAAAATATTATACCGAAAATATTGTATAACCATTTTATCAGAGGATATTATGATGGGGATGGGTCTTTAGTAATAAATTATAAACAAATAGGCGGAAAAGGTGCGTGGAATATAATTTCAACAAAAGAGTTCCTCTATGAGGTTAAGAAAATAATAAATGAACAGACGGGGGCCAACACTCAAATTGTAGAAATTCCTACATTGAAGCCGGAGAATAAATCTACCAAAAGACTGGTTTCTTGTGGAAATAATCAGATACTTAAAATATTGAGTTGGTTATATGACGGTGCATCCATTTACCTAGATCGAAAATATCAAAAATATAAAGAACTGACAGCAATCCAACGTGGTCGTTAAATAGCCACATCATACTTTATTGGCTCACTATACTTATAGTTTACGAGTTCCGTATCCTCATATGTCCAATCAAAAATAGATGTGAATTTTTCGGTTTTAATAGTCGGTAGGATATGAGTATTTTGAGTTAATTGTTGCTTAACTCCTTCGATGTGCGTCGAATAAATGTGGGTGTCCATAAGAAACCCAATCAGCTTACCTTCCTTTAACCCCGATTCTTTTGCCAATAGGTGAAGTAATAAAGCATAAGATGCTATGTTCTGGGGAAGCCCGCAACAAACGTCAACACTACGTTGATTCCAAGCCATATTCAAACATCCATCAATAACGGTCACTTGAAAGCCATAGTGACAACTGGGCAGTGCCGCAGTCTTTAATACCGAGGGGTTCCACGCCGAACAAATCATTCTTCGGTCGCTTGGATTCTTTTTCAATGTATTAACGATTCCCTGTAATTGGTCAATTGTTTTGTATGTATATTGAGGAGGATTAGTGTCCAATACATCAGCCGAATAATCAATCTCGTTCGTTGGCCAATTTCGCCAAAGATAACCATAAATGGTTCCTAAATCATCTTGAGCAGCCATCTTGGATTTGGTCGCATCATCATTACCATAGGGAACTCGTTGAGGATTGCACCATCCATCCCAATAATGACATCCACGGTCTTGGAGCCATTTTTTGCTGCGTAATCCTTTTATGAAGAATTCAAGTTCAACCTTGGTTGATTTAAAGGGTAACTTACGAGAGGTTAAAAGAGGAAACCCTTCGGCCATGTTATGCTCAAACATGAACCCCGCAATCGTCAAACAATCTACGCCGGTTCGATTCCCCTTCCACTTTCCTTCGCTCAATATTTTCTCAAGTAAGTCGAAATATTGGCTATCTGCATGATTATTCATTTGGATGACTTCCTCACAAGGAAGGCAAGGATGTATTGGGCATCCACACTTATAACAAACCCCCTTGTCTTCTGCTTCTTTTTGTAATCGCATTTGTTCATTTCGGTCTTCGGGGGAAGTGTTGGGAGGCAACGCCATAATAGCATTTAACAATCTATTCGCTCCTTCTTTGGTCATTGGTTTATCAGTAGTTTCTTGAACAGGTTCCCACGGTGATGGGCTTACAGCACATCCACAACGAAAATTGACCATATCTACCATTTCACCACAACGTTTGCATTTCCAGTTTTGATTATTCATATTTA
>Ga0182030_10002599_pt1 | contig 38400 bp, 38 predicted proteins | sample 812S3MmetaG_FD_121299 | JGI IMG/M metagenome (GOLD analysis project Ga0182030, IMG submission 121299) | Permafrost microbial communities from Stordalen Mire, Sweden - 812S3M metaG (Illumina Assembly) | ecosystem: Environmental > Terrestrial > Soil > Wetlands > Permafrost | place: Sweden...
ATTGGAGAGACCGACCGGCGCAGGGCGATTCAAGAGGCCTACAACGTGGAGAACAACATCACGCCGCAGACGGTTGGGCGCTCGGCTGATATGTCACTGGCACACGTGATCGCCGCGGACTATGCGGAGCTTCCGGCGGAAAACGATGGTCTGCCGGAGTTCAAGACGCAGGAGCAGCTCGACGCCTTCATCACAAAGACCGAAGAGGATATGCGCGAGGCCGCCAAGCGCTTCGAGTTCGAACGCGCGGCCAAGCTGCGCGACCTGGTGAAAGAGCTGCGGACGAAGGAGATATTGAGCTTGTAGTGACTCATGGCATGCAAATGAAAAAGCCCGGAGCGATCCGGGCTTTGTAATGCGTTTATCAGTGCCTTACGCTATTCGATTTCCGCCAACGTGTTGAGATGCTGTTCCAGTGCTTTGGAGTACTCGCGCTCGGCGACCAGTTCCATCTCAAGCTTCTTGATCTGGCTGTGCAGACGCAGAATCTCCAGCCGCATTTTTCCGTTTTCAGAACTATTGCCGGATGTCGGCGGAGCAGGAACTCGACCGGGCTGCGGAGGCGGCACCGCAATTTGCGCCGCACCGGTGATCTGCGCTCCGGGAATCGATACTGGCGGAGCCATCACCGGAGGCTGTAAGGCAGCGGCCACCGTGGCGGCGATAGAGGGCGAAGGCGGACGCGATGCAAGACGCGGCGGCACCGGAACAGGTCCGGTGATGGGGCTGCGTTGCCCGTGACCCGGACGCGACGGCATGGGACCGCTGAAGATGCTGCTGAGTACGGCGCTGGCATCTTCATGGGCCTGACTGTTCGTCACTTCCGCTTCCACCGGAGTCTTGAGAAGATGGCGCACGCGCGCGATCAGGTCTTGCGGCTGAAACGGCTTGCGGATCAGCTCATTGGCCTGCACGGCGAAGGCGCGCTCGGCGACTCCCTTGTTGACTACGCCAGACATCAGGATGACGGGCGTTTGTCCAAAGCGGGGATGCTGCTTGATGTACTGGCAGACCTCGTAACCATCATGGCCCGGCATGATGACGTCACTGATCACCACGTCAGGCGCGCTATGGTCCATCATGTCCATGGCGCTGCTGGCATCGTGACAGGTGATGACGTCAAGATCTTCACGGCGGAAGGCGATTTTAATCACCTCGCGCATGGTCGCGCTGTCGTCGATGAAATAAACCACCGGCTTTGCGCTCATTTGTAACCTCCGTCATTGGCTGCGCGCTCTTCGTCAATCTCGCGCAGCGCCTCCAGCATCAACTCGGTCACGGTGCGGAACACGGTACGTGTGGCGGCCAGTTTGCCGGGCACAAATTTGTAGACGCCGCGATCGAGACCATTGCAATTCTTGATAATGTGGATCACCGCGTCATTGCCGATGATTTCGCCGACCTCGGCATGCAGCACTTCGCCGCGATTGAAGAAGATGGTTCCGTCCAGCAGTTCCGCGTTGATGTAGAGCACTCCCGACTGGCGCGAATGGGCGAGCATCTGCACCACTCCGGGCAGGTCAAGATGCGACAGGCTGCCTTCCAGCACCGTCTGCTCTGATTCCAGCATCTGCGTGGGGCGGAAGCCTTCGAGTCGGCTGAGCAGGAAGGTGCGAACCTGCGCGGCAATGTTCTCAGGGCCGCGGCGGCGGTCGATGTAATCGTCGCATCCGGCGCGGAACGCCTCCATCAGGGCCTGTTCTCCGCCGTCGCCCATGGCGAGGATCGGGATATTCGTGGTCGCAGCGTCGTTATGCAGAATTCTTGGAAGATCGAAGACGCTCATCTCGCGCAGATTGGTCGCGCAGAGGATCGCCGTGGGCGCGTTCCACTCCAGCATAGTGAGCGCGTAGGCCGGCTGCGTGCTGTGCGTGACGTCGAATCCGTGCGCCTTCAGCGCTTCGGTCAAACGCCGCGCGAAAAACACATTGCTGTCAATCACCAGGATTCGCTGATTGACGGCGCCGTTCGTGCTCATCGCATCGCCTCTCTGGCCACTCCAGTGGCCGGTTGAATGCAGTGTGCCACAACTTGATCAAGGTCCAGTAGCGGGATCGTCTGGCCGCCGCTATGCAACAGGCCAGCAACAAAAGTCACCACCTCTGGCGTTGCGCCCGGCTCGCCCTGCACAAACTGGCAGGCTCCGCTCACCGGAATCGCGATCACTTCCGGCCGTCCGGCGTAGTTGCACCGGGCGACCACATAAAAGCTTCGTTCCGCGCCGTGGCCAAAGGCAGGGCGCAGGTCACATACCGGAATCACCGCTCCCCGCCGTAGCAGCACGCCTTCCAGCGAGCGCATGGTATGCGGGAACTTGTACACCTGGCTGGGCATGAGCAGTTCCTTTACCTGGCTGGCTTCCAGCGCATAACGCTGCTCCCCCAGGGGAAAGGTTACGAAGCGCGGCGTCTCATTCATGCAACGCCCCGGTTTCTGCTATCATGGCCGCTTTCCGCCAGTAATCAGTTCTAACGAGCGGAACGACTTCATTCTCAAGCAACAGCAACCCTCTGTACCACTGGCGTTCCGCACCGCGGAACAGTCCCGGAAGCGGTACCACCCTGGGAATGCTGGTGATACGCTCTACGTCGGTCACGCCCAGCGAACACTCCCCCGGCTTTAACACGACGAGACGCTCCAGTATCCCTGCTCCCAAGCCGACCTTCAAGGCAAAGTCGATGGGCTCGTAACTCTTTGGTTTTCGATTGCCGGAACTTTCGTCACCATCTCGAATCTCCTGCACCTCGCCGGCCTCTATCGCAAAACGTACGCCGCCCGCGGTGAACAGGATCACCGGCCCGGCTGTGGCCGCTACCGGCTTGGGCGCGCGCGCAATCAGCAGCGGACGCCGTTCGTGTTCTTTCACAAGATCCGCCATAAATTTCTGTCCACGTCAGCGGCCTTCATCGCGCTGTCAACCGCGCTGAGGCCAGCGGAGACGCAACCCGCCTGACAATTGCCGCCGCAATCTGGTCAAGCGGCAAAACCTGTCCTACCGCTCCGGTCTTAATTGCCTCGGAGGGCATTCCGAAAATGACCGAGCTCGCTTCGTCTTGCGCCAGCACCAGTCCACCGTTTTCCTGAATCGCCATCACGCCGCGCGCGCCGTCACTGCCCATTCCGGTAAGAATCGCCACCACGGAATTCGAGCCCACCAATGCGGCCACCGATTCCAGGGTTACGTCAATGCAGGGGCGGTATCCGGCGATGCGCGGGCCATTATCCAGCACGATGCGACCCGGCGGAACAACTCGCAGATGGCAATCGCCCGGACACACATACACGTGACCTGCCAGCAGAACGTCTCCGTGTACGGCGTGCTTTACCGGATTCAGCGAGACGGCAGAGAGCTGTTCCGCAAACTGCGACGTAAACGTTCCCGGCATATGCTGCACCACCAGAATGGCAGCCGGAAAGTTCGCGGGAAACTCCGGGATCAACTTCATCAGCGTGGCCGGACCTCCGGTAGAGGCGGCCAGCACGGCAACCGGCAACCGAGTCCCGTTAGTCACCGGAGCGGCGGCAAAATCCATGGGCGAGGGAGTTACCCGCGCAATCTTGGGTGGAACCGAACGCAGCAGATTGCGCACCACGCGAACCTTGGAGGCAATGCGCAGCTTGCGCACCATCTCCTCGCGCACGCTGGACATATCCAGGTCAACGCCGCTGCTGGGTTTCGCGATAAAGTCGATCGCTCCAAGCTCCAGAGCGCGCAGCGTGGCATCGGCGCCATCCTTGGACTCCGCGCTGACGATCAGAATCGGCCGCGGGTCGGTGGACATGATGACCTCGGTCGCCTGCAGCCCGTCCATGTGCGGCATGTTGATGTCCATGGTGATGACATGCGGCTTCAGCTTGGAGGCTTTCTCCACCGTCTCGCGCCCATCCCGCGCCTCGCCCACAATCTCAAAGGAGCCTTCGGCCTCGAGGATGCTCACCATCACCTTGCGCATAAACGCCGAGTCGTCGGCAATCAACACCCGGATTTTTTCCCCATTCGTCATTGTCTGTCTCTTAATGAATTACCGGAGCAGCGGGTGTCGCCTGTCCCGAGGTTCCAATCAACTCCACCACCTGTGCGATAAACAAATCCTCTTGTACCGGCTTCACCATGAATGCCGCCGCGCCCTCTTTCAACGCGCGCTCGCGGTGCTTGGCCCCGGCGCGGGAGGTCACCACCATCACCGGAATCTTGCTGGTACTCGGTGTCTGCCGCAGATGCAACATCAGTTCGTAGCCGTTGGTGCGCGGCATTTCAAGATCGGTAATCACCAGGTCGCATGGGCAGGAGGTTGCGATCTCCAAAGCCTCCAAACCATCGCAAGCGAGCTTGATGCGATACCCGGCTTTCTCCAACATGCGGCCTACAAACTTGCGCACGCTGATGGAGTCGTCGGCCAGCACCACCAGCTTTTCCTTGCCCACCTTGTCTACGGCGGCGGCAGGAATCTCTCCGCGCGCCACGGCGGTTGCGCCCGGCATGAAGAGCCGCGAAGCGTTCATCGCGGTGGTCAGCGGACGGCGCTCAATGGACTCGCCCATGATCAGGCGATTGACATCGACCAGCAGAATCAGGCTGCCGTCGGGCGCAATGGTTGCGCCGGGGAAGAGTTTGACGTTGCGCAGATATTCGCCCAGGTTCTTGATGACGATTTCATCCTTGCGCAAAACCTCTTCCACCACCACTCCCACCTGGCGGCCGCCAACGTTCACCAGCACCAGCCGGAGATAGCCGTTGATCGGCTCCAGACGCGGCAGTTGCAGAGCCTCGTCAAAACGCACAACCTCGGTCAACACGTCGCGAACCTTGGTGATCAGCTTGCCGCCAACCTCTTCAATCTCATTGGCGCGAATGCGGCGAATCTCCTCCACAAAGCCCAGCGGGAAGGCGAACGTCTGCTCTCCACACTGCACAAATAAAGCCTGCGAAATGATAAGAGTAAGAGGAACCTTTAAGGTGAACCGCGAACCGATTCCCTTCTCGGTTTCGACCTCGATTTCGCCATTCAGACTGTTGATGTTTGAGCGCACCACATCCAGTCCCACGCCCCGGCCAGCCAGTTCGGTGCGGCGCGGCGCGGTGGAAAACCCGGGACGGAACAGCAGGTCGATCAGCTCGCGACGGCTCAGATTTGCGGCCTGGTCAGCCGTAAGCACGCCGCTCTCTACCGCAGTGGTCTTCACCTGTTCAAAGTCCACGCCGCGCCCGTCGTCTTCCACTTCGACGTAGATATGGTTTCCCTTGTGATAGGCGCGCACCGCGACATTGCCCTGATCCGGCTTGCCCGCCTCGTAACGTTCTTCGTCGCTCTCAATGCCGTGGGCCACGGCGTTGCGCACCAGGTGCAGCAAGGGGTCGGCAAGATGTTGAATGATGTTGTTGTCGAGCTCGGTCTCGGCTCCGGCCAGTGTCAGCTCCACCTGCTTGTTGCTGGCCTTGGCGGCGTCGCGCACGGTACGGGCGATGCGCGTAAACAGGTTGCCGATGGGCACCATGCGCGCCTGCGTGATCTCATCCTGCAGGCGGTGCGCCAGCTTGGTGAACTCGTCGATATCGCCATCGACGCGGCGCACAAATCCGTCAAGCTGGGTGAGAACCTCGGAGATGTCGGCGGAGATTTCCGTCAGCGAGCGCGAGAGGATGCCGAAATCGTCGTAACGATCCATCTCCAGCTCAGTGAACTCCGAGGCGCTTGCGCCATAGGGCGCGCCGAACGAGGGTGCGCCGAAACTTGGATTGCCGAAGACCGGACCGCCGTACTCGCCCTGGTAGCCGCCATACGTTGGCGCACCTCCGTAGCCGCCGCCCGACTGCATCTCCAACCCCGAGCCCGGCCACTGCTGCCCCCCTTGTAACATAGGCGCGGAGTTGATCCGGCTGAACTCATACTTGTCCTGGAACTCGGTCACCTTGTCGCTCATGCGGCCCTTGGAGAAGTTCAGCACTTCAGCCAGCTTTTCCAACTCGGCCAGGCGTCCCAGCATGCGGGTGCGGTTGATGACCAGCTCGCCCACGGCGTTCATCATGCGGTCCAGCCGCTCCAGTGCAATGCGCACGGACTTTGACTGCGCCATGCCCACCGGAGTACGCGTGGCCGCCGATTCCGGCGATTCGATTCTGGGCTCAACATCCTGCGAATTGCCCGCCATCTGGACGGCGAACTCCGCCGCGAGTGAGGCTAACTCCGGAGCAACCGGCGTGGGCGCCGCTGGAACTGCGGGCGGCGCGATTACCTTGGGTACCGGCGGTCGCGTCAGCGGCGCGGCTGCGGGAGAAGCCTGCGGTGCGGCGGGCGTGGGCAATGGTGCTGCAGATGCTGCGGGTACTGGCGCGGAGGTCAGCGCTACTGGAACTGGTGCCGACGGCGCAGACTTAACCGGCGCAACCGGAGTCGGTGCTACCGGAGCTGGCGGCGCTACCGCAATCGGCGGCACTACGGGCGTGGTCTTAGCTTCTGTTGCAGCCTCGGCTTCAGCCGGAGCCGTAGCAGCGGCAGCCGGAGGCTCAACCTCGGTGGGAGCAGCGTTCTCAAGCCGCGCAATCAGCGTGCGTGCCGCAAGCTGGAAGCTGGCCTCGTTCTCCCATTGCCGATAAATCGTTTTCTTCAGAACGTCGACCGTTTCAAGGCAGAGGTCGATAATGTTGGCAGTCGGTTTCAGTTCGCCTTCGCGCAGCCTGCCCACCAGGTCTTCGGCGCGATGCGCGATGGTGGCAATACGCTGCGCGCCAACCTGTGCCGCCGAGCCTTTGATCGTGTGCATGGCGCGGAAGAGGCCGTGAATGTCTTCCTGGTTGGGATCAATCTCAAGCGCCAGCAGACACAAGGTGACCGTCTGCAGATGCTCCTCCACCTCGGGAACGAAGAACTCAAGCACCTCGGCAGGCAGCTCGTCATCGGGCTCAAGCTCAGGAACATCGGCAATCGAAAACTTTGCTGCCTCGACAGGCGCGGCCCGGATGACTGGTGGCGCGACCAGCGGCGCGACAGGTTGCGAAACAGAAGGCGCGGCAGGGGAAGTCACCGGTTCAACCGATGGTGCAGCCACGGCAACAGGTTCAACCGGGGCAGCCGCAGCCGGAGGTCTTTGCTCGGCCAGCGGTTCGTCCTCTGGAGCTGTCTCGGCAAGCGGTTCAACCGGAGATTCAGGCGCGGCGGAAACAGGAGCGGCAGCCACTGGAGCAGGCGCAGCAGCAGTCCCAAGCGGATCGGTCGTGGCTAGAGGTTCGTCAAGCGGCGCTGCCGCAGATGGCGCAACGGCTTCGGCAGCAATGGGCGCAACCGGCTCCGCAACCTCAGGACGTGCGGGGATAGCCGTACTCGGTGCAGGTGGAATAGCAGGCGGCGCTTGGACCGCAGGTGGTGCCGCAGCGGCGGGCGCAACCGGCACGGCAACTGGAGGCGTCGCAACCGGAGCAGGCGGCGCACTCACGCTCGCCGGTGCTGGCTCAGGCTCGGGAGGATGCGGTTGCTCGGTAGGCGCGTCGATCGCCGCCGGCGGCGGTCCCTGGAAGGCAAAGGGATAGCGCAGTTTGAAGGCCGCGATATCGTCCACCGACTCTACGCCCTTCGCGCTGACCATGATCAGGTCGCTCTCCAGCACGGCGATCGCTTCATAGATAAACTCCACCAGTGAGGCCGTGGCCTCTGGGCTGATGGTCGCGTTCATGGCGTACTGGAAGATATGTGCCAACTTGCTGGCAACTTCATGGAAGAGCGCATAGCCGTACGTTCCGCCGGTTCCGGCAACGCCGTGAGCGGAGATGTAGAGGCGCTCAATGTCATCGTAGAGCGGATAGGGGTCCTGCAGAATGCCCGAGTACTCGCGCAGGAACTGCAGGTGCTCGCTGGCCTCCTGAAGAAATAGCTCGATCATCTCCGGGCTGGGGCCATTCATAGCGCGTCCCCTTCGGCAAATGTCTGGCCGGGCTGGTAATTCAGCGGCTTCTGCAGCAGCCGCGCTCCGTTCATGATCAACTGATTGAACTTCACCGGAACATTTGCCACCGACTCCGCATGGCCGAGGAAGAGATAGCCGCCCGGCTCCAGGTATTCAAAGAAGCGCTGAATCAGCTTGGAGCGCAGTGCCTCGCCGAAGTAAATGAGTACGTTCATGCAGAAGATGCAGTGGAAGCGTCCCAGATACACCGGCTGCGCCAGGTTCATCGGCGCAAATTGCACCATGCCGCGCAGCACCGGACGCACCTTGTAGTGCTCACCTTCCGGGGTGAAATAGGTAGAGATCTGTGCAGGAGAAAGATGTTCCAGCGCGCGCTTGCCGTATACCGCGCGGTCGGCGCGCTCCAGCGCTTCGCGGCTGATGTCGGTGGCCATGATGCGGGCGTCCAGTCCGGTGCGGTTGCTGAAGGCGTCGCAAACACTCATTGCGATCGTGTACGGTTCCTCGCCGCTGGCGCATCCGGCGCTCCACAGGCGCAGGGTTTGTTCCCTGTCCCAGAATTTGCGAGTCTGCATCTCCGGCAGCACGTGGGTTTCAAAGGCTGAAAACAATCCCGGATAGCGCAGGAAGCGTGTCTCCTGGGTCAGCAGCCTTTCCAGCATGGTGTCATATTCAACATTGGAGCCACGCACCAGGCGCAGCAGTTCCACGCCATAGGTCAGGTGCTTGCGCTGCATGTGCTCCACCACGCGGGAGGTCAGGAAGCGTTCGCGCGAATCGTCAAACACGATGCCGGAGCGCTGCTCGACGAGCAATTGCAGCTCTCGCACCTCGTGGTCGGTCAGCACCGGATTGGTTTGCGCTTCCATCATCAGAGCCTGCTACACCGTGCGACCCGGTTCGCGGTGATTAGTTGCGCACCGCGCCTGCCTGCAGTTCCTTGCGCTGCGGCGACTGTGCGGCCTGCACCCGGAACTGCGAGAGCGCCTCATTCAACTGCTCGCTCATCTTCACCATCAGCTCCATGCTGCGCGCCGTCTGCCGCGCGCCTTGCGAGGTCTGGTGGGTAATGCCGGAGATGATCTGCATGGCGTTGGCCACGCCCTCCGTGCCGCGCACCTGCTGCTTGCTGGCCAGTGAAATCTCCTGCACCAGTTCGGCGGACTGCCGCACCACGGCGGAGATCGCCTCCAGGGCCTTGCCGGCCTGGTCGGCCAGGCGCGCGCCAACTTCCACCTCGCGCGTGCCTTCTTCCATCACCACCACCGCCTCGTTGGTCTCGGCCTGAATGGCCTTGATCAGCGCGGCAATGTCTTTGGTTGCGGTGCGCGAGTGCTCGGCCAACTTGCGAACTTCATCGGCGACCACGGCGAAGCCGCGGCCCGCTTCGCCCGCGCGTGCTGCTTCGATGGCGGCGTTCAACGCCAGCAGGTTCGTCTGCTCGGTAATGTCATTGATCACATTAATGATTTCGCTGATCTCCAGAGAGCGGTCGCCCAGCGATTTGATCTTCTTCGCCGTAGCCTGCACGCTGGAGCGGATGCGCTGCATTCCGTCGAGCGTGTCACGCACCGAGCGGTTACCCTGATCGGCGGCGTCAAGGGCGCGGCGAGCGGCTTCGGCGCTGGCCTCGGCGTTGTTGCTCACCTGCTTCATGGAAACCGTCAGCTCTTCCACGGCCGAAGAGGTGTTGGTGATCTCGTGGTCCTGCTGAGTCGCGCCGGTCGCCATGGTCTCAGAGGCGGTCAGAATCTGATTGGCGCTGCTCGACACGTCACTGGCGGCGTCACGCACGCGGCGCAGCACCTGGGTGAAGTTATCAAGCATGTAGTTGACCGAGTCCACCACGTTGCCCAGCGCATCGCTGGTCACGTTGCCGCGCAGCGTCAGGTCGCCGCGCGCAATCTGGCTCACAACGGTCAGAAACTCCGTCACCGAGCGCTGCAGTGCGCGTTGCGCCTCTTCGTCCTGCACCGCCTTGGCGGCCTTTGCGGCGGCCTGGTTCAGGCGTGACGCAATGTAGCCAAAATCGTCTTCCTCGCCTTCCGGCAGCCGTGCCCCGAAATCTCCGGCGCCTACCTGGTCGGCGAACCCCACCAGCCCTTTCACCGGCTCGGCAACTTTGTTGGAGAGGCGGAAAAGCACCAGCAGAGATCCAATTACCAGCGCGGCAATCGCTCCCAGCAGCGGAATCAGCGCATCCGACGACAGTGCTCCGATTGCGAACATCGACTTACCGCCGGACCTTGCGCCAGCCGAGTAGGCCAGCCCAAGCACCGCCGCGGTGAGTACGCAATTGATCGCCACCAGCACGATGATTGTCGAATTCAGACGACCTTTCATAGGACCTCCAGGACAACGCGACGGCCTCGTGCATCTACGCGTCGCCTAACACTTGCGCCTTCACAGAAAACTTCAGGCCAGAGCGCATAAGCGTCCCGGCTCAAATCAGTCCGATCTAAATCACCGTCACCGGAAACGACTCCAGCACGCGCTTCAAATCCAGCGCCAGTGCCAGCCGGTCTCCGTGACGCAGCATACCCGCGCAGTGCGGGACATCGCGTGGCGCTTCATCCTTCAGCAAAGGCTCGCTGGTGCTGAACGTACCGAGCACCTCATCCACCGCCAGCCCCACTCGAACGTCCGGAGCGCTGGCGCCTCCGCGAAGGCAGGCCACTACAATTTGCTTCGGCGGCAGGTCGCCGCGCCGCACTTCCGTAAACGCAATATCCACCACCGGAATGATGGTTCCGCGCAAATTGAACACGCCCATCAGAAACGGCGGAGACAGCGGCAGCCGCGTCAGGCGCGGCCATTCCAATACTTCGTCCACTTCCAGCACATGCACGCAATAACGCTCACGCCCCGTGCGGAAAATGCAGTACTGCTCCTCGGGCAGCGCAGACTGTGCGGCAAACTCCACCTCTTCCATCGCGAAGTCGTCTTCGAGTGGATAGGTCTCCTGCGCCTGCGCTTTGTTGGGCAGTTCGTCCATCCGTTATCCGATAAGCCTCTGCACTTCGCCGATCAGTTGCGGGCCGGTAAACGGCTTGATCACGTATCCGTCCGCGCCCTGCTGCAAACCCCAGAACTTGTCGCTTTCGCCGTTCTTTGAACTCACCAGCACAATCGGGATGTTGCCGAATTCCTGGCTGCCCTTTAGTTCGCGGCAGGCCTGGAAACCGTTTCGTCCAGGCATGACAACGTCCAGAAGAATCAGGTTCGGATGCTCGGTGGCAAGCATCTGCTCGATGCGCAGCGGATCGCTTAGAGCGACCGCCGAGTATCCCGCGCTTTGCAGAAATGACTGCATCAGCACGCTCTCTGCCGGGGAATCATCAACGATCAATACCTTCTTCAGCACCATGCACCTCGAATCTCGCTACCGCGACACCACTCCGGCCACCTTGCGCGACCGCTTGTGCTCCACCATCCGTATTTCCCGGTCCGTCTCGGAAAGCCGCTGCAGAACCTCGTAAATCTTCATTGACATCGCTTGGACAATCGTCACCTTTCGCCGCGATTCATCCCCTAATCCAGAGTCCATCAGCAACAGCTCCGTGTGCCCCAGCAATCCGGTCAACGCGTTGGCCAGCCCATGCTGCGCCTCGGAGATAACCTTTCCGAGGGCAGTGAAGCGCTCTGTGTCCCGCAACTGGTTCTCCAACTCATTCACCCGCTGCATGGCTTGCTCACGCAACACGCTCTCCAGTGCCAGTGCCGCTGCAATATCCGCCCATCCTTCGCGGCGAATAATCCGCACAACCCGGCCCATTGCACCTTCAACCTCGGGCAGTGGATCGTCTGCCGTCACCACAATTGCCAGCGCAGCTCCGCCCGAAAGCCGTAACAGCGCCTGCGGGCCGTCCACCACGGCAACACAAATCGCTGCCCGCGCGGCCGCTTCCGCCAGCGGAACGAACTCATACTCCGGCACGCAACCCGCGTGTCGCCAGCTCCAGGAAAGAGCATTGGCAAATCCTGGATCATCCGAAACGATTAAAGCCTTTGTGAACAATGCAAACTTCTCCCGCCAGACGCGGCAAATAGACCTGCGCCCAGGGCTAACGTGCAACTTACCAGTCCTTCACCCTAATACGGAAGTAACTGAAAGTAGACACCTTCCATTTTAGCTGCTTGCCTTCTCGTTGCCCAGAAATCTCAACTTTGAGACCAGATTATCACCCGCTCACGCCTGCGAACCACTCCTGCGAGCGCTCTCACCTGCGCAGCCATCCGTCCAGACGCACCGTTCGCGCATCTTCGCCCGATCATCCGTGATCAGCATGCGAATAGGGGACGCATCAGATCTGCGGCACATAGCTCCCCAAGGTAATTTTCTGGATCAATTCGATCAACAGCCCAATGCGGAACGGCTTCTGGATAAATAGCGCGCCGGTGCGCTTCCGAACCTTGATTGCGTACTCATCCTCTACGTTTCCGGTGATGAACAGAAAACGTGACGACAGCTTTGGCTGGTGCTCCACAACCCAGTCGAAGATCTCCGCGCCGCCGATGTCGCCCGGCATTTTCAGGTCGGATACGATGCCTGCAATTTCCCGCTGCGCCAGCGCACTCAGCGCCTCTTCACCAGACGACGCTCCGATGACCTTGATGCCGCCGCGCTCCAGCGCAGTCGTCAGAAAGCAGAGCAGGACTTCCTCGTCTTCCACGACCAGTACCGGCTTTGTTTCAGTCATATCCTTCTCACAGCTGCAACCGCCGCTTCTCACCGACATCAGGTGCAAATGCCGCTGACCGAATGCAAGCGGCACAGATGAACTGCTCCCGGAAAGCGTTGCAAGCGCTACTCAGAGTACGGAAGAGCGATCTCGACCCTGGGGAAGGTTGCCATCAGAGTAGGATGAGTCTGAAGGTGAGTCAATACTTATTCCCAAACCGAAGTAACCCGCGCCTGCCCTCAGTGGAGAGTCCCTGCAATTCTAAGAGTTTCTCATGATTGCTTTGCCACCGTTTCTAAGAACATGCTAATAGACCGTCCCGCAAACTTAAGTGCTAGCACTCTTGACCCTTCCGTATTGCGCGAAAGATTGCTATCAATGTAGGTATGACCGTTCCAGCCTTGTGTCTGCTTTCGCATCGACGGATGACTTTCGTGTGCGAAGGCGAAATCGCAGAGGAATCTGGGACACACGGGTTCGATTAGTTACTTGTAAACGCTTGCGTGAGAAGTCATGGTAAGCAGACTCGCATTGTTTGAATCGGGAACCATCCTCAGGGTAGTTCAAGCTTTCGAGACTGTGCGATACGTTTGACTGGTTGTTCGCTGCGCGGGTCCGGAGGCAATATCGGGATGAAAATCCGAAGCAAGCTGCTACTGAGTTTTGGATCTTTGCTGTTGGTCATGTCATTGGTGTTCGGCGTCAGCACCTTCTCCATGTATCGCGAGCGCGCGGCCAAAACCGCTCTCAGCAACGCTCTCGATCTCTCTCAGGCCACCGAGAACGTGCGCCATCAGATGATGGAGAACCGCCTTGCGCTCAGCAACTACCTGCTCACCGGAGCCGGTACGGAGCTGGAACGCCTGCACGAGGGCAATAGCCGGACCTATGACCTCATTCGCGAGGCCCAGTCCAAGACCACGGATCCCAGCCAACGCGCCGGACTCAATCGCATTGAGGCCATCGAGCGCGAATGGTACACCAGCTTCGCCGACCGGTTTATCCAGGAACACAAGGAAGTTGACAGCGGAAAAATCAACGAGAACGATCTGCTCGAGCAATACACCAGAGCAGAGCCAATGGAGCAGCTCAAGCGCTCCAATGAAGTCATCAATGAAGTGCAGAACGCCAACCGCCAGGAGCTCGACAAGAATCGCAAATATGACGAGTTAGCCTCCAACGTCACCAACTGGATCAGCATCATCGGCTTCCTCATCACCATCGGAATGGGCATCCTGATTGCCTTCCGTACGGCGCATTCCATCACCTCTCCGCTGGAGCACCTGATTACCGTGGCTCGCGAACTCGGTGACAAGGGAGACCTCAGCCAGCAGGTCGATATCGAGGGACAGGACGAGATCGGCACCCTGGCGCAGACCTTCCGCAACATGGTCATCTACTTCAAGGAGATGGCAACCGTATCGGAATCCATCGCCGGCGGCGATCTCTCCGTGGAAGTTTCTCCGCGCTCCAACCGTGACACCCTGGCCCTGGCCTTCTCGCAGATGACCAACGGATTGCGCACCCTGGTGCGCTCCGTGCGTGACGCTGCCGCGCAGGTGGCCGCAGGCTCCAACCAGGTGGCTGACGCCTCTGAGGATTCCGCCAAAATCAACGTGCAATCCTCCTCCGCAATCGATGAAGTCACCAGCACCATGCATGAGATGAGCATTAACGTGCAGAATATGGTGAAGAACACGCAGATGCAGGCCTCCAGCGTCAGTGAGACCTCGGCGTCCATCGATGAGATGGTGGCCAGCATTCAGCGCGTGGCAGACACCGCAAAGGTTCTGCTCGATATCTCCAGCCGCTCCCGCGATGAAGTGCAGAGCGGCATTGGAACCATGCAGAAGACCACCGAGGGTCTCAACCGTATCAACGGCTCCATCGGATCTTCCTCCACCATCATCGCCTCGCTTGGCGAACGCGTTGACAACATCGGCAAGATCATCGAAGTCATCGACGACATCTCCGAACAGACGAACCTGCTGGCGCTCAACGCCGCCATTGAAGCCGCGCGCGCCGGTGAACATGGCCTCGGCTTCGCCGTGGTCGCCGATGAAGTCCGCAAACTCGCGGAGAAGTCCGCCAACTCCACCAAGGAAATCGGCGAACTGATCAGCAGCATTCAGAATGAAGCGCGCAAAGCCGTGGACAACATGAACAAGAGCACGTTGATCGTCAACGAAGGTCTGGACCTCGGCAACGACCTGAGTCTCGCTCTGCGCAAAATTTCCAACGTGGTCACCGAGGTCTTCAAGTTCGCCCAGGAGATCGGCGCCGCCACCAACGAGCAGTCCCACGGATCCTCCCAGATCGCCAAGGCCACTACGCGCCTCAATGAAATCACGCACGAGATCAATTCCTCCGTGGAGGAGCAGGCCGGCGGCGCGCAAGCCGTCGTCCGCGCCATGGAGCGCATGCGCGAGATGGTGCAGCAGTCCACCTCCAGTTCAACGGAATTGGCCGCCTCCGCCGAGCAGATGTCCAAAATGGCGCGCTCGCTGCTGGAATCGATGGACCGTTTCGTCCTCGAAGAGCATGTCGAGGAGCCGAAGCGGTTGAGCGGATCGAAGTACGCACTGGCTGGATCGGGTCGCTAAAAGCCTGGGAGAGTCCAATGGTAAAGCTTCAGCAGATCGTCGGGTTCCGCATTGGCAAAGAGAACTTCGGCGTCCCCATCGGCATCGTGCATGAAATTGTGCCCATGATGGAGATCACCGCCGTTCCCGACTCGCCCACCTATATCGAGGGCGTGATCAACCTGCGTGGAAAGATCATTCCGGTTGTGGATTTGCGCAAGCGCTTCTCCGAGGATGCCGTGCCGCATCGGCGCAATCGCATCATGGTCGCCGAACTCGATGGTCACCTGGTGGGTCTTGTCGTGGACGCTGCAAATGAAGTGCTCAAGGTTGATCCCTCGCTGATTGAACCACCCCCCAACGTCTTCGAGCAGGGCGAAGTCAACTATGTGACGGGTGTCGGCAAACTGGAGGGCAAGCTGGTGATTCTGATTGACCTCGCAAAGATCATGCAGCGTGGCGAACTGCGGCGTATCTCCGAATTAAGTGAAACCGCGGACGCGATTCCGCCGGCAAAATAGGCAGGGCGTATTTCATAATGTCACCTTTATCGTCACCGATTGCCGTCAACGAATCTGAGCTTAAGCTGCTGCAGACCCTGATCTATCAGGAGTGCGGCATGTTCTTCGATGACCGTCGCGCCCACTTCCTCCAGGACCGTTTGCAGCGCCGTATGCGCACCTGCAGCGCAAGCTCGTTCTACGACTACTATCGCCTGCTCACCAGCCGCGAAGGACGCGCCGAACTCTCTGCCCTGCTTGAGAATCTCACCGTCAACGAGACCAGCTTCTTCCGCAACCGTCCGCAACTGGACCTCTTCCAGAAGACCGTGCTTGAGGAGATGCTGCGCCGCAAGCAGGCGCGCCGTGACTGGAACCTGCGCATCTGGAGCGCGGGCTGCTCCACCGGCCAGGAGCCTTTCACGCTGGCCATGATGGTTGCCGACGCGCTCGCCTACTACTACCTGCGAAATCCTCTTCCTTTTGAAATGCCCTCGCCCAAGCCGCTGATTCCGCCGCCCTGGAAGGTGGAGATTCTGGCCTCTGACATGAATTACTCGGTGCTTCGCGCCGGGCAGGAGGGCATCTATCTTGAGCATCACATGGAGGCCGTGGATTACACCTACCGTCTGCGTTATTTTGACAAGGTAGGTCCGGGCCGCTACGCCATCAAACAGTCGGTGAAAGAGCTGGTTCACTTCGATTTTCACAATCTCAAAACCGAGTTTCTGCCGACACGCAATGACTTCATCTTCTGCCGCAACGTCATGATCTATTTTGACGATGCCGAGCAGAAGCGCTTGATCAAGAAATTCTGGCGCTGTCTGAATCCCGAGGGATATCTCTTCGTGGGACACGCAGAAAGCCTGTTCGGACTGACCGATCAGTTCCGCATGATTCACCTGAATAACGGCACCGCATACAGCAAGATAGAGGCATAGCCGTGAGCATTTTTTCCGACGATCGCGCCAACGAACTGCGAAGTATTTTCTTCGAAAGTTCGCAGGAGATTCTCCAGGCACTCAACGAAGATGCCATGCTGCTGGAGAAATCCCCGCGTGACCCGGAAATTGTCCGCAACCTGCGGCGCGGCGTTCACACCCTCAAGGGAGACTCCGCCGCCTGCGGCTACAAGGAACTCAGCGAACTTGCCCACGCCGTGGAAGACGTGCTCAGCCCTGAGATTGCCGCTCGTGACGCCGACGCCCTCGTCGAAATCGTTCTGATTGCCGCCGATGCCTTTGACAATCTGCTCTCCGCCTATCGCAATGATCATCAGCCGCCCTCCACTGTGCCCATTCATCGGCTGATCGAGGCGCTCCGCAACCCGGCCTCGCACGTTGCCTTCGCACCGCAGTTCCAGTGGAGCGAGTACGAGCAGCTTCTGATTTCGAAGAACGCGGTGCGCGGCCAGCACGTCTACAACATTGCCCTTGCAATCGATTCTGGCTGCCCCATGCGCGCCGCCGCCGTACAGCTCGTGCGCAATGTTCTGCAAGAGGTCGGAACCATTCTCGTGATGCGTCCCGACGAGAACACCACCGACATTCCTGACATCATCGAGCTTGCGCTTGCCAGCCATCACGAACTCGACTGGGTCGAGCGCAAATGCAAGATTCCCACCGTCGTTTCAAAAGTTCACGTCGCGCCCGCGCAGAGCGCGCCCGCAGACGCTGCGTCCCCATCCGGCGCCGCGCCCATGCAGGATGCCGCACGGGCCGTCACGGACGAGAAGCGGGCACCCCGCACTGCCGTGGCCGAGCGCCCCGCAGTCGAGCGTCCCCGGGCTCGCGAGGAACGCCTGCCCGCCGCCACCGAGAACGTCATTCGTGTGGAAGCCGAGCGCGTCGATGTAGTCCTCGATCTGGTGGGCGAGCTGATCATCGCCAAGAGCATGATGCAGGAACTGCTCTCTGACATGGGCCGCAGTCTGGGCAACAGTCCGCTGCGCGCCAGGGCCTCCGACGTCCTCACCCTGCAGTCGCAGATTCTCAACAAGCTGCAGCGCTCCGTGATGAAGATTCGCATGGTGCCCGTCGAGCAGATGTTCCGCCGTCTTCCCCGCGTCGCCCGTGACATTGCAAAGGCGATCGGCCGCGAGGTCAACGTCGTCATCGAGGGCGGCAACACCGATCTCGACAAGCGCATTCTTGACGCACTCGCCGAGCCCATGATGCACCTGCTGCGCAACGCCGTCGATCACGGCATTGAATCGCCGCTCGTCCGTGCCGCCGCCGGCAAACCGCCCGAGGGTACGATTCGCCTCAACGCCTATCATCAGGGCAACCAGGTGGTCATCGAAATCAGCGATGACGGCTCCGGCATTGAGATTGCCAAAGTCGTCGCCAAGGCCATCGCCGGCGGACTGATCACCGCCGAACAGGCGCCGCGCCTCAGCGATAACGATGCGCTCGATCTCATCTTTCAAGCCGGACTCAGCACCTCCGACGAGGTTACCGAATTCAGTGGCCGCGGCGTCGGCATGGATGTGGTGAAGGCCGTCATGGACCGGCTGAAGGGTACGGTAAGCGTGCGCAGCATCAAGGGCGAAGGCACCACTTTCCGCCTCAAGGTGCCGCTGACTCTGGCCATCATCAAGGCCCTGCTCTTCCGCGTTTCAGAACGTCTCTACGCCGTGCCGCTGGGCAACGTACTTGAGATTCTGCGCGCCAGTGAAAGCGACGTACACTTCATCGACGGTCAGGATGTTTTGCAGATTCGCGAAGAGGTGGTGCCGCTCATCCGTCTCAGCCGTATGCACCCCAGCGCGGAGCGCAGGCAGAAACTCTTTGTCGTGGTGGTCAGCCTTGGTGACCGCAAGTGCGGGCTCGTGGTGGACCGTCTCATCGGCGAGCAGGAACTCGTCATCAAGGCTCTTGATGACTCTTTGATTGGCAGTCAGATGGTCAGCGGCGCCAGCATTCTTGGCGACGGACGCGTCGTGCTCATCCTCAGCATCTCCGATGTGGTAGAGAAACTCGGTCGCGGATATCGCCGCAGCACCGTTGCAGCAGAAGTACAGGGGCCCCGTCTATGACCACCGCTAAACAGATGATCCGCGTACTGGTGGTGGACGACTCAGCCCTCATGCGCAAACTCATTCCGCAACTGATCGAGCGCGATAACTCGATCCACGTTGTGGGAACGGCGATGGATGGCGCATTCGCACTCAAGAAGATCGAAGAGCTCAAGCCTGACGTCATCACCCTCGATCTCGAGATGCCGCGCATGGACGGAATCGAGACCTTGCGCCAGATCATGCGGCAGCAGCAGGTTCCGGTCGTAGTCGTCAGCGCCCACACCCATGAAGGCGCGAGCGCCACATTCAAGGCTCTGCACATGGGAGCCTTCGATTTCGTCGCCAAGCCGGAGGATGTTCTCAGCGAGGGCATGGGCGAAATTGCCACCGAGCTGATTGCCAAGCTCAAGGCCGCGGTCAACAGTCCCTTGCGGCTGCGCCCCATGCCGACTGCCTCAAAGATCTCCAAGCCCAAGCGCTCAGGCATGCTCGGTCCAGCCTCCAAGGTGGTTGCCATCGGTATCTCCACCGGCGGCCCCAATTCGCTGGAGTACATGCTCGGCCATCTACCGGCGGACTTCCCTGCAGGAATCCTCGTGGTGCAGCACATGCCGCCAGGTTTCACCAATACTTTCGCTCGACGCCTGAACGAGTGCTGCCTTCTCGAAGTTAAGGAGGCGCAATCCGGCGACTTGCTCTCTGCCGGACGAGTGCTCATCTGCCCGGGAGGCCGCCACATGCGCGTCCGCAGAATGCCCCTGGGTGATGTGGTCGTGCTATCCGATGATGTGAAGATCAACGGTCATCGCCCGTCTGTAGATGTTCTGTTCCGCTCCGTAGCCCAGGAATTCGGTGCCGACTCCATTGGCGTGCTCATGACCGGGATGGGTGAAGATGGAGCCGAGGGTCTGGGAGTGATGAAGGCTTCCGGCGCGCTCACCATTTGCCAGGATGAGGCGTCGTCCGTCGTATTTGGAATGCCCCGAGCCGGCATTGAACGTGGTTTTGCCAATCGAATCGTTTCACTGGAAGCAATGGCCAACACCTTGACTGCGCAGTGCGCTCCGTCGCGTGCCCTGCCGTTCAAGGATACGTACCCTGTCCGCACCGTCGGACCTATGTGAGGTAACAATGGAGCTATTTCCCGCTCTGCTACGTGCTACCGATTTAGAACCCGTGCGCTACCTGGTTGTAGATGACTCGGTCTTTGCGCGAAAGAATCTTGCGCGCATCATCGACTCTTATGGTGGAGTGCTCGCCGGCGAAGCCGGAGATGGAGGCACGGCCATCGCCGAGTATGACCGCACCGCCGCTGACATCGTCCTCATGGATATCACCATGCCGCAGATGGAAGGCATCGAGGCCGCCGAGCGCATCGTGCGTCAGCATCCCGAGGCCCGCATCATCATGGTCTCCAGCGTCGGATACCAGGAAAATATCGTCGCGGCCCTGCAGAAGGGCGCGCGCCATTTCGTGCAGAAACCCGTAAAGCCAGAGCTTCTATATGAAGTCGTCAAGTATGTACTGGGAGAAGCTGCCGTCGTCGCATCGCTTCCCCAGCCAGGAGTGTAGTTTTTATGAGGATGGAGCTGATTCAGCCCTTCATCAACGCAGCCGATGCGGTGCTCTCTGAGACCCTTGCCTGCCCAATCAGTGTCTCTGACATTTCGATGAACGAGCAGCCCTACCAGCGCCGCGCCACCGCCGCCCTGATAGAAATCTCCGGAGACATTGAGGGCCGAGTGATTTTTGACGTGGAAGACAGTGCGGCCATGAAGGTCGCCTGCACCATCTCCGGCGCCACGGAACTCGATCATGATCCGCAGATCATCCGCGAAACCATCGCCGAGCTTGCCAACCTCGTCATCGGAAACGCCGTCACCACCCTCAACGACCAGGGCTTCCGCTTCAAGGTCCATCCGCCCGTGGATCATCCTGCCGACCGGGGCTTCCACGGCACGGAAGACACCGAAGCGCTCGTAATGGACTTCGGCTCATCCTCCGGCAGCGTCTACATGAATGTTGCCATGCGCTACAACCGCCGCCGCCGCGCTGACGCCAGGCGAAAGTAGTCTCAACATTGCATAACTAAAGGGCGAGCCTGTTAAGCTCGCCCTTTACTTTTTCCTTCTGTGAATCTCGGGCTGAATTGCGTGCGCCGGGTATCCCAGATCCGCGTGAATCTTAGCTGCGCCCCACCACCATCTGCGGCGTCATCAGCGGACAGCTCTTCTGTCCGTCAACCAGCCCTGTGGCAAACGTGCAGTAGGTCACCTGATTCGGCGCCGGAATGGTCGTCACATACGAATTGATCGGCGCAGTGCCGTCGGCCGCCGCCGCAACCACCGAAGTACCGTTGTACAGATTGGCGCAGGTGGTTGTGTTGCCGCTGTCGCTACACCATGCCGTCTGGCCCTGTATTGGCGTTGGAGTGGGGTCAGACGCCGGGCGGCTGATCGTCGGATTCATGTTCGCATCGAAGTAGGCGTAAACCGTATTCGTGATTGTCGATGCATATGCCTTCGAGAGGTCCGAACTGTTGCCTCCTCGAGACACTGCAACGTAGTTCACCGTCGGCGTAGTGGTCTCTGAGATGTTGAATACCGTGCCGTTGCTGTCGGTCATGGTGCCGGTGAGCGTGCGGTGAACCCCGACCGTGATCGTGGTTGTAGCGTTCGCTGTCACCGCTCCGCCGACCGCGAGCAGGCTGGTATTGATTGCCACAATCTGGTCTGTGCCGCCGAGGCCAACGTAAGCCATCGTGCCATCGCGCATCAGCGCCAGGTTCGTCGGATTCGCGCCAGTCGTCAGAGACGTAATCCAGCTCAGCGTCCCGGGCACCGTTGCGTCATAAACGCTCACCGTGCCGTTCTTGTGAAGAAACCAGATGTGGTTGTACTGTGAGTTCGCCGAGGTGTCGTTATAGTTCGGGTCCTGTGCAATGTCCACCACGGGAGAGCTGCAGATCGCGCCGCACGCCGCGTTCGAGCTGGGCATAGCCGTCCCCACAACCGTCTCCGTCAGCCCATTGATGATCGAAATCGTTCCGTCTCCGCTGTTCACGGTGTAGACGTAGTTGCCGTCCGCGCTCTGTGCCGCCTTGATCGGAGCCGCGCCAACCGGAATCTTGTTGGTCACCATGTACTTGCTGGCGCTCACCACATAGACCTGGTTCTCCGTCTGGTCCAGCACAAACACTTTGCTCTGATCTCTGAAAATCCACGCATACACCGGCGTTACGCCCACGCATATCGTGGCTTTCAATGCGGCGGTGGACTCTAGAATCGCGCCCAGAGAGCCTCCATTCGGGCAGGTCGCGTTGGTTCCGGAATTCACCACGTAATCCTGCGCATATGTGGGGCCGAAAAACTCGAAGCTGATGCCAATCGGCTTGGAGCCAGGCAACAGCGAGATCGTCGTGGTATTGGTCGAAAACCCTGCGGAGGAGGTGGTCAGCCCTGACTGCGTCACCGAGTCGGTCGCCGTGTTTGCCGTAAAAACCGTCGTGCGCAGGTAGTCGAACGCCATCGGACTAACAACCGTTCCGGCCACGTTGCCCGTCGCGGTGGCTACCACGTTGCCCAATACTTTGTTGCCGGAATTCGAGTCGCCGCTCACGTCCACGTCAGTGATCACGCTGCTCGGCGTTGTCGTCACCGCATTCGGGCTGTCCGGACTTGGAACCAGACAGCAGGAGAGCACAACTTCGCTCTCAAATCCTGCCGGATTGCCCGTTGTGACCGGTGAGGGAGTTGCAACCGGACGATAGGTTTCGCCACAGCCAATCTCAATCGTTGTTGCCGCAACTAAAAGGACGGCCGCAAACGCGGCTTTCCATATCACTTTCATTCGCACTCCGCCCTCGGAATTCTGCTCTGTTCGGGTGCGACCATTGTAAAGGAAGCGGGTGCATTCAAGCGAATCCGTTCTCGCTCGCGCAAGACCGGATATTTCACGCCTAATTCCGAGCGCATGGAGAATTACGCGGCCCGCTTCGGCTTGGCTCGTCCCGGCCCTTTTTTCGGCGCCGTCGCGATCTCCTGCACCTCTGACGCCTTTTGCGCCGCGCTTGTCACCGTAGCCGAGTTCTTGCCATCCATTCGCGCCAGGCTCTCCCGCAGAGCATCCATCAGATCCACCACCGGAGCCATCTTCCCAGGCCGCTCCACCGCTGAGACGTCCCTCCCTTCCAACCGCGCGTCAATCAGCTTGCGCAGGTTCTCCTCGTAGGAATCATGAAAGCGCTCGGGCTCGAATTTATCCGCCAGCGCGTCAATTAACTGATGCGCCACTCTCAACTCCGTCTCTTTCACCTCGACCGTATCGGTGCCGAAGTTTTCCATCGCGCGCACCTCGTCGGCGTAGTACATCGTGTGCAGCGCCAGTCCGTCTTTGAATGGCCGCAGAAACACCGTGTATTCGCGATTGTGCATGGTCAACTGTGCCAGCGCCATGTAGCCACTCTCGCGCATCGCCCGCGCCAGCAGCGCATACGGACGCTTCCCCGCATCCTCGGCCGCCACGTAGTAGCTCGACTCGAAGTAGATCGGATCGACCTCCTCGGCCTTCACAAACTGCACAATCTCCATTGCCTTGGCCGTCTTCGGCTCAATCTTCTTCAACTCCTCGGGCTCAATCACCACGTACTCGCCCTTGCGATACTCATAGCCCTTCACAATCTCGTCGCGCTCCACCACGCGTCCGTCTTCAGGACACCAGAGCTGCTGTTTGATCCTTGACAGGTCTGTCTTGTGCAGCATGTGAAATGAAATCCGGCTGCCCCGTGCTCCGCTGTAGAGCCGTACCGGCAGTGAGATCAAACCAAACGTCAAATACCCGGACCACACCGAAGCTGCCATCCCTCAACCTCCCGCCGACTTGGAAACCATGAAACTTTGAAACCCTGCCTTTGGATGCGCACTCCAGGCCTCTCTGCTGCCATCAAAGCTCGCAGCGCCCAACCAGGGCCATTTCGGAGTACGATGAGTTGGGCATGAATTTCTTTGAGAGCTGGCTCCTGGCCGTCCCATTGGCTATTCCTATGTTGCTCCCCGCCATCGGCCTCTCCGTGGCCTTTGCCTTCTGCGCCTGGGGATTGCGCGCCGTCACCGCCGCCGCAGCCTTCACCGGAGTGCTCCTAACCGTCATTCTTTGCCTTGCCGCCGGTCCCGCCAGCCTCATTCCAATTGTCACGGTCTTCCTGCTCACCTTGTTGACCACCCGCGTCGGCTCACGCAAAAAGGAGCGCCTCGGCACCGCCGAACGCCGCAACGGGCGCGGACCACTGCAGGTTCTCGCCAACATAGGTGTCGCCGTGCTTTGCGCTTCACCTCTCCTTTTCGTCGCCCACGCCCGCTTCCTCCTGCTCGCCGGAGCCTCAGCCGCACTCGCCGAAGCCGCCGGAGACACCGTCAGCAGCGAACTCGGACAAGCCTTTGGCGGCCACCCTCGGCTCATCACCACCTTCCGCCGGGTCGCTCCCGGTCAGGATGGCGGCATCACCCCGGCCGGAACCATCTTCTCGCTCTGCGCCATCCTCATCGTCTGCGCCGCCTGCCAGTGGAGTGGCCTGCTCATCCCCCGCTACTTCTGGACGGTCGCCGCCGCCGCCTTCTTTGGAACCATCGTAGACAGCCTTCTGGGAGCCACCCTGGAGCGCCCCGGCCAGCTCGGCAACAACAGCGTAAACTTCAGCAGCACCGCCTTCGCCGCCGCCCTCGCAATCGCCGTCCTGTTCCTCCAGCGCTGGGCATGGTGGATTTGATTTGAGATAGTGAGTGATAAGGACAGTTATCGACTGGTAAAGAAATGTAATCGTGCGCCAGCGCGACCATATCTGAATCTAAATGTAGCGATATTCACACTATCGACCGAGCGCGTTCGATATCCACCTCATACTCTATGCACGAAGCCATATCAAGAGCTGTTTCCGATGTTGAGCGCATCCATTCAACTTGGATCCAGTGTGAACGTGCGCGCGACATTCCTGGTGTTCTGGCACTATGTTCAGATGAAATCGAATTCCGCCCCCCGGATGCTCCGCCCGTAATTGGCCGCGTACCAGTATCTGCTTACCTGATGCAGGGAAACAATCAAATTCATCAAGTTGAGATTTCAGACCTCCGGATTCGAGTCTCAAACGAACTCGCCTATCTGACCGCAAACTATTCCACGACGTTTTCCTCGCTGGAGAACATGACACCGAAAACCACTTCCGGCAGTCATCTCTGGATTCTGAAAAGACAGGGTGCTACATGGCTTGTGTCTCTAGTGGCGTGGTCAGTCTGGAAACGCGCAGAAGACGGACCGTAAATGGCTCGCTCGCGATTGCTGTCGGATAATCGCCAATGCACTCAGTAGTTAGATCCCGCTCGCGCCCACAAAAAAACCGGAGCCTCTCGGCTCCGGCTCTGACTCTCGAACGGGGCTTTTACTTCTCCGCCCTCACAAACTCCCACTTCCCTCTTCCGCAAAGATTCTTGCACGTGGGCAAGGTCTCGCCTGCCTTGAACTGCACTGGCAGCTTACACACGCTGCACCAGTAAATACCTGTCTGAGGAGCTTCCGTCCCCGCTTCATGCGCCATTCCAATTCCTCCATGTTGATCTTCTGATCCTAAAATCCCGCCCCGCCATGCCTCAGTGATGCCGGTCACGTTGCAGCGTAAAAGTCCCTCTACCGCCGAAACACATGCAACCGCCACAACGTATAGCTCAATGCCTCGCGAGCCACGTTCCAGGCCCGTGCCGCGTTTCCCGGAGCGATTTCAGGTTTGCGCGGCGAGGCGTACACCACCCGCCCCTTGGCCTCCAGCAACTGCTTGATTCGGAAAACGTGATACGGATCGCTTACCGCAATGCAGGAGTGCATGTTGTTTGCATCCATGATCGTCGCAATGCGCTCGGCGCTCTCCGCGCTATTGTCGCTTCGCGTCTCGGCGATCAGGTGCTTATCGGCAATGCCGTGTTCGGTCAGATAGTCGCGGCCTACCGAACCTTCGGTAAACGTCTTTTCGCCGCCGCTGCCTCCCGTGGTGATCACCACCGGAGCAAGTTTTCGTTCGTATAAATTCAGCGCATGGTCCAACCTTGCCCGATACACCGGAGAAGGTTTGCCGAAATACTCCGCCGCGCCGAACACCACGATTGCGTCTGCCGGTCGCGCCTCGTCACGCCCCGACTGCGCCACAATGCGCGCGCAGGTGCAGGCAAAATAACCGGCATATGCCGCCAGCAACACGCCGGCCACCATGCCCGGACTCAGCCATCTCCGGCCTGCCCCAGCGCTCATTGATCGCCCAGCAGGTCCTCGATCTCATTCAGCGCAATCGCGCCCTCGCGCTGTATGGACCATCGTCCATCCTCTGTCAGATCGATGATTGTGCTCGGCACCGTGCGCGGCGTTGTACCGCCGTCCACAACCACTTGCACGCGGTCGCCCATCTGCAACACCACGCCCTCGGCGGTGTTGCATTCCATCGCCCCGGCCAGGTTTGCCGACGTTGCCGTAATGGGACACTTCAGAGCCCTCACCACGGCCAACGCCACCGCCGAATCCGGCATGCGCACCGCGATGTTGCCCGAGTTTGCCGTCACCTTCAGCGGCAGCCGCGGAGCCGCCCGCACAATGATCGTCAGCGGACCCGGCCAAAACTTGTCGGCCAGCAGAAAGAACTCATCCGGAAGCTCGTGAGCCAGCTCCTCAGCCTGCTCCACGCTCTCAATCAGCAGAGACAGAGGCTTGTGACGTCCGCGTTCTTTGATCTCATACACGCGTTCAACCGCGTGCAGATTGTAGGGGTCCACGGCCAGACCGTAAAACGTGTCGGTCGGCATTCCGACCACGCTGCCTTGGCGAATTCTATCCGCCACATAGTTCACAAGTGACGGCTCAGGCTCAACTGCATGAATTTTGATGATCTCCGGGCGCACCCGTTGTACCTCGTCTTCCAGGCTCAAACCAGCGAACCTTATACAAGATAAATCCACGAACAAGGTTAACTCACAACTCCCTTGGCGCGCCGCATCGTTCGGCACCTTGCCTTGGGAGTTATCATGTCCCATGCTGGTATTCCAATTCTACAACCGGGCGTGTGCGACCGGAAGGGCCGAGCGCCCGCAGCCGGCAGCGGCGTCTGTTGGCCCGTTACCCGCCCCAGCGTCAGCGACCGGAGCGGCAGCATTCGCCGCGTACCCGACCCTGAGTTGACCGCACGACCCTGAAGCCGTACACATAATATCGGAGGAACATGTCCCAGGCCTCATCCAATCCGCCGCACGAACGCCTCCGAGCCATCTCCAGCCGCCAGAACGCGCTCGTCAAGGATCTTCGCAAGGCCTTCGTCCAGGCCACTCCCGTCGAGGACGGGTCGGTCGCCATTGAGGGCGTGAAGCTTGTCGAGGAGGCCATCCGCAGCGGCCTGCGTCTGCGCGCCGTCTTCTTCTCCGAATCAGGCCGCGAACGCGCCAACCGTCTGCTTCCGCAGCTCGGCCACGCCACGGAAACCATTCTCCTGCCCAATGATATCTTCCAGAGCGCCGTCGCCACCGAGACTCCGCAAGGCGTAGCCGCCCTCGTCTACCCGCTCGCCTCCACGCTCGAAGATCTCTTCCGCCCCTCTCGCGCGTCCAACGATGACGCCCCGCTCACCACCACGCCGCTAATCCTCGGCTGCGCCGGTCTTCAAGATCCCGGCAACCTCGGAACCATCCTCCGCAGCGCCGAAGCCTTTGGAGCCAGCGGCGTGCTCTCCACCGACGGCACCGTTTCGGCGGCCAATCCCAAGGTCGCCCGCGCCTCAGCCGGATCGGTCTTTCGCCTCCCCTGCGTCAAACTCTCCACCGCCAAAGCCCTCACCGCCATCGAAGAACACGGACTCCGCCTCGCCGTCACCTCCAGCCACAACGGCTGCCCCGTGCATGAGATTGACCTCACCCTCCCTACCGCAATTTTCATCGGCAGTGAAGGCCAGGGAGTCCCGCGCGCCCTGCTTGACCGCGCCGACGACGCCATTCTCATCCCCCACTCGCCCAAAGTAGAAAGCCTCAACGCCGCCATCGCCGCCAGCATCCTGCTCTACGAAGCGCAAAGACAGAGGAGCCGGTGAGTTGACAGATTGTGTATAATGTCACACATAGGAGTACACAATGGCTACGAACCTCGCCCTTGATGACAAGCTGATTGAAGCGGCACAGAAACTCGGTGGCCACAAGACGAAAAGAGCCGCCGTCACCGCTGCGCTGGACGAGTACATTCGCTTTCACAAGAGGCAGCAGGCTATCCAGGCGTTCGGCACTTTCGACTTCGATCCGGCCTACGACTATAAAGCCGAGCGTAAGGCAAAACGCGCGTGAACGTACTCGTGGACACGACAGTCTGGTCGCTGGCTTACAGACGTTCGGTAACAGCTCTCAACCTGCAGCAACGCTCCCTACTCAACTCGCTGGGAGAAATAGCTTCGGATGGGCGCGCCCAATTGCTGGGCGTGGTCCGGCAGGAGATGCTAGGTGGGCTGCGCGAACCTTCACACTTTGAACGGCTCCGTAAACTGCTCCAAGCCTTCCCCAACGTCCGCCTGGAGACGGAAGATTATGAGGAAGCGGCACGCATGAGCAACACCTGCCGAGCCAAAGGGATCTCAGGGAGCATCGTTGACTACTTGATTTGTGCAACTGCGGCGCGCCGGGATTGGTCCATTTTCACCCTGGACCGAGATTTCGATGGCTATGCCAAGCGCCTTCCTATCAAGTTGTTTAAGTTGAAGTAACTCCCCCCCAAGGCAACACCCCGCTCCGCTCCGGACTCTATCCCTTTGCGCACACCAGTCTTTAATCGATCCGGAGGAGTTATGAAGAAGTTCAGTTTGCTGCTGATCTCTGCTCTATTGCTGAGTGGGTTGGCAATCGCACAATCGCACGACGACCACCAGAACAATCCCGATCAGCAGAACAATGCCGATCATCAAGCCGGGGCAATGGCCGATAATCATGATCATCATGCGCCCGCGGAGAGAATCACTCATGGCCCTGATGTGGAGTCCGTCGGAAACTCTTCCGCCACCGTCGCCTGGTCCACGGACACCGGAGGAAGTTCCGTGGTGCGTTACGGCACAGATCGCAATCGGCTTAGCCAGATGGCCGAGTCGCCTTACGCGGACAGCAAGAACGGTGAAGGCATCACTCATCGCGTGAAAATCGAGCACTTGCGCCCCGGCACCACTTACTACTACACAGTAGATTCCGGCCAGGGCGAGGGCACCGGAACCGAAGCCCGAAGCCGCGTAGAGGAGTTCACCACCAAGCGCTAACCTGCGCGCTGAAGCTGGTGGAGTTCAATGAATCACGAATTCCACCAGCTTCGGACCTATCTGGCTGGCGCACTGTTCGGGAGCAAGGTGACCGCAACCGGCAAACCGTTCCAGCTTTCCTTCTGGAATCAGACGCTGCATCTTTTCGCCCTGGCTCAGCGGAAAGATGTGGTCTTCGTCGCCCCAAACCACCAGCACCGGCATCTTGAGCCATGGCAGCATGTCTTCGCTGGCATCATGGCCGCTCAGCATCGCCTTCAGCGAACGCTGCACCACCCACGCATTCTGCTTTGAGACGCGCAGCATGTCCCGCGCTATGAACCCCGGAACCGAAGGCGGATTCGGCATCAACAACGCGTTCAGCTCATCCAGTTCAGCGGGCGTAGTGGGCGTAAACAGCCGGGTATCCCACGCCGGATACTCCGCAATCCCGGCGCTGTCGATCAGGATCAAACGCCGCACCCGGTCCGGATATTTGACGGCGACGCGCTGCGCGATCCATCCACCCATCGACCATCCGCCCAGTTCGAACTGCTCCACTCCCAGCTCATCGAGAAACCCAACCAGTATCGCCGCCTGGTCACGCACTGAGTAGGAGAAGTCCTTAGGCTTGTCGCTGCGTCCAAAACCCGGCAGGTCGGGCATGTAGACGTGATAGCCGACCCTGGCAAAGTACGCGGAAAGCTTTTGCCAGTCCTCGGCGCGTCCGCCCAGTCCATGCACCAGCACCACCGACGGACCGGAATTCGGCCCCAGCACGTTGTAGTGGATGCGGTAGCCATCGACTTCAACCCAGCGGCTCTCCGTCCCGTCCAGCCAGCCCCGCAGATGGATGTACTGATTGAAAAAGCTCAGCGGGCGCGCCCAGAACCACACTCCAGCCAGCACCACAAGCAACAGCGCAATGATCCGAGAAATCCGAGGCCGCTTCATCTCACGTCTCCCGAACTACTTCTGCATCCGTTGTTTCGCCACCTTCAGCGCCGCCAGCCGCTCGCGAATCCGTTTCTCCACACCTTCTTCGGTGGGATAGTACCACTGCCGGCCCTTCAGATTTTCCGGCAGACACTCCATATCCGTAACCTTCTCGTCGAAATCATGCGCGTACTTGTAGCCCTCACCATACCCAAGCTCTTTCATCAACTTCGTCGGAGCGTTCCTCAAGTGCAGCGGAACCGGGTCTGCCGCCGTCTCTTCCACGTCGCGCTTCACCGCTCCATAAGCCTTGTACAGCGCATTCGACTTCGGCGCAATCGCCAGATACACCGCCGCGTGCGCCAGCGCCAGCCCACCTTCGGGAAGCCCCATGAAATCCAGCGCATCCCGCGCCGCCATGCAAATCTCAAGCGCGTGCGGATCGGCCAGCGAGATATCTTCCACCGCCATGCGCACAATCCGCCGCGCCAGGTACATCGGATCTTCTCCGCTCTCCAGCATCCGCACCAGCCAGTACAGCGTCGCATCCACATCGCTGTTGCGCACCGATTTATGCAGCGCTGAAATCAGGTTGTAGTGCTCTTCGCCCGCCTTGTCATAGCGCAGTACCCGCCTCTGCAAAGCGTCTTCCACCTGTGCCTGATTTATAACCCTCTCGCCGGCCGCTTCCACGGCCCCGGCGCCAGCGGCCGGAGCGGCGTTCGTTGCCGCGTACCCGACCTTCCCAGCACCAGCCGCCTCCACCGCCAGCGTCGCCGCAATCTCCAGCACGTTATATCCAGAGCGAGCATCCCCGCTGGAGTACGCCGCAATCCGCGCCAGCGCCTCTGGCCTGGCCGTCAGCTTCAACCCACCCAGCCCGCGCTCCTCGTCCACCAGCGCACGCTCCAGCAGCAGAACGATCTGCTCTTCGGTCAGCGGATTCAGCGTGTACACCCGTGAGCGCGACAGCAGCGCCGAGTTCACTTCAAACGAAGGATTCTCCGTCGTCGCCCCAATCAGCCGGATGTTGCCCCGCTCCACGTGGGGCAGAAATGCGTCCTGCTGTGCCCGGTTGAAGCGGTGAATCTCATCGATGAAAACAATCGTCCGCGTGCCGTATTGCTTGGCCCGCTCGGCCTCCACCATCACCTGCTTGATCTCTTTGATCCCGGCCATCACCGCCGAATACTCAACGAACTCCGCCTTCGTACGCCGCGCAATGATCTTCGCCAGCGTCGTCTTCCCCACTCCCGGCGGTCCCCAGAACAGAATCGAGCCAATATCGTCGTGCTCAATCTGCACCCGCAAGGCCTTGCCCGGAGCCAGAATATGCTCCTGCCCCACGAACTCATCCAGGTCGCGCGGACGCATCCGCTCCGCCAGCGGCCGAGTCCGGTCAGAAGCCTCCGCCGCCTCATCCATCGGATTGGAAAACAAATTCAAAATATTTCCATTTCGGCGGCAGAAGGAGGCTTTAAGATCGGCGTCCCATCGTACTTTAGAATCTCAAGCATCGATAGAAATCCGTCCTTGTCCGCGTGAAGTAATATCGCGATCATCCCGCCGTCCCCGTCTTTGCACACGCCTTCAGTCCCGAGCTTCAGATACTTGGTCGGCAATGGAGGGCCGGAGTCGCAGCGCAGGCTCAGCGTACCATCTTCAATGATCTGCTTGACAGTCATCGAAGCCAGTTGCTCCCTCCACTCTTGACCACCCGGAAACTCAGCCTCTAACAACGCTTCGAGTATCTCCCTCTCGCGATCATCTAGCTCCCGGTATTCTGGCTCCATTTGAGACCCACCTGGTCAATAAGGAAAGTAGAGGGAAAGATAACACGCGTAATGAAAATCCCCCGACCGCAGCCGAGGGACTCAACATCTGAAGCCTTGAAACCTTAGCTTGTCGCTCTCGCCGTCTTCTCATCGCCCGCAACCTTGCCGTCGCGAATATGAATCACGCGGTGCGCGAACTCGGCGATATCGTGCTCGTGCGTCACCAGAACAATGTTGTTTCCCTTGGCGTGCAGTTCGTCGAAGAGCGCCATGATCTCGTTTCCGGTCTTCGTATCCAGATTGCCCGTCGGCTCGTCGGCAAGAATAATCGAAGGCTTGTTCACCAGCGCCCGCGCAATCGCCACACGTTGCCGCTGTCCGCCTGAGAGTTCGTTTGGCTTATGATTCATGCGCTCGCCCATGCCTACGCTGATCAGCGTCTGCCGTGCGCGCTCCAGCCGCTCTTCGCTCGATACTCCCGCGTAGATCAGCGGCAGTTCCACATTGTGCAGCGCCGATGCCCGCGCCAGTAGATTGAACGTCTGAAAAACGAAACCAATCTCTTTGTTGCGGATGCGCGCCAGTTCGTCGTCATCCAGTTCGCTCACCAGATGCCCGTTCAGCCAGTACACGCCTTTCGTCGGAGTATCCAGGCAGCCGATCAGGTTCATCAGTGTCGATTTTCCCGAACCGGACGGCCCCATGATCGCAACATACTCACCGCGGTTGATGGAGATATCCACTCCGCTCAGTGCATTTACCTGCTGCTCGCTGCCCATGTCGTATGTCTTCCAAAGGTCCTGCGTGCAGATGATGCACTCCGGCGGCGGCGCCTTCGGTGGCTGTCCAATGTCTGCGATCTGCGTTGCCATTCCGTCTATTCTCCCCTGCTGCTCAGTCCCACTGCTTTACCGATTACGCCCAACCCGATTACGACTTGTCTTCATCATCCTTCTTCGGAGCCACGTTGTTGATCTTCACCTTGGCAGCGGGCTTCAGGGTTCGCAGCACCTTGTAGCTTCCGGTCACAATCTCGTCGCCTTCTTTCAGACCGTCAACCACTTCAATATCCGTGGTTCCCGTAATGCCGGTCTGCACTGGCACAAACTGCGCCTTGCCCTCGCGAATCACGAACACGCCCTGCACTTCTTCCTTGGCGGCCTTCATATTCTCAGGCTTTTCCGCCGCCTGTACCGCATCCTTGTCCTTTGACTTCTTCTTCGGAGCAAGGTCGCCCTTTTGCCGAATCGTCAGTGCCTGAATGGGGATCGAGAGCACGCCTGCTTTATTCGCCGTCGTAATCTTCGCCGTCGTGGAAAGTCCCGGCCGCAATCCTTCCGGAACCTCCGCCAGCGTGACCACTACCTTGAAATCCTTCGCCTCCTGCGTGCTTCCGGTCGATTGCGAGGTCGATACGCCCGTCGAGCGCAGCAGCGCCTGGTCGCCGATCTCGGTCACCGTGCCCTTGAATTTCTTTTTCGGAATGGCGTCAATGCTCACCTCTGCCGGTTGTCCCAACTTCACGTTGACAATGTCGGTCTCATCCACCTTCACCTCGGCGGTGATCACCGAAGTATCCGCCAGCGTCATCAACACCGACCCCGGAGAGTTCTGGATGCCCATCACCACCGTCTCGCCCTCGCGTACCGGCAGATTCGTCACCACGCCGTCAAACGGCGCGCGATACTCCGTCTTGCTCAGCACGTCGGCAAAGTGAACGAGATTCGCCTTCTGTACCGCAATGCGCCGCTTGAACGCCTCTGCCGCGGCTCTCGATTGCGCAATCCGCGCCTTCGCCATGCTCAATCCTGAGACTGCCGACTCGTACGAGTTCTTGGCCGCGTCGTAATCCTTCTTCGCGATGAGCTGGTCTTTGTACAAGCCTTCCGCGCGCTTCCAGTCGTAGAGCTTCTGCTCCAGATCGGCTTTGGCACGGTCCAGATCGGCAATGTTGCTGTTCAGCGTCTCCACGCCTGCCGAGTAATCAGCCTCAGCCGCTGTCAGCGAGGCCTGGGTCGCGTTCACGTCGGCGGCAGACTGCACGCTTTCAAGCTGCGCCAGCATCTGCCCCTTCACCACGTGATCGCCCTCTTTCACATTGAGCTTCACAATCTTGCCCATGGCGTTGGCGCCCACGTTCACAAACGTCTTGGGACGTATTTCGCCCGACGCCGTAACCAGCGCAGTCAGTTCCTGACGAGACACCTTGCCCGTCTGAACCTCAACCACTCCTTTGCGGCTCTGGTAGACGCCGAAAGCGACAGCTCCCGCCACCAGAACTACTCCACCGACAGCAAGCGATACCTTCTTCCAGGTTTTCATCGGTCCTCGTTCATAGTCCGCATTCCACGCAGACTCGCAGGGCGTGCAGCGGTCGGAATTCATAAATTCGCGCCCCATCCTTCATACGGATAGCGCACCTTCAAAGTTCCATCCGGCCCGGAAGGGCCTTCAGTTGGCCGCGTACCCGGCTGCGAAGCGTCTTGTCGGCACAGAACCGGCATTCGCCCTGATCGCCGCCGCAACCCGTCCCGCAGATAAACTTGATTGTAAACCGAGGCTATCATCTTCATCTTGCCAAAGCACTTGGAATCCCACCCCTCATATTCAGGATTGCCATCCTCTTAGCCGTCCATCGCACGCTCCAGCCACCTCTGAATCCAACCTTGCCTTGCTTCCTCCTAATACTTACAATCTGTAAAGCCCCAAAAGGTTCTCAGGAGCGAGACTGTCCATGCGGTTTTTCCCATCACGTCATATTTTCTTGGTTTTAGCGGCAGCCGCCTTGCTGGCCTCACCACTCCTCGCGCAGGATACAGCGCCGGAAAAGGATGAAGGCATTTCCCTCAAGGATCTGAAGAAAACCAGGAAGGAAGCTCCCGCCGAATCCAAGGAACTAAACACCGAGCAACGCAAAGAGCGCCTCAAGAGTTTCAAAAAGGAAGTCAGCAAGACATACCAGAACTGGCTTGACCAGGACGTCCGTTACATCATCACTCCCGAAGAAGAGCAGGCCTTCAAACTTCTCGGAACCGATGAGGAACGCGACCAGTTTATCGAGCAATTCTGGCTCCGCCGTGACCCTACTCCTGATACCGAGGAGAACGAATTCCGCGAAGAGCATTATCGCCGCATCCAGTACGCCAATGAACATTTCGCCGCCGGCATCCCCGGCTGGAGAACTGATCGTGGGCGCGTCTACATCGTCTGGGGTCCAGCCGATGAAATTGAGTCCCATCCCTCCGGCGGAAACTATCAGCGCGACCAGAGTGAAGGCGGCGGTTCCACTTCTACATTCCCGTTCGAGCGCTGGCGTTATCGCTATCTTGAAGGCATCGGCAATGAGGTCATCATTGAGTTCGTAGACACCTGCCAGTGCAACGATTACCACATCTCCACGGATCCCAATGAGAAGGACGCGCTGCTCCACACTCCCGGTGCCGGTGCAACCATGAATGAGCAGATGGGCCGTGGCAGCCGCGCCGACCGCATGATGGGAACTCCCGGCGGAACCGGCCCCCTGAACGGCGGCAACAAGCAATTTGACGCCATCGAGCGCTATGCCAAGCTCACCTCCCCGCCGCCCATCAAGTTCAAGGATCTTGAGGAGAAGGTCAATACCAAGATTCGCTACAACCTCATGCCCTTTGACATGCGCTCGGATTTCGTGAAGGTCACCGCCGATACCGTGCTCGTGCCCATCACCATCCAGGTCAAAACCAAGGACATGACCTTCCTCCAGAAGGAAGGCATCCAGCGTGCCGCCATCAACATCTTTGGCCGCATCTCCACCATCACCGGACGCGTCGCCGCAACTTTTGAAGACACCGTGGGCGTTGACGAACCCAACGATCTGCTGGAAAAAGCGCTGCTCACCTCCCAGATTTACTGGAAGGCCATTCCACTGAAGCCCGGCATGTACAAAATCGATGTCGCCGTGAAAGACGTGAATGGTGACCGCGTGGGAACTCTCGTACGCTCCATTCGCGTTCCAGAGTTCGACGACGAAAAGCTCGCGTCTTCATCTCTTATCCTGGCTGACATCATGGAGCGCGTTCCGGCCAAGAACATCGGTTCCGGCAGCTTCATCATCGGTGATACCAAGGTCCGTCCCCGCGTCGATGCCGCTGACGGTAAACCGGCCAGCTTCAAGCGCGCCCAGCGCCTCAACATCTACCTGCAGGTCTATGGATTGCAAACGGACCAGCAGACCAAACGCACTCGCGGCAGCATCAGCTATGACGTCGTGAACATCCAGACCAACAAGTCCGTGCTGCACGCCGATGAAGCTTCCGCCGTCTATGGCAACACCGGCGACCAGATCACCATCGAAAAGTCCATGCCTTTGGCAAACCTCGAACCGGGCCTGTATAGTCTGAAAATCACCGTAAATGATGAGGTGACAAAGCAGACCATTAATCCTTCAGCCCGTTTTCAGGTCGAATAGGGTAGAATTTTCCTATAATGCTGGCGTGCCAATTTGGCACGTTATTCGCGGTTGGCATTCGTTGTCGCGGTCAGGCCCGCATCGCCTGCTCACAACGGTCCGCTCCTTAGGGAGGCTGCATGACGCATAAGCTCGGGATAGTAGCGATTGCACTGCTCCTCTGCGTTGGCGCGTCCGCTTCCGTCAGCCCCGGCGTCATCACCGGAACCGTTCGCGATACCTCCGGCGTGCCCCAGATGGGCGCAGTGGTTGAAATTGTCGCCAACTCCGCTGCCCGCGCTCAAACCGTATTGACTGACACCAAGGGCGCATTCGCCATCGCTGGCCTGCTCCCCGGCTTCTATAGCGTCAAGGTCACCGCACCCAGTTTTCTGCCCACCATCCGCGAACGCATCCACCTTCAGCCCGGTGCCAACGTCCTGCTCAACCTCACGCTCAACACCCTGTTTGAGGCCATCCAGCTCGTCCCCAAGCATAAGTCCTCTGCGGAAAGCGACGATGATTGGCGATGGGCGCTCCGTTCCATGGCAAATCGCCCCATTCTCCGCCTCGCCGATGACAAGCCGCTGGTGGTAGTGCAAAAAGGTGAGAATGGCGGCGACGGCGTACTCAAGGCGCGAGTTTCATTCATCTCCAGCAGTGACGACCAGTTCAACTCCTCCAGCACCAACTTCCAGGTCGAGCAGTCCGTGTTTGGCAAGAGGAACCTCACGCCCGCCCGATGGTCGCTCGGAGGCGAAGTCGGCAGCGCCACCAATCCCAGTGCAGTGCTTCGCGCCGCATACTCGCGTGAGATGGCGGACGGCTCTTTCCCTGAGATTGCCATCACCGCCAAGCACTTTGCATCGCTCAATCCCGATCAGCCGGCCATCCAGGCCTTGGCGCTCTCGGTCGCCAACACCATGACTTTTGGCGAGTACCTGGAACTCGACTACGGACAGGAAACGCAGATGGTGCAGTTCCGCGAACGCGCCACCAGCATCCGTCCCTTTGCCACCGTCAGCGCCCACCCCGGCAAGAACACCATCCTGCAGTACCGCTACGCCACCAGCCAGCCCAGCCTGCGCGCTGCCAAAGGCTATGACACCTCACCTGCCGATCTCAGTGAGAGCAATCCCCGCGTCACCGTCACCCCCATGGGCCAGTACGTTGAGCGCGATGCCCACCACGAAATCTCAATATCGCAGCGCCTCGGCAGCAACAAGATTCAGCTCGCAGTTTTCTCGGATATGGTTCACAACGCCGCCCTCACCGGAACCGGCGCCAGCTTCACCTCTGACACCAACGCCCTGATCAGCGATCCCTTCTCCGGAACATTCACCACCAACGGCGGCAACTTCCGTACTCAGGGCGTGCGAGCCGTCTACTCGCACCCCGTCGCCCACGGCATGGATGCGACTCTTGACTACTCCTATGCCGGCGCTCTCACGGCCCCTGAAAGCCTCATCGCCGTCAGCCAGACGGCAACCTCTCTGGTCACCACCAAGCGCCACGCCGCCGCCGCCAAGCTCTCCGGAACCGCGCCCGGCACCAAAACTAAGGTCATTGCAAGCTACCAGTGGCTCAGTGGAAACAGCCTCACCCCGGTAGATATGTTCAACGCTTCCGCCGGACAGACCGACCCGTACCTGAGCTTTTTCATCCGCCAGCCCATCCCCGCCATGCACCTGCTTCCCAACGGGCTTGAGGCTCTGGTGGATGTTCGCAACCTGCTCGCCCAGGGATACCGTCCCATCCTCAGCGCTGACGGCACCACCGTCTACCTCGTGCAGGGAACCCGCGTCATTCGCGCTGGCCTCGTCTTTAACTTCTAATCGAAGCGCCCGCGGCCGGAGGGCCATCTTCTGGCCCGTACCCGGCTGCGAAGCTTCTTTCGACGGAGGGTGGGCTGTCGACCCACGCGGTTGATTTTGTCAGCGGGCAAGCCCCTATCCCTAATTCTCGTGCTGTATGTCTTTGCCCTCAGGAAGGTAGTCGCACGCCTCGCGGCACTCCAGGCAGTAAAAGCAGCCATCGTCCACCAGCCGGATATCATGCTCGCTATTGCAGAGATAGCAGTACTTGTCGCACTTGCATCTCTCTTCCACTTCTTCGCAAACCACGCATCGGAATCTTTGAGCCATGGGCGCACTCTAACTCTCATTCTCTCTTCATGCAACTCCCGTCCCCTTGCATTGCCTGCGCACTTCCCCGCGTGTTAACTTTCTAGGTTCGCCGAGCGCCCGCAGCCGGAGCCGAGCGCCCGCAGCCGGAGCCGAGCGCCCGCAGCCGGAGC
>Ga0182030_10002600_pt1 | contig 38398 bp, 39 predicted proteins | sample 812S3MmetaG_FD_121299 | JGI IMG/M metagenome (GOLD analysis project Ga0182030, IMG submission 121299) | Permafrost microbial communities from Stordalen Mire, Sweden - 812S3M metaG (Illumina Assembly) | ecosystem: Environmental > Terrestrial > Soil > Wetlands > Permafrost | place: Sweden...
GGTTCAAATGCCAAATAGCCGGTATTACTCGGTTCCAACCAGACGCTCAGTCCGAAAGACCACAGCGCGGACGAATCCGCATTTGAAAACGGCACTTTTGACATTCATTGCACGCCCAGGCCTTGTCGGGGGGTTCACGACTAACTTTATTTGGTGTCTGTATCTTCTCATCATGAACCGAAGCGCTAAGGAATTCGTGGGCGCTCGCGGCCCCACCGCGGTCGGTGCCGACGTGGCGCCCCCGCTGCTTCGAAATTACCTCTTGTGTGCGCTCGCCGGGACCGCGTGGTATTTCCAATTTTTCTTTTGTACCATGGGCGAAAGTCAGATGGGTGCTTACGCTTTCTCGAGCTGGACGCTGCATATGGCGAGCATCATCATCTTCGGAACACTCTGGGGCTTTGCCTTCAAGTAATGGTCGCAGTCGCGGCGCAGTACCAAACAAATGGTGTGGATGGGCGTCGCCGCACTAGTCGTCGCCACGGTCGTGATCGGGGCGGGCAATTATCTGAATACGAGATGATTCGCGCCGCCAATGCGTGCGTCATCGTGACCGCGCGGCGCGTCGGCCGGCGATAACCCTACGCTCTTCGAGAATTGGATTTGCGGTGCTCGAGTCTTTCAACGACTAACGCGTTCAGAAACATCTGCTCTCGGTCCGACGCAACCCAATGATTTGCGAAAGGGCCTTGTGCGCCGAACAGCGCATTGACAATGCCTTCGGCGCCAGTTCGATTCCAGCGCTCGGCAAGTTCGCTGGCTAAGGGATCGTCAACCACTCTATCCTCTCCTTTGACAAAAACGATCCACGATGCCAATCCGGTCAGTATCGCAGGGCATATCTGCCCGGCATCTTGATGGATTCGCAAAGTGCCGAGCCAACGCTGCGGTATTTTTTGCGAGCCATCAATCGCGATTTGGTCGAGCCGGTGAGGAAGTTCGGTGTTGCCAAAGCGTTTAAGGATTGCATCGGCGTAGAGATGAAGAGTTTGATGCAGGCTCGGTGCTAAGGTCGACGCGGCTTCTTCGTACATGAGGGACTTAATCAGCGGCAGTAAGCGAGAATCGGCGATTGCCTGATGGACGAACTCGTGGCCCCGCTCGAGCCCGAGATATGCGAGCGCCGAATGCGCGCCGTTCAATATGCGTAGCTTCGCCGTTTCGAACGGCCCGACGTCGGATACGAACTGCGCGCCGCCTCGTTCCCACCGAGGTCTGGGGCCGGCAAACCGATCTTCGATTATCCATTGGCGGAAAGGCTCAGTAACCACCATGGCTTCGTCTCGCACGCCGATGATGGGTTCCCATGTCGCAATGCGCTGCTTCGTCGTCGCCGGCACAATCCGATCTACCATCGTGGAGGGACACGCGCACTCTGCGCGAAACCACCGTGCCAGTGTGCCGTCCTGCCGCTCCAGGTATTCATCCACAAGGTTCGCGAGCTTCGCGCCATTGAGCGTCAAGTTGTCACAACTCAAGAGTGTCAAACCCGGATATCCCGCGTGCCGTCGATGCGACAACGCACGGCCGAGGAACCCAAAGATTGAGCGGGGTATCGAATCTCTCTGAAGATCGCTTGCAATGTCGGGCGAGGAGAAATCGAGCGAGCCGTTCGTCCTCGTCAAGTATCCTTTCTCCGTGATCGTGAAGCTCACGATTTGCGTGTCACGGTGCGCAAGCTGCGCGAGGACCGCAGCCGAGTCTTGCGGCGCGACAATGAGCTGTCGAATTGATCGGATGAGCCGGGTGTTGTGGCCGGCCTCACTGACCTCCGTCACGGTATAAAGACAGCCTTGCGGCTCCATTTGTTCTTGCACCGCCGCGGAGCGCAAAGAAACGCCCTTGATGGCCCACGCCGATTCACCCGTCTCGTTCGCATCCTCCGTGTACACGGCTTGATGTGCCCGATGGAATGCCCCGACGCCAAAATGAACGATGGTCGGCGCCGACGCTTGGTGTTCATACCGCGATTGCCTGACCTGCGGTGATAATCGGTCGAGCGTAGCGGGCGTGAGCCTCACAGGCGATACGCGCGTTTAGGAAGCCGATAGGCGAGATCGACCGCAAGCTCCATCGCCTCCCACTCCTCCATTTGGTGTTCCGCCACGAGCTCCGCAAGAAATGCGCAATCGATGCGACGTGCCACATCGTGACGTGCCGGAATAGACAGCAACGCACGCGTGTCATCATTGAATCCAACCGTGTTGTAAAAGCCCGCCGTCTCGGTCACCTGGCGGCGGTATCTGCGCATGCCGTTCGGGCTGTCGTGGAACCACCAAGCAGGTCCCAACTTAAGCGCCGGGTAGTGACCTGCGAGCGGTGCCAACTCACGTGCATAGGCAGACTCGTCCAGCGTGAACAGAATGATGGTCAAGTCCCGTTGGTTGCCGAACCGTGTGAGCAGTGGCCGAAGGGCATGCACATAATCGGTCGCTTGTGGGATGTCGGCCCCTTTGTCACGGCCAAATCTTGCGAAGAGGGACGGGTTGTGGTTCCGGAAGGAACCGGCATGGATCTGCATCACCAAGCCGTCATCGAGGCTCATTTCAGCCATGACGGTGAGCATGTGAGCGCGAAATAACTCCGCCTGCTTTGCGTTCGCACCGCCTTTCGCGATCACCGAGAAAAGTTCATTCGCCTCAGCCTCGGTCAGATCGGCGGTCGCGGCGGTCGGATGACCGTGATCGGTGGCCGTCGCACCCAAGCTTGCGAAGAATGCGCGGCGCTTGCGAAGCGCTGCCAAATAACCGCGATAATCGAAGGCATCCTCTTGGGTGATGGTGGAAAGCTGCTCGAGGTTCTCCGTGAAGCCTTCAAATTCCGGATCAAGTACCGGATCGGGTCTGAACGTGCTGATCACACGGCCCGGCCAGCCGCTTCTGCGAATGGATTGATGGTGCGGCAACTCATCAAGCGGCGATTCGGTGGTGGCGAGTACTTCAATATTGAAGCGCTCAAATAGCGCTCTTGGTCTGAATGACTCGGTCACGAGATGATCGTTGATGGTGTCGAAATACAAATCCGCCGTTTCGGAATCGAGGCGTACGCTCATTCCGAACACTTGCGAAAACACGCAATCGAGCCACAGGCGAGATGGAGTGCCTCGGAAGAGCTCGTAATGCGCCGCAAACACCCGCCAAGCCGAACGCGGGTCAACGACGGCGGAATGGTCATTTCTGGGCTTGATGCCCAGGGACTCGAGCGGAACCCCATGGCTGTATAGTAGGCGCAGCAAATAGTGATCGGGTGTGAGGAGCAGGTCGGAAGCATTCGAGAAGAATGCGTTGGTCGCAAACCATTCGGGATCGGTGTGGCCGTGCGGACTCACAATCGGCAGGCTGGCAACCTCGGCATAGAGGCGATGCGCGATTACACGCTGATCCCCGTGAGTCGGGAGTAGACGATCCGGGTACAGGATCAGCGGGCGAGTCATTGACAAGCCCCGTTTGCCGCGGCAAGCAAATGATAAGGCGCCGCGCCATCGACGGGTGGTATCGCTCCAGAGCGAGAGATTACCCACCCGGCTAATTGATGCCCAAAACTGGCCGCTTGCGGGCCGCTCCGCCCGGCGATGCGGCCGTGCAGGTAGCCCGCATTGAAGGCATCACCGGCACCGCTGGTATCGAGGACCGTCACGCTCGCTGTAGGTGCTACCCACGTCGCATCGTCCACCATGCAACCGGCAGCGCCTGCCTTGACCACCACTTCGTCCACCCCGCAGGAAATCCAACGATCGCGCACCGACTGTGCATCTCCTTGGCCAAAAAGCAATTGCTCATCCGCGAGCGTCGGCAATCCAATATCGCAGCAGCACAGCGCTTCGGTAAGGGCATTGCGGGCGTCCTCCAGCCGCTCCCACAGTTGCGGCCGATAGTTCCCATCGAATGCAACGCGGCCGCCGCGACGGCGGATCCGCCGGCATTGATCCAACAGGCTATTGCGAGCCTCGGGCGGCAGGATCGCGAGAGTGATCAGCGAGTAGCAAAAAAGCCGCGCCTGCTCCGCTTGCGCCAGGACCTGAGAAATGGCGGCCAGTGCAAAAAGCCGGCGAGCCGCGCTTTGCGAGCGCCAATACAAGAAGCTTCGCTCTCCGGCCGTGTCCACATCAATCGCATAAAGACCCGGAAGGCGAGAATCGTCCGTCAATATTAGATCAGCGTCGAGACCTTCCTCGACCCAATTGCGGCGCAACATCGCGCTGAAGGAATCCACGCCGAGCGCAGTAATAAACCCCACGCGATGACCGAGCCGTGCGAGATGAATTGCCGTATTAAGCGTGTCACCTCCATAGCCGAGGCGCCAACCTGCCTCCGATTTCGACAATTCGGCCATGCCCTCGCCAAGTAGACAAATGTCCACTCACCAATTCCACATGGTGCCATCTTCGAGACGGGCAATCGGCAAGTATGCGGGGCTGTAGGGATACTTGGCGGCCTCGTGCTCATCGATATCGACACCGTGACCCGCACGATCGCCGGGAAACAGGAAGCCGCTTTCAAAGTGATACGCGTGCGGGAACACCCGGTCGGTCTCGGGCGTATGGCGCATGTATTCCTGGATGCCAAAATTGGGTACCCACGCATCGAAGTGCAGAGCGGCGCCCATGGTGACGGGGGATAAATCGGTAGCACCGTGACTGCCGGTCCGTATTTGATATAGCGAGGCAAGGTCTGCGATTCGGCGCAGGTGGGTAATGCCACCGGCTCGAACAACGGTGGTACGGATATAATCAATGAGCTGGTTTTCGATCAGGTCTTTACAATCCCAGATGGAGTTGAAGATCTCCCCGACCGCGAGCGGTATAGTGGTGTGTTGGCGGATTAGCCGGAAGCTTTCCTGATTTTCAGCCGGTGTCGCATCCTCGAGCCAAAAGAGTTGATAGGGTTCAAGCACCTTCCCAAGCCCTGCCGCCTCGATGGGCGTTAAGCGATGATGCGCATCATGAAGAAGATGCTGCTCGAATCCATAGACAGCGCGCAGTTTGTCGAACAGCTGGGGTAAGAAGCGTAAGTATTTCCCCGTGTCCCAGACCGTCTCGCTCGGCAACCTCGAATCCGCGGGCTCGTAAAAGAGCTTACCCTTTCCCACACCATAGGCTTCTTTGAGCCCGGGTACACCGGATTGCGCCCGAATCGCTTTGTATCCCAGGGAAATGTAATGACCGACCTGATCCACCGTCTCCGCGATATCCGCACCATTGGCGTGTCCGTAGACTAAGACCCCATCCCGGCTCTTGCCGCCCAAGAGGTCATACAGAGGCATCTCCGCCATCTTGGCCTTAATGTCCCAAAGCGCGGTATCGACTGCTGCGATCGCAGACATGGTGACCGGGCCGCGCCGCCAATACGCACCCCGATAAAGGTACTGCCAAATATCTTCGATTCGTCTCGGATCTCGTCCAATGAGACAGGGGATCACGTGACTTTCCAGGTAAGCGGCGACCGCCAGCTCGCGTCCGTTGAGCGTCGCGTCGCCGATGCCGTAAATGCCCTGATCGGTTAGAATTTTGAGCGTCACGAAATTGCGACCGGGGCAGCTGACGATCAGCTTTGCGGACTCGATTTTCATATTTTATTCGGCCGGTGGATCTAGCATTTCGGTTCTATGAGGCGCCTCTGCATTCTCCTCCTCTGCCCAGTGCGTTTAAAGCAGGCGGCTAAAACTTGCGAGTCACTCTAATGCCGAACATCCGCGGCGTAGCTGCCACGACTTTGTAGCCGTCGGTGGTAGGACCGACGTTGAGTTCTGCAAAACGGTTGGTCACATTCTTGGCGAAGATTTCGCTCTCCCATGGCCCTGAACGGACCCCGATAGCTGTGTCCGCGAGCAGGTAGGGCTGGTTCGGCGCGTAATAAGGAGAGTATTGATTGAAATTTGTGAACGATCCGCTGCGGTAGTTTCCGGACGCACGCACGAAGCCTTCGGCACTGCCAACCGGGGTTCGAAATTCTACCTGACCGGTCAAATTCCAGGGCGCCACGTAGGGAACCCGGTTTCCACCGAGTCCGAGGCCGTTCGTCGGCGTCGCGCCAGGCTGGTCGGCAGTGAGCCGCGAATCGGTGTAGTTGACGCCGAACATCGTCGACCAGTGATCGTCCGGGTTCGCGTGGATTTCGAGCTCCGCGCCCTTGACCGCGCTCTTGCCCACGTTGGCGATGTAGGTGATGCCCAGTGGAAAAGTAACGAGCGTGACCTGCTGATTGCTCCAGTTGATGTAGTACAGGGCCCCTTCCACGTACAGACGCTTGTCCAGCCACGAGGTCTTGGCGCCGATTTCATAATTTGTAATCGAATCGGGAGTGAATGTCGCCGGGACATGATCCGCCGGAGTGACAAACGCCGTCGTATTGATACCGCCGTTGCGGTAGCCCGTTGCGACACGGGCATAGACCGACGCCTGATCCGTCAGGCGATAACCCAGCGACACGTTGTAGCTGACTTTCTTGTTAACGCCATTGGAATCGAGCGTGGTCTGGGGTGCCGTCTGCACCGGGTCTGTTGGAAAGCGGACGCCCTGAAGGTTGATTTGATAACTGTGGATATCCGCCCTGTAGTCGCGTACTCCGGCGGTCAGCGTGAGCTTTTGAGTGATGTCGTAGTCGATTTGGCCGAAGACCGCGTATTGGTCAACGTAGGTTCCCTGGGAGGTTGAGTTTATTACTGCCGCCGCCTGGCCGAGCGCGACGCACTGAGTGAATGTAATGCAGGGGCCGTTGCCGATTGCCGGATTGGTTTGAATGACATCGGTTTCGCCGTCCGTCTTATCGTTGTCGTAGAAAAGACCGCCTACGAACTGCAATGGGCCGCTGAATTTCGAGACGAAGCGAACCTCGGTAGCCCAGTTTTTGAATGTAGAAGGTGAGTTGATCTGATCTGCGGGCGGCAATCCAAAAGAGACGGCGGTAGGGGTGGTATCGCTTTGGGAGAGGATGACGCGATCGCTGGCCGACGTGGTGGCTGTAATCGAGCCGAACCCCAAATCGTAGTCAGCGGTACCGGTATAGAGGTGATATGTCTCGCGATACTTGCCGTACGTTGGCTTGGTTGTGTTGTATAGGCCTGCGTTCAGTTCGAAATCGTTGACATCAGGCTGGCTTATGTCCTCGTTCATAGCAGTGAACGTCAGTGAGAGATCCGAAGACGGCTTGACCAAAAGCACCGCCCGACCGCCCGTCGTTCTTTCGTCGTTGATATTGTCCTTTCTTACCGGGTACAGCCGATCGATGAATCCCCCGCCATTGGAATCCCACGCGGTTATGCGAAGTGCCGCGAGATCCTTGACGACCGGGACATTGACCACGGCCGACCCCTGGTAAATGGGATTGACGCCATCCCCCCATGAGGATGCCGCGCTCACCTGGCCATCGACCTCGTCCAATTGCGGCGCGCGAGAGATGAACCGAACGCTTCCGCTCATCGAACTCGCGCCGAACAGGGTGCCCTGCGGACCCTTGAGGACTTCGACGCGCTCTATGTCGTACATCGGGATCGCAGGCTGGGCGCTGGCGTTCGACGCCGTGACGAAAGCGTCGTCGAAATACACCGAGGTTGTCGGATAGAGCGTCGCCCCGCCCTGCGTGTAAGCGGAGATACCGCGCACCACGATCAAGTCCCGACCCGCACCCTCATCGTACACTTGGAGCGAGGGGCTAAGGTGCGAGAGATCGGCAAGGGAAACAACCTGATAATTCTGCAGGGTGTCGCCGCTGATTGCGGTGACCGCGGCGGGAACGTCCATCAACGTCTGCGGACGGTAGGTGGCCGTGACGAAGATTTCTCCGAGCTCGGCGTTACCATTGGTTTGTGCGGTGGTCGCGGTCTGCTGGGCCATGGCCCCGGCCGATACGCAAAGCAGCGGCAAATGAAATGAGGCAAAGGTCAATACATGTCGTAATTTGGCGCGAGCCTTCATAAATATTGACATAGGATCCCCATTGATTGTGATTGTATACCGTATGCGAAGATGAGCATATTCGGTATACGGAGTCAAGCGCGCCTCTATACCAACGAAGGCAATTCCGGTTCGCCGAGCGGGGTGCCCGGCGTACCGATAGGACTGACGGAATGCACATCGACGGCTCTACTGCCCTTGTGAAAGGCCACTGGCGAGCGCGGGGGCGCGATGGATGGGACAATCGGCGAGGCAACACTGCGGACAGCGCAAGCGAAAGCGTTGCACTTAAAAATAGTATACAGTATGCGCGCCGTCAATGTATCTTGATAGGCGGCCTGTCCGCAACTCGCTTCGATATTAGGCGCCATCCGGGTACGTCGTCTCAAACATCGACCCAATTACCGGAGAGCGTTTTGCATCCCAAAGTTAATTGTGCGTTGATGGGCTCGGGGAACATCGGCACCAATTTGCTAGTGAAGACTCTGCGCAGCGAGCGCCTGCGGCCGGTGTGGATGGTTGGCATAGACGCATCCTCCGTCGGTCTTGCCAAGGCAAGCGAGAGCGGCTTATCGACTACCGCAGAGGGGATCGAGGGCTTACTGCCGTACCTGGAGCGTGACGATGTGCGAATTGCGTTTGATGCGACGAGCGCCTATTTGCACCCGGAGAATTCGCGCAAGCCTAATGCTCGGGGCGGCATGGTCATCCATCTCACGCCTGCGGCCATCGGTCCTTACTGTGTGCGTTGCGTCAACCTGTCTGAACAGGTTGCAAAGCGCGAGATGAATGTAAATATGGTGAGCTGCGGTGGTCAGGCAACCATTCCCATCGTTGCGGCCGTGTCGCACGTGCAACCGGTCTGTCGCCTATACGGAGATTGTCGCCACAGTGGCGTCACGGTCCGCAGGCCCCGGCACGCGTAAGAACATTGACGAATTCACGCGCACCACGGCGGATGGGATCGAAAAAGTGGGCGGCGCACGTCGCGGTAAGGCGATTATCATCCTGAATCCGGCCGAGCCACCGCTGATCATGCGCGACACAGTGCACTGTCTTACTGAGGAGGAGCCCGATCAGGAAGCGATCACTGCCTCGATCGAGGCCATGATCGCTGCAGTGCAGAAATACGTCCCCGGTTATGTGCTCAACAATGGACCGGTGTTCGATGGGAAACGGGTCGCTATATATCTTGAGGTCTCGGGCCTCGGAGACTATCTGCCGCGATATGCGGGCAATCTTGACATCATGACGGAAGCGGCGCTACAGACAGCGGAAGGGATCGCCGAACGGCTGATTGAGCGCGACTTTGCCCGCGCTGGGAGGGTGCCATGAATCTCTCGGGCCGCAAAGTGACCCTTCATGACATGTGTTTGCGCGATGGCATGCACCCGATGCACCAGCAGATCTCTTTGACCCAAATGGTGACCGTGGCGGCGGCGCTCGATGCGGCTGGCGTGCCGCTGATCGAGGTCACGTACGGGGATGGTCTGGGCGGCGGGCGGTCATCGCGCGAAGGTATCTGTGCTGCTGATTCCGGGCATTGGTACTGTTGAGCACTTAAAACTGGCTTATGATTGCGGCGTCGCCACGGTGCGGGTGGCGACTCACTATACCGAGGCGGACGTCTCGGAGCAGCACATCTCGAGTTTTCGACGGCAAGGTCTCGACACCGTCGGCTTTCTGATGATGGCACACATGGCGGGTCCGGAAGAGATCGCCCGTCAAGGCAAGCTGATGGAGAGCTACGGCGCCAATTGCATCTACTGCACCGATTCTGCAGGCCACATGCTTCCGATAGACGTCACGGAGGATCTGATGGAGCGAGCCATCCGCATCGACCGCGACGCCTTAATCCTCGGCTATGCGGGCGTTTATTTGACTTTCTTGTTGTTCGCCAAGCGCACCGGCGCGAAGTATGGTGTCCCCTCGGCAGATATTCTGGTCGAGTTGGGTCGACTAAAAGTCGTTGGCGGCCAGGAAGATATGATCGAAGATACCGCGCTTAATTTGGCGCGGGCTCGGCGCCAAATCGCCGGCGCAAGCGCCGCTGGATAGGCGGCGGCGTTAGCCTGCCGCTCTTTAGAAGAGCACTTCCGGCTTGATTTTCAGTTCTGGGTAGTCGATCTGCCCGAATGTTCCCGGCTGCTTATCAAAGAAGCTCACGCCCACCGTTGCTTGACCCAGGGGAAACACCGGCCAATTCTTCACACTTGCATTCAATCGAATCCACTCGCCCGGTTGCACATATAAAACGCCTTGAAGATCTCCCTCAAGCTGCAATCCCTTGACAAATGCGCCGGACATACAAAGATGCCAGTCAGTCACCTGCACCGCATGCGGCGTGAGATAGGCCTTTACCTCAGCCGCCGTCTTCTTCTGAGGGCTGGTATCCTTGCCGCTCGCACCGAAGGCGAATACAAACCCCCCCCCTTCCTTGGTCGGCGGAATCACACATCCGATGGTACGATGAACCAAGCCCTCGATTCGAAGCAGCGACACAACCTTCGAGTCGAGATTCTCAAATATGTAGTTCGCACCTTCCTCGGTCAATGGCAAAGTCAAACTCGCGACCTTTTTGCGAAACGGCTCTGGGTACTCAAACGATCCCACACGCGTCGATCCAATATGCCGGGAGATATCCTCTAGCGTCGTGTAAACGCGACCATCCGAGAGTCTCAACAGAGCCATTTCAATTCTCCATTCACGCGGTTAAATATTGGTCCAAAAACCAATTGTAGTAGTGGGAAAGCTGCGCCTCGATGGGATGAATGATGCTGCGAGTGTTGTACTTCGATACCACTCCCTTCTGCAACATTTCGCAGCCGGCCGTATCCTCATCTTGCGTATCGAGCATCATCTGGACCATCTTGGTCTTGATCTCTTCCGCACCAGGACGGGCGAGCGCCCAAGGCGCGTAGGATACCGATGTGGTCGCACGATTCGCCCCCGCACTCATGAACTCCGTGGTGATCATGCTCACCTGGTGTGAGCTCACAAAGAGGATGAGATTCGGATAGATCCCGATAAAGTTGTGCAGGTCTGTACCCTCGGCAACCTCTTCGGTGGACTTCCAAGGCGGCGGTCCAAAGGGATGCGCATTGTCCGATGGCGGATAGCGGCCAAGGTAGGCGCCCCAAATTTTGCCGAAGGTGTGAGGCGCGTGGTATGCGGCCGTGCCTCCTAACCAGCTTTTGTGTATACCCTCATGGTGATACGCCTCATACCCGGTTTCGAAGGAGAACTTGTAGTTCCATGTTGTCGGATACTCTGTACGGCCGGTGGTGCGAAATTCACTCATGTTGTAGCGCGCAAGTAATTCAGCGGCCCCCTGCAGCTGGGGCGCGAGCGGTTCGGCGTTGGAATCAAAATTGATGAAAACCAGGCCCTCCCACACCTCCAAGCGCAATGCAGGGAGCGCACACTTCTTCTTATCCACCTCTGGCATGTTTTTGACGGTCATGCCGCGCAAGGTGCCGTCGAGATTGTAAGTCCAACTATGATACGGACACACCAGCGCCTTTGCGTTGCCGCGTCCGTTCGGCACAATCTGCGACCATCGGTGCCGACAAACATTGATCAGCGCACGAAGCGTGTTCTTCTGATCGCGAATGATCAACACAGGTTCGCCGAATTGCGTGCTGGTAAAGTAGTCACCGGGGTGCTCAGCCCAGTCCCAGCGACCGACGCATATCCAGTGCTTTTTCAGAATATGCTCAACTTCCCACGCGAAAATATCGGGATCATAATAACAGCGCGCCGGGAGCATTCCTTTGACGCCGTCCAAGCCAATTCGAACCGCTTTAATTTCTTCGTCCGTGAATTGCGGACGGCCGAGAGATTGAGCAACACGCGTGGGCGTTTCAGAGTTCATGTAGCTCGTCGACTCCATAAAGAATTGAGAAGGCGGCTGAAATTCTTCGACATGCGGCCGCCTTGGAACAGTATACGGTATGCAAAAATGGAGTCAAATAGTAAGATCCTTCGTGGTAACGCACCACCGTATATAATTACTCAAAAGCCCGTGTTTTCGCGAAGGACGTTCAGTGCCCAATTCAGTGGCTGATGCCGACAGTCTCATGCGCATCGCCCCGGTCCTGCCGGTCCTGGTGTTAGATGAGATTCGCGGGGCTCAGGAAATGGCACGAACGCTCGTTGCCAGCGGCCTGTGCGCGATCGAGGTGGCGCTGCGCACGCCTAATTCGCTCGCGATTCTTCGTGAAATGGCTGCCGTGGAAGGAGCGATTGTCGGCGCGGGAACGGTTACCGACCTGCGGGGCCTCGATGCGGCGCTCGAGGCAGGTGCCGGGTTCGTCGTTTCCCCCGGTCTTACAGAATCGCTGTGTAAAGCCGTTCTCGACCGAGGCGTGGCCTATCTGCCGGGTGTGGCGACGGCCAGCGATATCATGCGTGGTCTTGATCTTGGCTTGAATCGATTCAAATTCTTCCCCGCCGAGGCTTCCGGCGGAATTGAGGCATTACTTGCGCTCAGCGGCCCATTTTCGGAGGTGCGTTTTTGTCCCACCGGTGGGATTACAATAGACAACGCGAAAAATTGGTTGGCGCTGGACTGCGTTCTTTGTGTCGGCGGAACTTGGATTGTCCCGCGCAACCACGCCGGCCTCGCCCAAATTCGGCACGCTGCAGATGCCGCGGTCAAGCTGAAGCGATGACGCGCAAAGCGCTCCCCACCACATCACTCATGACAAATTTATCACCGAGGCCTTGATCTGGCAGTTTTGCAAAACGGATTCCTCGCCGAGATCTTGGCCCATGCCTGAATTCTTCACGCCGCCAAACGGCAAAGCCATATCGAGCACATTGTGCACGTTCACCCACACTGTACCGGCGCGAAAGCCGTTGGTGAAGGCATGGGCCTTGTTGATGTCCTGAGTCCAAATGCTGGCACCCAAGCCGTAATCCGTATCATTGGCCAATCTCAGCGCTTCAGATTCATCGTCAAAGGGCATCGCGACCAGCACCGGGCCGAAGATTTCTTCGCGATATATCGCCATGGAAGGATTAACTTGCGTGAACACGGCGGGCCTCACATACGCGCCCTCATGATCTAGCGCCGTTCCGCCCACTAAGAGCTTCGCTCCTGCCTCCAAGCCGCCGTTTACATACGACAGAACACGTTGTTGCTGCTGCTTCGACGCCAGCGGGCCCATTTGAGTCGCCGAATCCAGTCCGCTGCCTAAAACAATTTTGCCCGCAATATCAGCGATGCCGGCGACGACCTGTTCGAATATCGAGCGGTGCACGAAGAGGCGGGAACCCGCGCAGCAATTCTGCCCATGGTTCGCATAGATGGCCAATGCGGCGCCCGGAATGGCGTTTGCAAGGTTGGCGTCTTGCAGAATGACCATGGGTGATTTTCCGCCAAGCTCCAGCGTGACTTTCTTTAGGCCCTTTGCCGCCGTTAGCGCAATACGTTTTCCGACCGCGGTCGATCCAGTAAAGGAGATTTTGTCGATCATCGGATGCGCCGCTAATGCGGCGCCCGCAATTTCGCCTACCCCTGTCACGATGTTGACCACACCGTCCGGAAAGCCCGCCTCGAGGACAAGTTTTCCCAAGTGCAGCGCTCCCAATGGCGTGAGCTCGGCGGGTTTTAAGACGACCGTACACCCGGCCGCAAGTGCCGGCGCGATCTTCCAAGTTGCTTGACAGAGCGGCACATTCCATGGCGTGATCGCGGCTACCACACCCACTGGCTCAAGAAGCGTATAGGCAAAGAATTTCATGCCGGGCGCATAGGGCACGCTGATGGGCATAGTTTTGCCGGTCAGTTTTGTCGTCCAGCCCGCCATGTACCGCAGCACCGAGACTGATAGATCGCTGTCAAAAGCTTGGGCCACGCCGAGCGTGCGGCCGCTCTCAACCGCTTCGATTTCCGCGAGGAGCACACGATCCCGCTCCACCAAATCCGCTAACTTGAGAATGAGACGTTCCCGTTCCCCAGCGGTCATCCTCTTCCAGGGACCTTCATCGAAAGCACGACGCGCACTTCGCACCGCTTTATCGACATCGGCATGATCGGCAGCTGGAACGCTTCCCAACGACAGACCGTTGGTAGGGTCGGTAACCTCGATGCGTTTCCCCGAGGCAGCAGATTCCGTTGCCCCGTTGATCAACATTTGCTGATCTTTGAACAGGTGACTGTGCCCAGATACGCTTAATTTCGCGTAGTCGTTGCTTAACTGCGGCACGGCATTCCCCTCGGTAAAAAAGTACTCAACTTTTATCGCATACTGTATACGGCGTCAATGCGCACGCTTTCGTGCTGATTGCCCGAACGGCCAACAATCCTTAGATTTTCTTCACCATACTTCAAAAAGGTGCTGTATCGCGTATACAATCTACGAACAACGCGATGGGCGGTCGAATTCGCGGCGCAACATCACGAGTATCCGAGGGAGTGTTGGGTAAATACGGCAACAACAATGGCGAGATACGCAATTCAACGATCCGTCAGCTATCGAGACCAAGTCATCGAGGCCGTTCTTCAGCTGCTGCAAACAGGCGCATTGGCGCCCGGGGAGCGGGTCACAGAGGAGGGTTTGGTTCGACGAATGGCCGTCTCGCGAACGCCGATTCGAGAGGCATTGGGTCAGCTGGCGCACCGCGGTGCGCTGCACGTTCGACCCGGCGGGGGCTTTGTGGTACCCCTTCCCTCGGTCGAAGAACTCCACGACACGATCATGGTGCGAATGCTCCTGGAACCACCGGCTCTCAGAATGGCGGCAAACGAATTTGGACCGAAGCAAATTCAAGCTTTAAATAAGGCCATTGACGGCGAGATGGCTGCTGCTTCCGACGAAAACCCTCTTCGGTTTGCGCAAGCCAATGAGGCGTTCAGAATAGCCATTTTCGGGACTATCTCGAATAAAGTGTTGCGTCAGGCAATAGCCCAGTTCAATAGCCATCTGCATTTCATCAGGGCCTCTACCCTGAAAGATCTTGATTTACGGACCAAGATCATCGACCGGCAATCGAACATTACGGATGCCATCTCGACCAAGGACGCCGACTTGGCGGAGGGACTTTGGAAGTCGTATCTGCGACTGACAGAAGATTCACTCATTGCGGCATTGAAGGTCTGGATCGCTCGTCCAAAACCCAACCGAGGCAAGGCCAAAAAAAAAAGCGCCGTGGCGTAGGCGCCGGTACTCGTTGAAGATCGACCGCGCGATGAGACCGGCGATCACGATCGAGCGCATTTTTGGCGATCGCCTATAATCGGTGTACAGTATACAATATACTTCAACCGAATGCGGCGGATATGGAATGCCGGAAACAACGAGCTCCACGACAGAATTTAGCGCCGAGCGCAAATACCAACTTGGGCGAACTTGGGAGGATTGGCCCGCTTATGAGGCTGCGGCTGAGGGCCTGCGTGATTATTGGTATCCGGTCGCTTGGGCGAGCGAGATCGGAAATTCACCGTATCCGGTTAGGCTGTGCGCAACCAACATCTTGCTGATGCGCGATGAGCAGGGGACGGTTCGAGCGCTACACGATCGTTGCGCTCACCGCGGTGTCAAACTTTCGCAGGGCGTCCAGCACTTTCCCGGCACCGTGAGTTGCCCTTATCACGGTTGGACCTATCGCCTTAGCGACGGCGAATTGATCGCGGTGATCACCGACGGACCGCAGTCGCGCATGTGTGGTCGCGCTGGCGTCCGCTCCTTCCCCGCGGAGGAGAGGATCGGGCTCGTGTGGGTCTTCGTCGGCGACGGTACGGCACACCCGCTCGACGCGCAATTGCCCGAGGAATTGGCCTCACCACCGCCGTTTGCAGTCGGTGGCCGAATTGAAGACCGTTCGGGTGATTGGCGGCTGTTCGCCGAAAATGGTTTTGACGAAGGGCATGCCAAGTATCTTCATCGCACCTCTCTTTGGCGAACCTTTAAGGTTATGCCGACGTGGAACAAAATTCACATCGAGCGTCATGGACGGTGGCTGTTTCGCATAGAAGACGAGCGGCACTGGGAGGCAGATTTCCCGGGTCTCGGACGTTGGACCAACAAGCGCTGGTGGAAGATCCGACCACGACAAGAGCAAGGTCGCATGCTGGGGAATACCGGAGGTGCCACCCGAAACGACCCCTACATTCAAGGACTGAAACTTCCCGGCTTTGCCTCACTCTCGCTTCCCGGCGTTTTGCGAATCGCCTACCCGATGTTCATCCACTACGAGTTCTATGTCCCCATTGAAAAGGGCAAAACAAAATACGTCGGTGTGATGGTCCAATTCAAAACAGGCTTGGGGAAATACCTCTTCTATCTGAAGTATCTGCTCGGAATTCGTTGGCTGTTCCACGGACAGTTCTCCGGGCAAGACCACTGGATGGTTGAGCAGACGGATGCTCCGCCAGAGCGCTTATACCGGCCGGACATATCCCTCATCGAATGGCGCAAGCTATTCGCGCAGGAGCATCCGTTTCGTGAGCGATCAGTGCCGGCTTTATTGCCGTCCGTGCAACCTCCATGAGTAATCTAGATCCCGGTCCCGCGCCGCCAGGGCGCTCGATACCGGTCGGCGATCGAAACTATTATTTGATTGAGATCGGTGCTGGGGGGCCACCATTGGTCTTGCTGCACGGCGGCGGGCCTGGCTGCACTGCGTGGTCCGACTTTGGCATCGTCTCGCGCCTGTTTGCCAGGACGCAGCGTTGCCTCATGCCGGACTTACTCCAATATGGGCGCTCCGACAAACAAGAGATCAAAGGGCCCATGTGGACTTTTCATGCGCATTCCATTGCTGGTTTACTCGATGCGCTGGGTGTGACGCGAGCCGACTTCATCTGTAACTCGTGGGGCGGGACAATCGCTCTGTGCTTGGCGGCCCAGTACCCGCAGCGCGTGCGCTCGTTAGTCGTGACAGGTTCAATGCCCGTCTTCTACGGACCGCTTGCACCGCTACCCGAGGGAGGCCGACGCGGTCGAAACGCGCGCGATATTTACTATGGGGGCGAGGGCCCGACACTGGAGAAAATGCACGCATTGATGGCTCGCCTGGAATGGTTTAACCCGCTGCTGATTCCGGAATCAACTGTACGCATGCGCTACGAGCAGAGTCTCGACCGAGAAGAAATGGCGCTGGCGGCGAGGACTGATGCGCCGCGCGGAGAATGGCAGGACCTGACGAGCGAACTGAGTCGTGTGCAGTGTCCCACGCTCTTCTGCTGGGGACTGCAAGACGCTTTTTTGCAGCCTGACTATCCCATGATGCTGACGCGCATGGTCCAGCGCGGACAGCTGCATATTCTCGATCATGCGTCGCACCACCTGCAGGAGGAGCGGCCCGAACACTACTACGAAATCGTCGAGTCCTTCCTCAGGCAACCGCTCCCCGATGATGAAAATGTTTAGAGCCCTTAAGCGCCATCTGGTTCATCTCCTGACGCGCTATACCGGAACATGGATCGGATCCGGGGACAGGCAGCGGCGCAGCTAATGCTCACGACGACCCAGCGCGAGTGGTTTGAGCAGGCCAGCGCCAAAGTAAATGCCACCGATTTGACCCAGATCCTCATCGACCTCATCAACATTGCTTCACCCACCGGCGAGGAAGGAAACTTAGCTCGAGCCGTCGTTAGCCGGCTCGGGGCGAAGGGTATCGATTCGCAAGAGCAACGCATCGATGAACGGCAGTCAAACGTGGTGGGCAGGCTCGCTGGAGCGGGCGCCCGGCCATCCTTACTGCTCTACTCTCCCCTCGATACTGTCACCGTCGGTACGGATACCGAAGATTTGCCTTGGGCCGCCGATCGCCTCCACCCTGAGATGCTGCCTACCGCAGTTGTGCACGACGGCCACGTCTTGGGTCTTGGCGCCCAGAATCCGAAAGGCCACGCCGCCTGCGTCATCGCTGCATTTGCGGCCATCGCCGAAGCGCGTATCCCGCTCAGCGGGACCTTGCAGTTGGGCTTGGGCGCCGGCGGAATGCCGACTAACGCTCGCCCGAATATGCGCCCCGGTTCCGGTCACGGGGCTGGGTGCACCTGGATGCTGCAGCAGGCAGAATTGCCTGACTACGCGCTCATTGCCAAGTCTGGCTGGGCTGTGTCTTGGGAAGAAGTAGGGCTGGCGTGGTACGAGGTGAAGGTTCCGGGAACCCACACGTACGTGGGCAGTCGACACCTTCTCCCGTATAGCAATGCCATCGTTCGCGCTGGGCGCGTGGTCGAAGCGCTGGAAGCTTGGTTTCCGGAATGGACGCAGCAAAACACCTCGGGCCTCGTCGCGCCGCAAGGCGTCGTGTCATTTATTCAAGCAGGTTGGGAACGAATGCCCGCCTTTACCCCGGCTGTGTGTCGATTCGTCATCGACCTTCGGTTAAGTCCTCGAACCCAGATTGAGGAGGCAGATGCAGCCATTTCGCTAAAACTTGGACAGATCGCGGGTGCATTAGGCTTTCCAATCGAGTGTCAGCGTATCTTGCAAATCGCTGGAACCTCGACGGATCCAAACAGTGACATCATCCAGGCGGCGATTGATGCGTGGCAGGAAATTGAAGGTCGCCCCCACCGCCCGCTCACCGGCATGTCCGGGGCCACCGACGCGAACATTTTGCGCTCATTCGGAATTCCCACGGCACGCATCGGACTGCCTAAGGTTAATTTACCAGACACGGACTTCCAACGCGGAATGAATGCCGTGAAAGTTGACGATATGGTCAAACTCACGCATCACCTGATACACACCGCCATTGCGGTGTGTACCGCCTGATCGAATCGATTCGCGCCAAAAACCTCAGTAAAATACCCTTAACCACGATGCTGGGCGTTGAGAAACGCTATCGACGCCAGATTATATTCCGCCGCGTGCTCGTGCTGCGGCCAATGTCCGCATTGTTTGTATATGATCAGCTCTGAACCCTTGATATTCGCGTTCATGGCAGTGGCTTCCGCCACCGCGCCAAAAGGATTGTTGGTTCCCCAAACAATGAGAGTCGGGCTGGCGATCTTTGCCAGATCCTCGGGAGTGAGAATGTTGCGCAGCCGGATGTCCATCTCTTGCAGCGACAGGAGATTGTTGATGTTCTTCACAAAGTCCGGGGCATGGTAAATCGCGTGTCTTATTTGCACCAACTCTTCGCTTACATCTTTGGCATCGTGCATCAGCAATATGAGTCGCTCCCGTGTCAGGGCGATATCATCCGTACTCACAGCCTTCAGCGTGCTTTCCTTGATGCGCTTCATTACCGCCGGATCCGCTTTCGTACCGCCTGCAGCTAGCAGTTGGATGGAGGCGACGCGCTCCGGAGCGTGAATGGCGATCCAGGCGCTCGTCCATCCGCCGAGCGACTCGCCAATCAAGTGCGCCTTGCCAATTGACTGCGCATCCATGTAGTCGAGCACATGCTTGGCATACACCGGAATTTCGTACTGAAACGCCGGCTTTTCCGTGTAGCCGTGACCGAGGGCGTCGATCGCATGGACTTGATATCCGGCCTCGACGTGGGGAACGACATTGCGTGAGAACGCCTCGAGGTGACCGCTTGTTCCATGAAGCATGAGTATCGGCTCACCAGCGCCGGCTACGAGCGCACGGGTCCTCACTCCACCCGCATTCACAAACTGCACGCAAAACGGAATTCCGCTGAGGTCGGTCCAAATCGTCATGAGCATTCTCCAGAGATTGCATTGGGTTCTATAACGGCGACGGCCATGCCGGTAAGCCACTCCGGCATGGGTGAGTACGCGATTCTTCGGCCAGCCTGATTACCCATGGCACTCGCTAGTGCGAGCCAAGATCGCACTTCGTTCCCTCCGTTGCCCGCTTGACTCAGCAGCTGCTCATCGCTGAGGCGCGAGCCGAAGTCCGCCAAGCCATCAGCTTCCAGGAGTTGCAAAAACCACTCGTCGAAGCTTGGGTTTATTCGTGGCGCGGCGGAAAGCAGGATGCTGCGGCGGCGCTGTTCGAAGGCCTGCCAATTGTCCCGCCCGACGCTCCACGAATTGGCGAGAAAGATTTCATCGCTTCCGTTCGGGCGGCGCCAGTCGGGGAACGGCAGCGAATGCGACAGACCACCAGTAGCTATGATCGCAATTCTGCGCGCGTCCGGTATTGCAAGAATTGCAGCACGCAAAGCGGCACCCAGCTTCTCCGAGCGGCGAAGCGTCGGCAGCGGTGGCGCGAAGCAGTTGATCACCAGCGGCACAATTGGCGCATCAATGTCCCGTAATAGCCATTGATAGGCATGGCTGATGCCGTGATCGATCTTGAGTCGATCCGAGAAGGCAATGTCGAATTCATGCGCTTGCAGATATTCACAGATTGACAGGCCTAGCTGGCGATCGCAGCGAATCTCTCCGGCCGGAGTGCCGTGCTCGCCGCTCGATATGACTTCTCCGACGCCGATAGTGAAGGCCGGCATCAAGTCGAGCCAAAATCCGCGAAAGTGGTTCGAACCGATGATGACTACCGCATCTGGTCGAGCTGAATTGAGGCTGCCGCGCGCCTGCGCCAAGCCGTCACGAAATGCATGCGCACGCGGTAGGTGATCAACCTTTTCCCATTGTGTGTTCATGAGCGTCGTATGGGAAGCGCCGACGCCTAGCACAAGTTCACTCATACGATTTGCGGCTTATCTGATGCTTTGACACGAGCTGACGTAGTGTATACAGTGTACAAGAAGGTAGTACATGCCAACAGATGATTTTCCTAACGATTTGGCTTCAGGACAGATCTCCCAGGATGGCGTGAGGTACCTCCTCATGCGTCCAGATGTTCTAATGGGCATTGGCAGGCACTTCACATCCGTGTCGGCATTTGTATCGGCGATGGAGGAATCCGCCTATCGCCATGCGCGCGATTCCTTTGAACGCTATAAGGCCGCGGGGCTATTTAGCGGCGGAGATGCGCTTCAGCAATCCTGCGCAATCGCGGCGCGGCTCGGTTGGGGCAAATGGCAATCGAGCGAGGAAGCTGGCGGCGACATTGCACTTGAAGTGCGGAATAGCCCGTTCGCTGCCGGCATCGTCGCGAGCGAAGTTCCGGTATGTGGCCCGATCCTTGGCGTGCTGCGTGCAATTTACATCACCGCTCACGATGAACAAGTGACAGTCCAAGAGACGAGCTGTTGCGCTCAAGGCCACGAATTCTGCACATTTCGCGTCATGCGCTAACCGCGCCATTGCCGGCGAAGCGCTGGTTCGGCAGTTTTTCGAGCGGCAACGCAGCGCGGTAGGACCGACGTCCCATCCATAATATCGTCAACGCCGGAATTCCGGCTGACGCGGCAACCGTGGCCATCGCGGGTCCGACTCCCGATACGTCCCTGTAAAAGTGGTCGGAGAGCCACCCTATTAACGGAGGCCCCAGCATAAGGCCCACTAAGTTTATAAGCATGAGATAGATCGCCGCTGTCTGCGCGCGATAAGCCGTCGGCGCCAGCGCCACGATCGCAGCGGCACCCATGCCGCTCGCAAAAGCATTGCCAGCCACTGAAAACACGTTGAGCATGAGCGCGAACTGTGGCGATGGCGCGAGAGGATATAAAGTCGCACTGACCACCAGCACGAGGATGCCGAGCGCGCCGGCGCGGTAGGCCGCATCCGCGTAACCGCGCGCGGCGAGCTTGTCATTGGCGAGACTGCTGATAAGTGCGCCTAGAGGACCGCAGACCAAATAGGTTAGGCCGATCCACAGTCCACTGCGACTCACCGGCCAGCCCCACACGCGCTGAAATAGAGTGGCATTCCAGCCCGCTCCGTAGGCAATCGTTGTAACGGGACACATGCCAATCGCAAGCGCGGCATACGCGCGCCACTGCGTGGCCATCTGCGCAAGCGTCGCGCGACTAGAGACGCGAGTTCCTTGGGATGCCCTCTGGCGTGCCGGCTCCCGTATGCGCAACACCATCAGTGAAATCGGCAAGCCGGATAAGCCGACGGCAATGAAGGCCATCTGCCACGATCGCAGGTCATGAAGAAGTGGGATTGAAAGCCCCGACACCAACGTTACGCGGGATAACCAACCGCCGCAAAGATAAGCGAGACCGATCCCTAACGGTATCCCCGCCATATAAATTACAATGGCGCTCGCTCGCTGACGAGGAGAGAATAAGTCGCTTACCAACGAAAGTACTGTCGGCGTTAGGGCTGCTTCACCGACGCCGACACCGATGCGCGCAACAAACAACTGCCAGAACGAGCGGGTCAACCCACACAGTGCGGTCATTAGTGACCACAAAGCGATGCTGGTAGCCACAATATTACGCCGGTTCATGCGATCGGCCATCCAACCGATAGGCCAACCTAAGATGACATAAAATATCGCGAAGGCCGGTCCCATTAAAAACCCAAGCTGGGTGTCGGTAAGCATCAGGGAAATCTTTATAGGCGCCACCAACAGCCCGAGAATTTGCCGATCGATAAGCGCCAGCATGTAAGCGACGGTGAGCACTGACATCGTCAGCCAAGCGCGACTGCCGGAAGGCGCAGCGTCAATGATTTCTTCGGCTGGCACGCCGCAGTTGCGCAGCGCTAAGGCGCGCGCCGAAAATGACGATCAAGGAAATCTGCCAGAACAGCGTAGTCCTCGAGATAGGTCATATGGGGCCCCTTGTGAATGAAGTAGCCCATGTCGTTGAGTGAGCGGCTGCCGGCGGCGGGGAACTCAAGCCAATCTACACCGCGTTTGCCGAACAGTTCGTATACCGGCTTTGCGGCAAGCGAGGCGAGAAACTCCCCCTTCGGATCTGCCCAATGATCTTCGGAACCGGTGATCTGCAACAGCGGGCGTGGGGCCATGAGCGCGAGCAGCATATGACCATCCACCGGGAGAGAGTCGACGTCCTGTGCATATTCGGCGTAGCGAGGCGCAAACCAATAAGGAAAGCGTTCAGGGGCGACGAGGTCGGCGATCGACTCCCCAAAATTGCGGCGGCTGACTGCATCGCCACCCTCGCCGGACAGCATCGCGATAACGGCCGCAAATCGTTCATCTTGGGCTCCTGCCCACAGCACTGCTTTGCCGAGTCGCGAAACCCCCGACAGCGCCACCTTGCCCGCATCGACCGTCGGTTGAGTGAGGAGAAAATCAAGGACACGGCTTATTCCCCAGGCCCATGCACCCACAGCGCCCCACTCGCTCGCTCTGCGCTGCCGATTCTGCGGTTCATACAAAGCACGGACCCCATACGCTGCTCCGCCATTGAAATCCGGCTCGATGTCTTCGTAGTACACATAAGCTATGCCGTAGCCGCGTTGCACTAGGTGCTTCATGGCGGACAGGGGAAGACAGGCGGGGCGAGGCGCTTCGTAGTCAGGCACCCGGTTCGCGCCGCTCCAAGCCCTGCCGACGTCGAGGCCCGGCTCGTTCAATATCCTGATCGGCGGACAAAACCCTACGTGCAACAGAGTCGGCACAGGCCCCCGCGCATCGCGCGGCGTGTAATGCAAGACTCTGATGGTCGGTGAGTGAGGCGCATCGGAGAAGTGGATTCGCGCTTGGGTACGTCTTGCCAGTCCCTCCAAACCGACGACACCGCTATCAAGGATGGCATGCATAGTGACCAAAGGCTCCCGCGGAGTGAATCCATGCTGGTATTCCGCGAAGAGATTGAGGATTTCCGGCCTGCGCCGATTGATCCACGTATTGGTGTCGTTGACTTGCTCGCCGTTGGCCAAGCGTAACGGGTCGGGCAGCACGTAGCTGCGGACTTGTGTTTCATCGATGTTGGTTAACGGCATTTCAATGAAAAGTCAGATACACGCGAAGGTCGCTTTGCTATACTTGCATACTGTATGCATTTGTCAACGCGCGTGAGATTGCCGGGAGATAGCGATGGATTTTGAGCTTACTGCGAGGCGCCTGCGAGAAGCCTATGCATCGGGACAGATCCCGTCGCTGCGGGAGACTCTCTCTCCTACTGATGGTCTTAGCGCGTACGAGATTCAGGCTGTAAATACGCGCTACTGGTTGGCGCAGGGCCGGCGGATGGTGGGACACAAAGTGGGCCTCACCTCTAAAGCGGTGCAGACTCAACTGGGCGTCAATCAACCCGATTTCGGCGTGCTTTTTGAGGATATGCAGATTCCCGCGGGTGCGACGTTGAACATGACCAAAACCTTGCAACCAAAGGCGGAAGCGGAAGTCGCCTTGGTACTCGACCGTGACCTTCTAGACGTGCACGCGACGGCTGAGGTTGTCGCTAACGCCGCCGCGTATGCGTGCGCCGCCATAGAAATCGTCGATAGCCGCATCGTTGACTGGAAGATCAGTTTCGCCGATACCGTCGCGGACAACGGATCATCGAGCTTCTTTGTGTTGGGCCAACAGAAGATGCCGTTGGATAATCTCGATCTCTACACCTGCGGTATGGTGTTGGAGAAAAATGGCACGCCGGCGTCGTTCGGCGCCGGCGCCGCCTGTTTGGATCACCCGCTGAATGCCGCCGCATGGCTGGTTAGAACACTGAGTTCGTCCGGCGTCGGCATGAAGGCTGGCGATGTCATTCTGACAGGGGCACTGGGACCTATGCTCAGCCTTGTGTCGGGAGATCACCTCACCGCCAAGGTCTCGGGCCTGGGCAGTGTCTCCTTCTCATGCGCCGATCAGGGCCGCGCTTAAGCACAACGTCTCGCGCGCAAAAGGCGGCGGACCCTTGTGTGATCGTGCAAATCGAGTTTCAGACTTGAACCGCTTGCACGTTGGACGAATAGACTCCTCGAGGCACCACAAACAGAGTCATCCCCAGGCTCGTTGCCGCGGACAAAGCCGCCACCACGCCGAGAATGACAAAGGAGTGCTCCTGCAGGCCAATCAGGAAGCCGCCGACCAAAGGCCCGACGCCGTAAGCGATTCCCTGGGCGCCCTGAGCGGCCGCCACTACGCGGCCGATCGGATCAATGCGGGCGAACAACCCGTTGTATCGCGGTACTAGAAATAGTACGGCAATCACTCGCAGGCTCAGCGTCGCCGCAAACAGCACGGGCTCGCGAGTTAGGACCATCAAAATGCTGAGTCCGATCATGAAGAGTTGACCGATCGCGATCGGTGCGAGGACGCCGAAGCGAGAACCAATACGCGCGGCGAGCAGTGGTCCGAGACACGCCACCACCGCAGTCAAGATCAGCGCACGGCTGAAACCTTCGATCGAAAGCCCGATGCGCTCGCCGATAGGCTCGACAAATGCCCAAACAGCGGAATCGCAAAACGCCAATAGAAAAATGCACGCGAGGCAGAATACGAGTACCTTGGGCTGGATTTGATTACCAAGGCCGCCGGCGCCCTGCGTGGCTGCCCCCGGCGTTCCTGCCGGAACTCTCACGTCGGCGCGAAACTGATCCACAAAGGCAACTAAGCGGCGCCGGTAGACAAACAAGCACAGCGAATTGACAGCCGCGAGCGCACCCCAAAACAGGAACATGCCCGAGGCTCCATTTGTGAGGCGGATAAGATTCGGAGCGAGAGTAAAGGCTAATGACGCCGATACACAGGGGGCAAACCCGAGGATTCCATACATGCGTTCAGGATTGGGCACCCGCGCAACCAGCGCCAGCATCCCGGCCGACATGAGGCCGGTTCCCACCCCCGCGATCAGACGCAGCACGAGCAGCAATACCGCGCTGCTTACAGCGGCGCTCGCGGCGAGATTGGCTGCGGCCAGACAAAAACTTCCCCATGCGCACAGACTCGCCGCGTTGAAGCGTCGCATTTGCCACGACACGGCGATCGAGGTCACCGCTGCGCCCCCTAGTTCGAGGAACGCCAGCAACCCGAGCGCCCTGCTATCGATGTGGCTCTTGCTACCCAATGCGCCAACGATCACTGGCAACATCGGAATCGCGAGGCCCGCGATGGATGCATTCAATGAGCAAACGATCAAGAATGAAACTGATCTTGTTTTCATTGAGCTACTTTTGTTCTGGCGATCGGCAATGCTCCGCCCCCGTTGACCGAGATCTATTTCTTGGGGTGCGCATACGTTACTTTGGCAGTGATCTTCCAAAGGGCATCGACCTTGTGAAGCTGGAAGAACGTCGTGAAATCCGTATCCATCAGCTGGTTTTCTTCGACCGCGGCCGAAGCGATCAGGCCTTTTTGGACGACATTCAGCACTCGGCCGCCGAAGCGCGGGCTGTGCTGCGTGGTGGGCGGCAGCGTCTTCATAAAGGGCAACATGCCATCCACCATCTTCGTGACGCTCACGGTGCCATCGAAGTTGCCGGTAATGGTCGCATTGGGGTGAAAAATATTCTCCATGAGCACGAGGTCCGATGTCGCCATCGCTTTGATGTAGTTCAACACGACTCGATAGATTTCCTCGAGTTCGTCCTCGCGTTCTTGCAGCGGTTCATACGGCGGTTTCATAGCTTCATCATCCTTTGCAGTTAAATGTGATCATCAGGTGGTTCTTTTGGCGCCGAACTTGCGGCGCCGATCAAAATGCGCCGGTTCATCGCCTCGTCCGTCCGGGGATTGGTAAACTCGTCGAAAGCGCGATCCGTCACGCGAATAATATGTTTGCGGATAAACTCGGCGCCCTCGCGCGCACCATCCTCCGGATGCTTGAGGCAGCATTCCCATTCCAATACCGCCCAGCCTGGATAGTTGTACTGCGCAAATTTGGCGAAGATCGATCGGAAATCGATTTGTCCGTCCCCAACTGAACGAAATCGACCGGCACGGTCGATCCACTCATCGTATCCGCCATAGACACCGGAGCGGCCATTGCGCTGATATTCCGCATCCTTGACATGGAAGACTCTAATTCTATCGTGGTAAATATCGATGAAACTGAGATAGTCCAGGTGTTGCAACAGCAGGTGGCTCGGGTCGTATAGAATATGAGCGCGCGGATGTTGATTCACTTTCTCTAAAAATCGCTCGAAGGTCGATCCGTCGTGCAAATCCTCGCCCGGATGAATTTCATAGCACAGGTCGACACCTGCCTCATCGAAGGCTTCCAGAATCGGCCGCCATCGCTTCGCGAGTTCATCAAAAGCGGTTTCAATGAGCCCAGCAGAGCGCTGCGGCCACGGGTAGAAGTAGGGCCACGCCAAAGCGCCTGAGAATGTCGTGTGGGCGGACAGTCCTAACCGCCGACTCGCTTTTGCTGCAAGCTTCAACTGACTCACCGCCCATTGTTGTCTCGCTGCCGGTCGGCCTCGAAAAGGCGGCGGTGCGAATACGTCGAAGAGCTCGTCGTAGGCGGGATGAACGGCTACCAATTGCCCTTGCAATCCGGTCGATAGTTCGGTAATCGCCAAACCGTGCTGATGCAACATACCCTTAATTTCGTCGCAATAGGTCTGACTGTCCCCGGCAATGTCCAAATCGAACAAAGATCCAATCGCTCCCGTCGGCAATTGCACGCCGGTGAAGCCCAGATCCGACGCCCACCGAGCAAGACCGCTGAGTGTGTCGAAGGGTGGTTGAAGACCTTGGAACTGCGCCAAGAAAATCGCTGGACCTTTGAGTGTGCGCACCAAAGTCTCCTTTAGTCTACGAGCGTGGTCCAGGCGGACGACGCCCGCCAAGATGCAATGGCGGCGGCCACAAATGACATTCCTCGCGCGCCCTCATCAATGCCTGGAACGAGACAATGCTCAGCCGACGTCGCGTTGGCAATGAGATCTGCAAATTCCTCATAGAGATTGGCGAAGGCTTCGAGGTAACCTTCCGGATGGCCTACGGGCAGTCGGCTCGATTTCACTGCGGTGCCGCTTAAGTAATCCGTTCCGGCGTGAAGCGTTTCGGTGCGTCCGTCGCGCCAGCCCACGGTCAGCTCATCGGGTCGGTTGTGGGACCACAGCAGTCCTGCGCGTTCGGCAAACACACGCAATCGCAAGTCATTTCGGTTGCCGGTTGCGAGTCCGGAGGCCATCAGGACGCCGGGTACGTCGCCACTAAGTTTCAGCAACACGTTCCCATCGTCAAACAGCGAGTTGCCCAGCTTCTCGCCGTTCAATTGAGCCGATACCGTTTGAACCCGAAGACCGGAAACGAACTCGAGAATATTGAAGGCATGAACGCCAATGTCCGCGAACGCTCCGCCCATCGCGGCCAGTGACGGGTCGAATCGCCAGTTCATCGGATTGACATCGAGTCCCAATCGCTTAAACGCCATGTCCACCCAGCCGGAATTGTATTCGACTACGATCTTGCGTATCGCGCCGAGGCTCCCTCCGCGGCACAAATCGCGTGCGTGTCGCACCATGGGGTAGCCGGTATAGGTGTAACTCAATCGATAATGCAGATTGGATTTCTCAACGCAGCGCCGTAGAGCGCGTGCCTCCTCCAACGTCGCAGTGGCGGGCTTGTCGCTAAAGACATGCAGACCGGACTCCAACGCCATGCGGGCAATCGGAAAATGCAGTGCCGTTGGAGTCACGATGGTGACGAAATCAATCGGATCAGCACGTCCCCGTTCGGCGGAAAACATCTGCTGATAACTCTCATACGCGCGATCCGGCGCAATCTGCATCGCAGCCGCAGCGTCGCGGGCTTTTTGCGGTGTGGCGCTGAAGGCGCCGGCCACCAATTCAATTCTGTTGCCAAGCCGCGCCGCCGCCCGGTGAACGGGACCGATAAAAGAGCCCAATCCGCCGCCCACCATCCCCATGCGCAGCCTGCGTGACATCTTGCTAGCTTCTACACGGCCAGGCTTTGCAGATATTCGTAACAATCCTTTGCCGATTCCAAGGCGGGGCGCGATAAAGGCTCGGAGGCTTCATACTCCACATAGCCGCGCCTAACACCCGCTTTCTGCGCCGCCGCTAACACCGCCCGCCAATTGACGACGCCTTTACCCACTTCAACGGGTTCGAGTCGAAACTCCAGGTTCGGATCGCGCACCTTTACATCCTTTACGTGAAGGCAGCAAAATCTCCCCGAGTGTTGCTTAAAATATCGCGTGGGGTCCTGTCCCGCGGCTACCACCCAACCGACATCCATCTCCATCTTCACGAGTGCCGGATCCGAAGATCGCAGTAGCTCGTCGTAGCCGAGCGTGCCGTCGAAGTCCCGAAATTCGAAATTATGGTTGTGGTACCCGAACCAAAGCCCCGCTTTCTTCGTTTGCGCGCCGATTTTATTAAAGATCTCCGCCTCGCGCTTATAGTCATCCAAGGTCAGTCTCTTGGTCGCTGCGATGGTGCTGCTTCTATCTTGCCCCCTGGCGAAGGGAACATAGGCATACACCATGTAGCGCACACCCAGCGTGTGAGCGAATTCGATCTGCCGCGACAGCTCCGCATCACGGGCAAAATCCGTGGAAAGATCCGAGCGGGTTGATTCAAACTGCCGCCAGAACAACATACTTTCGCATTGCAGGCCTGACGCCGTGATTAAATCGCGCAACTCCTTTGCATTCTGGCTGAGCCCGTCAAAAACCTCGACCTGTGTATAGCCAATCTTGGCGAGCTTACCCAAGGTGCCCTGCAAGTCTGCCATCGCATCATTCGCCAACCAGGTGAGCGTCACGCCGTTTTTGAGATGATTTGCCGGCGTCGATGCCAAACTAGAACCGGTACGTGTTGTAGCTATGGTGGCACCCGTCATGACAAGGAATTCTCGCCGGTTAATCGCAAAAGAAACTCGAGTCATCTGTGTCTCCTAGAACATGTATACAGTATGCGTAACGTCCGGGTCTATAACAAGCACGCCTCAGCTGCATTGCCGCGATCCGCGCGTGGCTTGCGCTCATTGCGCCGGTTCGGCCGCCCGCAGAACGCGAAGACCCACATCGAATCCGCTGGCGGGGCCGGCCGCGTGAACGGACGGTGCCATCGTGCCCTCGTTGGATAAGAAACTTCCGCCTTTGATGACGTGTTGCTTGCCTGCTTTGGGAGGCACGGGATCGGCAAAGAACGCGCCGTTATCGAAGTCCGCAGTCCATTCCCAAACATTGCCGAGCATGTCGTAAAACCCCCAGGCGTTTGGCTTCTTGGTCCGGACAGGCTCGGTGTGAAGGGTGGAGTTATAGCCCCCAACCGCCTGATCGCCAAAGGGTGGAGATGGGTTGTCACCCGCACCGCCTGCGCGCGCTGCGTATTCCCATTCCCATTCCGTCGGCAGCCGATACCGAGTGGTGTGCTCGAGCGCATTTAGACGTTTGATAAACTCTTGCGCATCCTGCCAATTGATCGATTCGACCGGCCGATGGTCGGCATCGCCGGGATACCTTTCTGAATTGAAAGTGGACGGGTTGCTTCCCATCACAGCTTTCCACTGCGCTTGGGTCACTTCCGTTACACCTAAATAGTAGGGATGAGGGAGATTAACGATGAAACCTTTCAGAGCAGCTCGAGCGGCGCCATCGGCGTCGCTTTGCAGTTCGGCGGGAGTTGGATTGAAGCCCTTCATGAACTGCCCGCCCTTGAAGACCGTGCCTTCGATTCTCTTGGCGTCCTCGGCCGTGAGTGGGTGTGGCTGGTAGACGCCCACACGCATCTCGCCCGGTGAAACCAGTGCAAATTCCATCCCCAGAGAATTCGTGATGCGTGGCGGCGGCTCTGCCGCTGCGCTGAGAAGGCACAGTGCTGCCGCGCTCAGTAGGATTTTGAGGCGCCCCTTCACGGCAGCTCCTTGATTTGAATGTTCCGGAAACGCTGCTTCGCTTCGGCGAGGCCGCCCAGCAGGCCCGGGCGGCCTCCGGGGATCCCCCTCGACATGTGCAGCTGTAACCCAATGTGACCCGTTGTTTCGCCCGCGATGCTGTCATTCTCTGGCATTTGCAGCTCGTACAATAAAGTGCCGTTGATCCAAACCGTGACGTGAGGGGCATCGCCGGTAATGCGGATGCGCATCGAGTTCCAATCGTTGTTTTTCCAGAGCTGGTCGATTTCTCGTGGCTTGCTTAAATCAAGAAAATTAGGTTCTGGGCTGATGTACTTCGGCGCGCCGAAACTGATCAGTTCGGGGATCAGCATCCCGGTCACGCCGGACGGCGGTGCCAATTCAATTTGGTAAGCGGAGCCGCCCTCCGTAGAGCGGAGAAAAATTCCTCCGTTATCGTACGGTTCGGGATTCACCTCGAGGTAGAGTTCAAAATTTCGATACTCGTGATCCGTGAGAAAGATTCCACCCTGACCAAATGGATTTCGTTCGAGAATCAGTACGCAATTGCTTACCGAGGCTTTCGCGTTCTGGCCGTGAAAGGTTGAACGGCTCCAATGCCAGCCTTGCGCAGTTCGCCCATCAAAAAGAGGCGTAAAACCCGGTTGTTGGGCGATGCAGGTGGCGTCGGCAGCGAAGGGCGTGCCGGCAAGTGCGAGCACCAATGCAAAGCTTGTCCATCGAATTTGCATGAGAAACTCGTCTCCCTTGACTCAACGCGACGCGCTTTCCAACGGCATTTTTAACCTTATAGACTACCTGGGTCAAAGTGTATACTGTGCACATCATTGGGAAATGGGGACCATCGGCATGCTGACGTCACTGCGACATCAGGTAGGGATGCTGTTCATCCTGGCCGTCGGGGTAGTTGCAAGCGGTGTTTCGGCGGCCGCGCCGGAAATTGCCGACTTGCCCAGCACCGTGGGCAAAGCCCCCTCACCGCCGCCGGGCACCAAGCCTGATGAGCTGGCTGTGGCTCGAGGCAAGACACTTTACGCGCAGCTCGGTTGTCCCGCATGCCATGGGTTTCTCGGCACCGGAGGTCCGAACAACGCTGCCGATCTCGGCCAGTCCGGCGTTGCGGTTCAAGATGACGGCGGGAAAGGTCTGTCGTTTTTTCTCATTAAGGGACGCCCCGCTCGCGGCATGCCCCCTGCATCGCGACAGCTGACCGCTGCCGAAGCCGCTGACCTTTCTGCGCGATTCCGTTGGGTGGGCTTCTCGGAGGCTTCCCTGGCCGGCATCTATGGCGGGGTTGCGCCACCACTTGCGTTGGGCGGTCAAAATCTTTCTGTCCTGGTCGGTGACGCGAAGTACGGTCGACAATTCTTCAATGGGCCTGTCGGCAAGTGCTCGACCTGTCATGCCGTGGACGAGGGCCAAAAGAGCCCCGCGGACAATCTTGCGCACATTGCCACCAAATACCCGGATCCGAAGGACTTGCAAGACAACATGCTGCTCATGAGCCGGCCCAGTCCACCCGCACTTGATAATACCGTCACGGTGCGCATCAGCTTCCGCGACGGGCGCACCGTCGCAGGCTACTTGGTAGGCGTCTCGGACTTCAAAGTGATTTATCGGAATGACTCGGGAGAGGAAATCGTCGTCCCTCGCGAGAACGGGGAACCGAACGTGGTTCTAATCGACCAATTGCAGGCGCACGTCGACTTACTCGAACAATATCAAGATGACGACATCCATAATCTCACCGCGTACTTGGCGACTCTGAAATGAACCGACTTTGCTCACTGCGTGTGCTCCTATCTCTCGGCGCTTTGCTGGCGGGAGCAGCACAGTGCGAGCTCGCAGACGGACACGACGCGCCCGCCAGAGAACGAGCGTCACAGGTCAACATACGTCCCGTCACGGCCAAGGATTTGTTGCAGCCGGCGGGCAACGAATGGCTGAGCTACCACGGTGACTATAGCGGGGATCATTTCAGCACGCTTACGCAGATCACCACGGACAACGTAAAGTCACTTACTCGGGCGTGGACGAGCAATGTCGATCCTACGCAGGCACCGCACGGCAGAATCTCCTCAGGGCTGATCATGCGCAGCGATGTCATTTTCTTCACGTCGGACGTCGATGCATACGCCGTCGATGCACGCTCCGGTAAACAGCTCTGGCATTACGTCGCTGCGATGAGTGATGGCATCAGCAACAGAGGATTTAGTATTGGAGGCGATCGGCTATTCGTCATCTATAACAGCGGTTTGGTAGCGCTACAGGCGGCGACCGGCAAGGAAATCTGGAGCAAGAGGATCGGCAATACGACGCCGATGGCTCCGCTGGTGGTGCGCGACCATGTCTATGCCGTCAGCGGCGGCGACATCGCGGACACTCGAGGCTCGATCGAGTCCCGCAATGCCAAGACGGGCGAGAGGGAATGGATTTTCTATATCGTCCCTAAGGAGGGAGAATTGGGCTTCAACACCTGGATCTCCGAAGAGGCAGCCGCGCGTGGCAATGGCGCTCCTTGGCAGACTCCCACGTATGATCCGAAAACGAACTTATTGTTTGTTGGCACCGGCAACCCCACGCCAATCAAGAACGGGCGCATGCGTCCGGGGGACAACCTGTTCACCGACTCCGTCGTGGCACTCAACGCCGATACCGGTAAGCTAGCTTGGTACTTTCAGACCACACCCCATGATGATCATGATTGGGATAACAATCAGGTCATGGCACTGGCTGACGTCACGATCGCCGGCAAGCCTCGGCAGATCGTGACATGGGTGTCACGAAATGGCTATCAGTTCACGCTCGATCGGAATACGGGCGAGAACTTAGTAACCGCCAAGGTGGGCAGGGATGTCAATTGGGCGATGCCGCGGCTGCGTTCCAATGGGATACCTGAGAAGAACGAAAATAAGGCGCCTTCCCGCGGCGGCTCCTTGGTATCGCCCGATTCCTCAGGCTTGGTCAATTGGCAAGCCCAGTCTTATAGCCCCGTGACTGGGCTTCATTATGCCAATATCTTCAATAACCACAGCGTCTTCTACTGGAAGGGCGAATCGTTTCTGTCGGATACGCGCGCTTCTCTTCGCGCATCGGATCCCTTGACCGGCAAGGTCGTTTGGCAACACGACTATTTGCAGGTACCCCTACAGGACTCCGTTCGCAACTCCAGTGTGCTCAGTACCGCCGGAGGGCTGCTGTTTACCGGGGATGTGTCTGGCAATTTTATTGCTTATGATGCGAAATCTGGAAAAATCTTGTGGCATGATGAATTGCCAGGCAACGCAACAGTCTCCGGAGTTCCAATCAGCTTCTCCTCGCACGACTGGCAGTACATAGTCGTACCAGCGGGCCCACGACTCATCGCCTATCGCTTGCAATAGTGTGCAATTTTCAGAGGATAGTTACCATAAAGGACACTATGCGAAGTTTGAGGTGATCGTCCGACCGGGTTTCCGAGTGAATTGATCGAGTGCCCAGGCGCCGGAGCGCTGCGGTGAGCCCCTTTTTGGAGGCTGTTTTGACCGCGCGAGGCGATTTAGGAGCCCGCCTGCGCTCAAGCGCGCAGGAGCGAAGCGGCCGATGCTTTTGAGAGGCTCAGCCGAGGGGGTGGGAAGTTAAAGTAGGGTGAGGGTTATGATCCGAAGAGATCGGCCGAGCCGCTCGGGGGGACCGCGCGCCGGCGGTAACTGGCCCGGGGGCGAAGTGGCACCTTCCACATGCGCCAGTATCTTTCGAACGGTGAGCTTATCCTCGATGCACGCGATGATCTTCACCGCTCCGCCGCAGTGCTTACACACGGTGACATCGTAGGTTCTAAAATCCATGCCACAGGTCATGAGAGCAGCAAGGACGATCGCGTCGATAAGCGCGGCCAAGATGACTCCGAATCGGCGTAAAGCGCGAGGACATCGCAATCATGAGCGGTTACCCTGTTAATCATGTGCTGCAGCATGCGACTACCAGAGATATCCGCACGGGCATCGTTAGCCAGAAGCGAACCGAATTGCGTATCGATTCTGGGTGGACCGACGTATGCATGCGAATCGACGAGGAAACCCTAGCGTGATTCGCATGCAAGATCCTCAATAAACCGGAGATTTGAATGAAGTTGCTACGCATCGGAGAACCTGGCAAGGAGCGCCCCGCGTTATTGGACCCCATCGGCCAATTGCGCGATTTGTCGCAGATCGTTCCCGACATCGGCGGCGAGACTTTACTGCCGGAGAGTATCGCAAAGCTGCGAGCGTTAGATGAGTCGAAGTTACCCCCGATCCCGGGCGCGCCACGCATCGGTCCGTGCGTGGGGAGCATCGGCAAAATCGTTTGTGTGGGTCTGAATTACATCGATCACGCTGCGGAAGCGAATATGCCGATTCCCTCGGAGCCTATTCTATTCCTCAAACCCACGAGCGCCATCGTCGGACCCAACGACGACTTGGAAATTCCATTGGGTGCGCAGAAAACCGACTGGGAGATCGAACTCGGCGTCGTCATCGGCAAGCCAGGAAAGTACCTACCACGCGAACGAGCTTCGGATCATATCGCCGGGTACTGCGTAATCAACGACGTGTCTGAACGCGCTTTTCAGATGGAACGCGGCGGCCAGTGGGATAAAGGCAAGGGTTGCGACACCTTCGCGCCGATTGGCCCCTGGCTGGTCACCAAGGATGAAGTGCCCGATCCGCAGATTTTGGATTTGTGGCTCGAAGTGGATGGCCACCGCTTCCAGAACGGCAATACCCGAACGATGATCTTCGATGTGCCTCATCTCGTGTCTTACATCAGTCAGTTCATGAGCCTGCGTTCAGGTGATGTGATCGCAACGGGCACGCCGCCCGGCGTGGGTCTGGGGCAGCGCCCCCCTCGGTATCTTAAGGCCGGGCAGACTATGCGGCTCGGCATTTCGGGGCTTGGTATCCAGGAACAACATACCGCATCGGCAACCTTTTTATGAGCACGGGCCAACAATGAACCAACTCGATCTGAAGCAACGCGTCGCCGTCGTCACTGGAGGAGCCCGCGGCATTGGCTATGCCGTTGCTGAACGCATGTTACGGTCCGGCGGGCGCGTTTCCCTATGGGATATAGACGCTGCAAAACTCGAGGAAGCCGGCGATCAGTTGTCCTCGATCGGGGCTGTGGCTATTCACGCCTTGGATCTCACGCAGGACGATGCGGTGCGGGGCGCTGCTCAGGCGACGGTCGAACAATTCGGCAGGATCGACATTCTGGTCAACAACGCGGGAATCACCGGCGGCAATGCGCCGACGTGGGAACTCGATCCTTCGGCTTGGCGACGCGTCATTGAGGTCAATCTCGTGGGTGCTTACTTGACCTCGAGATCCATCGTGCCGCTCATGCTGGAACGAGGCTACGGCAGGATCGTTAACGTCGCTTCCGTCGCCGGCAAAGAGGGCAATCCGAACGCCTCGCATTACAGTGCGTCGAAGGCGGGATTGATCGGACTTACCAAATCACTCGCCAAGGAATTGGCGACCAAGGGCATTCTGGTGAACTGCGTTACACCGGCAGCCGCCAATACCGAGCTTTTCTTGCAGATGACCCAGGAACACATCGACTACATGCGTTCTAAGATTCCGATGAATCGATTTGTGGAACCACATGAAATCGCGGCGACAGTCTGCTGGCTCGCGAGCGAAGATTGTTCGTTCTCCACGGGAGCCGTGTTCGATATCTCCGGCGGTCGCTCCACCTATTGAGCAACGAACCCGCCGAATTCTAATCCACCAGCGACAATCATCAGCGGCATGATCCAGGTGCCGCGTGATCCTCTGCCATCATGATTGACGCGCTACTGCCAAGTTGAATGACGCGCGATACGCCGGCGGTGGCTGCGATGCGGGAACTGGCGGCTCAGTACCCGCGGTATGGATACCGGCGGATTCAGGTCTTCATGGGACGCCGCGGCCACACCATGAGCACCGACCGGGCCCATCGTCTCTGGCGGCTGCATCGGCTGCAAGTGCCTAAAAAGAAGCCACGGCGTCGAGTGGCAAGTTCTCGCCCGCGCCCCTTGCCGGCAACGGCGATGAGCCAGGTGTGGGCGTACGACTTCGTGTTTGACGCATGCGCCAATGGCCAACAGTTGAAATGTTTGACGGTGGTCGATGAGTTCACGCACGAATGCCTGGCGATCGACGTAGCGGGTAGCATCCGCTCCGGTCGGGTCATCGAGGTTCTCAGCAAACTGGTTAGCGTTCACGGCAGTCCCAAGCATTTAAGGTCAGACAACGGTCCAGAGTTTGTTTCTCGAGCGATATTGAAGTGGCTCACCCAAGCCAACATCGACACGGCACACATAGATCCTGGAAAGCCTTGGCAGAACGGTACCAACGAATCATTCAACGGAAAGTTCCGCGATGAATGTCTCTCTATGGAGTGGTTCAGAAACAGAATCGATGCGAAGATCACGATCGAGCAGTTCCGGCGTCAGTACAACGAGATCCGACCTCATTCGAGTCTCGGGCAACTGACTCCGCTCGAGTTCAAACAGAAATTATCATCAACCAAAACCCTGGAGCCTGACAGGCCCGGCTTAAATCAGACCAGCTGATCTGAGAGTTTTGCGACAAAATCGAGTCTATACGGACGGAGGTTTGTCGTGAAGAGGAAACGCTTTTCGGTAGAGCAGATTACGAGCATTTTGAAGCAGGCAGAACTCGGGACGCCGATCGCCGATCTATGTCGGATCCACGGAGTATCGGAACAGAGCTATTACCGCTGGAAGAAGATCTACGGCGGTATGGAGCCCTCAGAGGCTCGCGAGCTCAAGCAGCTGCGCGAAGAGAACATCAAGCTCAAACGCCTCGTAGCGGACCTCTCGCTCGATAAAGCGATGCTTCAGGATGTTCTCCAAAAAAAATTCTAAAGCCCGTCAAGCAGCGTGAGATGGTGAACTACTTGATGGGCCGATACACGGTGGGCTTGAGGCAAGCATGTCGGTGCGTGAGGATGACTCGTTCAATGTACTACTACCGAAGCCGGATGGATCCGCAGACGGCATTACGACATAGAATGAGGGAGATCGCGCATGCGCGCGTTCGCTTCGGTTACCGACGCATTTATATAATGCTTCGACGAGAAGGCTGGGACGTCGGGAAGGACCGATTCTATCGCGTATATCGCGAGGAAAACCTAGGTTTACGGCGCAAGCGCCCGTGGCGTCATGTATCTTCGGTACACCGCTTGGAGCGCCGGCCTGCATCGCGAGCGAACGAAGTGTGGGGAATGGACTTCGTCGCCGATCAGCTGGCCGACGGACGCAAGATCCGAACCCTGACCATCGTCGATCTGTTTACCAGAGAATGTTTGGGAATCGAGGTCGGCTTCAGTCTGCGCGCCGAGCACGTCGTTGCGGCCATGAATCGATTGAAGTACGACCGTGGCCTTCCGGAGCGAATCACAACGGACAATGGATCTGAATTCGCAGGCGCTCAGATGGATCTCTGGGCATACACGAATCAGGTCCGAATGGATTTCAGCCGCCGCGGCAAGCCGACCGACAATGCCATCGTTGAATCTTTCAACGGAAGGTTCCGAGAGGAATGCTTGAACTCTCATTGGTTCGAATCTATTGACGATGCAATTGAAAAGATCGATGCTTGGAGATGGTACTATAACGAGAATCGGCCTCACCGTTCTCTCGAGGGTCTGACACCCCGGGAATTCGCAGTGAAGCAGGCGCTCATGGGGGTCGCAAACTCGCAGATCTAATGGTCCGATTTAACCAGGCCCCTCAAGCCGGCCATTTCCTAAGTCAACACTGGTCCGATGAATGCCAGCAGGTCACACCCAAGTAAGTGCGAATGGCACTGTTTTGCCAATACGTCGTGCGCGGGTCGATTGAAACGTCCGTGGGCGCCGCCAGTGAAAGTTGCTTCGCAATGTATGACAGGGCTGTTGCCGGTATCTGCGCGAGGGGCAGGAAGTGACCGATGCTCTGAAA